>ENA-UPSY01000008-UPSY01000008.1-human-gut-metagenome-genome-assembly--contig:-NODE-8-length-182283-cov-27.693007_pt1 | contig 182283 bp, 147 predicted proteins | sample MGYA00250044_ERZ773365 | MGnify/ENA primary metagenome ERZ773365 (study PRJEB29103, sample SAMN06111932) | human gut metagenome | biome: human gut; feature: ankylosing spondylitis patient; material... | reverse complement strand
AAACCGAATGATCACTACCTGAAAAGACGATGTATGAAAAAGAAGAAACAAGCTGAATCTGAGAGAGGAGACTTCCACAAGTGAGGGCTCGGATTCAGCAGAGGGGCAAAGGAACGCTGCAATTGCCTTTGTCCTTCCACTCCTCGTGTCAGCCCTCATACTCTCTGCGACACCCTGTACAACAGCGTACAGGGGATTTTTTTTGCCCTGAACATACCACAGTTCGTAAACTGAAACATTGCAAAATCACTGTAATTCACTGAAAAAGTCAACGGATACAATTATATATCATTATCGTGAATCTGTGCCAGGTACTGATGATACGATCATGTCGACCGCATAGAAAAAACGCCTTCGGGCGGAACGTAGGGACATAACAAATTAGCGAAAGGAGGTATCCGAATGTTCCAGAACAAGCGATTTTTGACCAGAGGTGTGCAGGCAGAAATACCAATAGAACTGCAATTGTTTCTGTGGAACTGCATTGACCAGTTACCGCAAGAACGAGACTATTTCCAGGTGTTCAAGCTTGATGTGGCTAACGGAAAACAGCACATCCACCACATTTCCGAACAGCCGGAGTACAGTCAAGACTACATGATTGACATTGCCAATCCAGTCAATCAAAAGGTCTATGTCATTGACGACATCGACCACTCGACTATGCTCTTAGCAGAAGAATATTAAACCCAAACACAAAGCCCTACCGATTCCATTCGGTAGGGCTATTTTCATTTTACGGAGGAATTTCAAATGAGCGAAGAAGTAAAAAAAGAACAGAACGAACAGGAAGAAACCTTGTATTGTGAGTGCTGCGGATGCCTTATTGATGATGATGACTACACCGAGTGGAACGGGAAAATCATTTGTTCTGACTGTCTGGAAAACCACACCACCACCTGTGAATGCTGTGGGGAACGCATCTGGGACGAGGATGTCTATGGTGACAACGACATCACCCTTTGCAGCCATTGCTATCATCACAGCTACACCAGATGCAGCTGCTGTGATGCTCTTTTGCACGAGGACGATGCCTATTATCTGGACGGCGAGACATACTGCCGTGACTGCTACGAGGACGAACGTGAAGAAAGCAACCTGATTCACGAATACGGCTACAAGCCAAACCCCATTTTCTACGGTGAGGGCAATCGTTACTTTGGCATTGAACTGGAAATTGACGGAGCAGGAAGAGATGACGACTTTGCGGAAGAACTGCTGGACATTGCAAACGCCCACGCCGACCTGCTTTACATCAAGACAGACGGCTCGCTGGACGATGGCATGGAATTGGTTTCGCACCCCTGCACCATGGACTATCACATCAATGAATTCCCGTGGGAAGATATCATGCACCGTGCAATCCATCAAGGCTACCGCTCGCATCAGACAAGCACTTGCGGCTTGCATCTCCATGTGAACCGCAATGCTTTTTCCGATAGCCAAGAGGGGCAAGACGAGGTGATCTCCAGAATCCTGTATTTTGTGGAACATCATTGGAACGAGCTTTTGAAGTTCAGCCGCCGTTCGGAATACACCATGAACCGCTGGGCGGCAAGATACGGCTATGAACATACCCCGAAAGCAATCATGGACAAGGCAAAAAAGGGCGGCAACGGTCGGTATGCCGCAGTAAACCTTTGCAACTATCATACCGTGGAATTTCGCCTGTTTCGTGGCACTTTGAAGTACAACACGTTCATTGCCACCATTCAGCTGGTCAACCGCATCTGTGACGTTGCAATGTACAACACCGATGACAGTATTGCAAAATTGTCATGGTCGGATTTTGTGGCAGACATCACAGAGCCAGAGTTGGTACAGTACTTGAAAGAGCGTCAGCTGTATATTAACGATAGAATTGAAGAAACGGAGGAATATTGATATGTGTGCATTATTTGGTTGGCTGGACTATAAGGGCATTGTGTCGGACAGGTTGTTGAAAAAACTGACACAGGCATTGGCGAATGCGGCAGAAGAACGAGGAACAGATGCGTCTGGCATTGCCTATGTGAAAAGCGACAAGGTCACTATCTACAAGAGACCGAAACCTGCCCACAAGATTCGATTCAACGCACCTAACGGCACAAGAGCAGTTATGGGACATACTCGCATGACCACGCAGGGCAACGAGAAGTTCAACTACAACAATCACCCCTTTTACGGTCATGCCGATGTGGACTTTGCCTTTGCCCATAATGGCGTATTGTACAATGATAAGGAACTGCGTGTGGAAAAGCATCTGCCGCAAACGCAGATCGAAACTGACAGTTATGTTGCAGTGCAGCTGTTGGAGCAGCAGGGCAAGTTGGACTTCGATTCGCTCAAGAGCATGGCAGAATCTGTGCAGGGTAGCTTTTGCTTTACGGCTCTGGACGAGGACAACACGCTCTATCTGGTGAAAGGTTCAAACCCAATGTGCCTGCTCCACTTTGCACAGCTGGGACTTTACATCTATGCCTCAACGGAAAGCATTTTGAAAAAGGCATTGCAGAAAGCCGGTTTCCACAAGTATTCGTTTGAAGTGTTGCATGTAGATGAGGGCACGATTTTGAAGATTGACCGCTATGGATTTTTAAGCGGCTCTACCTTTGAAGTACAGGAAAGTTTCCGGTTCGGCAAGTGGTACAACTGGTACGACGAGTTGGAGGAAGAGTATTACTCGCAGCAGGAAGAATTGCTGTTGGAGATGTGCAGTTGCTACGGCGTGACAGAGGATGACGTTCTCCTGCTGTTGGACTACGGCTACTCTGCCGATGATATCGAGGAGATGCTGTGCGACAGCAACTTGCTTTTGGAAACGCTTTGTGCGGTTCGGTGCGAAGAGGAGTTTTGCTGCGAATAAACACAAAAAGAAACTGCCTTCCTCTTGGAAAAGCAGTTTCTTTTTTCGATTGCGACAATGTTGACTTGCTTCTTGTTCCACGTTCCAGGTAGTTTGCAAGGTCAACAACATTTTTTGTTCTCGAAGTTTTCGATCGCCTGGAACATGGAACACCACATCCAACTCACACCACAAAATTATTTTTATTTCTCTTTCTATATAGAGAGTCAAATGAAAAAAATATTTGCACAAAAATATTTTCGGCGAAATTGCAATGCTTTTTACAAGAAATAGGCAATACAGATCCACTCTATTGTTTCTGTAAATTCACGCAATTCATTTGATAAATGATTTGGAAGTTTATCTCCAATGTAATCCCACAACAACTCCCGCAATGTAAAAAGTCTTATTTTAGCTTTGCTCAGTTCTTCACAATTTAATCGGTACCTGCATTCCTTTTCTTGTTCACACTCTGATATCTCACACCATATATGGTTCAAGTCTGTCCTCTCTTTACAGGTATTAGCACTATGGTATACGATACTTCTAACCATTCCTTCCTCATAAAATTTTAGACGCGTCCAATCAGTCTGATCTGATGTGTGGTAGCAGATCAAACGTCTGATATATTCCTCTTTCCAATCTCTTTTTTTCTCTTTTTTGCTTGCTTTTTCAAAAGTCTGCGCTTTTGTTCTAAACAAGTACTTCAGATTTTCTTCGATATCTTTTAGTGTTCTGGCATTATGAATGGTCCTTATTCCTGTTTCTATGTTGTATAAAACTGCATTCATGCGCTGCATAAGAGATTCATTCTTTTTATCCACCTCATTCCGATACAGATTGTATTGAACGTCAGGCCTATAAACTACATGACACAATTCTATACTGGTTTTTTTCTCACATTCTATGATTTTTTTCGCTTCTAAAGGCAAAAACGTTTTAAAAAGTTCCACATTTTCCTGAATCAAGAGGCGTCGATAACGAACATACAGAAATCTGACCCATTTTTTAAAATCGTCTATGTGTATCGAATTATGAAGTTGTGGACATCCAAAAGGCACACAATTTGTTTCCATAAAAAAAGTTAAAACAGAAGAAAATAGATCTTCCAGACACTTCTTTTGACAGGTAACTATACTTTCTTTTCTTTTTAGCTTAATTCTTAGAAAAGAAAAATCGATTCCAGTGAGAGAAAAGAACATTGTAACACATCTGTTTGAAAATGCACTCTCTGAGTCGACGCCTTCACCATTTTTTAGTTTATATGGTTTTCTTTTTTCCGGATACAGATAGTAACGGCATTTGTCCAGATAAAAGTTTTTCGTTTTTTGAGTTAAATGCGGTGCATTCGTGTGATTTTCTATAGCTTTTCGGCTTTTTTTCTTATAATTACGAAATGCCGGGTTATCTTCTAAAAACAGCTCTCCGGTATCTGGATCTGTCTTTCCAACAGTAGTAACAAATTGACTAAAAACATATTCTGATTCTTTTAAGAAAAAATAGAAATTAATTGCGGTTTCAAAATCATTGTCGAACATTTGAGATCCTCTTTTCGAATTCTTAGTATCACTTTATAGAATATCAGTGACAAAATCCATCTTTATTATATCATACTTCCCCATAAAAAGAAAGTATAATTTCATGCCATAACCACAAATCAAAATAAGATTTCTACATACGAAAAAGTGCTGTTCATCATAATTTTTCTGTATATTTTATTTTTGGAACAAAACTTTTTTCTATACTTGTTACGTTGAACAGTAAAAAATCAATTTTTATATATTAGCTTATTGTTAACTTGTTAAAAGTATGGTATAATAAAAGCAGGCAAAAAGCTGTATTCACAACGCCACCACTGGCAAGTGAAAATAATTCTAGGAGGAATGCAAATTGAATGAATTGCAGAACAACAACATCACTATCCTAAAAGGCAAACAGTTGAAAATCTATGAGGCGAAGATATCGGATTATATATGCAGTACGCATCACTTTATGATCTATGAAGGCGATCTTTATGTGCGCAATGGATGCCAGGATGTAAAGGTTGACAAATACGAGTTTCGCAACTGGATATATCAACTAGCAGCTCAGGATGGGGTAACATTGACGTTTTCCAACTGCGCTGATATTATGAAGGAGGTGATGCTTCGAAGTCTAAAATTTAAAGGAATCCCAAACGGAGAGGAGTATACTGTTTTCAGAAACTGCTGCGTTTCCAATCTGACCGGTCAAATTGTTAGCCTGCCAGATGATTATTTCTCTACAATTTGCGTAGAGGCAAACTACGTGACAGATCCAGTGTTGAATCACCCAGCTGCAGATCATTTCCTGTATACCATTAGCGGTGGTGACCCAGTGTTGATTGATCTGCACTGGAAATATTGGGGATACTGTCTCTCTTCAGATGCTCATGCAAAAGCCCTTTTCTTTCTATATGGACCTTCTGGCAACAATGGAAAATCTACAGAGCTGAATCTGCAAAAAAACCTTCTGTCAAAAGGAAGTGTAGACTTTATGCCCATTAGAACGCTCTTATCAGAGTTTGGCAAAGCACGTCTGCGTAATATCAGAATGGAAATCTCAGCAGATGAAGGCGAATTAAACCTGCGTGAAAAAGATATTGGTTATCTGAAAACCTTTTCAGGACATGATGATTTGACAGCAAATGTCAAGTTCAAAGAATTTGTATCCTTTCCCTGTACCAGCAAAATCGTAATTTCCAGCAACAACAATATTGGTATGGCGTATTCCAATATCGATCCGGCTTTTGCAAGAAGAGTCGTTACAATTCCTTATCCGGTTTCCATTCCAAAGGAACAGCAAGATCCATATATTCTGGAAAAGCTGCTGGCAGAGAAAGATACCATCGCTACAGAGGCATTTCGTAGTTATCTGGCACTCAGAGAAAACAACTATGAATTCCCAAACTGTACTGCATATACAATGCAGTCGTCACTGTTTGTACCACTGAACAGCGCATACAATGCAATCCAAGTTTTCAGTTGTACCAACTGTGACTTTTCCGATCCGGATGCTTTTACAAGCACCTTTGACTTGTATATGGCATTCTGCGCGGTATATGGTAGCGTATTTCAAGATATCACAAGCTTTTCCCAGGAATTTTACCGTGTCAACGTAGAAAAACTGGAAAAGACCAGAAAACGAATTGGCGGACAGAACAACCGTGGTTTTTACGGCGTTAAGCTTCATGCGTAACGCCGCAGCAATAAAGGAGGAAAAATTATGTCTATTATGATTTACCCAGAAAAAATGGACCCGGCAGCTGTCTCTGCTCATGCGGCAGAAATTGCAAATGTGAAGAATCCAATGCTTGCGTCCCTCTGCCTGATAACAGGCTCTACGCTTGGCGGTTCTAAGGAATATCTGACTTCGATCATCAATGCGAAAGATGTGGACAAGCTGGAATACGGTGAATCCTTGTGTGTCTTCTCACCGACTGGCTCAGGCAAGACAAAAGCGATGGAATTGATCATAGCCGCCTTATCCTCGGATTCACATCTCATTGTCCTTGCAAACCGCTGCATATGTAAAACACAGGTGCTCAAGGATTTGATCAAATGCCAGAATATTCCGGGGGCCTTGATCGAAAAAATAAAGGTCAATGATAATGTGGAAGTCATGACATACCAGGAATTCGCAAGAAAAAAGCATAAGTACCAAGGAAAAAAGCTGGTTTTGATCTGTGACGAATGCCACTGTTTTGCGGAAGATGCAACGTTTTCTCTTTATCCACAGCATGTGGTGAATTTTCTCAATGGCAACCTCGACAATACGAAACGAATCTATATTACAGCAACGCCAAGTGATGTTCTTCCTATTCTATGGGACATTGAGAATTTGTCCGATAAGCCTCTCTGTCAGTTTGACCCTGACAATATACAGCATTTTCTACGAGTAACACCAGATGCAGACTGCACCAGAATCAAACATACCTACATCATGCAGTCGGACTGGACTTATCTGAAATTTGCAGTATACCACCCAGCCAAACGTAAGGAATTGGCTGAATACATTCAGAAATTCTGCGCCCAAGGAAAAAAGGCACTGATTTACATCAACGACATGGAAGCTGGCGCAGAGATGCAAGAGCTGCTGGGAGACAGTCAGCGTATCTATTCCAGTGATGACAAGAAGGATGAGATCCAAAAGATTGCTTTGCAGGAAGGTTTCGATGCGAGTGCATTGGTGACAACAAAGGTAGCGGAAAATGGCTGGTCAATTCATGATGACAACCTGTCTCTTATTGTAGCGGAAACTTGTGATATGGTCGAGTTACAACAGATCATAGGCCGTGCAAGAGTTGGCCGCAAAAAGCCACGTGAAATTCAGGTGCTTATCCCGGACTATAACCTTAGTCTTCTGGGAAATATGGAGGGTAAGCTTTATATGCAGCTATCTGCATTCCAAAAGGCAGCAGATAATCCGGACTTTGCCCTGCAGTATCTGAACCAGCCTAACCCATATGTTTGCTATGATGCGATCTTAAAAAAGCCTCTGGTGAACCGCATTGGTCTTCAGCAGCTGCGAACCCAACTGAATCACATAAGAGCCTTGAAGACAGAAGAGCAAAAAAATTCCCATGCCTTTGTACGCAAGGTATTGGAGACTTACGGAAAGCCAACCGAAGGCATGGAAGAATTATTCCTGGATTACGATATCACAAAGGCTTGTCAGCAGCGCATCGTATCAGCCTGGGGCAAATATAAGTGCAGCAACTGTGATCCGGATGCTTTGAAGTCCCTCAAAGAGGAACTGAAAGCCGCCTGCAATGAAACTGGCGCTTATCCGAAGGAATTGAAATCCAATATCCAGATCGACACTGTGAATGATATCCTCTTATTTGCAGGCATTCATGAAATCGTATCTCCTGAGATCAGACGCTTTGAGATCACAGACAGAAGCTCTTCAGCACTGTCTGCTGATGTGTAAATATCACCCAAAACAAACATATATTATTGCCGTGAGGAGGGACAAACAATGGCTATGAAAACGAAAAAGCGCATTCCGCTTCAGAAAACCATCTGGTGCAAGATTCGCTACTGGCAGCTGCTTCATGATCTGACTGACGATGAACTGGCAATGTATCTGAACTGTTCCACGAGAACGCTCCAGAACTACGATCATGATGCCAAAAACCTTACATTAAAGACAGTGGACACGTTCCTCTGCGTGAACGAGTTGACACTGGAAGAATTAATGACCGCATAACACATAACGCAGACGATACCTTAAATGCGAGGTACCGTCTGCTCTTTTTTTGAAAAGGAGCAATCAGAATGAAAAAGAAGTTCAACATCAAGCAAACAGACAGCGGCAATTTCTATACCTGGGTATCTGAAGGAAGTGGAAAATACCGCAAAAAGAGCAAGATCACAGGCAGTACGCCAAACGAAGTCATTATCAAGGCTACGAAGTGGCTCAAACACATTGACGAAGAAAAGAACACACCATGCACAGTAAAGCAGGCAATGCTGCAATTTATTGACAGCCGAAGCCGTGTGCTTGAACCGACTACGATCTGCAACTACAGAGAACTTGTCCGCAATAAGTTACAGTACATCATGGACATCAATATCGAAGAACTCACGGCAAAGGATATCCAAATCGCAATCAATCTGGATGCACACCGTCTCAGTCATAAATCCATCAAGAATGCTTATGGATTCCTGAAAAGCGTTTTGATTGCAAATGACATTGATATCAAGCTGGGCAGCATCAGATTACCGAAAAAAGAGGTTCGAGAACGTAAGCTTCCGACAGCGCCCGAAATCTACAAGATCGTCAAGGGCACGGACAGTGAATTGCCTGTTCTGCTTGCAATGTGGTTGTCACTGCGCATCGGCGAAGTAGCTGGGCTACAATTCAGAGATGTCGATGCCAAAACAATGCGTCTGTATGTGCGCCGTGAGATCGTAAAAGTTGATTCCGGCTGGGCAGAAGTGAACCACTGCAAAACAGAGAAAAGTGTGCGCTGTGTAAATCTTCCCATACATATCTACAACTTAATTCAGGCAATCCCACACCAAAGAGAGACAGACCACATTATTTCGGTCAAACCCAATACCATCCGAAAGCGATTCAAGCGACTGCTCCGAGACAACGGTATTGAGGATATTCGCTTTCATGATTGCAGACATATCTTTGCAAGTACGGCTGCCATGCTGAATGTACCAGAGAAATATGCCATGGAAATGGGCGGCTGGAGTACACCGGATGTATACAAAAACGTATACCAGGAAACCTTTGACAGCGAGCGCAACAAGGCAGACGGCATCATAGACGATTACTTCAACAAGGTCGTAATCGACAAGAACGATTGAAAAATGACAGAATCCACAAAAATGCAAGGGGCTTTTCGAAGTCCCTTGTTTTTTTCAGTTGGCACTTTTCGTTGGCACATACCCGAAAAAGTTGGCATTTTTGAGAAAAATCCATCTTTCGCCGGAAATATCAGAACACAAAAAAACGGCTTAAATGCGTCAAATTTCGCATCTAAGCCGTTTTACATATGGTCGAGGTGACAGGACTCGAACCTGCGGCATCTTGGTCCCAAACCAAGCACTCTACCAAACTGAGCTACACCTCGAAACTGCCGTTATCTGTTTTATCAGATAACGAACAATTTTATTATATCACAGATTCCCGATTTTGTCAAGTCTTTTTTCAACAAGCAACAAAAAAGTCCTCAAAATCGCCTTATGGCAATACCGCACAAAGATTGTGCGACAGATGCGTCGTCAAATTTTTCGTCAGATGAAACAAAAAGCGGAGTGAATACTTGATGTATTCACGAGCATTTTTGTGAAATATGACGAGAAATTTGCAAGCAGATGGCGTGCAAAGTCGCCAGACGCTCTTTGTGCGGTATTGCCTTATCTTTTCACGCCGTATTTTTGATAAAACGCAGCAACATCCGTCTCGTTCCGCACCAGCTCCGCATAGCAAAGCCGCTTTTCTGCCGCATCATAAAAGCCGATCACAGTTTCACCAGTACACGTGCTGGATTCCATTCGAATATCCGCCGCCGTGAATCTATCCGGAATCGCCTGCGATTTTACTCGCTTTTGAAAAATCCGCATGCAAACACCTCCATATCCAAAGTGCCGGCGAATGGTATATCCGCCGGCACTTCAGAAATCATCAATTGAGAACGTGTTTAAGACGCAATAAAGGTACAGAATGCACGATAGGTCATATAAACATCCAGCTTGGAAACCACCTCAAAAGGTGCATGCATGGACAACACCGGCACACCAACGTCAATGGTGTCGATGTCCAGATTTGCAATATATGCCGCAACAGTTCCGCCGCCGCCTGCATCAACCTTGCCCAGCTCGCCGGTCTGCCATACCACATCGCCTTCGTCCAGAACACGGCGAATGGTGCCGACAAACTCAGCCGATGCATCAGACGTGCCAGACTTGCCCCGTGCACCGGTAAACTTGGTCACGCAAACGCCGTGGTTCAGATATGCACAGTTCTTCTGTTCCATTACGTCCGGGAACGTGGGATCAAATGCTGCGTTGACATCAGCAGACAGGCACTGGGAAGCGTGCATCACATGGCGGCCCTTTGCTCCGAAGCAGTCTGCCAGATCTTCCAGAAAATACGGCAGATAAGAAGAGCACAGACCGGTGTTGCCGTCGCTGCCGGTTTCTTCCTTGTCCGTGAGAATCGTCACTGCGGTGTGTACCGGTGTTTCGCAGTCCAGCAGAGCACGAAGTGCCGGATAAGCACAAACGCGGTCGTCATGACCATAGCCGCCGATCATACTGCGGTCAAATCCCAGTTCTCTAACCGGAAATGCCGGAACAGCTTCCAGTTCTGCCGACAGGAAATCGGTTTCGGTCATACCGTATTTTTCATGCAGAATGTTCAGGATATTCAGCTTGACCTGTTCGCTCTCCTCGTCCTTGTTGAACGGCATAGAGCCTACCAGCAGGTTCAGTTCTTCGCCGCGGACAATTTCCGTTGCCGGACGCTTCATCTGCTGCGGTGCCAGATGCGGCAGCAGGTCGGTCACACAGAATACCGGATCACCGGCATCTTCCCCGATGTTTACCTCTACCGAAGTACCATCAGCCTTTACCACAACGCCGTGCAGGGACAGCGGAATCGTAGTCCACTGATACTTCTTGATACCGCCATAGTAGTGGGTCTTGAACATTGCCAGTTCGTGATCCTCATACAGCGGATTCTGCTTCATATCCAGACGCGGAGAGTCGATATGTGCCGCACAAAGACGCACACCTTCTGTAATCGGTGCAGTACCGATCACTGCTGCAATAATCGCCTTGCCGCGGTTGTTGACATAGATCTTATCCCCTGCCTTCAGCTGCATATCCGGTGTGAAAGGCACAAAGCCCTTTCCTTCCAGCAGTGCAGCTGCATTCTTGGCTGCTTCACGTTCTGTCTTGGACGCGTTCAGAAATGCCATGTAGTCCGCTGCAAACGCATCGCTCTGCTTCTGTGTTTCCGCAGAAATGCGGGTCGCACCGTGCTTAGACTTCATGAAAAGCTGTTCTTTTTTCTGTTTTGCCTGTGTTTCTTTCGATTCCATTTGAAAAGCCTCCAATTCTTGAACATATTCCGTATTCCAGAATATGAAACCCATTTTTATACAAATGCACCGTATTCCGTTTCGTAATAACAAATCAGCTTGGCGGAAAGTTCCTGAGCAGCGTCCCGCAGTTCAGAAAAGCTCGCATTATTTTCCAGAACTGTGTCCGAATGCAGCCGGAAGAATTCCTCTGTCAGCTGCATTTCCATACGCTGCTTCGCCGCCGCCATGGAGATATGATCTCGTTCCATGATCCGCTGCATTCGCAATTCTGGTTTTGCCACCACAGAAATGATCAGGTCGCAGAAATCGTCCGCCCGACTTTCAAACAGTGTCGGTGCGTCCAATAAGATCAGCTTGTGGTTCTGCTGGGAAAACCGATGTATCATTCGCAGAATTTCACCCATGATATAGGGATACATAATGGTATTGAGCATTTCGAGCTTGTGATGATCGGAAAAAGCGATCGACGCCATCACCTGCCGGTCCAGTTCCCCGTCCGGCGTCAGGATCCGGTCGGTAAAGCACTCCTGCAAGTCTGCCAGACAATGCGAACCGCGTGCGACCACATGACGGGAAATCGCATCTGCATCAATGAGCCGGAATCCGTTCTGCACAAAAACCTTAGAAACAGTGCTCTTTCCAGCACCAGTCTGACCGGTCAGACCGATCACCATCACACCGTCCAGCGTGTTCATACCTGTATCACCTCAAATCCTGCTGCACGAATCAGACGATTGTACACCGCCAGCCCGATCCCCTCCGGCTTCGGAGCACGCACGTACACTTTCTGTGCCCCGTCGTCGTCCAATTCCCGCAATTTTGAAAAAATCTGCTGTGCCTGTTCCCTGCCGGATCTTCCGTAGGTCAGACATGGCAGGGAGAGCATGGTTTCCTCCCCGTCGAACACCAGTGCATAAACACCGTCTGCCCGATTCTGTTCCGCCAGTGCCGCAAAGTTCTGCCAGCTGCCCTCCACCAGAATCACGTGAGCACGGGGAGAGTAATGCTGATACTTCATGCCGGGAGAACGCACAGTCTGCCCTTCTTGCAGCTGGTGCAGAATGGCAGGATCCAGTGTCACTTCCAGAGCCACTTCTTCCAGCATCTCCTTTGTGACAAAGCCCGGACGCAGAATCCGCACTGTACCGTTTGGCTCCAGTGCAATGACTGTGGATTCAACGCCCACGGAACATGCTCCGCCGTCCACAACTGCGGCAATTTTGCCCTGCATATCCCGCATGACATGCTGTGCCGTTGTCGGGCTGGGATAACCGGAAATATTGGCGGAAGGAGCTGCGATCGGTACACCGGACAGCTGGATCAATGCCCGTGCCACCGGGTGAGAGGGCATACGAATGCCCACCGTATCCAGCCCGCCGGAAGTGATCTCCGGTATCTCTTTCCGCTTCGGGAGAATCATGGTCAGAGGTCCCGGCCAGAACCGTTCTGCCAGTTTTTCCGCCAGCGGCGGCACCGTTGCCGCCACCTGCTCCAGTGCCCGCATTTCTGCAATGTGCACGATCAGCGGATTGTCTGCCGGTCTGCCTTTTGCCGCAAAGATCTGCCGCACTGCCTCCGGATTTCTGGCATCTGCCGCCAGTCCGTAGACGGTTTCCGTGGGCATTCCCACCACGGCACCGTTTCGCAGCAGTTCTGCCGCTTCCAAAAGGTCTTCTGCATGATCTGAAAGTAACTTTGTTTCCACCGTGTTTACGCCTCTCCCTGCTGTCCTGCCAGCCGTGCCAGTTCGTCGGCTGTGGCAAGGGCATCGAATACTTCGTCCAGATTTCCGTTCATAATATCTTCCAGCCGGTACAATGTCAGCCCGATGCGGTGATCGGTCATGCGTCCCTGCGGGAAGTTATAAGTACGGATTCGCTCGGAACGATCTCCCGTTCCCACCTGCATTCTCCGTTCCGATGCGATCTTGTCGTTCTGTTCCTGAAGCATCTGTTCATACAGACGGGAACGGAGAATTTTCATTGCCTTATCTTTATTTTTATACTGGCTTCGTTCGTCCTGACATTCTACGACCAGACCAGTGGGAATATGCGTGATGCGAACTGCTGATTCTGTTTTGTTGATATGCTGTCCGCCGGCACCGCTGGCACGGAACACATCGATCCGCAGATCTGTGGGATTGATGTCCACTGCCACTTCGTCCGCTTCCACCAGCACTGCAACAGTGACTGTGGAGGTGTGGATTCGTCCCTGTGATTCCGTTTCCGGCACACGCTGTACCCGATGCACACCGCTTTCATATTTCAGACGGGAGTATGCTCCCTCGCCCAGAATGGAAAAGCTGATTTCCTTGTAGCCGCCCAGTTCCGTTTCGTTGGCACTAAGCACTTCCTGTTTCCAGCCCTGTGTTTCTGCATACATGGTGTACATGCGGTAGAGGGACGCGGCAAACAGAGAAGCCTCCTCACCACCGGCACCGCCGCGAATCTCAATGATGACATTGCGGTCATCGTCCGGATCTTTCGGCAGCAGCAGACGCATCAGTTCGCCGTGCAGTGAGTCCATGCGTTCCTTGCTCTGTTCCAGCTCTGCCTGTGCCATTTCCCGCAGTTCGGCATCTTCTTCGCCGTCCAGAATTTCCCTGGCTTCTGTAAAATCGTTCTGTGCCTGCAAATACTCGTGATATTTTTCAATGATCGGCTGCATATGCTTGTATTCCCGCATCAGCTGGGCGTACTGTTGATTATCCCCTACCACAGCAGGATCCATCATCTTTTCCTGCATCGCGTGATAGTTTTCTTCCATTTGCCGAAGCTTTTCCAGCATATCTGCGTTCCTGCCTTTCTTTCTGTCACGATATGTACCGGCATGCACTCCGATACGTCACGATTCGGGGGCTTCTCTCCGAATCTGTTTGATTCGCCGTTCAATCTTGTTTCGCGGCACCATGAATTCCCTGCCGCAGCCCGTGCAACGCAGCTTGAAATCCATACCCGCACGAATCACATACATGGTCTGGCTGCCGCAGGGGTGCGGCTTTTTCATTACCAGAATATCCGCCGGACGAACGTCCATTTTCAGCCCTCCCCTTTTTGCATCATAAGTACATTATATTATACCCCATTTCTCGGAATAAGGCAATATTTTCTGCGGATATTTTTTTCGCTTTGTTGAAATGCTATAAAATCCAAACGTGAAATCCGGTGAAGTTTCATAAAAAGCAATTTGCATTTTCCAATTCTTGCATTCTTCATTTCAATGCTGTCCGCATATTTCAGGCTTCTCATACATACACTGGAACAGCATCAGAGAACGGCAGCACTACGTTGCCGAAACACGATTCTTTCAGGAAATTGTCAGGAGGTCAAAATGCAATACTTACCAGAAGGCAGCCGGCTGCACACGCCGGAAAATCAAGCTGCACTCCGCAGCGTTGCGTCCATGGAGCGTGCCATGCACGCCGGAACCATTTTAGAAGCCCGTGCCGTCCTCTGCGACAGCGGGCACAATCTCACCGTACAGCTGCCCTGTATGCGGGGCTGGATCCCCAGAGAAGAAGGAGCCATGGGCATCACAGACGGCACCACCAAGGACATCGCTCTGATCGCCCGTGCCGGAAAGCCCGTTTGTTTCCGGATCCTCCGCATCAGTCAGGACGAAACCGGTGCTCCTGTGGCGATCCTGTCCCGCCGTGCCGTACAGGAAGAATGCTGGGAGCAGTACCTCTCCCGCCGCCGCGTAGGGGATATTCTGCCTGCCACGGTAACGCATCTGGAAAAGTTCGGGGCGTTTGTGGACATTGGCTGCGGGATCCCGTCCCTGCTCCCGATCGACACCATTTCTGTGTCCCGCATCTCCCACCCCCGCGACCGGTTTGTCATCGGGCAGAAAATCCGTGCGGTGGTACGGCAGACAGAACCGCACCGCATTCACCTGACGCATCGGGAACTGCTGGGAACATGGGAGGAAAATGCTGCCGCTTTCTCTGCTGGTCAGACTGTCGCCGGCATCATTCGTTCGGTGGAAAGCTACGGCGTTTTTGTGGAACTGGCACCCAACCTTGCCGGACTGGCGGAGCCCTGCGAAGATGCTGTTGCCGGACAGTGTGCCAGCGTCTATATCAAGGCGATCCTGCCGGAAAAAATGAAGGTGAAACTGATTCTGATCGACACATTTGCCCAGACTGACCCGCCGCAGCCGCCCCATTATTTCGTACCGGAAAGTCAGACACATCTGGACTACTGGCGGTACACGCCGGAATCTTCTCCCCGCATTATCGAAACGGATTTCCGTTTTCCCAACAGCATCTGAAAATCAAAAAACACGCAATTTTCGTTAGAAACTGCGTGCTTTTTTGTGCGGTGTTGCCTTTGCTTTTCTCCTTATTCTTCCGATTCTGCAAACGCTTTCTCCCGCTGTTCCATTTGTTGTGCGATCACTTCCTGCTGCACTTTGGAGGTCTTTTTGATGTGGTCGCCGATGATTTCCGAGATGTCCGAAACCGTAATAAAGGCACTGCCGTCATACTTTTCCACGATTCGCCGCAGTTTCATGAGTTCCAGTCGGGTAATCACGCAGTACATCATATCTTTTTTGCCGCTGATGAGTCCATGTGCGTCCAGAATGGTCATAGTACGCCCCAGCTTTTCATAGGGCAATACCGCACAAAGATTGTGCGGTATTGCCTATATCATATTTTAAAGATAAATGCAACTGCACCAATTCCGTAAGCTGTGCATACAGTGAAATGGAGCAGAAACGACAGCCCTGTACAAAAACATTGTACAGGGTATCCACAGAAAGAGGTGCCGAATTATGCCAAAAGTTTTTCTGAGCCCTTCCACGCAGGAGTGGAACCCCTATATTGACGGCGGCAACGAGGAACAGTACATGAATCTCATTGCCGACCGCATGGAACCCTATCTCCGTTCCAGCGGCATCACCTATGTCCGCAACGACCCCGACCGGAATGTTGCCGGAGCCATTGCAGATTCCAACGCCGGCGATTTCGACGTACACCTTGCCATTCACAGCAACGCCGCACCGGAATCCATGGCAGGCATGCTGCGGGGCATTGATGTATACTATTCCCCCTACGACAAATACAGCGAAACTCTCGCGGTCATCATTGCCAACAACTTTATGAGCATCTATCCCCTGCCGGACAAATGCTCCGCAAAACCCACGACCACGCTGGGAGAAGTGACACAGACCAAAGCTCCGGCAGTGCTGTGCGAGATCGGCTACCACGACAATCGGGAAGATGCGGACTGGATCCGGAACAATCTGACGGCAATTGCAGTCAGCCTGACCCAGTCCCTCTGCGATTACTTCGGCATTCCGCTGATCGAAGCGGGACCGGTTTTCCGCGGCACCGTCGTCACTGATGGCAGCAATCTGAATCTGCGGCAGTTTCCCTCAACACAGGGAGCCGTGATCGGTTCCATTCCCAACGGCAGCGTTCTCACGGTGTACAGCCGTTCCAACGGTTGGGACGTGGTTTCTTACCGCGGCACCGTGGGTTATGCCAGCAGCGAATTTATTGTGATTTAGGGCAATACCCTTGCAATTTTTTCAAATTTCCGGTATAATAAAGGAAACACTGAAATCAAGGAGCGATTGCCATGAAAGACGGATTTTTGAAAATTGCCTGTGTCACACCGCCGCTGCGGGTGGCAGACTGTGCCTATAATGCCGAACAAATCATTGCCCACGCCAGAGAAGCCGCTGCTGCCGGTGCAAAACTGGCGGCTTTTCCGGAACTCTGCCTGACCGGATACACCTGCGGCGACCTGTTTCTACAGGAGCCCCTACTCCGCGGAGCAGAGGACGGACTGGTGCAAATTTTACAGGAAACCGCCGACCTGTCCATGCTGCTGGTGGTAGGGCTGCCCTATGTCTGCGGCGGTGCCCTGTACAACTGTGCCGCAGTCTGCTATGCCGGAAAGATACTGGGCATGGTGCCCAAGCAGAATCTGCCCAACTACAGTGAATTCTACGAAGTCCGGCACTTCACTGCCGGACCGGACGCAGAAACTGTTCCACAGCAGCAGTCCCTGCACCATCATACCGGATACACCTTTCCCTTTGGGGCAAAGCTGCTGTTCAGCTGTGCAGAAATGCCGGACTTTACGTTCGGCGTGGAAATCTGTGAAGATGTCTGGGTAGGCGATACGCCGTCTGTTGCAATGGCAAAAGCTGGTGCAACTCTGATCGTCAACCTGTCGTGCAGCGACGAGATCATTGGCAAGGAAGATTACCGCCGCACCATTCTCAAGGCGAAATCCGGCAGCCTGCTGTGTGCCTATGCCTACGCCGATGCCGGCTTCGGAGAATCCACACAGGATATGGTCTTCGCCGGACACAATCTGATTCTGGAAAACGGTTCTGTTCTGGCGGAATCCAAGCTGTTTGCACAGGGCATTCTCTACGGAGATATTGACGTGCAGCGGCTCGCCGGAGAACGCCGCCGTTCCAACACCTTCCAGTCAGAACCCTTTGGAACACCGGCTGTGAAATTCTCCATGCCGCTGACAGAAACTGTGCTGCAACGCTATGTGGACGCTGCCCCCTTTGTTCCCAGCGGCACCGATGAACTGACACAGCGTTGTGAAAAGATCCTCACCTTACAGGCAATGGGGCTTGCCACACGGCTGCGGCATATCGGCTGCAAAACAGCTGTGGTGGGGCTTTCCGGCGGACTGGATTCCACGCTGGCTCTGATCGTCATGGTACACGCGTTCCGCATCTGCGGGCTGGATCCTGCCGGCATGCTGGCTGTGACGATGCCCTGTTTCGGTACCACAGATCGCACCTACCAGAATGCCTGCCGGCTGGCGGAAGCCTATGGGGCAACCCTGCGGGAAGTGCCGATTCAGAACAGCGTCCGGCAGCACTTCGCCGATATTGGACACGACGAATCCGTCCACGATGTCACATATGAAAATTCGCAGGCACGGGAACGGACACAGGTACTAATGGACATGGCAAACCAGGCTGGCGGCATTGTGATCGGTACCGGCGACCTGTCGGAGCTGGCTCTGGGCTGGGCGACCTATAACGGCGACCACATGAGCATGTACGCGGTAAATGCTTCCATTCCGAAAACGCTGGTACGCTATCTGGTAGCACATGAAGCTGCCCAGACAGAGCCGGCTCTGAGTGCGGTGCTGCGGGACGTACTGGATACGCCGGTCAGTCCGGAACTGCTGCCGCCGGAACAGGACGGCACCATTGCCCAGAAAACCGAGGAGCTGGTAGGACCATATGCTCTCCACGACTTTTTCCTGTACTATGTGCTGCGTCTGGGATTTGCTCCCCATAAGATCTACCGGCTGGCAAAGCTGGCTTTTGCCGGCACATATGATAACGCCACCATTCTGAAATGGCTGAAAAAATTCTACTGGCGGTTCTTCTCCCAGCAGTTCAAACGTAGTTGCCTGCCAGACGGTCCCAAGGTGGGCAGCGTAACGCTCTCCCCCAGAGGAGATTGGCGAATGCCCAGTGATGCCTGCGTGACATTGTGGCAGAAAGATCTGGAGAATATTCCGGAAGAATAACGATTAAGGCAATACCGCACAAAGAGCGTCTGGCGACTTTGCACGCCATCTGCTTGCAAATTTCCCGTCATATTTCACAAAAATGCTCGTGAATACATCAAGTATTCACTCCGCTTTTTGTTTCATCTGACGAAAAATTTGACGACGCATCTGTCGCACAATCTTTGTGCGGTATTGCCTTAAAACACAGAAAAAACAGCGGGTACCCGATTCGAAAACGGGTATCCGCTGTTTTATTCGAAGATGAAAAAACGTTCAGTTTATGCTCCGACCCAGGTACGCACTGCTTCCGGCAGCCAGCTGATGCGAAGCAGCAGTGGCATCACTGCCAAGGCTGCCAATCCGAACAGCACTCCCAGCACTGCACCGCACAGCACATCTGACGGATAGTGCACACCCAGATACATACGGGAAAAGGCGATGAGCACAGCAATTGTCAGTGCCGCAACACCTACCCACAGGGGCAGCATCGCCAGAAACACAGTCGCTACTGCAAACGAGCTGGACGTATGACCAGAGGGAAATGAAAAATCGTGAGGTTTCCGAATCAGGAATTGCAGGCTTGGAATCTTGTCAAACGGTCTGGCACGCTCCACCAGATTTTTCAAGAAAGCATTGCAAACCAATGCAGAAAACACCAGTGACAGCAACGCCGTCAGAGAAGCACGCCTTGTCTGCTGGCGAAACAGCAGGCAGGCACACGCCGTCAGCCAGAGGATTCCGCCGTTCCCCAAAAATGTTGCCGTTTTCATCGCCGCTGTCAGCCATGCACGCCGCAGCCGTTCCTGAAACCACAGCAGCGTCTGCTGTTCCCAGTGCTGTATCCGATGCCGCATACGCCTCACTCCTATCGTTGATTCTGCCTATAGGCAATACCGCACAAAGATTGTGCGACAGATGCGTCGTCAAATTTTTCGTCAGATGAAACAAAAAGCGGAGTGAATACTTGATGTATTCACGAGCATTTTTGTGAAATATGACGAGAAATTTGCAAGCAGATGGCGTGCAAAGTCGCCAGACGCTCTTTATGTGGTATTGCCTATAGTATAGCACACCACGGCGGGAAAAGCAAGCCTTTTTCCACTTCCTTTTTCTGTTTTCATCATTTTTTCACATAGCTTTACAAAAATCCTCTGCAGAGAGCCAAGGCATTATTTTTTTCAATAATCTTTTCAGAACGTTCTTATATTGCCGTGAAGAGCAATCTCTATGTGCATAAATTTTTCTGAAAATGTACAGAAAGGACTATTGACATTGCACAATACTTGTGATATAATAAGCATTAAACGTGGACAGTCGCATCGCTGGGCGGCTCCGAATCTGTACTTTATCACTATGAAAACATAAAAAGAAAATGCACTGCGGCAGCAATGAAACCAGCGTTCTTGCTGAACGCAGCAGAATGGAGATCAGATTTATGAAGAAAAACCTCAAAAGAGCACTGACTACCGCAGTTGCCGGCGTAATGTCTGTCAACTGTCTGGCACTGTCCAGTGTTCTGCAAGCTGGTGCAGCAACTGCCAAGTACGAATTTGAAAGCGGTAAGCTCACCGGTGACGCGGAAGTAAAAACCGATGACAGCAACGCTTCCGGCGGCAGCTATGTCTTTCTGAAAACCGGCGGTGATGAAATTTCTCTCACTGTTCCGTCAGAAAAAACTGGTATGTACACGGTAAAGGTAAGCTATTCTGCTCCCTATGGCGACAAGATCCAGAACCTGTATGTCAACGGTGTCGATCAGGGACAGTGCAGCTTTGCATCTACCGCAGAAGGCGTGTGGAAAGAACTGGATCTGGGTACTGTCAAGCTGACTGCCGGTGACAACACCATTGCCATTAAGGGCAGCTGGGGCTGGACCAACTTCGACTATCTCACTGTAGAAGAAGCTACTCTGCCGGACATCACCGCAAGTGACACCACCTGCAGCGATCCGGCGGCAACCAAAGAAGCGGACAGCCTGATGAAGTATCTGTCCAGCGTCTACGGAAAGCACATCATTTCCGGACAGCAGGAAATTTACAAGTATGGCCCCCACGATTTTGAATATGAGTTCAAGTACATCAACGACACCACCGGTAAATATCCGGCAATCCGCGGCTTTGACTATCTGAACTGCAACCCGCTGTACGGCAGCGAAGACGGCACTACAGACCGCATCATTCAGTGGGTCAACAACAACCCCTATTCGGAAAATCAGGGTATCGCAACCTCTTCCTGGCACATCACTGTACCGAAGGATTTCTCCAGCTACAACATCGGCGATAAGGTAGAGTGGGCAAATGCGACCTATGTTCCGAAGGAAACCGACTTTGAGCCGTCCAAGATTCTGGAAGAAGGCACAAAGGAACGGGAATACTACATGCTCTGCCTGAAAGGTCTGGCAGCAGAATTGCAGAAATTGCAGGACGCAAACGTTCCGCTGATCTTCCGTCCGCTGCATGAAGCAGAAGGCGGCGGCGGTGAAACCGGTTCCTGGTTCTGGTGGGGCAAGGAAGGCTCCACTGTTTACAAGGAACTGTGGATCCTCACCTATGAAACCCTGACCGAACAGTACGGTCTGCACAACCTGATCTGGGAGTGGAACAGTTATGCATATGACACTTCCGCAAACTGGTATCCGGGCGATGAATATGTAGACATCGTGGCTTATGACAAGTACAACTGCACAGACTGGTCTACCGGCAATGCAGTTCTGACACATAATGACAGTGCCATCAGCAGTACCTTCTACTCCATTATGCAGAAGTACAACTGCAAGAAGATGGTAGCTATGGCTGAAAATGACAGCATTCCGACGCTGAACAATCTGGTATCGGAAAAGGCTGGCTGGCTGTATTTCTGCCCGTGGTATGACGGCGGCAGCGAAAGCACCAACTTCCTGACAAATGAACTGTTCAACAAAAAGGACGACCTGAAGGAAATGTACACCAGTGACTACTGCATTACACTGGACGAACTGCCGACCGACCTGTACGGCAATGGTCAGCAGGGCACCGGCACCAAGCCCAGCCACACCACACAGCCTACTACCACAACTACTGTACCGGAAGGCAAGGGAGAAGCTGCAAAGATCGTGGCTGACAGCGGCAATTACAACATTTCATTCAAACAGTCCATTGGTAACAGCGTGGATCTGACATTCGATCTGAGCGATGACGTTTCAAAAGCAAACGGCTGCATCGGTATTTCTGCTAATGTAGACGGCGTGGATTACTGGCTGAACTACAAATGGGATCTGGACTCCACTGACGAGGTCACTGCAAAACTGGACAAACCGTATAATATCACCTACAACAACGGCAAGGACGAAGTTACTGATGCCGACATGATCAAGAAGATCTCCGATGAAGCAATCAAGCAGAAGAATGCACAAGTACAGATCTGGTGGGTCGCTAATGGTGCTGGCGATACGTTGGAATCCTCCAACGTCAAGCTGACTGGAGCATATCTTCCAAAAAGCAGCAGCACTTCTACAGAGTCCTCTGGAACAACTACTACAATTTCTTCTGAAGAAACCACAACAGAGGCAACAACCGTTTCTGATACGGAAACAACTACCGTAACAGAAGCAACAACTGTTTCCGATGCAGAAACAACTGTTGCCGATACAGAAACCACAGTCGTAACCACCGAATCCAATACTGATGTTTCCTCGGATACGACAGCTGTTTCCACTGATGAAACCACAACAACTGCGGCTTCTACCACAGCCAGCGACAGCGGCGAAGTTCCGGTTATCGGTGCATCGCTCTACGGCGACGTCAATCTGGACGGCAAGGTAGACATTACAGATGCGGTTCTGCTGAACAAGAAGGCAGCTGGTCAGGTAGACCTGAACGCACAGGCTACTGCAAACGCAGACTGCATGTTCAACGGCGAGATCAACGGCGATGATGCAACTACATTGCTCCAGTTCCTGGTACAGCTGATAAATTCTCTGCCGGTAAATCCTCAGTAATGCTATTTTGATATTTTCTACACTCCTATTATAAAGGAAAAGGATTGTCCCATTGCAGGGCAGTCCTTTTCTTTTTGGTGTGTATACAAAAACGGGCTTGCAGCAATTGCCGCAGCCCGTTTGTTTTTATGTTTTAGTTCCGCCACTGCCGCCGATAGGCTCCGGCAGAAATCCCCTCTGTGGTACGGAAGATCCGATTGAAATAACTGGAATCGTGTATGCCGCACTCCTCTGCAATAGTGTCGATTTGCTTATCTGTAAATCGCAGTTCGTTTTTGGCGTAGTTCATACGGCACTGGTTGATAAACTGCACGATCGTTACGCCGTACCGCCGTTTGAATCCACGCAGCATATAGTATTTGCTCACACTGAAACGCTTTCCCAGATCCTCCAGTGTGATTTTTTCTGCAAAGTGTTCTTCCAGATACTGATGAATTTGTTCCCATTTCTGGAGTGTTTCCCCCGAAGCATGCCCGCCGCGTTCCTGTTTTTTGGTCAGCAACAGCGTCATCAGCTGAGTCAGGCACTCGGATTCATACAGTTCATAATCCGGTGCTTCTTCTCTTGCAATAGATTCCAAACGCAGGAGCACAGGTTCTACCCAGTCTGCTGCACCGCCGAGAACAACTGAAACATTCCGCTGCCGAAAGACCTCGTATAAATGTGGCATTACCTGTCCGTTCCAGTGTACCCAAAGGATTTTCCACGGTTCTCTGGCATCACAGCAATGAGAATAGGGTTGGTGGCAGTCCAGAAACGCCACGTCCCCCTCTTGCAGGGCAAGAGTTTCCTCTCCGACGGTAACTGTTCCGCAGCCTTCTTCCACCAGAATCAGCAGGTACGAATCCAACGAATTCCGCCAGTTCTGACGCGGCTCTTTGCAGGTCATTTCTCCGATTTCCTGCACATACAGCAGAGCCTCCCGTGCCAATGCCGAGGGGGTCCGCAGGATTCTTCTGGATTCCATATACGCATTTTCCACGGTTTTTAAACCAGCTTCCTGTGTTTCCATACTGAATCGACCCTTTCTTCCTCAAAAGTTGAAAAGCATTTGAATTCCATTATATTATACAAAATGCAAGCCGAAAATTCAAGTATTTTTTGAAAATTTTCACAAAAGAAAAAGCATCAGAATCGCAAATCACTTTTGCAATTCCAATGCTTTCGGTTTCAGATTATGAAGTTGACTTCTTTCGGGAAAGCAGTCCGGCAATTCCGAAAAACAGCAGAATGACCACAAGGGCACTGCCGGCATTCAGCAGCGATTCCGAAAAGTCGAAGTGCCGTCCGGCAATCGGGATTTTTTGCAGTTCGTCCAAAAACGCAATTGTCGTGCTGCAAGCTGCCGCCCCCAGAATACGCCACCCGATTCGATGCAGTTCCAGAAGCAGCTGCCAGAGCAGAGCCATCATGCCGCCCAGTATCGCATACAGGAAAACATGTGCCAGTTTTCGCAGCAGCAGGTTCAGATGGTTCAGCTGCTGTACAGTAGGAGATTCATAGATCCAGCTGCCGATTTTTCGGGCAAAACGCATACTGTCCTGCAGCGTTTCCGTTCCGTCTGCGGTGGACAGCCGCCACATCAATCCCAGCCACACTGCCAGAACGACAAGCAATCCCACGATTTTTTTCCAGTTCCGCATGCTCTTATCCTTTCCCAGACACGTCTTTGTGCGGTATTGCCTTAGAGAAACGTTATTCTTCCGGCTCCTCGTCCCGCAGCTGCTGCAATTCTTCTGGTGTGAACGTATACTTCTTGCCGCAGAAATGGCAGTTAACCTCTACCGGTTCCCCTTCTGCGATCAGCTGTGTCAGTTCCTGATCGCCCAGTGCTTTCAGGACACGCTCGGTTCGTTCCCGATTGCAGTCGCACTGGTAGTGCACTTCGCCCTCGTCCAGCAGGTTCGGTTCCAGTCCGTCCAGCAGCCGCAAAGCGATCTGATCCGTTGTCATGCCCTGTGTCATCATAGTGGTTACCGGCGGCAGTGTTTTCAGATTTTTCTCAATGGTATCAATGCAGGCATCGCTGGCAAAAGGCAGCACTTCGATCAGGAAGCCGCCGGCAACATTGACTGTCAGATCCGGATTCACCAACACGCCCAGTCCGCAAACCGTAGGTGTCTGTTCACTAGTGGCAAAATACTGTGCCACGTCCTCGGCGATCTCACCGGACACCAGCGGCACAATGCCCACATAAGGCTCTTTCAGCCCCAAATCTTTTACCACAGACAGCGTACCGTCTGTACCTACGGCACCGCCAACGTCCAGTTTTCCCTTGGCATTCAGCGGCAGTTCCACCACCGGCTGATCTACGTCTGCCTTGACATTTCCCCGACTGTCTGCCACAGCTACCAGCATGCCTGCCGGACCGCCGCCCTTGACACGCAGGGTGACAGTATCGTTCTCGTTCTTCAGGTCATAGCCCATCATACTTGCCGCAATGGACAGCCGCCCCAGTGCCGCCGTAACTACCGCAGATGTCTGGTGAATCTTTTCGATCTCTGCGACAATATCCGTGGCATCTACCGCAGTTGCCACGACTGATGCATCTTTTGCAATTGCACGTTTCAGAATTCCCATTGTTTATGCTTCCTTTCTCGCCACAACCACCATGCGTTCGCTGTCCGAATGCAGTGGTTCTTCTGTATCTGCATGATAAATGCCCAGCACGTGAAATCCAATGGTTTCCAGTGCCGCCTGCACCTGTTCCGGTGCATAAGCACGCTCAGTGATCTGCTCCTCTGTCCGCCGATAGCGACCGTCTGCACAAAGCTGAAACAGATCCAGTGTGATCTCCACGGTGCAGTTGTCCTCGCACAACGCGTTTTCCCAGACGCAGTAAACCGCATCTGTTTCGTAGACGTAGACCTGATTTCCCAGCAGTTCCCGATGCTTATAGAGCGTGTTCATATCGAACACAAATACGCCGCCGGTTTCCGTGGATTCCCACACACGCTGAAACACCGTTGTGACATCTTCAAACGACGGCAGGTGGTTCAGACTGTCCAGCGTACAGATCACGGCATCAACGGTGCCATAGAGTTCCAGTTCCCGCATGTCCTGACAAACATACTGGATCGGCAGCTGCTTTTCGATTTTCTTTTCCATTGCCTGCCCCAGCATGCCCTCGGAATAGTCCACGCCGATCATGTCATAGCCACGTTCTGCCATTTTTTCTGTCATGGTGCCGGTGCCGCATGCCAGATCCAGCATGACTTTGCCGGCAGACTGTTTGTACTTCTGCACCAGTCCGTCCAGATACGCCGCCCGTGCCGGATAGTTGACATTTTCCGTCAGGGCATCATAGTAAAACGAAAATGTTTCATAGCCCGTTTCCTGCATGAATCCACCTCCACACAAAACAAGGGCACACAGCGAATGCCATGTCCCCCTGTTTTCGTTTGCTTATTTGGTAGGGCAGCACACTTTCACCAGATCGTGTGCCGCATTTCCCGAAACATTCTTACTTCTTCTTTGCACTGCGACGCTGACCGCCGAAGCTGCCGTCGCCTGCTCCTGCATTGGGAGCGTCCGGCTTGGAAACCTGTTCTCTCTCCGGAGCCTGATTCTTCTGAAGGCGAACTGTCAGCAGCATGCGGACAGTGTCCTCGCGGATAGAATCTACCATTGCATCGAACATTTCGAAGCCCTCATAACGATATTCGACAACCGGATTCTGCTGACCGTATGCCCGCAGACCGATACCCTTTTTCAGTTCGTCCATATCGTCGATGTGTGCCATCCACTTGGTATCGACAACCTTCAGCAGTACAACGCGTTCCAGTTCCCGCATTACTTCGGAGCCGAATTCTTCTTCCTTTGCAGCATACAAAGACTTTGCCTTTTCAGTCAGAGCCTCGGTAATGTCCGCAGTAGTCAGACCTGCCAGATCGGTTTCATCATATTCCAGATCGCCTTCTTCTGTGATCCAGCCCAGGAAGTGATCCCGCAGACCAACCAGATTCCACTGGTTGTGATCGGTTTCTTCTTCGTTGATGTACTGCTTTACAGTTCCGGCAATCAGTTCCTCGAACATCTTGAGGATGCTGTCGTGAATGTCTTCGCCGTCCAGTACCTGTGCACGCTGCTTATAAATGATCTCACGCTGGGTGTTCATAACGTCGTCGTAGTTCAGGACGTTCTTACGGATATTGAAGTTCCGTCCCTCTACCTTTCTCTGGGAGGACTCGATGATCTTGGTCAGAGCCTTGCTCTCGATCGGGGTATCCTCGTCCACGTTCAATGTACGCATCATATTTTCCAGACGATCGCCGGCAAAAATACGCATCAGGTCATCTTCTACCGACAGGAAGAAGCGGCTTTCACCCTCGTCACCCTGACGGCCGGAACGACCACGCAGCTGGTTATCGATACGGCGGGATTCGTGACGTTCTGTACCCAGAATATACAGACCGCCGGCCTCCTTGACTGCCTGTGCCTTTTCCTTGACTTCTTCGCCGAACTGTTTGTACAGTTCCTGATATACGGCTCTTGCGTCCAGCACTTCCTGATTGTCTGTATCTGCATAGCCGATTGCTTCTGTAATGATTTCTTCCGGATATTCCCGCTTCCGCATTTCTGCCTTGGCGAGGAATTCGGCATTACCGCCCAGCATAATATCCGTACCACGACCAGCCATATTGGTGGCAATGGTAACTGCACCCAGCTTACCAGCCTGTGCAACGATCTCTGCTTCCTTTGCGTGATACTTTGCGTTCAGGACTTCGTGCTTGATGCCCTTTCGCTTCAGCATGCTGGAGAGCAGTTCAGATTTTTCAATGGAAATGGTACCTACCAGAACCGGCTGTCCCTTTTCATGACACTCAGCGATCTGCTCAATGATTGCCTTATACTTGCCCTTTTCGGTACGATAAATCAGGTCGGTGTGGTCGATACGCTGTACCGGACGGTTGGTCGGGATCGCGATAACGTCCAGCTTGTAGATCTCACGGAATTCGTCTTCCTCTGTCATTGCAGTACCAGTCATACCGGACAGCTTGGTGTACAGGCGGAAGTAGTTCTGGAATGTGATGGTTGCCAGTGTCTTGGATTCCTGTGCGACCTCTACGCCTTCCTTGGCTTCGATTGCCTGATGCAGACCGTCATTGAAACGACGGCCCAGCATCTTACGACCGGTGAATTCGTCGATGATGACAACTTCGCCGTCCTCTACGATATAGTCAATGTCTTTCCGCATGACACCGTTTGCCTTCAATGCCTGATTGACATGGTGCAGCAGGGTCATATTTTCCGGATCCATCAGGTTTTCGACTGCAAAATATTCCTCTGCCTTCTTGACGCCGCGGCGGGTAATGGTTGCAGTCTTTGACTTTTCGTCTACAATGTAGTCGGCGTTTTCGTTGATTTCTTCCTGATCCTGCTTGTCGTCCATTTCTACGACAGTTGCAGCGGTCAGAGTCTTGGCGAACTTATCCACCACGCCATACAGAGCAGTAGACTTATCGCCCTTACCGGAAATAATCAGCGGGGTTCTGGCTTCATCAATGAGAATGGAGTCCACTTCGTCCACGATCGCGAAGTTGTGTTCCCGCTGTACCTTATCCTTTTTATAGATGACCATGTTGTCACGCAGGTAGTCAAATCCCAATTCGTTGTTGGTACCGTACGTAACATCACAGTTATATGCCGCACGACGCTGGTCGTTGGTCAGACCGTGGAGAATACAGCCGACAGTCAAGCCCAGATACCGCAGTACCTTGCCCATTTCGTCCGACTGTGTCTTTGCCAGATAGTCGTTGACTGTAACAACGTGTACGCCCTTGCCTGTCAGTGCATTCAGATATGCAGCCACACAGGCTACCAGTGTTTTACCTTCACCGGTTTTCATCTCGGCGATACGTCCCTGATGCAGGACAATGGCACCGATGATCTGTACCGGAAACGGTTTTTTGCCCAGAACACGGTATGCAGCTTCCCGCACGGTTGCCAGTGCTTCTGCCTCCATGCTTTCCAGCGATTCGCCGTCCTCCAGACGTTCCCGAAATTCATTGGTCTTTTCTTTCAGATCTGCATCAGAAAGTGTCTGATACTCCTCGTCCAGCTCCAGAACCTTTTTTTTCAGCGGTTCAATACGTGCCAGTTCACGGGTACTGTACGAACCGAATACTTTACTAAAAATGCCCATTGACTTACCGCCTTTTCATCGAAATATACAATAACTAGTATAGCACGAACCACTCTGCTTGTCAATAGATTTTGAAATATTTTCACAAAGTGCAATTCATTTTCAAGCAGATTCTCTGTGCATTCCGCAACATTTCCCCTGCCGACTGTCGCGGAACTCGCCCTTACTCGCTTCGGGAGGGACAGAATGCCGCCATGGGACAGCTCTTGCACCGGGGCTTTCGTGCACGGCAGGTATCTCTGCCGAACCACACCACCCGATGACAAAAGTCCGAGGAACGCTCCGGCGGGATCAGCGGGCGGAGATCTTTTTCCACCTGTACAGGGTCTTTGGATTTGGTCAGTCCCAGCCGTCCGGTGATCCGGATAAAGTGGGTATCCGCCACGATTGCCGGCTTGCCGTAGACATCGCCGAGAATCAAGTTTGCAGTTTTGCGTCCCACGCCGGACAGGGAAAGCAGATCTTTCATATTGTCCGGCACCACGCCGCCGAAGTGCAGCAGCAGTTGGGCAGACATTTCCTTGATGCTCCTGGCTTTCATGTGATAGAAGCCGCAGGGACGGACGATCTCTTCCAAATCGCCGATGTCTGCCGCCGCCAGTGATTCCAGTGTGGGGTAAGCTGCGAACAGCTTTGGTGTGATCTGGTTTACCCTTGCATCGGTACACTGTGCCGACAGCCGCACCGCGATCAGCAGTTCGTAGGGCTTTTCATATTGCAGTGCACAAGTTGCCTGCGGATAGACTTCTTCCAGCGTCTGCACCGCCAGCAGGGCACGTTCTTTTTTGGTCATATGTGTTTCTCCTTTTTATTCTGTGACACGCTCCATTTTCAGCAGCGAAATAACTTCATCTTCGATTTTTTTCTCCAGTCAGACGGAACCCGTTTCTCTCATAAAATGCAATGCCGCGGGGCGAATCCGCTGAATCGGAATCCTGCAATGTTCCATACTGTTCCTCCATTCACAAAAACGTGTTTCAGGCAACAGGCTTTGCACGCAATCTAACGACGTATCTTGCTCACAAGCGTTATGCAGTGTTGCCTGAATCATAAAATGCAAACGCCTGCTGTAGCAATTTCCAAGCTTGTGTGTCGTTACGGTCCCAGTACGTTTTCACGCAGCACAGCGTAGAAAACGGTTCTTTTTCCTTGACCGCTTCCGGCAGGTAATGCCATAGGCAAAAGCAGCCGATGCTGTATGTTTCAGGGTTAAATTGGCTTCCTTCATATTGCTTTTGCAATGCGGAAAACAGATATTTTCCCAAAGCAGCATAACTGGAAGAATCCGCACGTCCGACAGACACGCTCTCATAGTTCCAGTGGTGCAGAAACAAACGACAAGTGACTTTGCGGCTTTCAGAAAATTTTTTCAGCTTCAGCAGTAAGACGTTTTCGGGGTACTCCGAAAGAAGCGTATCCAGCATGGACAAATAAGTTTCACTGGAATGAAACCCGCAGTTCCACAGCAAAAATTCCCCGTACAGTTCTTCGATTCGCGATTCCCGTTCCACTTTCGGCAAATCTTCTTCATACAGTTCCAGCCATGTTTCCACGGGAATCCCGCCGATCTGAAAAAATCTCACATTTTCCCAACGTTCTTTGACAGATCGCCCATGAAAAATTTTTGCATTCAACAGTGCCGAAGCTGTACGAAAACAGCCGTCCTCCGAAATATCGCAGTACCCTGCCCAATACGGTTCCTCGTATTCCCGAAGGCAACCCAAATAATATTCTTCGTCCGGAGCATAGTCCAGATAAAACACCGTTTCATCAATCAAAAACCAGTCGTCATGTTCAAAGATCCGCAGGAATTCCGCATAGGAAAAAGGATTCTGATGTTCCACGTTCTATGCCTCCATTATTTTCGCCGCATAAACTTTCCCCACTGCCGGTGCAGGAATTGTTCCTTGGGCAACACCGCACAAAGCTTGTGCGTAAGGTGCGTTGTCAGATTTTTCGGCAGATTGCCTAGAAATTCCGCAGGCATACTGCCGTATGGCAAGGGATTTCTGGGCAATATGACGGAAAATCTGCACGCAGATTGCGTGCAAAGCCGTCAGGCGGGCTTTGTGCGGTATTGCCCTTGATCGCGTAACGCGAATGCCAGCTTTTCTTATAAAGAAGTGCACCCGCTTGCAGCTGCTTTTCCTCCTGCTCCCAGTCTGCCGCAGCAGCTGCTCTGAGCCACTTATAAATATCATCGCAACTGTATGATTTCTGTCGTATTTATTCTACCATATTACTGGGATAAAATCAAGGGCAACACAGAAAGATTGCACACAAGTCTATCGGGCGATTCTGCGGTACAGACATTCCCAGCTGTATGTTTTGCATGTGCTCCTGTAAATTATCTTTGAACGGACACAGGTATGTCCGGTTCTCCGCGTATAATAAAAAAGGAAACACTGCATAAAGCCCGCCGGACGGCTTTGCACGCAATCTGCCGAAAAATCTGACGACGCATCTTACGCACAAGCTTTATCCAATGTTTCCTAAAAACAGCACCACAGAAAACGATCGAAAAATTTCGAAAGCAAGTTCATTTGTTAATGGTAAGTTGAAAAATAACTTGACAATAGAAATTATGTGGTTTATAATAAAGATAATGCCACACAAACTTAGAGAAATGTTGCATAAAGGAAACACTGCATAAAGCCTGCCTGACGGCTTTGCACGTAATCTGCTCGACGTACTTTCTCTGGAACGGCGTTGTCTTAGGATTTTTTCAAGGAGGATGCATATGGAAAATACATTTTGTATTTTGGGGAAAGAACTCACTTTTTCTGATGAAAAAGTGAATTATGTCAAACTCAAACGGGAATACGACCGGAAAATTTCAGGAGCCAGAGAGATGCTGCAGGAGAAGCTTCCGGAAGCCACAGAGGGCGATATAGGGGCACTGATCGGCAACGCGTTGATAACCACCTACAAAAGCAACAAGGCTGATGGTACGCTGGGCAAGCTGAAAGAATACGGTGCTATTTTCAACGAAGTGAAAAATGAAATACTGGACTACGGCTTGTTCAAGCACTTCATCGACATCAGAAACAGCTACATTGCGGAATACATGCAGGTCATCACCAACGAAGGGGAAAACATTCTCCACGAGCTTCAGGAACAGGGTGTAGATACGGAAAATTACAGCATCGAAGCAATGCTGAACAAGACTTTCGCCACCAGCAATGTGGCAAAATATCTGAATGGTGCCGCGAAGAAAATTTCGGAATCGAAAGCCACTTTTTTCAGCGTGCACGATGCCGTTCTGCCATTCGTTCAGGGCATGGAACAATGTGCCATGCAGGAAGAACATGATCTGGTACACACCGAAGCAGACAAGGCTTTGTATGACAGTCTGATCAGACCGCTGAACAAGTGCTTCTTTACATACGCATACAGTACCATGTTCAGTTCTCTCATCAAACTGGACGAGGACGGCAAGCCCAAGAGCATATCCGCTTTTTCTGATGCAGCAACAAAAATCTCCAACAGAGTCTTTTCCAATGCCAATGTACAGCGTGCTCTGAAAAAGGGTGTGGGAGAAGATGTATTCCATATGTTCTCTCAAAAAATGGAGCTGTTTCAGGAGGCTGGCCTGTGCACATATGAGCCGATTCCGGCAGAAGATACAAAAAAGGCAATGAAACTGTACACCGAAGCCAGTGCCGAGGACTGCGAACCGGATACGCGAATGGAAAACCTGACAGAAGCACTGGCTCTGGATCCCTATCCGAGCGACTTTTACACAGCGATTCTGGACTTTTTCAGCGATGAAAACGGCGAACTGCAAAAGCTTGCCAAAATCATGGATATTGATGTGACATCTCATATTGAAAGTATCCTGATGAAAATTTACAAGGACGGCGATATCGGGACACTAGAATCCACACTGGAACTGAAAGAGCAGATTTTCGCAAAGGAAAAAAGCTTCCACTACAGCGATTCCAAAGCCGCCAAAAGCATTCTCTTTCGGCAGCATTTTCTCGAACTGGGGCGGATCGCCGACGAAATGTCCCTCGAGGAAATCACAGAAAACTGGAAGTCCATCCAAAACGGAAACAACACGTTTGCAACCGGAGAGCAAAGCGATGTTGACGATGAAAACTGCATCTTGATTTTGAGAAGAAGATTCCTCAGACTGCATGTGGCAGAATATCACGACGTTATCCGGAACCTGCACTTAAAGGACGATGCCACCGACGGTGACAAAAACTATGCTTTCTATGAAGAAGGCGAAGATTACATCGACTTTGAGGAAGAATGCAAAAAGATCAACGGCGGCAAGCTGGAACGGGATGCGGACTTCACCGTTCAGAACTATGCAGAGGACAAGCTGGCATCCGGCGAAGTAATCCTCGGCTATTTCCATTACGCCAGAGTTTTGGACATCGTCGGCGACGGCAAAACGCTGTTCATCACCAACAAAAGAATCTACACCACAAAAGAAAAGTTCACCGAGTTCAACGCCATTTCCCAATGCGAGCCGGTGAAGAAACTGATGCTCACCTATATCGTCTTTCACAAAACTGACGGCACAGTCATTCAGCTTCCGGTCAGCAAGGAATTGATGATTCCGGCAGCGGACATGATCAACCGCCTGATTGCTGCGTTAAAGGGCACGGAATATGTTGCGGACTCAGTTACTGTAAGCAATTCCCAGAATATCGAAGCCGCAAAAACGATGATCTTCGACACTGCAAACTCTATGAAAAAGGGACTGGGAGCATTGTTCGGAAAGAAGCCTAAAAAGTAAGATCACACTTGTCTGTACATGTACGACAATTACAAAAACTGCTCTTATCACAATCATTCTGTGATAAGAGCAGTTTTTCTGTTTTTTTGAGCTCTGGTTTTCCATGTCATGATAGAATGCAGTGTTTCCCAAGAAAAACAGGCTGCACCTCCGTTTCCGGAAATGCAGCCTGTTTTGCAAAGGGTATATGAATAACTTGGAATTGTCAGAATAATAAGGAAGCACTGCATAAAGCTTGTGCGTAAGATGCATAGTCAGATTTTTCGGTAGATTGTACAAAAATTCCGCAGGCAGACTGTATGCAGTGTTTCCATAACATCAATTCAGATTGGTGTAGCCCATGAGGTACTGGTCTACTTCCTTGGCAGCTTCTCTGCCCTCACGAATTGCCCAGACTACCAGCGACTGTCCGCGGTGCATATCGCCTGCGGTGAACACCTTTTCCACGCTGGTGCTGTAGTGACCGATCTTGGTGGAAACATTGGTTCGCGGTGTGGTTTCCACGCCGAATGCATCTGTCACATATGCCTGTGCCCCCAGAAATCCTGCGGCAATCAGCACCAGATCTGCGTCCAGAATCTGTTCGCTGCCCTCGATTTCTTCCATTCGCATTCTGCCGGTCTTGGGATCGTGTACAGATTGCAGCTTAATGGTTTCCACTGCACGAACGTGATTCTTGTCATCCTTGATGAACCGCTTTACCGTTGTCTGGTAGATTCGCGGATCGTGACCAAATACGGCAATGGCTTCTTCCTGACCGTAGTCTGTCTTGCAGACACGGGGCCACTCCGGCCACGGATTGCTTTCGGCACGGGTGTCCGGCAGCTTCGGCATCATTTCCAGCTGTACCACAGACTTGCAGCCGTGGCGAATGGCAGTACCAACGCAGTCATTGCCCGTGTCGCCGCCGCCGATGACGATGACATTCTTATACTTGGCACTGATATAGTAACCGTCAGACAGGTTGGAGTTGATCAGGCTCTTTGTGGTGGCTTTCAGGAAGTCCACCGCATAGTAAATGCCGTCTGCGTCCCGACCGTCTGCATTGATGTTTCTCGGATTCGAAGAACCACACGCCAGAATGACTGCATCATACTCTTTCAACAGCTGCTCCGCAGAAATGTCCTTGCCCACATCTACGCTGGTACGGAACTCTACGCCCTCTTCCTGCATCATGTCCACACGCCGCTGTACTACAGTTTTTTCCAGCTTCATGTTCGGGATTCCGTACATCAGCAGACCGCCTACACGGTCTTCCCGTTCGAATACTGTCACATGATGTCCACGCTTGTTCAGCTGCAATGCTGCCGCCAGACCGGACGGACCGGAACCGACCACTGCCACACGCTTGCCGGTGCGGACTTTCGGCGGATTTGCCTTGATGTGCCCGCTGGCAAATGCCTTTTCGATAATGGCGTATTCATTTTCCTTGACGGTGACCGGATCGCCGTTCAGACCGCAGGTACATGCCTTTTCACACAGTGCCGGACAAACACGGGAGGTGAATTCCGGAAAACAGTTGGTCAGCAGCAGCCGGTCCGCAGCTTCTTCCCAGAAGCCGTTGTAGACCATATCGTTCCACTCTGGACAAAGGTTATTCAGCGGGCAGCCGGAAACCATGCCAAAGATCGGCTTGCCTGCCTGACAGAACGGGACACCGCAGTCCATACAGCGGGCACCCTGTTTCCGGCGTTCTTCGTCGGAAAGCGGGGTATGAAATTCCCGATAGGTCTTAATTCGTTCCAGCGGTTCCTGTCCAGCATTTTCGACTCTCTCATATTCGAGAAATCCAGTTGATTTTCCCATGATAGCTCCTCCTGTTAATTTCTCGTGTTGGCATAAAATGCCTCGATCTGTGCTTCTTCACGGCTCATGCCTTCTGCCTCAAATTCTGCAATGCTGTCCAGCATCTTTGCATAATCATGGGGTACGATCTTCTTGAAGTGCGGCAGGCAGGTGTCGAAATTCTTCAGAATCTTCTTGCCCAGCTTGGAATCAGTCCATGCCACGTGTTCTTCGATCAGACCTTTCAGCTGTGCCACATCTTCCGGCTTGGTAACTGCACCAAAGCCTACCAGCGACTTGTTCAGCTTGGTGTACAAGTCATTTTCCCGATCCAGTACATAGGCAATACCGCCGCTCATACCTGCGGCAAAGTTCTTGCCCACTTCGCCCAGAATGACTGCACAGCCGCCGGTCATGTACTCACAGCCGTGTTCGCCGACACCTTCTACTACGACAGAAGCACCGGAGTTGCGGACGCAGAAACGTTCGCCTGCCACGCCGTTGATGAATGCCTTACCGCTGGTCGCACCAAACAGTGCCACGTTGCCGATGATGATGTTTTCGTCTTCTTTGAACTTGGAACCCTTGGGCGGGAACACTGCCAGCTTACCGCCGGACAAGCCCTTGCCGAAATAGTCGTTGCTGTCCCCTTCCAGAGCCAGTGTCAGACCCTTCGGAATGAACGCACCGAAGCTCTGTCCGCCTGCACCGGTACAGTGTACCACAAAGGTGTCGTCTTCCAGTGTATTATAATATTTCCGTGTGATCTCTGCCCCGAACAGCGTGCCCAGTGCACGGTTCAGGTTGCTGACATTGATACGGATCTCTTTCTTCTGCTTCTTTGCCAGTGCTTCTTTCATTTCCGGAATGATCACGGTTTCATCGATGGTCTTATCCAGCTTGAAATCGAAAACATCTTCCGGCACGAAGTGCATCTTGACATCGCTTTCTTCCTTGGCATAGGGATTGGTGAGGATATTAGACATATCGATCTTGCTCTCGTGTGTGCCTGCCGGATACTGCTTCTGTACCAGCAGATCAGAACGTCCCACCAGTTCATCTACAGTGTGGATTCCCAGCTTTGCCATGTATTCCCGCATTTCCTGTGCCATAAACCGCATGAAGTTGATGACATATTCCGGTTTGCCGCGGAAACGCTTCCGCAGTTCCGGATTCTGTGTGGCAACGCCTACCGGACAGGTATCCAGATTGCAGACACGCATCATCACGCAGCCCATTGTTACCAGCGGAGCCGTTGCGAAGCCATATTCTTCTGCACCCAGCATTGCGGCAATGACCACGTCACGTCCGCTCATCATTTTTCCGTCTGCCTCAATGACAACCTTGGAACGCAGATTGTTCTGGATCAGCGTCTGGTGTGTTTCTGCCAGACCCAGTTCCCACGGCAGACCAGCATTGTGAATGGAGCTGCCCGGAGCCGCACCGGTACCGCCGTCATAACCGGAAATCAGGATGACTCCTGCACCAGCCTTGGCAACGCCGGCTGCAATGGTGCCGACACCGGCTTCGGAAACCAGCTTCACGGAGATACGAGCCTTTTTGTTGGCATTTTTCAGGTCGTAGATCAGCTGTGCCAGATCTTCGATAGAGTAAATATCGTGGTGCGGCGGCGGTGAGATCAGAGCCACACCCGGTGTGGAATGTCTGGTCTTGGCGATCCATGGGTACACTTTCTTTGCCGGCAGATGTCCGCCCTCACCGGGCTTTGCACCCTGTGCCATTTTGATCTGGATCTCCTTGGCGGAGGTCAGATACTTCGAGGTAACGCCGAAACGTCCGGAAGCCACCTGCTTGATTGCCGAGCACTTATCGACAGCACTGCCTGCGGTGACAATACGTTCCAGATCTTCGCCGCCCTCACCGCTGTTGGACTTGCCGCCGATACGGTTCATGGCAATTGCCATGCACTCGTGGGCTTCCTGTGAAATGGAACCGTAAGACATCGCACCCGTCTTAAAGCGACGCATAATGGATTCTACGCTTTCCACTTCCTCCATAGGAATGCCGCCGTCCTCTGCAAACTTGAAGTCCAGCGTGCTGCGGAGCGTGATGTGCCGGTCTTCGGCATTGACACAGGCGGTATACTGCTTGAACAGATTGTAATCGTCCCGCCATGTTGCCTGCTGGAGCAGGTGAATGGTTTCCGGATTGTACAGGTGTTCTTCCTGATTGCTCCGTTCCTTGTGCCAGCCCACGCTGCGAAGTCCCTCGTCCATGCCCAGATCGTTGGGGTCAAAGGCACTCTCGTGCATGGTCATGCTGCGTTTTGCAATATCGTCCAGATCGATACCACCCACGCGGCTGACCGTATCCGGAAAATACTCGTTCATAACGCTCTCGCTGATGCCCAGTGCCTCGAAAATTTTGGAGCCCTGATAGGACTGAATGGTGGAGATACCCATTTTCGAAGCGATCTTGACGATACCGGAAACCAGTGCGTCAATATATGCCTTGCTTGCCTGCGAATAGTCCTTATCCACCAGACCGCGGTTAATCATGTCATACAGGGAATCCAGTGCCAGATACGGATTGACTGCACTTGCACCGAAGCCCAGCAGGGTTGCGAAATGATGTACTTCACAAGGCTCTGCAGTTTCGATGATCAGAGAAATTGCAGTATTCTTTCTGGTACGTACCAGATAGGTTTCCAGTGCAGCCACTGCCAGCAGCGACGGGATCGCCAAGTGGTCGTGATCGACACCACGGTCGGTCAGAATCAGAATCGTTGCACCCTTGGCGTGTGCTTCCTCTGCCTGCTGATACAGGTTTTCAATGGCATCATGGAGAGAAACGTCCTTGGTATACAGCATGGAAATGTCTGCGGTTTTCAGTCCGTCAATGTCCATGCCGCGGATCTTCATCATATCCAGATTGGTGAGGATCGGGTTGTTGACTTTCAGTACACGGCAGTTCCGTCCGTCTTCTTCCAGAATGTTGCCGGATACGCCCAGATAAACGGTAGTATCGGTGATGACAGATTCCCGAATGGAGTCGATCGGCGGGTTGGTGACCTGTGCGAACATCTGCTTGAAGTAATCAAACAGCGGCGGATTCTTCTTGGACATTGCAGGAATCGGGGTATCTGCACCCATTGCCGAAGTCGGTTCTCCGCCGTTCAGTGCCATAGGCACCATAACATGATACAGGGACTCATAAGTATAGCCGAATGCACGTTGTAACCGGAGCAGTTCCTTTCCGCCATGACGGAACGGACGCTTGTTGGGAACCTTCAGTTCGCTCAGGCTGAACAGGTTGTGATCCAGCCATTCGCCGTAAGGCTGACGTTTTGCATAGAAATTCTTAATGGTTTCGTCGTCGATCAGCTTGCCTTTGACGGTATCCACCAGCAGCATCTTTCCGGGGTGCAGTCTTTCTTTCTTGACGATCTTTTCTGCCGGAATATCGTCCAGTGCACCGACCTCCGAGGACAAGATCAGACATCCGTCATCGGTCACATAATAACGGGACGGACGCAGACCGTTTCTGTCCAGTACTGCACCCATGATGTCGCCGTCGGAGAAAATGATCGAAGCCGGACCGTCCCACGGTTCCATCATGGTTGCGTAGTACTGATAGAACGCACGCTTTTCGCGGCTCATGGTGGGGATATGCTGCCACGGTTCCGGAATGGTCATCATCACTGCCAGCGGCAGATCCATGCCGGACATGGTCATGAATTCCAAGGTATTGTCCAGACGGGCAGAGTCGGAACCCCGAACGTCCAGCATCGGGAAAATATCCTTCATGCGGTCGTCCAGTGCCTTGCAGTGGAGAATATTTTCACGGCTCAGCATCTTATCCACGTTACCGGTAATGGTGTTGATCTCACCGTTGTGCACCATCATGCGGTTCGGGTGTGAACGCTGCCAGCTGGGGTTGGTGTTGGTGCTGAAACGGGAGTGTACGATACCGATCGCCGAATGATAATCCGGACTATTCAGGTCGTGGTAGAACAGACGCAGCTGCTTGACCAAAAACATACCTTTATATACAATGGTACGGCTGGAGCAGGATACCACATAGGTTTCGCTGTCCCGCTTTTCGAATACCATGCGGGCGATGTACAGCTTCCGGTCGAATTCCAGACCCTTTTCACAGTCGTCCGGCTTCTTGATGAATGCCTGCATGATGTGCGGCATGCTGTCCAGAGCCTTGGTGCCCAGAACGTCCGGATCTACCGGTACTTCACGCCAGCCCAGAAATTCCAGATGTTCCTCCTTCAGCACTTCCTCAAAAGTCTGCATTGCCTTTTCGTATTTTTCCTTGGTCTGCGGGAAGAAGAACATGGCGATACCATATTCCCGCTTGCCGCCGATCTGGATTCCGGCTTCTTTTGCCACTTTCGAAAAATAAGTATGAGAGATCTGCAGCAAAATGCCTACGCCGTCACCCGTCTTGCCCTCGGCATCTTTACCGGCTCTGTGCTCCAGTGTTTCTACAATTCGGAGTGCACTGTCCACCACTTTCCGGTCCGATGTGCCGTCCATGTTGACAACCGCACCGATACCGCAGTTCTCGTGTTCAAAACGAGGGTCATACAAGCCGTTCTTTGCAAACGGCTCTTGGTTTCTGTAGTTATCCATAGTCACTTCTCCTTTGCAAGATGTGCAAAATAACAAAAAAACGCCTTATGAAAAGAAACGTCCTGTTTCTTTCCATAAAGCGTCATTGCTTTCCTTCATTTTGCGATCCTCTGATCGCTTTTGCTAATATTCATTATAGACCATTCCGCCGGCTTTGTCAATAGGTTTTTTTCGATTTTTCCGAAAAAAGCAAGAAAAACGCCGATTTTTTTCTTTTATAAAAAACAAAATGCCGCAGATTTTTTCAGAAATTCCACTGCACTTGATTTTTGAAAGTTCCGTTTCCTTTTGCTGTGAGAAGAAAAGTGCAAGTCAGCCGGAAACAGCTGTTCCCTTGTCGAAAACAGCCTTGCAAGCAAAAAGCAAAGCCGCAAAGACAACTGCAATTGTCCCTGCGGCATCACTCCGAACTATAACAGCCTCTCCCACTTGAGAGCCGTTCTCTGTTCTCCATTCCCTCTTATAGAAACACTGCATAAATCCCGCCTGTCGGCTTTGCACGCAATCTGCTTGCAAGCTTTATGCAGTGTTTCCCTTATTTTCGAGAAAGCATACCTCATATTCGCTTCTCCAGCCTGTTGTATCATTAATCACACCTATATTTTATCACATATCTGGAAAAAATCAATTAGAGATGATGCTATTTTCTAAGAAATTGTGCTATTATTCTTTTCATGTGAGAATGATTTCTTATAGAGATGTTCTGCAAATCTCTGATTTTACAATTTCCATGTAGAATTTTCACAAATCACATGGTAACATAAAGATATATCCAAGAGAACACAGAACAGGAGGACTTTTATGGAGTACTGGACCATTCAAATCAAACCTTTCTCACCGAAGAAGCGAAACGAAAACATTGTTCTGAATTTTCAGAAGGACTGTATCCGGAACAACCTTTTCGGCATGGGGTGGAATATCGATGATAACGCCTATCCCGCCGGTGAACCCATGCCCGACTACGAAGAATATCAGCAGAAATGGCTGGAAACCGGCTCTGGAAATGTTTCCAAAACAGCATATCACGCCTATCAGAACATTCAGGCAGGAGATCTTGTGCTTTTCCGAGATCGAAACGCCAAATATTATATTGCAAAAGTGAAAACAACCGCACAGTGGCTGACCGAAAATACTGTTGATTTTGAAACATACCATAACGCCAAAGAAGCGGAAATGCCGTCTAATCCGTTGTCATGGGCATGCCGTGTGGAAAAGTGGTACCCGATTTCAGATGTGCCGTCGGCAGTAGTCGGGCGGTTTTCCCAGCGGCGGCAGCAGACCATCAGACGAATCGCGGACACGGACTTGCAAAAACTGGCGGACATCTTGTACAGTGTTGCGACACAGACGACATACGAAAAGATTCCGATTCACGCCGAGAATTTCTGCAAGGCTATGAATCCCGATGAACTGGAAGACCTTACAGCCATGTGGATTCTCGATAAGAACAACGAAAACTCGAACTTCTGCCTGCTTCCCTCCAGCTGCAAACGAAACACGCCGAAGTATGAATTCGAGCTGCTGGGCATGGAAAAGGAAAGCGGGAAAATCAGAAGAATCACCTGTCAGGTCAAGAATCAGGAAGAAATCCACGCTGACGATTACCGTTCCGATACGGATACCTACTGGAAAATCTATCTTTTTTCCGGCATTGCAGTTACTGATTCGGGCAAGAACAGCCCGCATATCCATGTTATCACAAAAGAGGACCTCTATCGGTTTCTCCTTGACAACCCGAATCAAAACCCGATCGTCAACGCCTATCGGGAAAAGCTGCAAAAGTGGTATACATTTTCCTAGCCTGACGGCTTTATACGGTGCTGTCACCAAAAAAAATCCCAGCCGCATTTTGTTTGCGACTGGGATTTTTGGTTTTTAAGAGCCTGTACAAAACGGATTTTTATGCGGCACAGCCTTCCAGCATATCGAGGTCGTCCTCATCATCTTCCATGGCAATTCTATGTGCCTCGATCTCGCTTCCGTATTCTTCAATACCGTCCGGACTTGCGTGGTTCAGTTCGAAATATTCTTCGTCGTCATCATCTTCTTGTGCATGCATTGTGGAGTGAACGATTTCTTTCTGCTCAATGCAGTTTCCGATCTCAAAATCCAGTATGTTGTGATACAGATCGGAAAAATCGTCTTTGTACAAATCCGGATCATCATCAAAAGCCTGCAATGTGGATTCCTTTATATACGGATCCAGAAAGCCCACCTGATACGCTTTGTTTTTCAGTGTATACGTCGAGAACGGAGCATCTTTCAGTTCCGGAACCGACTCTACAAAGGGCAGGAAGCTTTCCGTGATCTTGTCCAGAATCTTGCTGCTGAAGAATGCCAGACCAGAAACATAAATATAACTCATATCTACGGCACTGACCTTGTCAATGTAATCGGCAAGTTCTACGTTGCAGCATTCCAGATAATCGAGAAACTTATAGTATTCCCAGTAAAAGTAAATTCTTTCGTTCTGGTCAATTTTGTCCTCTTGGATTCTGCTGCGGAGCGTGCTGTAGAAGATCTGATCGAACTGCTGGCTGATGTACTGCGAAACCGGCTTATCGTCTACCTGTTTCCGTTCATTCATCAGCTTTTTGGTGGTATCCAGAGCCAAGAAGTCACTCAACAGAATGGTTTTTCCTGTCGTATCTTCATTCAAAACAAAATTGATGTAATTGGTGATCTGCTTGTTCACTCTGCTTCCGAATGTCAGCTTTCTGCGAATGAACCATACCGCAACAGGAAGCACGCAGAACAACAACATCAAAAAAACGCTGGTGTCTGCAAACCAACCTACAACAAGGGACATGTAAAACATGTACGCATAACCAAGTACCACGATCTTAATGATTTTCTTCGCAAGTGCACCTGCCTTTTTGGCAATGGCCTTTCCGCCGAAAATCAAAACCAGAGCGATAATGATACCAATGATAATAAACGGCATCGATCATTCCCCCTTACGCACTCAGACCCAGCTGCGTGCATGCTTCTTCTTCTCTTTCTGCCGCAGTTTCTGTAATATCCACCATTTTGCCGTCTGCCAGCTTGAGTGCCTGCTCTCTGATGTCTGCCGGTATCTCATCTTCTGACACAAACGTCTGCTTTATCACGGTGTTTTTCAAAAACGTACCGTCATCTTGTCGGGTATAGTTATAGGACAACTGTTGATACTCGTTTCCTACCTTCTTCAAAAATGTCTGTACACCAGAAACGATTACATGGAATGTAGCTTCTACGTATTTAATAGCAGTATCCAGCCACTTTGCCAGAAGCGAGAAGAATTTGCCGATAATCATTGCAAACTTACGGATTCCGTCTTTTACACGTCTGAAAAAATCCGCAGCAAGCGTCGCAAATTTTTTCAGTTGCTGACCAATCCACGAGATTCCCTTATCGATTTTTTCTCCCAGTTTACTAAAAAAGCCCATAGCTTACTCCTCCTGTGCCGTGATCTGCGGTGTTTCCACATCTAGTTCTACGACTTCGGTCTTGATCTTTTCCAGTTGTTCCCGCGTTTCCGCATCTTCTGTAAATTCGCTGAACTTCACCTCGCGGTGCAGCGGATACAGCTGAAAATTCTTTTCCGTCTTGAATTGATCTTTGAAGTAGAGTGCAGCGTCTACGTTGACAACAAATGTTTCCTTGTCTTTGTCTTCCTCACACTTTGTCGCCGTAAATTTGCACTTGCCGCCCACGTAGATCAAGCCCTCTTTTCGGGCGTGACTGATGACCTGCTGATCTACGTCCTTACCTGTCTGCTCGAGGAATTCGTTCCATGTGACAGGCTTCTTCGGGGCAGCCGCAGGGACAGACGAGGTGTTCCCGTTTGCACCTGCCTTGCTGACTTCCTCATCGATCATGTTTGCCAGTCGTTCAAAAAATCCAGCCATTTTCTTCACCTCACTGATAGTTGCTCAAAAGTTGTGCTTCGATGTCTTCTGTCAGTTCCAGAGAATCGCTGTCTTCCATTTCCATTCTGTCATAGATCTCGTCCGGAATCTTGTCCGCAGGAATTTCTCTGGAAACCTCTGTCACCTGCCATTTTTCACCGACCTTGGAATAGTTCTTGGAAATCTCCTTCCCGATATTCTTCCGCACGTCAGAAAGAAATGTTTTGCAGCCGATCAGTACACCCTTGACCACCCGCTGTGCAACCTCACCGATCTTGGACAGCCATTTGATGATACTGTCGTAAAATGCGTCCAACAGTGTCAGAACCACACAGGCTCCGACTGCAGCAAGTACTGAAAACAATATCATTTTAGTTCACCTCCTGAAATTCTTTTGATTTATTTACAATATCTTTCGGTACTTCCGATTCCGGAACTATCTCGGATTTTGTAATCTTAACATCTCTGGGGCTTCCGCTTTTGTTCGCCTTTTTGCTCTTGACGATCTCCGCAACGGCATCTTCAAAGTCCGCCTGCTTCACAAACGATTCCTGATTCTTCGCCGCTTTCAGGGCAGCTTTCAGCACCGCGTTGGAAATATCGCTGCCGCTTACGCCGTCATACTTTTCGGCAATCTCGGAAATACGAAGGTCTGTCGGCATTTCCTGCGGAATGTACAGCCGCCACAGCTTTTCCCGCAAAGACTTGTCCGGCAGATCAAACCGGATATGGTACTGGATCCGCCGCATAAATGCGGGATCGTAGTTGCTGATAAAGTTGGTGGCAAATATCACCATGCCCTCATAGTCATTCAGCAGTGTCAGCAGCACCGAACGGGTCTGGTTCACGCTGACATCTGTGGAACTGGACATATTGGTCACACGCTTGCTCAGCAGTGCATCTGCTTCGTCAAAGAAAATGATGATGTCTTTTTCTGAGGCAGTGTGGAAAAGATTTGTCAGGTTCTTGCTGGTTTCGCCCACATACTTGGATTCAATATCCGCATAATTGACGCAGATCATTTCCTTGTGCAGAGCGTTGGCAATTGCATGGGCAGCCATGGTCTTTCCGGTTCCCGGCTCTCCGTAAAGGTTGATGAACAGGCTTTTCCGCTGTTTCATCACGGATTGCAGGTTCCAGTCCACAAATACCTTGTTCCAGTATTCTTTCGCTTTGATGACCGTCTGCAATTCGTCCAAGTTGCTCTCCGACAAGATCAGATCCGAAAGCCGGTACTTGGGCTTGGAAACCATGAAGCTTATGGACTGCTTCTCCGGCTGCGGCGGCTGCGGTTTCGGTTTCGGCTTGGTTACGGGTGGACTGCTTTTGGTTGGCACTAATGGCATCAGAATAACTCCCTTTCTCAAAATGGATTGATTATCTAGGAAAACGCTGAATAAAGCCCGCCTGACGGCTTTGTACGCAATCTGCTTGCAGATTTTCCGTCATATTGCCCAGAAATCCCTTGCCATACGGCAGTATGCCTGCGGAATTTCTATGCAATCTGCCGAAAAATCTGACTACGCATCTTACGCACAAGCTTTATTCAGTGTTTCCCTAGGGCAGCACTGCATAAAGCCTGTGCTGCCTTAAAATCTGTTGGGATCCTGTCCGTTTTCTATACTGCCTGACAATTGGATTTTTTGCCACAAAACATGCATATTCTTATTATATACCATATTTTTTCTTATGTCAAGTTGTTTTTCAGCTTTTACACTGTTTACAATCCAAAAATGCCTGTATACTCTTAATATAAGGAGGTGCAGCAGTATGATTCTCGACTACCAACAAATCGGTAAAAATCTTGCAAGACGACGAAAAGAGCTGCGGTTAAAGCAATATGAAGTTTGCGAACGTGCCAAAATCAATGACAAATACCTTTCCTGCATTGAAACCGCACGTTCCATTCCCAGCTTGGAGGTCTTTTTGAAATTATGTACCGCCTTGGAAACCACACCGGATCACATTCTTCTCGGTACTGTCCGTCAAACAGATTATTCGAAAGATGATGCGATCCTGCTGGAAAAATTTCAAAATCTTTCTCCCGACAACAAACGTCTTTGCCTTGCATTCATGGACCTGCTCTCTGATCGCTTTCAGGAGCATTAGGGAGATACCAAACGGACTTGATTCAGCGTTCCCCTTCCGTCCATGCTTTTATTATACACTGGAAGCCAGACAGACGCTTGTCCGTTCAAAAACAGTTTACAGGTACTCGCCAAAAAAATCCGCTGCGAAATGATCCCGCAGCGGATTTTTTCGTTTTTTCCTTTGTATTTATGCCAAATTTCCCATTTTTTCTTGCAAAAGTGCAGGAAACTATGGTATAATAATTATATCAACGGACAGCTAACGCTGTTAGACAGGAGCATGACTATGAGTATACACAAACGCATTCCGGCTCTGCTGCTGGGTGTGATCCTGCTGTTTGCAGGAATCCCCGCAGGCAGAATTTCTGCACAGGCAGCAGACACAACGCAACAGCTAAACAACATCGTTCTGTTTGCCCAGTTTCCAGATGCCGACACAGACAACTTTATGGCAGACAAGACGGACACGGCGATCGCCATTTGCAACGACACCAGCACACCGCGTTCTCTCACCAGCTATATCGACGCCATTTCCTATGGCAAGCTGCACGTGACCTCTTATTTCCCGCAGCTTTCCGACGGCGTGATCCAGCCCTACATTCTTCAGAATTCCAAAGCGGAATACACCAACTATGAACAGTACGCCATTGAAATGGTGCAGAATATCCGGATTCCTGACAGCATACCGCTGGACGGCAATCAGGACGGCATGGCAGACAACATCACGCTGGTGATCGACGGACGGGCAGAGTCTATGGGTGACCCGCTTTGGGCAAAAGCTTTCCAGGTGGGCGGACTGTATCTTGGAGATACTCCTGTAGGCAGCATCAACCTGATGAGCAGCTACACACTGCTCAGTTCCACTATTTTCAGCGGCGTGGGAACACTCTGCCATGAGTTCCTGCACAGTATCGGTTATCCCGACCTCTACCGCAAAGACAGTTCTTCCGGCAACCCTGTGGGACAGTGGGATCTTATGGCAACCAACTCCATCTTTCTGCAATACCCTCTCGCCTATCAGCGTTACGCGGTTTCCGGCTGGCTGGACGCGAAAACTATTACCACTGCCGGCACCTATACATTACAGCCGGCATCTTCCAGCACAGGCGATCGGCTCTATCTGCTGAAAACGCCGTTTTCAGACACGGAATTTTTTGCGGTGGAATACCGTATTCCCGGAAAGCAGTACTCCGAAGAACTGGACTGCAAGATCTACGGCGAGGGCATGGTAGTCTATCGTGTCAACACTGCCGTACAGGGCAACTATCGAAGTGATACTGACGGCATCTACGTATTCCGACCCGATGAAACCACGCTGAATGCCGGCGGCGGTGACCTGACACGTTCCTGCTACGGCGGCAAAAACGCACCGGATTCGATCGGTTCCACAGATCTGGAAAGCACCTTTGCAGACGGTGCCCTGGTCTATTCCGACGGCACCAACAGCGGCATCGCTCTCCATGACATTCAGCTGAACGGTGACGGCACATTAAGCTTTTCCGCCGACTTTGCCGATGTATCCGACCGGTTGTTGTGGCAGAACGTGGACAGCGTGAACTTTCCCGCAGACCAGACCGGCTACGACATGGTGACCGGCGATGACGGCAAGCTGTATCTGCTGTCCGCCAACACCGACGGTGCCACACTGTACTGTGTGGAAAACGACACCTTACAGCCAGTCAGCACTGTGCTTTCCGGTACTATGTACAACCCGAAGCTGGCATTCTCCAACGGTACGCCCTACCTGCTCTGGCAGGACAGCCAGTATTTCCTGCACCTGAACCGCTGGAACAGCACCTCCGGTGTATGGCAAGATTGCTACACCGGCACAGAACTGGCTCAATATGCCGATATTGCCGCAGACAGCAGCGGCGTGTACGTGACCTACACCACCGGCTCGTTCCCCTATGTTCTTCACGCATTCCGGTTTGACAATGCCGCCGGCACCGTTTCCCTGCTGGGAGATGTCATTGCTGACAACGCCTGCAACATGGAGATCGCTGCTGCAAACGGCAGCATTGGCATCGGCTACCGCGACCTGAACGACAACAATGTACCAAAGCTTGCCGTCTGGGACGGAACAGCATGGAATACCACAACGCTTTCAGAACAGGACTGCGGCACGATTTCAGTTCTGGCAGACGGAAACAGCATCTGGGTCGTTCCCTCCGGCGGCAAGACAGACGTTTTCCGCTGGGAATCCGGCACGGTTACAAATATTCCCCTGCCGGAAGCTGTCCAAGGACGGGCATTCCAGATGACACCGGCAGTGGCACAGGGGAACTTCTATATGACGGTAAACGCCCAGAATCCGGAAGAATTTGTCCTTTACGGATTAAACAAAGACGGCACATGGTCACTGACCGGCAACCCCATTGCACAGAGCATGGTAAACCAGCCGGTACTGGCGGCACAGAAACAGGCTCTCTACTGCCTTTACGCCACCTCTGACTTGCAGATGCAGCTGAAAAAGCTGACACTGGAAACTGAAACGCCGGCAGTTACCGGCGATGTCAACGGGGACGGTACAGCAAATCTGGCAGATGCAGTGCTGCTGCAAAAATACCTGCTGGGAGAAACTGCCCTGACAGCAGCACAGGCAAAGGCAGCTGATTTGCAGGCAGATGACAGCATCAACGGTTTCGATCTGGCTGTTCTGCGACAGCTTCTGACAAAGGTGGCATAACATGGATCTGAAACTTCTGCTGCAATATCCGAAGGCAGTACAGGTACTTCTGGCAGCACTGCAAAAAAGCCCTGCTTCTCTGCCGAAACTGGAAAAACTGCTGCCGCCGGAAATCCCTGCTGCGGCACTGCTCTCCGACATGGAACAGGCAGGGTTTCTCACCAAAACCGGCAGCCGATATGTTTTGCAGCAGGAAGCACTGGAGCAGATGCAGCAGTTTTTGCAGCTATACGCCGCTGTGCAGAACCAACAGGCAGAACAGGACTTCACCCATTTTCTCGCCGCCCAACGGGAGGCAGAAACACAGCATGCAATGCTTGTCACAGAACTCGCCTTTTTTGAAAGCGTGGTTTCTGGAAACAGCGACACTGTGCATCTGCTGTACACACCCCTTGGCGGAAAAGGCTACGGCGAGCTGAGCCGTGACCCGCTGCGAAATCTGAAGTATCATCTGGTCATCACCATTTCCATGCTGACACGCTACTGCATTCAGGGCGGCATGCCGCAGGAAGAAGCATTCAATCTCAGCGACCTGTACATTCAGCGAACGGACACTGCCGTCAGTGAAGCACAGATCCATGTGCTGCACTATCAGGCAATACAGGATTTCACCGGCAAAATGCGGCGGCTGCAAGACAATACCCGCTATTCGCCGCTGGTGCTGAAAGCTATGGACTACATCAGCATTCACCTGCACAGCCGTATCTTTTTACAGGACGTTGCCGATGCTGCCGCAGTGAGTGCACCGCACTTATCCCGTCTGTTTCAGGCCGAAGTACACCTTAGCATCAGCGAATACATTGCCATTAAAAAAGTAGAAGCTGCCAAGAACCTGCTCCAGTACACCGAGCACACTGCCGCCTCGATCAGCAGCCTGCTCAGTTTCAGCTCTCAAAGCTATTTCATCAAGGTATTCCAAAAATACGTGGGCATGACCCCGAAAGAGTACCGGAAGCAGTTCCATGACAGCACTCATTTCTGATAAGGCAACAGCATAAAACAACAGCCCCGCACTTCTCCGGAAAGAGAAATGCGGGGCTGTTTGCTTGGAATCAGCAGTTCAGAGAAGCCGAAACTGCGGGTTTGGAAATCCGCGTGGAACAGGTGCGGATTTCCTGTAAAAAGAAATGGAGATGAATAATGAAGCTAGCTTAGTTGGCTTTGGCTGTGCTCTGGTAGGTCACCCATTCATAGCTTGCAGTCAGAGGTGTCTTGCCGTCGAAAGGCTTCAGCCAGTCGTTGACACCAATTCCGGGCCATACGTTCATCATGATCTTGCCGGCAGTGGACGGGATATTGCTGGTGGCTGTGTAGACCGCCTTGCCGTCCACATACCATGTAATGTAATCCTTCTGCCAGTCGAATCCATAAGTATGATATCCCTCCGATGCATCAAAGCCCAGATCGTACATGTACTCATGATTGCCGACACCATTGGTGTAATAGTTGAGCTGTACCTTGGTGGTATCCTTACCCAGAACCTCTACATCGATCTCGTCCCACGGGTTATTCTCCGAGGGGCCGGTATAGGTAAAGAACGAGGAAACCACGCCATCATTTTTGATTGCCTTCATGGAAGTTTCGTAATAACCATAGTGATAGTGCTCCAGAGAACGGTACTCTGCACCAGTATAGTTATACTGACCGGAACTGTCCTTGTCAATGGTCAGATTCAACACGCCGTTGTCGAAAGAAGTATTGTTCTTTGTCCAGCCGCAGTCAAAGGGATTGCCGTTTGTCCAGCCGTCCGAAGCTTCAAACAGACTGGTAGCACCCTTACGGAAATCTGCCAGTACTTCCGCATCGGCACTGGGTTCATTGCCCTTGGTGTCGTCCTTGCCGGAAGTATTGTCGTCTTTCTGCACCAGCTTTTGCCGCAGCACTGCCAGATCGAAGCCGTTTACCGTATTGTTTGCCTGTACATCTGCCGCCTTTGCCTGTGTTTCTGTGAGAGAAACTTCTCCCAGCAGATACTTTTGCAGCAGTACAACATCCGCAGTGTTGACTGTCTGATCCTGATTTACATCGCCGGAAATGATGTCATCATGTCCCGGTGTTCTTGCGGTGCTGTTCATCGCCAGCAGGCAGGTCAGCGGAGAGTTCCAGTAGATCGTGATCTCATTGGTGGAATAGCTTTCCCAATGGTCTACATAGCACTTTGCCGACGGAGAATTTGCACAGTATGCCTTTGCAGCACTGTCCTCCAGACCGGAATTGACACCGCCGACCAGCATACCTTTCATTGCCTGATTCTTGGCCATAGACGGTCTGTGGTGCGGGTGTTCTGGTGAAACCGTGCCATAGCCAGTCACGAAGCACTCTCCCATTGCGTTATTGCCCAGCAGATAGTGGAGATTGCTGCGGGAAGTGTCCAGATAGGTGCTGTCCTCAGTCATCTGGTATGCCAGATTCAGGATCATGCCGGAAGTGGCAACGCCCATGTTGCTGCCCCAGTTATATTTGGAAACCGACACCCCATAAGGATTGCTCTGGGAAAAACCTTTCATTTTGTCGGCTTCTTTCAGAATGGAAGTCTTTGCACGGGTGTAGAGGTCAGAGTTCGTATCCACACCGTCCATAGTGAGAATGGCAATATTACCATAGTCTCCCACTTCCATCCAGTCCATGCCATTCTGCACACGCATGCTTTCCAACGCAGTACGATATGTGTCCTCACCGGTAGCACGCCACATCTGTGCTGCTGCCCAGTAGCGTTCGTCAATATCGGAAGTGTCGCCATAATCACCAGTCGTAATGTCAGACGGATTGGAGAAGATAAAGTTGGGATTTTTTTGCAGGAATGCCCACGCGTTCTTTGCAGCATTCAGGCACTTTTCCGCAAAGTCCTTGTCGACCTTCTGGTAGTATTCATATGCCATTGCCATCGACGCACAGAAATCGGCAGTCGCTGTGGTGGAAACCGGCGTTACGATCAGTTCGTCCGTTTCCGTTTCCGGCATCACATAACCGGGGAAATTCTCGCAGCTGACCTTGTGGTGCACGCCGCCGGTCTGGCTGTCCTGCATTTTCAGCATCCATTCCAGTTCATAGCGTACCTCGTCCAGCACGTCCGGAACACCGTTGCCGCTTTCCGGAATGCCAATGCTGTCGCTGAACAACTCCGGATTGGCATCATAGGCAATCAGCAAGTCTGCCACAGACTTTGCACCGGGAACAACATATCTGCCGTAGTCGCCGGCATCATGCCAGCCGCCGCTGACATCGATTTTTTCGTTGGTGTGATAAACTGTTGCCAGCGTGTTATGGCAAGCCACATGCCCGAATGTGCTGTCCTTCACCTCCGTGCCGCACCGCTGGAGGTACAGCATTTTCACGCTGTCGTCCAGCAGACTGTCGTAAACGTTATTACCAATGGTGAACGAATACGACTGATCCAGACCGCCGCAGGTGATATAGTATGTACCAGCTTCTGTCACGGCGGAGAAATCTCCCGTCCAGTTGTTTTCATCGGCGGAAGAATAAAACGTCGGAGCCGACAGTTCCCCGGTATAGACCACCTGTCCGCTGTCTGCGTTGACGACGGAAAAACTGGTTTCACTGGTCACGTCGCGGAACACAGCTGTCTTGGTTTCGTCCGGCTGATAACCTACCTGATCGGTCATGATCGACGGAGCATAAGGCAGAACAGAAGTATAATCCACGTTGGAATCATCTACCAGTTCTACCTTTACATTGTCCAGATAAATAGTATGTGCCGGCAGATCTTCCTCGTTTTCCAGTCCGCAGTTGAACACCAGCTTGGACATGACATCTGAATCCTGCTTCATGGTGAATTCATAGTCCACGGTCTGCGGTTCTGCGGTCAGATCAAGTCCTTTCCAGGTGTACGCCTGATAGGTGCCGCCATTCTGCTGGATCATGGCTTCCACATAACGGTCTGTGGTGGAAGAGATCTCATAGCTAACACGGTACACCCCGTTTTTGTACAAGGGGATAATATCATAGCTGCACTGTACAGAATAGTTCAGCTTTCCCACAGAATCAATTTGCAGGGCAAGCTTACCGTTTTCCGTAGTCAGGGACGCCTTTCCGCCGCTTGCCTGATAGGTGTCCCAGCCGCTGGTGCCGCTGTCAAATGTGGAGTTGCTGACCAGATTTTTCACTTCCGCAGAAGCCGGCATCGCTGCCAGACTACCCATGCTCAACACTGCCGCACAGAGCACTGCCAGACATTGCCGAAGTCCTTTGATTCGCATCATACTCATTTCCTCTCTTTCTGAAAACAGCATGCCGCTGTTTCTGTGTAATTTGTCTGCACAGAATGTATGAAAAACAATATCACATCTTCTGTGCAAACGGCTTTATGCGAACAATTCATTATCTTTAGTATATCACATCTTTCACAAGGATAATACTATTTTTCATGACAAAAGTAGTAATTTCATGATATGTTATCAAAAAAGACCTGACGAGAAAATTTCCCGTCAGGTCTAGTGTTTCCCTAAGGCAATACCACACAAAGATTGCACGACAGATGCGTGCGGGAAGATACGAAACAGGCTCTGAAGGAAAATTTGCAAGCAGATGGCGTGCAAAGTCGCCAGACGCTCTTTGTGCGGTATTGCCTTAACTCCACGTGTTCCTATGCCTTTTCATATAATGCCAGCATTTGATGCAGTTCTTCCTGCATTTCGTCCACCAGACTCTGCGGCGACAGCACCTTTACCCATGCCCCCTGCGACAGCAGGTACATGATAATGCCGCGTCCGTGGTTGACTTCCGCTTCGATGATGCTGGTTCTGCCGTTTTGCTCCACTACCTTTGCTGTGGGCAGTCTGTCCAGAATTGCCTGTACCGACAGACCGGAAAAGGCAAACCGGATTCGCTCCGTCTTCCCGGGAAACAAAAACTGGTTCTTCTCCCGCAGATCGCCTTCGTCAAAGTCGTACTTCCGTTCCAGCGTAAAGTGTTCCTGATGCTCTGTCATCGACACAATGCGGTCTGCCCGAAAGAACTTCGGCAGATACTGGTCATCGTCAAATGCATACGCGATCAGGTAAAAATAATACTCACTGAACATCAGCGAAACCGGTTTAATTTTCCGCTTGACGGCTTCCCGATTCATTTTGTAGTAAGTAATGGTGATCGGTCGCTTTTCATCAATGACCTGTATCAGTTTCCACAGCGTATCGATCAGCGAATTGCAGTCCGTCTTGACTTCGTGATAATGGTAAATTTCCTTGCGTACCAGCTTGTCAAATTTTTCCCGATCCTGTGTTGTGGTAAACCGTTTCAGCTTGGAAATCAGCCGCAGCACGTCTTCCTTGGGCAAACAACGGCTGCCCAGCATTACCTTTACCAATGCAAACAATTCCTTATTTTTGAGGAACTCCTCACAGTTCAGGTGATACGCTTTATCTTTATAGGAATACACCAGTTCCGCCTGCTGCATCAGGTCGCGGTGTTCCGCCAGAAATTCCTGTATTTTTCCAATGTCCCGTCCGATGCTCTTGGTAGACACGCCGTATTCCGCTGCCACTGCTTTTACAGAGATGGTTTCTCCCCGCAGCACCCGAAAGAAAAGTTCCAGCATACGGCTGTTTTTTTCAGTTTCCATGATGATGCCTCCTTTTCTTTCATTATAGCACAGCAGCGGGACAGCGGTCTGTCTGTTCAAAAAGAATTCAGAACGTATTTACACAAAAATGAGATGCACGTTTTTGCGGCAAAATTTTATGCCAGCGGTATTGTCTTAAAAATCACTTCGCCTGCACCATTTCGATTGCCTTTTTCAGCTGCGGGTCTTTTTCCGGATTCGGATCGCTGTAGTCCACTGCATCTTCTCCGGCTTCCACGATCTCGTCCGGCTTGATGCCTACCTTGTGATAACACTCCCCCTTGGTGGTCTGATAAGTTGCCACCGTCAGTGTCAGTGCTCCGCCGGAAGGCATGGACTGTGTCACCTGCATGATACCCTTGCCGAATGTCTGCGTTCCCACAACGGAAGCCTTTCCGAAATCCCGCAGCGAAGCGGTGAACAGTTCTGCTGCACTGGCAGTGTTGCCGTTGACGATCACCGTCATGGGCAAGCTGCACTCTGTGGCATCTGATTCCACCAGCGTTTTGGTCGTGCCGTCCCGATAGGTGGCAATGGCAATCTCGCCCTCCGGCAGCAGCGGATCCAAAATCTTTTCCAAAGCCGACACCAGTCCGCCGCCGTCGTCCCGCAGGTCAAATATCAACGCCTTTGCCCCGTCCTGTACCAGCCGGTCGTAGATCGCCTGAAACTGTTCCGGCGTGTTGCCTTTAAAGGAACTGATCCGGATATAGCCGATCTGTCCGTCCAGCATCTGTCCCTCGGCAGTCGTCACTTCGATATTCTGCCGTTCCACGTCCAGTTCCAGTGTGTCGCCGTTCCGCTGAATCGTCAGCTGCACCGTGGTACCTGCTTCGCCTCGAATTTTAGACAGTGCTCCGGCGTAGCCCAGTTCTGCCAGATCTTCGCCCTCTACCTTGGTGAGAATATCGCCCTGCTGCATACCGGCTTTTTCTGCCGGAGAATCTGCATTGACTTCCTCCACCTGCAAATAGCCCTCGTCTGTTTGTGTCACCGTTACGCCGATTCCCACGGTCTGACCAGCTTCCTCTGTCTGATAAGCCTGATATTCCTCACTGGTCATGTACTGGGAATAAGGATCGTCCAGACCGGCAACATAGCCTTTCATAGCCCCCTGCATAACGGCTTCGTCGTCCACGTCGGTATAATAATTCTGCTTTACAGTTGCGGCAAGCTGCCGGAGTTCCCTGTACTCCGTGTTGCCAGCGTAGTTCCGATAAATGCCCAGTCCTGTTCCTACGGCAAGCACACCGCAAAGACAGAACAGCAGGATCAGTGTCGATTTCCGCACCGGCACTGTTTTTTCCTTTGGCATATCCTCCTGCATTGCATCTGATTGTTTTCGCATATAACCTACAATCCTTTCTTCCAAAAAAGGCAGAGGACTGCAAACGCATACCCCTGCCTTTTTCATTTTCTCAAAAATGCATTTTGATTACAGATACTTCATCGGGTCCACCTTGGTGCCGTTGACACGCACTTCAAAGTGCAGGTGGAAACCAGTGGAAAAGCCTGTGCTTCCCACATAGCCGATGGTCTGTCCGGCACTGACGGTCTGTCCGGCAGAAACAGCCACCGATGCCATATGTCCGTACAACGTAGAATATGTACCGTCATGCTGGATAATGACATAGTTACCGTAGCCGCCGCCGCAGCCGCAGCTGCCGCTTTTCGGATAGTTGTGGGAGCAGCCGGTTACAACACGAACGACTGTGCCGCCCTTTGCTGCAACGATCGCTGCACCGGCATTGCCGCCGGCAATATCAATTGCACCGTGTGTGGTACCCCAGCGGTTGCCGAAGGTACTGGAAATGGTATAGAATCCCGGGCAGGGCCATGTGAAGCCGCCGCCGGACGGTGCAACACTGCCGCTGTCGTCGCTGGAAGAATCTGAACTGCTGCTGGAAGAACTGTTCGAACTGCTGGAGCTGCTGGAATTGTCCTTCTGGCTGTTCGAAGAAGATGTATTGTCATTTTTCGAAGAAGAGCTGCTGCCGGAGGACTGATTCTTCTTGGCTTCCTCCTGCTGCTGTTGCTTCTGGGCTTCCAGCTTCTTCTTGGCTTCTTCTGCCGCAGCTGCTTCTTCCCGCTTCTTCTTTTCAGCTTCCGCAGCCGCTGCAATTGCCGCCTTGATCTGGTCTTCTTCTGCGTCCAGAGCCTTGTTGTTTTCTTCCAGTGTTGCCACATCGCCGTTCAGCTGCTCTTTCTGCCGCTGCATCTGCTCCTTGGCTTCATCGGTTTCAGAATAGGTCTGCTGGAGATCCTCGATTGCCGCCTTGAATTCTTCCTTCTTGGCCTGCTGGTCTTCCTGCTGGCTTTCCAGATCGGACTTTTCTGTTTCCAGTTCCGCCTTCTTTGCGTTGCAGGTTTCCAGCTTGTCCTTCAGGTCGTTGACCAGCTGGTTGTCATGATTTGCCACACGGGACATCAGTTCATACTTGGAAAGCAGGTCGTAGAAGTCAGTCGCACCCACCAGAGCCGAAGCCAGACTGTCGTTGCCCTGTACGTACATGGCACGAAGCCGCATCTTGAACTCGTCCAGTCCAATGGCAATATCGGCTTCCATGACCTTGATGTCATCTTCCGCCTGTGAAATTGCCTGTGTGGTTTCGTCGATAGACTGAGCAATGCGATCCAGTTCCTGTGAAACGATGTCCAGATTGCTCTGCTGCAGGGTGATCTTTTCCTGCAAAGTCTTCTGGTACGCTTCCTTTTCTTCCAGATCAGACTGCAAAGAATCCAGTTCTTTCTGCTTCTCTGCGATCTTCTTTTCGTTGCTCTTGCGTTCTTCCTGTAATTCTGCCAGCGTCTTTGCCGATACCGGAATATCCCTGATCGGTGTCCAGTTTGCTGCCATGCCGCCTGTCAGAATGGTCATACAAAGCAACGCACTGGTAAAACGCAGACTCAGATGTTTCTTCTTACTCATAGAAAATAGCCTCCTAAGATGTGCATCGGCATTGTTTTAAACATTCAGGTGCTTCCGCATAGAGATCATACTGCCGAACGCTCCGAACAGCGTACCGGACAGCAGATATGCCAGAGCCACCTTCCATGCCAGTGCACGGAACGGAATGATGCTGCCCATGCCGATCACAGACAGGAATTCCACCTGTCCGGTCAGCAGGCCGACCAGCGAATCATAGCCGAACCAAGTGATCGCCAGTGCAACACCACCAGCAAGCAAGCCGGTGATCATACCCTCCACAAAAAACGGGATACGGATAAAAGAGTTGGTTGCACCAACGTATTTCATGATCTGAATTTCTTCCCGCCGTGCGAAAACGCTCGCCTTTGTGGCATTGGAAACGATCACAACGGAAATGACGACCAATGCTGCAATGATCACACCGAATACAACAGTCACGATCTTCCGTACCTCGGTCAGAACGTTGACAAAGTCCATGGGAGCACGGATCGAATCAATGTGATCCAGTCCCTCTACCTGTGTAATCGTTGCAGAAATCTGTGAAATATCTTCAACACGGATCCGATAGCTGTCAATCAGCGGGTTGTCGTCCCCCAGTGAATCGAACAGCACTTCATAATCCGACATGCTGTTTTTCAGATCTTCAAACGCCTGCTCCTTGGAGTAAAAAGAAATCTCCGAAATGTTTGGAATCTGTGCCAATTCCGATTGAAAATCTGCAAGTTCCTGATCTGAAGTACCCTCGTCCATATAGATAATGACTTCATTTTTATCTTCTACGCCGCCGATCATAGAGGTCAGGTTCATATAAAACAACACCGACATACCCACCAGCAGCAGTGAAACCAACAGCACACAGAATGAAGCGAATGCCATCATCCGGTTTTTCCAGATGTTTTCCACACCCTGTCCAATCAGGTACTTGAAACCACTAGCTTTCATGGATCAGATTCCCTCCAATCACTTCGTCAAAGACGATCTGTCCCTGATCGATATTGATGATCCGTCCGCCGAACTGCCGCACCAGACTGTGTTCATGGGTTACCATCAGAATGGTAGTCCCGATGTCATTGATGCCCTGCAGCAGTTCTACGATCTCATAAGAAAGTTCCGGATCGATGTTTCCCGTCGGCTCGTCCGCAATAATCAGCTGCGGGTCGTTGACCAATGCACGGGCAATTGCCACACGCTGCTTTTCACCGCCGGACAGCTCGTCCGGATAGGCATATGTCTTGTCCTGCAAACCTACCAGACCGATTACATACGGCACACGCTTCCGGATATATTTCGTCGGTGCATCGATTACCCGCAGCACGAATGCCACGTTTTCATACACTGTCATAGACGGAATCAGCCGGAAGTCCTGAAAGACAAATCCAATGGTACGCCGCAAGGCAGGAATCCGCCGCCGCCGGAGTTTGTTCAGGTTATAACCGTTGACACTGATCGAACCGCTGGTCGGGTTGATCTCTTTTAAGATCAGTTTGATCATGGTGCTTTTTCCGGCACCGGACGCACCAACTACAAAGGCAAAGTCTCCGTCATTGATTTTCAAGTTGACATTGTGCAGTGCATCTACGCCGCTGGAGTATGTCACAGACACGTTCTTCAGTTCAACCATAGTTCACACACATCCTTTCTCTGGGCACTTCCGGCAGACCGCCGGAAATACCGTTTCAGTTGATCGCAGACATCCACTTTTCCGGACAGCACACACAAGTTTCCTGCGTTGCTGCCCTTACCAATAAAATTGCACAAAGAGCCGCCGATGCAAAACGCCACACGCTGCACCGGCGGCTTTTATGCCGGAGCGATGCTTCACGCCCTCACCCCGTCCTTATTCATCAGAACTTCGCCGGATTCGCAGAGAGGTACTTCTTGACCATCAATGCGATCTTGAAGATAATGGCATGGTCGAATTCCCGCAGGTCCAGACCAGTCAGCTTCTTGATCTTTTCCAGACGGTACACCAGTGTGTTCCGGTGTACAAACAGCTTTCTGGAAGTTTCAGAAACATTCAGGTTGTTCTCGAAGAACTTCTGAATGGTAAACAGCGTTTCATGATCCAGAGATTCAATGCTGCCCCGCTTGAATACCTCGTGAAGAAATGTTTCACACAGCGTGGTCGGCAGGTGATAGATCAGGCGGGCAATGCCCAGATTCTCATAGCTGACAATCGCCTTGTCGGTATCGAATACCTTGCCGACTTCCAGAGCCATCTGTGCTTCCTTGAACGAACGGGACAGTTCCTTGACACCGGTCACAATGGTACCGATACCCACGTTCACGCGGGTGTAGAACTCGCTGCTCAAAGTATCTGCAATGGAACGGGCAAGCTTTTCCAGATCCTTGGTGTCCACAGCACCCTTGATCTCCTTGACCAGAACAATATCCGATTCGGAAATGGTAAAGACAAAGTCTTTATTCTTATCCGGAAACAGATTCTGAATGACATCGTATGCAGAAACGTCATTTGCCGATACAATGCGTACCAGCAGCACTACGCGGCTGACTTCCGAGTTGAAGTGCAGTTCACGTGCCTTAATGACGATGTCCCCCGGCAGTACGTTGTCCAGTACTACATTCTTGATGAAGTTGTTGCGATCGTACTTTTCATCGTAGTACTGCTTGATATTGAACAGGGAAATTGCCAGAATATTGGCATACTTCGCAGCAGTGTCGTCCATGCCCTCTACAAAGACCGCATACTCCGGCTTTGCACGGGAACCAAACGGCTTATAGGTATAACCGTCGCGGATAAAAATATCATGTACATCACTGAGGTCGAGGGAAACGAACTCATTGGTCGTTCCCACCTTTGTCAGGTCGCTGCAAGCGATGATGGTCGCGGTGTCATCGACAACGCCAACGGTTGCGTCGATGGTATCCCGCATCTGGTGAACCAGTCCTTGAAATAATCTGTTCGACATATGGAACTTCCTTTCCTTTTGTAATCTCGGCTTCCGCCAGTTTTGCGGCCGGCGGGCATATCACAAACTGCATCCACCTGTTCAATATATTACAAATTGTAACACATTGCGAAGCAATGTTTGTGAATATGCAGTTAAACTTTATGGGATATTTCGAGTATTGCTACGTTTTTTTGTGCTTTCGCACGATTTTCCATAGAGAATCTATTTTTTTGCTGTAACCTGCTTGTAATCTTTTCCGTTTTTTCCGGCATCTGTCAGCAGGATCACATCTTCTCCGGACAGGTCACCTTCAGGATCCGGAGGGTATTGGCAACGCCCTGACGAGCCGCCTCACAGAGCAGCAGACGTGCCTGCTTCAGTTCCGGCGTTTCCGCATACTTGATACTGCACACGTCATAGAACTTGTGGAACAGAGTCGCCAGCTCGGTAGCATACTTAGTGACCTTGGACGGGTCATATGCCTTGGCAGCAGCGTCCAGTTCCGACGGCAGTGCTGCCAGATGCCGGATCAGTTCCAGTTCCTGTGGCTGTGTCAGCAGGGACAGGTTGCTGTGGTCGCACTGTTCCAGTGTCAGTCCTTCCTCTGCCATGGCACGCAGCAGGCTGCAAATGCGGGCATGGGCATACTGTACATAGTATACCGGATTCTGTGAGGACTGCTCCACAGCCAGATCCAGGTCGAATTCAAAATGAGAATTTGCCTCTCTGGTGTTGAAGAAGAAACGGGCTGCGTCCAGCGGAATTTCGTCCAGCAGAGTGACCAGTGTGATCGCCTTGCCGCTGCGTTTGGAAAGCTTGACCACTTCGCCGTCACGCATCAGCATGACCATCTGCATCAGTACCACGTCCAGACGGGCTGCATCTGCACCCAGTGCTGTCAGGGCTGCTTTCAGACGAGGCACATAGCCGTGGTGATCTGCACCCAGAATGTCAATTGCCTTGTCAAACTTCCGCACCATCAGCTTATTATAGTGGTAAGCAATGTCCGGTACCACATAAGTGGGGATCCCGTTGGCACGTACCAGCACGAAGTCCTTGTCCGCACCGAAATCCGTTGCCTTGAACCAGACGGCACCCTCCTGCTCATAGGTATAGCCACGCTTGGTCAGTTCGTCTACCACCCACTTTACCTGTCCATTCTGATGCAGGGTGCTTTCGCGGAACCAGTTGTCATAGACAATGCGGTACTTCTTCAGATCCCGTTCCAGACCGGCGATGTTCTTCGGCAGTGCAAATGCCACCAGTGCGTCCCGTCTGGTCTTGGCATCGGTGTTGACATACTTGTCACCGTTTTCAGCGATAAAGTTTTCCGCATGCTCTGTAATGTCTGCCCCGTGATAGGCATCTTCCGGCATTTCCACAGAGGGGTCAAAGTGCTGGAGATACCGCACTTCCAGAGAAGTGGCAAACTTTTCGATCTGGTTGCCGGCATCATTGACATAGAATTCCCGCTGTACGTCCCAGCCTGTCCACGCCAGAATCTCTGCAAGGCTGTCGCCCAGTGCACCGCCGCGGGCATTGCCCACGTGCATCGGTCCGGTGGGGTTCGCGGAAACGAATTCCACCAGTGCCCGTTTTCCGGCACCGGTCTGCGTCTTACCGTAATTTTCTTTTTCCGTGAGGACAGTTTCCGTGACATCGGCAAACCACTTCTGCTGGAGGAAGAAGTTCATAAAGCCCGGACCTGCGATCTCTGCCCGTGCAAAGATCGTGCCGTTCAGCGAAATAGCCTCCAGAAGCAGCTCCGCAATTTTCCGCGGTGCCATGCGGAAGGTCTTTGCACTGACCATTGCCACATTTGCCGCAAAGTCCCCGTGGGACTTATCTGCCGGAATCTCTACCCGAAACGCCGGGATCGGTTCTGCCGGAAGCTTTCCCTCGCCTACGAGCCGTCCCAGTCCCTCCACCAGAATCTGGTGCAGAGCCTCGGAGGCACTCTTCATACAATCTGCCATAGTTTACTTTGTTCCTTTCGTATTCTCCTGCGGTTCCTGCCGTTTCCAGTGAATGGTGATCGTGTTTTCCGACAGGAAATTTGCATTCATATCAATAATGTATTCCATTTCCACAGAACCGGAGGATTCCTCCAGTTCGCAGAGCAGCCGCTTCGCCTGTACGCCGATAGTCATTGCCCCGTATGGAGTCTGATACAGGCAGAAATGCTTTCTGCCGGTTTCCAGCGTCAGGTTGGAATTTGCCGTGCCGGTGCGTAAGATCGTCACCAGTGACTCGTTCGCCACCTGTATGGTGGTCGTCGAGCCGGCAAAGCCCGTTGCGTCTGTATCTTCATAGGACAACTGCAACGTGTCGTCCCGCATCTCACAGGTACCGGTGGTCATCAGTTCGGTTTCTTCGTCACCGTCCGGTGTGATCTGCCGTGTTTTCATGGTAATCAGAACAGATTCCAAAAATACCTGCTCCCTTCTTAGAAATTGCAGCGGAACACCTTTCCCACCACATTCCGGTGCAGAAAATGTCCTGCATTTTCAATGAACATCTCCGTGCTGTCGCTGACATAATAGGTGTTTTCGCCGGCAGTCTGCCGGTCTGTCAGCAGATCCTGTTCTTCCAGACAACGGCGGGCATACTTCGCCGCCTCCGCTCCGGAGGAGATCAGCTGCACATCCGGTCCCATATAATCCGCGATGATGTCACGGATCACCGGATAATGGGTGCAACCCAAGATCAGGGTATCCACGCCGGCTTTCCGCACCGGTTCCAGATACTCCTCTGCCACCAGCCGTGTCACCGGATTGTGAAAATCCGTATAGCCGTTTTCCACCAGATGCACGAACAGCGGACAAGCCTGCCCGAATGCTGTCATTTCCGGATGCAGCTTCTGAATCGCCTTTTCATAGCTGCCGCTGCGAATGGTCGCCGGTGTTCCGATGATGCCGATCTTGCCGTTGCGTGTCACTTCGCAGGCAGTCCTTGCCGCCGGAAGCACCACGCCGGTAAACGGCATATCTGTTACAAAAGGCTGGTCGCCTACAATAGAGCTGACTGTACCGCAGGCGGCAATGATCATTTTCACGGCATACTGCCGCAGAAACGCCACGTCCTCCTTGGCATAGCGGAGCACCGTTTCCGGACTGCGGCTGCCGTAGGGAATGCGGGCGGTGTCGCCGAAATAGATAATATTTTCATGGGGCAGAATGGCGTTCAGTTCTTTCACTGCCGTCAGACCGCCCATACCGGAATCAAAAACGCCGATTGCATCATTTTTCATGGTGTCATCTCTGCTGCTCATTGTCCGGAGCAGCGTCTCCTTTCCTTAACGACTCTAAGGCAACCCTGCACAAGCTTTGTGCGGTGTTGCCCTAACTATATTCAGGTTATCGTTCAGGTTCTTGCAGCGTTTTCTATTGCCTGCTCAATGAGTTTATCTACCAGATATTCCTGCTTCATGCCCAGATGTTCCATCAGCTTCGGATACATGCTGATGCTGGTGAAGCCCGGCAGCGTGTTGATCTCGTTCAGAATGATGCTGCCATCCTTAGAGAGGAAGAAGTCCACACGGGACAGCCCCTTACAGCCCAGTGCCTGATATGCCCGCAGAGCAGTTTCCCGAATCCGGTCAGATTCCTGATCGGTGATCCGTGCCGGAATGTACAGCTTGGAGGAACCGTTGACATACTTGTCGTCGTAGTCGTAGAATTCCGCAGCCGGCTCGATCTCGCCCACATAAGAAGCAATGGGAGCATCGTAGCCGAACACAGCCACTTCCAGCTCTCTGCCGTCGATGAATTCTTCGATGATGACTTTTTCATCATGGGTGAACGCGATCTGCACCGCATCTTTCAGGGATTCCAGATCGGTCGCCTTGCTGACACCTACAGAGGAGCCTGCATTTGCCGGCTTGACGAACAGCGGAAAGCCCAGTGTTTCCGCAATGGCAACGCACTTTTCGTTCAGCTTGTTCAGGTCGCGCTGGTGTACGCTTGCCCACTTGGCAGTCTGAATGCCGTTGTAGTCCAGCACCGTATGGGTCATGCCCTTATCCATGCACACAGCACTGCTCAGAACGCCGCAGCCCACATAGGGGATTCTTGCCATTTCCATGATGCCCTGTAATCTGCCGTCCTCGCCGTTTCTACCGTGCAGCACCGGAAAGACCACGTCTACCTTTTTTATATAAGTTTCCCCGTTTTCAATGGTGACGATGCCGCCGTGCAGCGGATCCGGAGAGAGGATCGCCGCAGTGCAGTCCGGATTCTGTTCCCATGCACCAGTAGAGATCTCCGAAACGTCGCCGGGAAAATAGAGCCAGCGGCCTTTCTTGGTGATACCGATGCACAGTACCTCATACTTTTCTTTCGGAATGCTGCGAATGACGTTCTCCGCGGAAACCAGCGAAACATCATGCTCACTGGATACGCCGCCGAACAAAACGGCTACTCTGATTTTTGCCATGTGTCTATACTCCTTTATGATTTGTGAGAGCCTGCTTCGCAAAAGCAAAGCGAACCCAAATCCTGTCGCTGCAAGAACCGGTGTCATGCCGGATACTATTATATATCCGGATACAGCGGATTTTAGAACTGATCTGCCGCCAAATTCTGTATACAAAACCGGCAAAACAGACAGCAGCGAAGATTCCTCATTCTCTATTTTATCATAATCTACAAAAATCTGCAAGGGGTTTTCAAAAAAAAGCTGTCCCGAATCCGTTTTTTTCTCAAAAAAGGAAATTTTTTTGCGAAAAGCCTTGACAGAAAACCGGAAATGTGCTATACTGGAATCACCTCATTGCATGAGGCTTATTTTTTGCACAAATTCCGGACTTGCTGTCCGGTTTGCTGCGAAAACCCTCATGCGGATTCTGAGGGAGGCAAAAGAACCGGAAGACTGCTGATGACAGCAGGAGAGCCGGCTTCCGCATATCGGAAGAAGTAAACGAGCAGGAGGTGCCGATCATGAGAGTGAAAGTAACACTGGCTTGCACAGAATGCAAGCGTCGCAACTATGTTACCAAGAAGAACAAGCGGAACAATCCGGACCGGATTGAAATGAACAAACACTGCAAGTTCTGCCGGAAGCATACGCTGCACAGAGAGACAAAGTAATGGGGGTCCGAGGCAATGGCTGATAAGGAAAAAAACGCCGGGCAGGAAGCTGCTGTAAAGAAGGCGAACAAAGCAGCATCCGCAGACTCCAAAAAATCCGGCAAAAACAAAAAAGGCGATAAGGAAAAGAAGGGCTTCTTCTCCCGCATTGCCGGCTGGTTCAACGACCTGAAGAAGGAATTCAAAAAGGTCGTTTGGCCGGATCGCAAGAAGGTTTTCAACAACACGCTGGTCGTAGTCGTTGTTGTTGTCATCGGTTCTGTGCTGGTAGGTCTGATCGATTCCGGTCTGCTGAAGCTGATGCAGTTCCTGATGGGACTTTCTAACTAATTTCGTGACCAGAACAAGGAGGATTTCGTATGTCAGAGGCAGCTAAATGGTACATCATTCACACTTATTCCGGCTATGAGAACAAGGTCAAGCAGGACATTGAAAAGGTGGTTGAAAACCGGAAGCTTCATGACCTTATCCTAGAAGTTCAGGTCCCCACCGAAACGGTGACAGAAATCACAGACGGAAAAACAAAAGAACTGGAACGTAAGCTGTTTCCGGGCTATGTTTTTCTGAAAATGGTTTACACAGATGATACATGGCATGTGGTAAAAAATATCCGCGGTGCCACCGGTTTTGTCGGTCCCGGCTCTGAGCCCACTCCCCTCTCTGAGGAAGAAGTGGCAAAGATGGGCGTTGACATCGGCGGCAACATCGAAGTGAACTACGCTGTCGGTGATACCGTAACGATCTCCGGAACCGCTATGGACGGCTTCTCCGGCGTGGTACAGGCCATTCATCTGGAAGACGGTACAGTTGATGTGCTGATCTCAATGTTCGGTCGTGAAACTGCCGCAACATTGCAGCTCAATCAGGTGATCCGTCAGGACGATTAATTGCAAACATGCAAAAACAATTCGGAACCGCCCGCGGTTCCGGTGGGAGAGATGTGACAGCATCTCGCCATTAACCACAATATGGAGGTGTGCAGTATGGCACAGAAGGTAACAGGTTTTATTAAGCTTCAGATTCCCGCAGGTAAAGCAACACCTGCTCCTCCGGTTGGCCCGGCACTGGGTCAGCACGGTGTAAATATTATGGCGTTCACAAAGGAATTCAACGAACGTACAAAGAATGACATCGGTATGATCATTCCGGTTGTTATCACTGTATACGCAGACCGTTCGTTTACCTTTATCACCAAGACTCCGCCGGCTGCTGTTCTGATCAAGAAGGCTTGCGGAATCGACACTGCTTCCGGTGAGCCGAACAAGAACAAGGTCGCAAACATCACCAAGGAACAGGTACAGAAGATCGCAGAACAGAAGATGCCGGACCTGAACGCTGGTTCTCTGGAAGCTGCTATGAGCATGATCGCTGGTACTGCCCGTTCGATGGGTATCGTTGTCGTTGACTAACGGGAGCCGAACGTCGGTGGGAGGAAATTTCCGCTAACCGGATCTGCGAGAAAGCAATCCGGTACTACCACTACACTAGGAGGATTAAAATATCATGAAACACGGAAAAAAATATAATGACAGCCGCAAGGCTGTAGATAGTGCAAAGCAGTACGCTTCTGAAGAAGCACTGTCTTTGGTTTGCACAAATGCAAAGGCTAAGTTCGATGAAACCATCGAAGCTCACATTCGTCTGGGCGTTGACTCCCGTCACGCAGACCAGCAGGTTCGTGGTGCAGTTGTACTGCCGAACGGCACTGGTAAGAAGGTTCGCGTTTGCGTATTCTGCAAGGAAAACAAGTACGAAGCAGCACAGGCTGCCGGTGCAGACTATGTCGGCGGTCAGGATCTGGTAGACAAGATCACCAAGGAAAACTGGATGGACTTTGACGTAGTTATCGCTTCTCCGGACATGATGGGTCTGGTTGGTCGTCTGGGTAAGGTCCTCGGTCCCCGCGGCTTGATGCCGAACCCGAAGGCTGGTACCGTAACACCGGACGTTGCTAAGGCAGTTACCGAAGCAAAGGCTGGTAAGATCGAGTATCGTCTGGACAAGACCAATATCATTCACTGCCCGATCGGCAAGGCTTCTTTCGGTGCAGATAAGCTGACTCAGAACTTCGAAACTCTGATGGAAGCAATCGTCAAGGCAAAGCCGGCTGCAGCAAAGGGTACCTACCTGAAGTCCTGCGTCGTTACTTCTACCATGGGCGTTGGCGTAAGAGTTGCTACCAGCAAGTATGGTGTCTGAGTGCTCTCTTTGAGAATCTCAAAGTTTTTTGCAATTTCTTCCCTGCTGCCGTTTCCGGCGGCAGGGATTTTTGCGTTTCATCTGCATCTCGAAAAAAATTTTGATTTTTTTGCAAAAAAGGCTTGACAAGCACCGAAAGATGTGCTATACTGTAATAGTTGTCAAACAACAATATCGTATTCTAAAGACAGTTGGTGGCGTAAGCCGTAAGTCCAACCGAGGAATGTGCAATGACCTGTGAAATACAGTGCACGGTTCCCTGTCGAATCGTGCTTTTTTATTGCGATTTCTGATACGATACATGATCTATCGGAGGTGAAATCTCATGGCAAGTGAAAAGATTTTGGAAAGCAAGAAGGCTAGGGTTGCTGCTCTGACAGAAATGCTGCAGGACAGCGTATCTTTCGTTCTGGTAGACTACAAGGGCATCAGCGTAGAAGATGACACCAAGCTGCGTAAGGAACTGCGTGAAGCTGGCGTACACTATGTAGTTGAAAAGAACTCCATGCTGCGTTTTGCATTCAAGAACATGGGCATCGATGCATTTGACGAAGTTCTGCACGGTACAACTGCTGTTGCACTGTCCAAGGACGATCAGACTGCTCCGGCTCGCGTACTGGGCAAGTTCGCTGCAGATCACGAAGACTTCTTCAATCTGAAGGCTGGTTACGTAGAAGGCGTTGCTTATGACGCTTCCGGCGTAGAAAAGCTGTCCAAGATTCCGTCGAAGGAAGTTCTGCTGGCACAGCTGGTTGGTTCCCTGCAGGGTCCGATCCAGAAGTTGGCTGCTACACTGCAGGCAGTTGTGGACAGCAAGTCCGAAGATACTGCTGCATAAGTATCGCAGAGATTTTGGCTCTGCAAAATGTTTTATTTAATTGTTAAAGGAGATTATTATCATGGCATCTGAAAAGGTTTTGAAGTTCGTTGAAGATATCAAGGAACTGTCTGTTCTGGAACTGGCTGAACTGGTTGACGCAATTCAGGAAGAATTCGGTGTAACTGCTGCTGTTGCAGCTGCTCCGGCTGCTGGCGGTGCTGCTGGTGCAGCTGAAGCTGAAAAGACTGAATTCGACGTTGTTATGACTTCCTTCGGCGACGCTAAGATGGCTGTCATCAAGGCTGCTAAGGAAGTTCTGGGTCTGGGTCTGAAGGAAGCTAAGACTCTGGTAGAGTCTGCTCCGGCTACTCTGAAGGAAGCTTGCCCGAAGGCTGACGCTGAAGCTCTGAAGGCTAAGCTGGAAGAAGCTGGTGCAACCATCGAACTGAAGTAAGTTTTTTCTGACATTTCTTCGTTTCATAAAAAGCGGGGACATCTCCATGTGAGGTGTCCCCGCTTTTTTGTTGCTTTCAAAGCGTAAAGTGCAGCACTACCATGAGGATCACCCCCGGCACGCCCAGCACCCCTGCCTGTACCAGATGCAGCAGATTCAATGCGGGAGAAAACCCGAAGAATCCCCCGCCGTAGTGCACCAGCAGCAATGCCAGAAAGCCGCTTCCGACTCCTGCCAGCATTGACAAAATCTTTCGCTTTCGCCGGAGATAATAGCATAGCATGCAAATTCCCAACACAGCCCAGATTCCCCAGAATACCACTTCTTCCATCTTTCTTCTCCTTTTATGTGAGCAAATACGCCAGAGCCATTAGCAATTTCTTGTCGCAGCCGTCCCAGCCGCCGTCTTTGTACAGCATGACCATCATGGCGAGAATCAACATGGTGTCACCGTCCAGTCCGGACAAGAGCCCCGTGGGGCGAAACTGTGCCAGATTTCCCAGCAGCGGCATACCAGTCTGCGGCGACGGTGTTTTTTCCTGCGGCGGCTCCTCCGGCGGATAGTCCGCATAGGGAGAGGGTTCCTGCTGTTTGCCGAAATACACCCGCTTCTGCATTTCTCTGGCACGCCGTGCCGCCTCCCGCCGCATTGCGTTCTGCTCCTGTTGAGAAAATTGTGCCATGTGATTCCCTCCTCTCCTGCCAAAACCTGTTCCCTTTTAAGGCAATACCGCACAAAGATTGTGCGACAGATGCGTCGTCAAATTTTTCGTCAGATGAAACAAAAAGCAGAGTGAATACTTGATGTATTCACGAGCATTTTTGTGAAATATGACGGGAAATTTGCAAGCAGATGGCGTGCAAAGTCGCCAGACGCTCTTTGTGCGGGATTGCCTTATAGCAGATCCTGTAGCAGTCCATTTTCCCGCACCGCACTGAATACCGCGTATAATTTCATCAGTTTTACCGCCTGATCCAGCTTTTTCTGCCGCTGATCTTTCAGGTGCGGACGCAGTGCCAGCAGCAGCTTCGCATCTTCATCGTTGTTCTGCATGGCTCCCATCAGTTCCTGGATCCGCAGCAGCATGTTGATGTCAAAGCCGCCGCCTTCGCCGGATTCCGTCTTTTCCGCAGAAGCCTGCTGCTCTTGGGATTCCCCGCCGGTTTCCTGCTGGAGCATCTGTGCCAGTTCCTGTAACTGCTGTACACTCTCCGGATCGGACAGAATGGCTCCCATTTTTCCCAACATATCGTCCACACGTTTTCACCGCCCTTCATGTACCGGCAGCCGAAGCTGCCTGGGGAAACACTAAAAAATCTGATGACGCATCTTACGCACAGGCTTTGTGCGGTGTTGCCCTAAAAAATTTACTTTCCGGAAAGTTTCTGATACAGTGCCTTTGCCTGCGGGGAACTGATGAGCTTTTCCACCATTTTCGGATTCTGCATCACCTTTTGCAGCATGGCAGAATCTTTCTGGCTCATGTTCTTCAGCACCTTGTCATACTTGCCGGACTCCAACTCGCTTTTCAGCTGTTCCGGCGGTACGCCCAGCTTTTTGCTTGCTGCCTGCAACAACTGATCGACCTGCTTCGGGTTCAGATTCTTGCGTTCCATAACCTCGCTCCTTTCGGCGTTCGCTCCGCATACGGGAAGAATCCGTATGCAGGGCAGGCTTACAAAACTTTTCAAAAAAATGTTGTCATCTCTCCGAAATTGTGTTATAATAAAGGGTAAAGGCAACATACTGCCTGAATTTTTCTTGGAGGTATCCTATGCGAATTATCGTCATTTCTGATACACATCAATATTACCGGAATTTTGAAACGATCGTGCTCCGCAATCCCGATGCGGATATGTTTCTGCATCTGGGCGACGGCGAAAGCGAATACCAGCTGCTCTGCCGGAACATGCCCGAAGTGGCAGACAAATTCCGCTATGTCAAGGGCAACTGCGACTACGGCAGCGATGCTCCTCTGACGGAACTGATCGACGTTGCACCGAATCACCGCATTCTTGCCACCCACGGACACCGCTACCGTGTCAACTCCACGCTGGACTATCTGGAACAGGAAGCTCTGGAAAACGACTGCGATATTGCACTCTACGGACACACCCACGAATCCAGATGCACCTATGAAAACGGCATCTACGTGATGAACCCCGGCAGTGCTTCCTGCCCCAGAGATGGCAACCCGCCGTCTTATGGTGTGCTGGAAATCACCAGTGCCGGCATCATGACTAACGTGGTATTTCTGACACCGAAAACAATGTTCTAACGGCTTGCGGATTGCCTTGCCTATACCTAGCATATGCTGTAAAATGAAATCCGTGCATCACTTCCCTGACAAAGGAGCTTTTTTCATGAAATCAGTGACACTTCGCCGCCCTGCTCTGCGGGAGGAACTCCGCCGGTATCTGCTGGCATTCCTGCTGGGCTTCGGCAGCCTGCTGGTGGTGATCCTGCCGATCATCATCGCAGACGGCGGCTATTACATCTACTATGGCGACTACAATTCGCAGCAGATCCCCTTTTACAATCTGGCAAATGATGCCGTTCGCAGCGGCAGCTTCGGCTGGAACTGGTACACCGACCTCGGTGTCAACTTCATCGGCTCCTATGCCTTTTATCTGCTGGGCAGTCCCTTTTTCTGGCTGACCACCATTCTCCCCCGCAGCTGGGTAACATTTGCCATGCCGGTGCTGCTGTGCATGAAACACGGCATCGCCTCTCTGACGGCATACGCCTATATCCGGCGGTTTGTACGCAGTCCTCACGCTGCCATGATCGGCGGCCTGCTGTATGCCTTTTCCGGCTTCCAGCTGTTCAACATTTTCTTCAACCACTTTCAGGACGTGACCGCGTTTTTTCCGTTGCTGCTGATCGCCATGGAAGAACTGGTCAACCAGAACCGCCGCGGCGTGTTTGCCCTTTCGGTGGCACTGCTGGCAGCGATCAACTACTTTTTCTTTACCGGACAAGTGGTCTTTCTGGTGCTGTACTTCATCGTGCGATGCTTCTCAAAGGATTTCCACGCATCGCTGAAAAAGTTTTTCCTCGTTCTGCTGGAGGCAGTCATTGGCGTGATGATCGCCTGTGTCATTCTGCTGCCGTCGGCTCTGGCGATTCTGGCAAACAATCGGGTTTCCGAGCACCTGTTCGGCATGGACATGGTGGCTTACAGCGACCGCACCCGTATCTGGCGAATCCTGTTGAGCCTGTTCCTGATTCCCGACGTGCCGGCTCGCCCGAACCTGTTCTCCTCCGACTTCGGAAAATGGGCTTCCATCGGCGGATACCTGCCCATGTTCTCCATGGCAGGCGTACTGGCATTCCTCAAGCAGCGTGACGGGCACTGGGCAAAACGCATTACTGTGATCTGTGCAGTCTGTGCCTGTGTGCCGATCCTGAACAGTGCATTCTATGCACTGAACGGTTCGTATTATGCACGCTGGTTCTACATGCCCATTCTGATTCTCGCCCTGATGACTGCCTACAGCCTGGACAACCGGCAGATCGACTGGAAATACGGTTTCCGCATCTGCTTTATCTTCTTTGCCGCATTTGCAGCGATCTCCCTACTGCCCACCAAGGAGGACGATGAAATTCACTGGTTCTCCTTTGCGGAATACCCGTTTCACTTCTACTTGGTGCTGCTGATCTGCACTGCCGGTCTGGCGGTTTCCATTTACCTGCTCCGCTGCCGGAAAAAGCACAAGCCATTCCTCAAACAGGCAATGGCTCTGACTACCGGCTTCTGCGTGGCATGCACCATGGCAGTGGTTTATTTCGGAGCATTTGAACCTTTCCGTGCCCGCACTTACGTCGATCAGGCAATCGATCCGGAACAGGAGATCTCCCTTTCTGTAGCAGAGGACAACTTCTTCCGCATCGACATTTCGGAAAACTGCGACAACTACCCCATGCTGTGGAAGCTGCCCAGCATGCGGACGTTCCACAGTGTCGTTCCGGCATCGATCATGGACTTCTACAAGGAACTGGGTATCACCCGTGATGTTGCCTCCCGTGCAGACACTTCCTACTACGCTCTGCGGGGACTGCTTTCTGTAGAATATTACTACCAGCAGCAGGAAATCGGCAAGATCACTGCCGACACGCCTACCTGCGACCTGCCGGGCTTTGTCTATGACACCACAGAAAACGGATTCTACCGGTTTAAAAATACCGCCTATGTGCCGATGGGCTTCACCTTTGACTACTACCTTTCCAAGGGCATGTGGGACGGCACCTCTACTTCTTACCGCACCAATCTGCTCATGCGTGCACTGATACTCTCTAACAAGCAAATTGAAAAATACGGCAGCTATATGCAGCCCATTTCTAACAACAATGTGCAGATGACGGAAGAAGAATACTTGCAGGAATGCAGCAACCGTGCCGCATCTGCCTGCGATTCGTTCCGCTATGATTCCAGCGGCTTTACTGCAACGATTTCGCTGGAAAGCCCGAATCTGGTCTTTTTCAGCGTCCCCTATGACGAGGGCTGGACAGCCACAGTCAACGGCAAGCCCGCAGACGTGGAAGAAGTGGACAACGGCTTTATGGCGGTAGCGGCAGAAGCCGGTGACAATACCATTGCGTTCCACTACACAACACCCGGTCTGCACGCTGGTGCGGCACTGACTGCCGGCGGCGTTGTCCTGTTTGCCGCATACATGCTGATCTGCTGGAAAATGGGAATCCGCCGCAAAACGGAACGCGTCTGCTGTGCAGACTATCCGGTTTCCGCAGAAGAGGAGATCCTGCCGGAACTGACTGCACCTGATGACAACACGGAAGCACAAACCACAACGCCTGCCGAAGACAACACCGGCACAGAAGAAACTTCATAAAGGAAACACAAGCTTTATGCAGTGTTTCCGAAAGGCAATACCGCACAAAGAGCATCTGACGAAAAATTTGACGACGCATCTGTCGCACAATCTTTGTGCGGTATTGCCTAAACAAAAAAGTGGAGGTATACAACATGCACTTACAGGAAAAAACAACCGGAAGCGAAAAGACCTATCAGGGCAAAGTTTTCTACGTGACGCGGGACACAGCGGAACTGGAGGACGGCAAGGAGGTACAGCGTGATGTGGTACACCACTCCGGCGGTGTCTGCGTAGTACCCCTGACGGAAAAGGGCACTGTCCTCATGGTAAAGCAGTTCCGCTATCCCATGCAGCAGGTCACACTGGAAATCCCCGCCGGCAAGCTGGAAGCGGGCGAAGATCCGGCAGACTGCGGCAGACGGGAACTGCGGGAGGAAGCCGGCAGAACCTGCGGAAAATATACTCCGCTGGGAAAACTCTTTCCCACACCGGCATATGATACAGAGGTCATTCACATGTATCTGGCACAGGAGCTCTCGGCTCCGGAAGCACAGGATCTGGACGACGGAGAATTTCTGGACGTGACGGAGCTGCCGCTGGAACAGGCAGTGCAAATGGTCATGGACGGCAAGATTCCCGATGCCAAAACACAGATTGCCCTGCTGAAAACTTACGTGCTGCTGCAAAAGGAACAGTAAGTTTCAGATATTGCACCGCATCTTGTGCGGTGTTGACTTGAACAAAAAAGCCGCCGGAGAGGCAGCTCCGACGACTTTCAGGGTATCTTAGATTGTTATTCCGGAAACTTATACCGCAGCAGGCTGTGCCTCAGGACTTTCCTCCGCAGCTTCTACCTGTGCTTCGGCTTCCATTAACGCGAGATGCTCGTGATAAGCCTCCAGAATCTCTCGTTCCATCATTTTTCTGGCGGCGGCAGAAATGGGGTGCACAATATCGCGGAATACACCGTTTTCGTCTTTCCGGCTTGGCATTGCCACGAACAGCCGTTCGTCCCCCTGTACGACCTTGATGTCGTGCACGGCGAGCATGTTGTCTACGGTGACAGAAACAACTGCCCGAAGCCGTCCTTCGGTAATAATTCTTCTGATTTTAATATCTGTGATTTCCATGTGATGACCTCCTCCACATACTGCGGGGCTCCGTTCTGTCATTTGGAAAACGGACCATGCTGACTTCAAAGGTAAATTCCGTTTCCAGAGGAACACCGCAGAAATTGAAAATGAATTTTCAATTTCGTAACAAAAAAAAGAGAAACGTCCGTGTTACCACAAACGCTTCTCCTTTGAAGTACGTTACTTATCAGTATACACGATAAATTTGAAAATTGCAAGAAAGAAAAAGGTGATTTTTTTGAACATTGACATTTTAAACGGAAAAAAGCATATCCACTTTATCGGCATCGGCGGCAGCGGCATGTATCCGCTGGCACAGATCCTCCACACCAAGGGGTTCTACCTCACCGGTTCCGACAACAACGAAACGGAAACCCTACAGGCAGTCCGCGACATGGGCATTCCCGTATATCTGGGACAGCGTGCGGAAAATATTGAGGGGGCTGACCTGATCGTACACACCGCGGCGATCATGGCAGACAATCCGGAACTGATCGCAGCCAAAGCCAGCGGCGTGCCGGTGCTGGAACGGAGCGAACTGCTGGGTATTGTGACCAGCTGGTATGACAATGCCATCTGCGTTGCCGGCACCCACGGCAAGACGACGACCACCTCTATGGTGACGCAGATCCTGTTCACCGCCGGCGTAGATCTGTCCGCATTTATCGGCGGCAAGCTGCCCTGCATTCACGGCAGCGGCAGAAGCGGCTCCAGCGACATCATGACCTGTGAAGCCTGCGAATTTGTAGATACGTTCCTGAAACTCTATCCGGACATCGCCGTGCTGCTGAACATCGATGCCGATCATCTGGATTACTTCGGCACCGTGGAAAATATCATCAAGTCATTCCACAAGTTCGCACAGCTGACCTCCAAGGCAGTTATCTACAACGGCAGCGATGCCAACACCTGCAAAGCTATGGAGGGCATTACCGGCAAGGAATGCATCACCTTCGGCAAAACTGCGGACTGTGACTATTATCCCGCAAATATCCGCCACGTTTCCGGTCTGGAAACCCACTTCCAGCTGATGCACCGTGGCAAAGAACTGGGCGAGATCGTCCTGCATGTTGCCGGTGAGCACAATGTGCTGAACGCTACTGCTGCGGCTGCGGCTGCCATGTATGTGGGCGTTTCCTTTGCAGATGTGGCAAAGGGGCTGGCAGAATTCCGCGGTGCCGGCAGACGGTTCGAGAAGAAGGGCGAAGTCGGCGGCATTACGCTGGTAGACGACTACGCTCACCACCCCACCGAACTGACTGCGACCCTGAAAGCTGCAATGGCAATGCCGTTCCGAAAGGTCTGGGCAGTGTTCCAGCCGTTCACTTTCTCCCGCACCGCCATGCTGCTGGACGAATTCGCAGAAGCTCTGTCCATTCCGGATCACGCTGTCCTGACGGACATTATGGGCTCCCGCGAAAAGAACACCTATCACATCTTCACACGGCAGCTGGGTGAAAAAATTCCCAACGCAGTCTGGTTCCCACAGGACGAAAGCGATCCGGAAACCACCGACGAACGGAAATACCAGAACTTCGAACAGGTCACCAACTATATCTGTGACCATGCACAGGCTGGCGATCTGGTCATCACACTGGGCTGCGGCGATGTCAACAAGGTGAACAAGATGATTCTGGAAGAACTGGAACGGCGGCAGAGTGCGAAGTAACGGCAATTCCGTCCTGTTTGAAAAATTTCCAAAATACCCTCTTTTCAATCTGCGAAAAATGTTGTATAATAGAGAAAGTTGCTAAGGCAACACCGCACAAAGCTTGTGCGTAAGGTGCGTTGTCAGATTTTTCGGCAGATTGCCCAGAAATTCCGCAGGCATACTGCCGGTCGCAATTTATCTTAGTGCGACACTCCTTTGTTCTCGGGCAGAATCCTGCCTCGAACGCAGTCGTATTGCAAGGGATTTCTGGGCAATATGACGGAAAATCTGCACGCAGATTGCGTGCAAAGCCGTCAGGCGGGCTTTGTGCGGTGTTGCCCTAAGGAAACAGTGCACACGTTCACCTTAAAGAAAGGAATCACAACACTATGTCAAATAAAGTCAAAGTCGTGATCTGCGGCAAGGATTTCACTTTGCAGACCGCAGAATCCTCCAACTATGTCTTCGGTCTGGCACGCACGCTGGAATCCCGCATCACGGAAATTACCGATGCCAACAGCAGTGCCTCTCCGTTTACCGCGGCAATTATGGTCGGGCTGGCAACGCTGGACGACCTGAACAAGGCAAATGCCAAGCTGGACAGCATTCGGGATCAGTCCAAGGAATATGTGGACGAAGCCGGAAAGACCCGTCTGGAACGGGACGCTGCCATGCAGCAGGTGGAAGCCCTGAAATCCCGTATCGCAGAACTGGAACGGGAACTCCGTGAGAAAGACTCCAAATGAGAACACCTGAAATTTTAGCACCTGCCGGCTCGGAAGATGCCTTGCTGGCGGCTCTGCGGTGCGGTGCCGATGCGGTCTATGTGGGCGGAAAACAATTCTCCGCACGACAGAACGCCGCCAACTTCGACCTGCCACAATTACAGCGGGCAGCGAAACTCTGCCACCTCTACGGGGCAAAGCTGTACCTGACAGTCAACACGCTGGTATTTGCACCAGAGTTCCCTGCACTGGTACAGTTTCTGGAAGCGGCGATCCGGCTGGGCGTAGATGCATTTCTGGTACAGGATTTCGGACTGCTGGAACTGATCCGGCAGATCTCTCCTGACGTACCCATTCACGCTTCCACGCAGATGACCATTCACACGCCGGAGGGTGCCCTCTGGGCAAAGGAGCACGGCATTTCCAGAGTCGTGGTTTCCCGCGAGCTCTCCCGCAAAGAAATTGCCGCGATCTGTAAAACCGGCATCGAAGTGGAAACCTTTGTCCACGGTGCCCTCTGCATGAGCGTATCGGGACAGTGCGGACTGTCCGCCATGATCGGTTCCCGCAGTGCTAACCGCGGCAGATGTGCACAGGCATGCCGGCTGCCCTTTTCTGCAAAGGGTGATAAAAACGGCTGTGCCCTCTCTCTGAAAGACCTCTGTCTGGTGCCTTACGTGGCAGAACTGGCAGAGGACGGCGTGGCATCGCTGAAAATCGAGGGCAGATGCAAACGGCCGGAATACGTTGCCGCCGCAGTCACTGCATTAGTGCAGGCACGTGCCGGAGAAACGCCGGATCTGGACACCCTGCGGGCAGTATTCTCCCGCAGCGGATTCACAGACGGCTATTATACCGGCAAACGGCAGCAGATGTTCGGCACCCGCCAAAAGGACGATGTGCTCCAGGGGCAGAAAGTCCTGCCCCAGCTGGCACAGCTATACCAGAAGCCCACACCGCAGGTTCCGCTGGACATGCATGTCACTGTACAGACCGGTCAGCCGGCAGTGCTGAAACTGCGGGACGGCGACGGTATTTCCGTTTCTGTTTCCGGTGATGTGGTACAGCCGGCACGCACGAAAGCAACCGATCTGCCCCAGCTGGAACGACAGCTGGGAAAGCTGGGCGGCACGCTCTATACCCTGTCCGGTTTGCAGGCAGACTGCGATGGAACCGGCATGCTCCCCGCTTCGGCGTGGAACGCTCTGCGGCGGGAGGGCATTGTTCAAATGAACGCCGCCAGAATCGCTGCGAATACGCCAAAGTATACCATGCGGCACATCACGCTGCCCGCACTTCCAGCATCCGGACAACACACCATACAATACCGCATCATCCAGAAGCAGTGGGACAGCCAGTCAGCCACACTGCTGAAGCAGCCTGACGTGGAGGCACTGCTGTTGCCGGCGGATACGGTTTCCGATGCTGTGCCGGCAGTCTGTCGGGAACGAATTTTCCTGACGCTGCCGCGGTTTTGTGCAGACGAAGCCAAAGTGCGTCTATGGCTGGAACAAGCCAAAGCTCTGGGATTCTCCCATGTGGTCTGTGAAAATGTTTCCCATATCCGGCTGTGCCGGTCACTGGGGCTGACGCTTCACGGCGGCATGGGACTGAATGCGGCAAATCCGTCCTGTCTGTCTTTTTTGCAGCGGGAATCCTTGCAGGACGTGATCCTCTCACCGGAACTGACCATTGCCCAGAGCCGGCACTGCACCGGACTGCCCGCAGGAGCGTATGCCTACGGGTTCCAGCCGGTCATGACCATGCGGAACTGTCCCGTACAGGCAGAAGCGGGGTGCCGGAACTGCACCCATGGTCTGACAGACCGCACCGGCAGAACTTTTCCGGTATACTGCCACAAGGCAGCCGGTATCACAACGATGTACAACGCCGTTCCCACGTGGATGGCGGACAAGCAGGAACAGCTGTCACACAGCAGCTTTCTGGTGCTGGACTGTACCCTGCAGCCCGATGCCTGTTCCGTGCTCCGTGCCTACCAGAACGACGAACCCACAAAAGAAGCAATGACACGGGGACTGTTTTTCCGTGGTGTTGAATAGGAGGCTTTTATGTATATTTCTGTTCAGAAGCTGCGTCCGCACGCCCAGATTCCCAAGCGTGCCACCGCACAAAGTGCCGGCTATGATCTGTACGCCCTACCGGAGGAACCGCTGACCATTCAGCCGCAGGAGATCTGCAAGGTGCCTACCGGCATCGCTGTGGCTCCGTCCCGTCCGGACGTTGCCCTGTGCATCTTCCCCCGCTCCGGACTTTCCACCAAGCACGGCATCACGCTGATCAACAGTGTTGGGCTGGTGGACAGCGACTATCGGGGTGAACTGCTGATCCCGCTGATCAACCACGGCTCGGAACCCTTTACCGTAGAAGCAGGCATGCGGATCGCACAGCTGGTCGTGCTTCCGATCCTGACACCGGAACTGAAGGAAGTCACCCGTCTGGACACCACCGAACGGGGTGCCGGCGGCTTCGGTGCAAGCGGACTGTCATAATTTCAGAAAGGAGGACTTCAGAAGCCCTATGAAAAAGTTTCTTGTGTATCTCTGTTCCATTGTGGTCGCCGTGATTCTCGGCGGTGTCATCGGCAATCTCTGTGTGGGGATCGCTCCCCTGAGCTGGCTGGACTACGCCCCGCCGCTGCACCTCAAAACTCACGAGTGGAATCTGTATGTGGCAGACCTGACCTTCGGCATTCAATCGAAATTTAACATCGCCCAGCTGCTGCTGACGATCATTGCCTGCTTTGTCGCTCCCAAAATCGAGCCTTTGATCGGCAAAAAGAAATAAGGCAATACCGCATAAAGAGCGTCTGGCGACTTTGTGCAGTATTGCCATAAGACAGCATTGGTTTGACTGTTTGGTACATTTGCTGTAATTTTTACATCGTTTTTCGTTTGATTTTCACAAAATGATAGAATTTCGATTTCGCAGAAAATTCTGAAAAAAATGATTGCCACCCCGCTTTTTTCGTGGTATAATAGAATACGGTAACACCGCACAAACTGAAGGCAATACCGCACAAAGAGCGTCTGGCGACTTTGCACGCCATCTGCTTGCAAAGTTTCCGTCATATTTCACAAAAATGCTCGTGAATACATCCAGTATTCACTCCGCTTTTTGTTTCATCTGACGAAAAATTTGACGACGCATCTGTCGCACAAGCTTTGTGCGGTATTGCCTGAAATTTCAAAAGCAGTATTCATAAAAAGAAACAAGTATACATATTTATGAATACAGATTCTTCACTGCACCGGTCTTCGGCGGCAGTGTTCTCTTTTCTCCGGAAAGAGGCGAATTGGCAGGCTTTTTTACCACGGGGCAAGATGCGGCTGGACACGCATCAAAAGGAGCACACAATGTTTACAAAAGATATTGGTATTGATCTTGGAACAGCAAACACCCTTGTCTACCTGCGTGGCAAGGGGATTATTATCAGAGAGCCGTCTGTCGTGGCAGTCAATACCCACACAGACCGTGCAAAATATGTCGGCAAAGAGGCAAAGGAAGTCATCGGACGCACCCCCGGCTCGATCGTTGCCGTTCGTCCGCTGAAAGACGGTGTCATTGCGGACTTTGAAACCACAACCATTTTATTGCAGGAATTTATCCGGAAAGCCATGCGGGGCAAAATGTTCGCCCGTGCCAGAGTGATTATCTGCATTCCCTCAGGTGTCACGGCAGTGGAACGCCGTGCAGTGCGGGAAGCCGCAGATCAGGCTGGGGCGAAACCGGTTCTGATCGTAGAAGAACCGATGGCGGCGGCGATCGGTGCAGGACTGCCTACCACCGAGCCTACCGGCTGTATGGTGGTGGACATCGGCGGCGGCACTTCTGAAGTGGCTGTCATTGCACTGGGCGGTATTGTCGTTTCCCAGAGCGTCCGCTGTGCCGGCGATGAGTTTGATGCAGCGATCATCAACTTTATCAAAAAGCGGTACAACCTGCTCATCGGCGAGCGGACTGCCGAAAGCATCAAGATGCAGATCGGTTCCGCGTATCCTGTTGACCGTGACGAGATCATGCAGATCAAGGGACGGAATCTGATGAGCGGACTGCCGGAAAATGTCAACATTTCTTCGAAAGAAGTGCGGGAGGCTCTCTCTGAACCCCTTTCCCGCATTGTCGATGCGATCAAGTGCACACTGGAACAGACACCGCCGGAACTGGCTGCGGACATCATCGACCACGGCATTACCCTGACCGGCGGCGGAGCACTGCTCCGCGGACTGGATCAGCTGATCCACAAGGAAACCGGCATGCCTGTGTTTATCGCAGAATATCCTTTGGACTGCGTGGCAGAGGGCACGGGAAAAATTCTCGAAAATCTGGACAAATACCGCGATGCCGTTTCGGACGATCCCAGAGGATTTGAGTAATCGGTTGACAAAGGAGGCTGATAGCTATGGGCGGCTTTTTCCGCAGCAAAAAATTTCGCATCATTCTCTGCATCATTGCCCTGCTGATCGGCATGATGCTCTATGCTGTCACACAGGACGGCTATACGCTGCCGACTACCGGATTTCTGGGCAGGATCCTGAACCCGATCCGTTCGGCATCCAACAGCATTTCCACCAGTGTGCAGGACACGCTGGACGTATTCACCAAATCCAAAGCGTACCAGACTGAAAATGAGGAACTCCGTCAGCGTGTGGCAGAACTGGAAAGCCAGATGGTGGACTATGACAAGACCAAACAGGACTTGGCAGACCTGTCGGAATTCATGGGCATCAAGGAAGACCACCCCGACAACCAGTTCTCCGACCCCTGCACCATTATCGGCTATGTAGAAAACGATCCGTTCCACGGATTTTACATCGACCGCGGCAGTGACGACGGGCTTTCCGTCTATGATCCCGTGGTCACGGCAGAAGGACTTGTGGGCATTATTTCCGAGATCTCTGACACCTATGCCACAGTAGAAACCATCTGCTCTCCGAATCTTTCCATTGGTGCAAAGGCTTCGGACAAGTCGGAGTCCGGCATTGTGGAGGGCGATGTGACGCTGTCCTCCAACTACCGCTGCCGCATGATCTATCTGGAAAAGGATACCACCCTGAAAAGCGGCGACCTGATCACCACGTCCAACTCTGTGGGCATTTTCCCGCAGGGCTATCTCATCGGCTCTGTGGAATCCATTGAGCCAATGGACAACGGCTTGAGTTATTGTGCCGTGATCCGTCCGTCTGTCGATCTGGAAAATCTGAAAAATGTTATCGTCATCAAGGATTTCGCCGGAAAGGAGCAGCAGGATGCGGCAAAGTAAGCGAAAGTTTCTCACCCAGAAACCAGTCCGCCGTCCGAAGCTGCGGAATGTCATACGCTGGGGCTTGTATGCAGTCTGCATTTTTCTGGCTTTTGTGACCGCAAACGGCGGTGATTTTACAAAGCCGCTGCTGCTGATTCCCATTGCCCTGTGCATTTCTTCGGTTTCCGGTGCAGTCGTTTCCGGCGGTATCGGCATTCTGTGCGGGCTGCTGCTGGATATTTCCTGCGGCACGCTGGCAGGCTATCACGGCATCTTATTGTTCCTGATCTGTCTGGCAGTTTCCTATATGTACGACCGTCTGCTGCTGCAGCGGTTCTGGAATCTGATCTGGCTGACCGCAGTGGCTGCCTTTGTGGTGACCGGTTTCGACTTCGTCTTTCAGTATGCGATCTGGGGCTATCACCAGGTTTCCCAGCTGTATCTGCACCACACGCTCCCCTGTCTGGCGTATACCGTCATCAGCAGCATGATCTGCTATCCAGTCTTTTCTCTGATTCACCGTTTCCTGCTGCCAAAGCGGCGGCGTACCATTGAGAAGAAACTGAAACCCATGGAAGAAACCGCATGATCGCACAGGCATTCTCTCCGGAAAGGAGCATTTTTCTATGAAACACACGGCATTCAGCTATGTCAAGCTCACCCTCGCCAGCATGCTGGTTCTTCTGGCAGGCTGTGCCTGTGCATGGCGGCTGATGAAAATCCAGATCGTGGAAAGCGACACCTATACGGCAAAGCGTATCTCCACCCAGAAATACACCCAGACGATCAGTGCCACCCGCGGTGAGATCGTGGATTCTTCCGGCAAAGCCATTATCGAAAACAAGGTTGGCTACAATGTCATTATTGAGCCGGACACCTTTCCTGAGGACAACGCCAAGGGCAATCAGGTACTGCTCTCGCTGACCAGTATTTTAGACGAAAACAGCGTGGAGTGGAGCACTTCCCTGCCGATTTCCGATACCCAGCCGTACACATTCACCGACGATGAAAACGCCGTCAGCAAGCTGAAAGAAAATCTGAAAATGAACGTCTATGCCACCGCAGACAACTGCATGGACAAGCTGAAATCGGACTACGACATTGATGACAGCTACACACCGGAACAGCAGCGGATCCTCGCCGGAATCCGGTATGAAATGCAGCTGCGGGGCTTTTCTCTCAGCAATCGTTTTACACTGGCAGAAGACGTGCCGCTGAATGTAGTCACAGAACTGAAAGAACGTGGCGTTACGCTCCCCGGCATGGACATCGTCGAGGAAGCACTTCGTTCTGTTGCACAGGGCGATGTGGTGCCCCACGAGATCGGTACGGTTGGACCGATCTACGCGGAGGAGTACGAGAAGCTGAAATCCGAGGGCTACGCTCTGGACGATACCGTGGGCAAAAGCGGTATCGAACGTGCCATGGAAAGCACGCTCCGCGGTACAGACGGTATCAAGGAGATCACCGTGGAAAACGGTGTAGTGGTTTCCTCGGATATGAAAACACCGGTGGAAGCCGGAAAAACCGTACAGCTGACTGTCAACAGCGATTACCAGCGGGAATTGCAGAACATTCTGGACGGCTTTATCAACAACTTTGACAGCCTGCGGGATTCCAAAACCGAACAGCTGGGGCTGAAAAAGATTTCCTGCGGGGCAATCGTAGTGCTGGACGCAAAAACTGCCGGCGTGCTGGGCATGGTAACTGCTCCCACCTATAATCTGGAAGACTATAAGGTGGACTATGAAGCCATTCTCAATGCGGAAAACACGCCGCTGGTCAACCGTGCCACAGACGGTCTGTACCGTCCGGGTTCCACGTTCAAGACCATTACGGCAACGGCAGGTCTGAACGAACAGATCATCACCGGAAACAGCACCTATTTTTGCGGTCATACCTATCATTTCAAGGATCATGACTACAACTGTACCGGTTCTCACGGCGACATTGCCGTGACACAGGCACTGCGGGTTTCCTGCAATATCTTCTTCTATAAGTTGTCCGAAGAACTGACCATTGACCGCATCTCCGAATATGCCACCAAGTTTGGTCTGGGACAGTCCACCGGACTGGAAACCGGCGATGCTGCCGGTCATCTGTCCAATCAGGAAACCTTTGCAGAACTGGGTGCCGACTGGACTGTCGGTCAGGTGTTGCAGAGTGCGATCGGTCAGGGCGAATGGGCAGTCACACCTCTGCAAATGGCAAATGTGGCATGCACCATTGCCAACAACGGTACCCGCTATGAACCGCATCTGGTAGACAGCATCTGGGACTACAGCCACACCACTAAGCTGGAACAGAAAGAACCGGTAGTTGCCGATCAGATCACGCCGGTAAACGATGACGTGTTCCAGTATGTGGAAAACGGTATGATCGCCGCTTCCACCAACAATTTCCCGACACGGTATTCCCTGTCTGATCTGGGCTTTGATGTGGCAGTCAAGACCGGTACGCCGCAGGTCAGCAACCGTGTACAGGATTCGTTCTTCATCGGCTATGCACCGGCAGACGATCCGGAAATCGCCTTTGCCGGTGTCATTGAAGGCGGCGAATACTCCAAGTATATGATCCGCTCTGTCATTCAGGCATACGAAAAAACTGTCAGGGGCGAACAGGTCAGCGTAGATGCTGTCGGAGCACAGACAACTGTTTCTACAGATACTACCGGCACGGAAACCACCACTTCTGCAACCAGCACGTCTACACATTAAACCGCATTCGAATTTGTTTCGTCATATTGCACAAGAAAAAACGTGGGAAGCACCATACAATTCACAATTTTATATTTTTCGGCAGAAACTCTTTGACAAATTTGCCGATATGGTGTATAATTGATATAGTAGTCTTATTATCTGATAATTATGAAATCACAGAATGAGATCTTTGTATTTTCATTTTCGATATGATAAACAATGTAGAAAGGAATGGTTATCCTATATGACAATTGCTCTGATTGCACACGACGCAAAAAAAGAACTGATGATTCAATTCTGTATCGCTTACTGCGGTATTCTCTCTCGACATACCCTATGTGCGACGGGAACTACCGGCAAGCAGGTTGCAGAGGCGACTGGTCTGCGGATCCAGCGGTATCTCAGCGGCTCTCAAGGCGGCGATCAGCAGATCGCTGCACGGATCTCCTGCAACGAGATCGATGTGCTGCTGTTCTTCCGTGACCCGATCAACCGCAAGGCTTCGGAGCCCAACGAAATGAATCTGCTCCGTCTTTGCGACGTGCACAATGTTCCGGTCGCTACCAACATCGCCACCGCAGAAGCCCTCATCATGGCACTGGAACGCGGTGACTTAGACTGGCGTGAGATCGGAAATCCGTCGATCTGACCCTGAATGCCTGAAAGAGATGTCCTAGTTTGTCCACAGCGGACAGACACTTACAGTACAGTTCTCCCCTTTTTCGGAAGGGGAAATTTTTTGCAGTCCGGTCTTCGGAATGCGAGGAGGTTTTTCATACATGGAAATCAAAATCACACGCCCGCAGGGCACAGAAGATGTCACCCCAAAGCAGATCTACAAGTGGCACACGGTGGAACGCATTGCACGGGAAACCGCAGAAAGCTTCGGCTTCCACGAAACGCGGATCCCCACTTTTGAAAACACCAATCTGTTCCTGCGGTCCGTGGGCGAGACCACTGACGTGGTACAGAAAGAAATGTACACCGTCACCGCAAAGGAAACCCAGTTTACCCTGCGTCCGGAGGGCACAGCCGGCACCATTCGTTCCATGCTGCAAAACGGCTTGCTGAATGATGCCCTGCCCCAGAAGGTGTTCTATATCCTGTCCTGCTTCCGCCACGAACGTCCGCAAAAGGGACGGCTGCGGGAATTCCACCAGTTCGGTGTGGAAATGGCAGGCAGTCAGGGACCGGCTTCTGATGCGGAGATCATTTCTCTGGCAAAAACCATTCTCGACCGTGCCGGCTTACAGAATATTGCCCTCAACATCAACTCTATCGGCTGCCCTGTCTGCCGTGCGGAGTATCACAAGGCTCTGAAAGCTTACTTCGAACCGAAAAAAGAGGAACTCTGCGAAACCTGCCAGACCCGTCTGGAAAAGAACCCCATGCGGATTCTGGACTGCAAGAGCCCGATCTGTGCCGGAATCGCCAAAGATGCTCCGGTCATTCTGGACTATCTCTGCGACGACTGCCGCACACACTTTGAAAAATTGCAGGAATACCTGAAAGCCCTGCACATCGACTACAGCATCAACCCGAAGATCGTCCGCGGTCTGGATTATTACACCAAGACTGTTTTCGAATTCATCACCACTGACATCGGTGCACAGGGCACTGTCTGCGGCGGCGGCCGGTATGACGGTCTGATCGAACAAATGGGCGGCAAGCCGACTCCGGCAATGGGATTTGCCATGGGTCTGGAACGGCTCATCATGACAATGGAACAGCAGGGCTGTGCCTTTGAGGAACCCAAGGGCTGCGATCTCTACATTGCCCCCATGGACGAAAGTGCTGTTCCTACAACAATGCAGCTGGGACAACAGCTTCGGGTTTCCGGCTATCAGGTGGAATATGATGTGATGCAGCGTGGTCTGAAGGCACAGATGAAGTATGCCAACAAGATCGGTGCCGCTTTTGTCATGGTTCTGGGCGAAAACGAACTACAGGACAAAAAGGCAAAGCTGAAAAATATGGAAACCGGCGAGCAGATCGAAATTGCTCTGGACGAAACATTCGAGGACAAGTTCGACGATATTGCCGTGCAGTATATGTTCCACGACATTGTGGAAGATTTTGAAAAGGAGTGTCAGTGATCATGGATTTGATGCAGGATTTACGCCGCACCTGTTACTGCGGTGAAGTGACAAAAGCAGGAGAAACCGTCGTTGTGGGCGGATTCGTACAGAAGGTGCGGAACCTCGGCAACCTGATTTTTATCGATCTCCGCGACAGAACCGGTATTGTACAGCTGGCGTTCAACGACCAGACCGACCGTGCCATTTTTGAAAAGGCTGCGTCCTGTCACAGCGAATACGTGCTGCTGGCAAAGGGCGTTGTGGCAGAACGTTCCAGCATCAACAAGGACATGAAAACCGGTGCTGTGGAAGTGCTGGTAGATGACCTGCGTGTGTTGTCCAAGGCACAGACACCGCCTTTCGCGATCACAGACGAAACCAAGACCAACGAGGAACTGCGTCTGAAATACCGCTATCTGGATCTCCGTCGTGCTCCGCTGCAGCACAACTTGATGATGCGGCACAAAATTGCACTGGCTGCCAGAGAGTATTTCTATGCCAACAACTTCATTGAGATCGAAACCCCGATGATGATGAAATCTACACCGGAGGGTGCCCGTGACTATCTGATCCCCTCCCGCGTACACAACGGCAAGTTCTATGCTCTGCCCCAGTCCCCGCAGATCTACAAGCAGCTGCTGATGGTTGCCGGCATGGACCGGTATATCCAGATCGCCCGCTGCTTCCGCGACGAAGATCTCCGTGCAGACCGTCAGCCGGAATTCACCCAGATCGACCTGGAAATGTCCTTTGTGGACGTAGAAGATATTCTCCAGCTGACAGAGGGCTTTGTGAAGTATCTGTTCCAGAAAGTCCTGCACATGGACATTACCACACCCCTGCCCCGCATGACCTATCAGGAAGCCATGGAACGCTACGGTTCAGACAAGCCGGATACCCGCTTCGGCATGGAATTGCAGGATCTGTCTGACACAGTCAAGGACGTAGACTTTATGGTATTCCGTTCGGCACTGGAAGCCGGCGGCAGCGTTCGGGCAATCGTGGCAAAAAATGCAGCTTCCGTGCTGACACGAAAGGAAATCGACAAGCTGACCGAAAAGGCAAAGGGCATCGGTGCAAAGGGACTGGCATTCATTCGCTGGAACGATGAGAAGCCCACCTGCTCTTTCGCAAAGTTCCTGCCGGAGGGCAAGCTGGACGAGATCCTGTCCCGTCTGGACTGTGCCAAGGGCGACGTGGTTCTCATTGTGGCAGATAAGAACAAGGTGACCCTGCCGGTACTGGGAGCACTCCGTCTGGAAGTGGCAAAGAAGCTGGATCTGATTCCGGAGGGCAAGTTCAACTTCCTGTGGATCACCCAGTTCCCGTTCTTCGAATGGAACGAGGACACCCAGCACTGGGACGCAATGCACCACCCGTTCACCATGCCCATGGACGAGTGCCTGCCCTATCTGGACAGCGATCCGGCACGTGTCACTGCAAAGGCATTTGACTTGGTGCTGAACGGTACAGAACTGTCCTCCGGTTCCATTCGTATCACCGATTACGAGTTGCAGGAAAAGATGTTCCAGGCACTGGGACTGACCGACGAGGAAATCGAAGCCAAGTTCGGCTTCTTGGTAGAGGCGTACCACTACGGTGCACCGCCTCACGGTGGTCTTGGCATTGGTCTGGATCGTCTGGCAATGGTAATGTTACAGGCGGAAAGTCTGCGTGACGTGGTGGCATTCCCGAAGGTACAGAACGCAAGCGAACTGATGAGTGCCTGCCCTGCTCCGGTAGATGCCGAAAGTCTGGACGTACTGGGCATTCAGGTAACGCACAGCGAAGACGACGAATAAAGACAACGTTGCATAAAAATAAAAGAAAGCCAGCCCGTGGGAGATTTCCCGTGGGTTGGCTTTTTCTATCCTATGAACGTCTTTTCAAAAGTGTATCCATTGCCGCAAATGCTCCATGCTCCGGCAGAATTTCTCCGTACCGCAAGGCAGTATAGGCTTCTGTCACCGTGTTCCACTGAGGCAGCGTTTCCTGTTCCCCGCCGGTGGACAGACGGTTCAGAATTTCCGCCGGACTGGCTGCCGGCAGGGCAACTTCTTCCGGCAGCCGTGCCAGCAGCAACGCGTACCCCAGCCGGAAGCGTTCCGCCTGTTCCGGCAAGCGTTGATACCGGCGGTAAGCCTTTTTCCAGTCACGGCGGCGGTACAGGGCTGCCGCAGACGGAGCCGGCTGTTCAGCAGTCAGCAAGTCCTCCACATAGTCGCAGTACGCCTCGTGCCGGTCGTTCCGCTGCTCCGCATGGTTTTTCCGCAGATGCTGCTGTATCCAGTGCCGCAGGCTGTACCACGCGGAAAGCAGTGCATCGCCAATTTCGCGGCGTTTCCAGATGACCAGCACCAGCACTGCCGCCAGCAGTACCAGTTCGATCACCAGCCGAATCCAGCCGGCAGCACCGCTTTGCTGTAGCTGCATCACCTGTTTCGATGTGTCCTCCGGCAGTTCCGCAGTCTGTTCCTGACTGCCGCGGGAGAGCAGCCAACGCAGAGCGTACCACACTGCCGTGTACAGCAGCCGCCACGCCCAACGCATGACTTTTGCCAGCGGTCGGCTGCACAGCACCAGAAGCAGCCCTATGCCGCAGAGCACGCCCATCAGCTTTCCGTTGGACTTCCGGATCTCCGTCGGCAGTTCCCATGTGTCCCCGTCCCGACCGGAAAGCATACGTTCCATAGCATCCCGATTGTGGATCAGGGCAAACAGTGCCGCATTCGCCGCAAACAGCAGCATCACCGGCACAAAGGGCAGCTTGGCATGGCTAAGGTATAACAGAAATCCGGTGAAGCAGTCCCACAGGCACAGTCCTACAAATACATTCGGGTGTGCCAGATGCTCCAGCGGGTGAAATACCAGCCGTGCACTGCCGAAAAAGCAGCCGCCTGCCAGAATCCCCCACAGCACCTGTGCCAGCCTTGCCGGATAGGGGGCGAACAGACAGCCTGCCACGCAAAGCAGCAGCGTAATTGCCCAGACACCGCCGTTGATCCACTTGGGGTGTCTGGCGTACTGCCGCCGCAGCAACAGGATATACAGCATGCCCAGCCATGCACAGCCTGCAAGGGCTGCCGTCATCACCGGAGCCGTCCACTGTGCCCCATTGCTCCACACGCAAAGCAGCACCGGAAAGGGATAGAGAGCCGCAGCCAGTGCCGTTACCAGCAGCCAGTGCAGCCAAAAACGGATATTTTTCATAATGCCGCCTCCCCGTTTCGCAGATACTCCGGTGCAGGAACGACGGCATCCGCACAGTTTCCGCTGTCATGGGCATGTCCTGTCACCAGCACCAACCCGCCGGACTGCTGCTTCCAGCGTGCCACACGCCGGTCTGTATAGGGCGTGATCAGCAGCACGGTTTCCTGTGTCATGCGGCTGGCAGACAGCGAGAGCAGCCGGGGCATGGACAGCACGTCCTGCAACTGCAACTCCGCCAGCTGCTGCAAAAGCCGGTGATACATGGTATTGCCGGCACCGTAGGGCGTGGCAATGGGGTTGCCCTTGACATTGCGTTCCCCTACGCACAGCCGCACCTGCCAGCCGTTGCTGCAAAATTCCCAGAGGCACTGGGCACACACCCGAATGGTGTGCTCCAACAATTCGCTGTCCGGTGTCATCTGTCCGGCATCGGGGCGGTGGGATTCCAGTGCCAGCAGCACCGTTGCCGTCTGCCGAGCCGTCCGTTCCTCCTGCCGCATCAGCAGCGTTCCGGCATGTGCAGAAGCTTTCCAGTGCATGCGGTGTATCGGATCACCAGTCACATATTCCCGCACACCGGCAGACAGGCAGGGATCTGTCAGCAGGCTGTACCGCACCGCCTGTTCCCCGTACTGCTGCCGCAGCAGCTTCGGCAGGAGCAGCCCCGCTTCGGTCAGCCGCTTCGGCAGTACGGTCAGCTTTTCGCCGTGGTCTGCGGCATGGAGAGAGAGCCGCACGATACCCAGCAAATCCGACGTTACCAGCACGATATGTTCCATTTCATATACCCCGCGTTTTTCGCAGGTGATCTCCCAGACGCGGCTGACACGGGAACGGCTGTGGACGGAGAAAAAGCTGCTGACAAACCGGTTCTCTCCGGTGACAGCAGAATTCGCCTCCGGAAAGTCCAGCCAGCGGGACGTGGTCAGTTCTGCCTTGAGCCACGGCACCGGCAGTGTTTTGTCATTGGTAACAGTTTCCACAAATTGCAGAGATTCACCCTCAGTGCGTTCTGTTTCCGAAAAGTGACAGCGATAGGACAGCCCTTCCAGTCCCCGCCGGCGGTACAGTCCCACCTCTCCGAACAGCACCAGCAGCACCAGCAAAATTACTGCGATCAGTTCCATAGCGATTCCTTTGGCACGGGAACTGTTTGCAGCAGTTCTTCGGCAATGCTGCGGCAGGTTTCCTGATTCTCCTCCCACATGCTGCCCCGTGCGGTCATGCGGTGTGCCATGCAGTCGGCGGCGATCCACTTGATGTCATCGGGTGTCACGTAGGTTCTGCCATGCATCGCTGCTGCTGCCCTGGAAACTTCCAGCAGCGACAGCATGCCGCGGGTGCTGAGCCCCAGCTGTATCCCGCGGTGCTCACGGGAGGCGTGAGCCAGTTCCACCAGATATTCCTGCACAGCGGCAGAAACGGTCACCTGTGCCAGCTCCTGCCGTGCTGCCAGCAGCTGTGCCGCAGTTGCCACCGGCTTGCTCTCCGGCACTGCCGCAGGACGGGACAGCAGGGCAAGTTCCTGTTCCTTTTCCGGATACCCCAGCGACAGACACAGCAGAAAGCGGTCCAGCTGTGCCTCCGGCAGCGGGAATGTCCCCTGCATCTCCACAGGGTTCTGGGTGGCGATCACGAAAAACGGCTCCTCCAGCGGATATGTTACGCCGTCCGCAGTGACCTGCCGTTCTTCCATGCACTCCAGCAGTGCCGACTGGGTGCGGGGCGTGGCACGGTTGATCTCGTCCGCCAGCAAAATCTGGGTGAACACCGCCCCTTTCCGGAACGTAAACGCACCGGTTTTCGGCTCCGGAATGCTCACGCCGATCAGGTCGGTAGGCAGCAGGTCTGGTGTAAACTGGATACGGTGAAAGTCCGCGTCCAGTGCTCCGGCAAGGGTGCGGGCAAGGGTAGTTTTTCCGGTTCCCGGAATATCATTCAGCAGCACGTGTCCCCCGCAGTACAGGGCGGCAAGCACCTTTTCGATCACATCTTCTTTGCCGTAAATGCGGGCAGAGATCGCATCACGGAGGGTTTGGGTAAGGGTTGTAATTTCAGACATAGACATTCCTTTCGTTTGAAGTGCAAAGCCGTCAGGCGGGCTTTGTGCAATGTTTCCCATGCTCTATTATAGCACAGTTTCGGCTGAAAAACAAGCATAAGAGCCTGCCACCGGACAACCCGAAAGCAGGCTCTTACAATTACAAGGGCTGTATCGCCCAGATGCATTTAAAGGAAAATATACTTCAGCACAAACAGCATCGCCAGAATATACATCAGCGGTTTCACCTGCTTGCCCTTGCCGCAAACCAGATGCAGTACTACATAGGAGATGATCCCGATGGAAATGCCTTCCGAGATGCTGTAGAACAGCGGCATTGCCACGATGCACAGGTATGCCGGAATGGCTTCCAGAAAGCTTTCTTCGGAGAACTTGATGTCCGGAATGGTGGTGAACATCAGAAAGCCGACGATGACCAGAGCCGGAGCCGTCGCAAAGGACGGAATGGCAATGAAAATCGGGGCAAACAGCATGGAGATCAGGAACAGCACCGCAGTGACTACCGCAGTCAGACCGGTTCTGCCGCCCTCTGCCACGCCGGCGGAGGATTCTACAAATGTGGTAGTGGTGGAAGTACCCAGAATTGCACCTGCGGAGGTGGCAACTGCATCTGCCATCAGTGCCGGCTTGATCTGGGGCAGCTTGCCGTCCTTGTCCAGCATATTGCCCTTGTTGCACACGCCGATCAGCGTGCCCAGTGTGTCGAAAATATCCACGAACAGGAACGAGAAGATAACCACGATAAAGTTCACAATGCTGACACCGTCAAAGTTGAATTTGAAGCACTGCCCGAACGTATCGCCCAGTGCAGAGAAGTCGGTCATGGAAAATGCCGGCAGCAGGCTGTTATAGCCAGCCTCCGGATCTACAACGTACAAACCGGTCAGCTGGCAGAGAATGCCCAGCACCCATGTTGCCAGAATGCCGATCAGGATCGAGCCCTTCACCCGCTTGATGTACAGGAACGCGGTAAACAGGGTACCTATAATTGCCAGCAGGGCACAGATGCCGCCGGTGCGGAAGTTGTCCGTAAAGGAAACGACTGTTACCAGCGTGGAATCACTGTTGACAACAACACCGGCGTTCTGCAAGCCGATAAAAGCGATGTACACGCCGATACCAACGGAAACCGCTTTTTTCAGAGAAAGCGGAATGACGTTGAACAACGCTTCCCGCACATTCGTCAGGGACAGCACAATAAAGACGATACCCTCCACGAACACGGCAAGCAGTGCCACCTGCCACGGATAGCCCATGTTACCGCAGACGGTATAGGCGAAAAAGGCGTTCAGTCCCATGCCGGCAGACAGGGCAAAGGGCAGATTTGCCATCATGCCCATACACATGGTGCCGAGGAACGATGCCAGACAGGTTGCCAGCAGCACGGCAGTGGGATTCATGCCGGTCGAACTCAAAATGCTGGGGTTGACTGCCAGAATGTACGCCATTGTCATGAATGTAGTAACGCCGGCAATACACTCCGTTCTGACATTGGTGTTATGTTCTTTCAGGTGGAAAATTTTTTCAAACATTATGCTTCTTCTCCTTCATCATATTCCGCAATATACGGCAAATTGCGATAGATCTCGCCGCAGTCCAGCCCATAGCCAATCACAAAATGATCCGGAATGGTAAACAGGGAAATATCTGCGTCCAGCTTTACCAGACGGCGTTCCGGCTTGTCCAGCAGGGTGATGACTTTCAGCGAAAGCGGGTTTCTCGCTTTCAGCAGCTTCAGCACGTCGTTCAGGGTTCTGCCGGTGTCGATGATGTCCTCGGCAATGATGACATGATAGCCGCTGATGTCCTGCATCAGATCCATGGTGATCTTGACGATGCCGGAAGAAGATGTGCCGTTGTAATAGCTCTTGGCACACATGAAAGCCGTTTCACAGGGAATGGTAATAGCACGGCACAGGTCTGCCATAAACACGAATGCCCCGTTGAGGATACTCACCAGCAGCAGCGGCTTGCCCTCGTATTCCCGACTGATCTGTGCACCCACTTCCTGAATTTTGTCCTGTATCTCCTGTTCTGTGATCAGGACGCGTTTGATCTTCTTCTGAAATTCCTGTGTTGTCATAACAAAACTCCTTTGCTACTCTGTCCGTACAGCTTTCATAGCACGTTTATTTTCATACATACGCTTATCTGCCAGTTCATAAAGATCCTTATAGGAACGGCTGCCCACCTCTTTCACAAAGGCATAGCCCACCGCTGCTCCCAGCTGCCATACACCGTGTTCGTTTTCCTGATTGAATACAGTGATCTGTTCCCGCATATCTGCAATGATCTTTTTTACCCGTTCTTCATCAGTATTATAGATAATGCTGATAAACTCGTCGCCGCCGCTTCTGCCGATAAAATTGCCTGCGGGAATGCTGTTTCGCAGCACTTCGGCGAACTTTGCGATCATCTGATCGCCGGCATCATGTCCGCAATTGTCGTTGGTTTTTTTCAAGCCGTTCAGGTCGAACATCATAAAGCACAGCCGGTCATCCGGTGCGATTCCCATATGGATCAGTTCGTTGCACTTGTTCCGATTATACAGACCAGTCGCTTTGTCACGGAACAGCTTGTCCTGTGCATTACGAAGCGTAAGAATTCCAATTACCACGATGTACACGACAATGCCGATCATGGTGAAAAACATCAAATTGGAAGAATGCCATATCAAAAAGCAAAGCACATCCAGCGAGATCGACAGCATCAGGCAAATTACCGAAGCCATAAACAGCTTGTGCCGCATGTCGTTTCTGTGCCGGGGATAAATGACGAACTCCAATACGATCATAAAAATTGCTTCTGCCAGAATCAGATAGACAAAGATGCCCTGTGATTCCCGCAGTGCTACGATCCGCAGCAGGTGCAGCAGACCCGCTATCGCCACCAGCACAGCATTGCCGATCATCAGCCCGTACATTGCCCTCTGAATGGTGCTGTGCGGTCGGGCAGAAATATTGATGTACATGGCCACGAAAAATGGCAGCAGCAGTATGGCGATGCTGCTTAAATAAGAAAAAAACCGCACATGTGCCGGCAACAGCCATGTGATCAGATAGGTGTCGGAAATTTTCCAGCACCCCACCAGCACGGAAACCATGCCCAATGACGAAAGATTCAGACGGATCCGCATTTTGACACAATAGTAGAACGAAATGCCCAGATAGATAATACCGAACAAAATCAGAAATATCCCGAAAAAGCAAAAAACTGCATCCTGTTTCAAAATCTTCCAGAACAGCGGATACTGGCTGCCCTCATAAAACGTCACAGCACGTTTGACAGTTGCGGCATACAGCGGCTGCAGCTCTACAGTGACTTCCTTTCCGTTGTCTGCACGAAGCAGTGTCAGATTGACCCAGTAACAGCCCGTGGCACTGACTTTATTGGTTTCGCTGCGATGCTTGTCAAAGACCAGTTCTCCGTTGATATAGACCTTGGTATTGCTGTTGATAACATAAAACATCAGCTGCTTTTCCGTCAGATTGTTGCCCAGCGTAAAGTGAAACTCTCTGGTCACGCCCTGCGGAGCCGTTGCATCAGAGCGGGTTTCTTCTGCCACTTCCTGTACCTCTTTACAGGTCGGCATGGCACGCTGTTCTGTAATCAGTCCGCCATTAGGGCTTTCCAAAAAAAAGCCCAGACAGAGCAGGATCATTGCTGCCAAAAACAAAGCAATATGTACCAGATACGTATACTTTTTTGTCATTGCTCCACCTCCTGTGAAACAAAACCAGATACTGCACAGGCTCTTATGCCTTTTCTTTTTTCTGTTCGGTCACCTTTTCTGCCTCCATATTTTTCGGCAGCACCAGATTCAGCAGGATCGACACCAGAAATACCACGGCAACACAGTTCTGTGCAAAGACATTCTGCACCATCCGGGGGAAAATCGCAAACAGATCTGCACATTCGGTAAAGCCCAGACCGATGCTCAGGGACAGTGCGGCAATAATCATATTCCGCTGGGTAAAGCCGCACTTGCTGATCATCTGCAAGCCGCTGACTACAATGGTGCCGAACATCATAATGGTACAGCCACCCAGCACTGCGTCCGGCAGCGTTGCCAGCAGTGCTCCGAAGATCGGAAAAATGCCGGCGAGGATCATGATCACAGCTCCGATGGCAATGGTGAACCGGTTTACCACTTTGGTCATTGCCACCAGTCCTACGTTCTGGCTGAACGAAGTGATCGGCATGCAGCCGAACACGGAGGAAAGGGAGCTAACAAAGCCGTCACAGGCAATCGAGCCGGAGGTTTCCTGCGTGGTCACGTCACGATCCAGACCAGAGGCAGCCAGTGCCGAGGTATCCCCAATGGTTTCCGTGGCAGACACCAGGAAGATCAGCACCACCGACAAAATAGCATCGGCGTGGAACTCCATGCGGAACGGCATCAGGTGGGGAACCGCAATGATCGAGGTTTCCCGCAGGGCGGAGAAATCGACCTTTCCCATAAACACTGCGAGAATATAGCCCACTACCAGACCGAACAACACGGACAGCTGCTTGAAGTAGGACTTCGCGAAAATGTGGAACAGGATACAGCAGAGCAGCGTTACAGAGCCGAGGATCCAGTTTTCCGCAGAGCCGAAATCTGCACTGCCGCTGCCGCCGCCGAAAGAGGTTGCTCCGACTGTCAGCAGCGAAAAGCCGATCGCCGTGACCACGCTGGCGGACACGATCGGGGCAATGATCCTGATCCAGAACTTCGCAAAAAGTCCCAGTATGCCCTCCACAATGCCGCCGATGAGCACGGCTCCCATAATCGCTCCATAGCCGTATTGGGCACCGATAAAGCACAGCACCGACACAAAGGTGAAGCTGATGCCCATGACGATCGGCAGTCCGGAACCAATTTTATGGAAAATCGGGAACAGCTGCACCAGCGTGCCGATACCGGCAATCAGCATGGCACTCTGGATCAGCATTGCCATATCAGAAGCCGCCAGTCCGCAGGCTCCGCCTACGATCAGGATCGGGGCAATATTTGCCACGAACATGGCAAGGATATGCTGCAAGCCAAAGGGAATCGCCTTATGCACCGGCACCATGCCGTTCAGCTGGTACAGATTCGTAATGGAAGCTTCTCCCATCGCCTGTTTCACGCGGGCTGAAAATTTTTGTTTTTCCATTTGTCCGCCGCCTTTCAGTTCTGTTCCCGAAAGACAATGGTGCCGGTGGAAGCGTCCATACTGTCTACGATTGCCAGAGATTCCAGCGGATAGCCCAGATTCCGGATAATGCGTCCGCCCTGCTGGAAGCCCTTTTCTACAGCAATGCCGATGCCCTCAACGGTTGCACCCGCCTGTGCCACAATGGAGATCAGTCCTTGCAGGGCACAGCCGTTTGCCAGAAAATCATCGATAATCAGCACCTTGTCCTCGGGGTGCAGAAACTTTTTCGAAACGATCACCTGATTTTTGCACTTGTGGGTGAACGATTCCACCTCTGCCACGTAGACCGCACCGTCAATGTTGACGCTCTTGGACTTCTTGGCGAACACCACCGGCACGTGGAAACAGCTTGCCACGATACAGGCGATACCGATACCGGAAGCCTCAATGGTCAGGATCTTGTTGATCTCCTTGTCTGCAAAGCGGCGTTTGAACTCCTCCCCCATTTGCTGGAACAGGGTCACGTCCATCTGGTGATTCAGAAAGCTGTCCACCTTCAGAATGTTGCCTTCCTTGACGATACCGTCCTTTACGATTCTTTCCTCTAAAAAATTCATGTCACTCGTTCCTTCCTCGGCATTTTGTCAGCATCTGTGCAAAGGCAGCACCGCACAAAACTTATGCAAAATCGGTGCTTTCCAAACAGACACAGACGATAAATATATGTAGCTTATTATACCATTCTCTGCCGGAAAAGTCAATTCGAAATCCGGCGGATTTCGCAGAAGTTTTTGGATTCTTTACGGTTTTTCTGTTTTTCAGAGGGAAACACTGCATAAAGCTTGTGCGTAAGATGCGTCGTCAGATTTCTGGGCAATATGACGGAAAATCTGCAAGCAGATTGCGTGCAAAGCCGTCAGGCAGGCTTTATGCAATGCTTCCTGAATTCACAAAAAGCTTCTCTATCCCCTCGGGTATGAAATGGCTGAAACAAATTTCCGCTTGCAAGCCTTTCACTGATTTATCGTTCTGATTTTGTGCATTGTGACGATTTCGAGAAATGCTGCCTACTTTTGCTTGACACTTACGCTGGATATTTTATGCTGGATATTTTTTGTAGAGTATGGTATAATGAAAGTGATTCAATCAAGAAAAACCACTGTTCTAAGGTGCTGATACCTGTTATTTATGGAGAGGGTGGTTGTGTTGATTGTATAATAAAATTTTAATAATTAAAAAGGAAATACTATTATGAATATTCCTCACAATAGTTTAATGGAGAAAATCAAAGAACTTGTGTGCTTATGCGAACAGATTGCATCTGATTATGGTGACGATGCTTCATGGTTCAAACAACCTGCATCAGATGAAATGATTTCTAATTGGGAAAATAAACACAATGTTTTTATTCCTGAAACATATAAAGAATGGTTAAGTTTCACGAATGAAGCACAAATTAGAAACTCATTGGCACATTTTTATGGGCCGGACAAGTTTGTTATGAACTCTGGAGACTTACCAGAAGACTTGATTGTAATTGCAGATTTAATAGGTGATGGTGAACAATTATGTTTTTCAAAAATAACAAGGAATTTTGTTTGGGTTGACCATGGTGAGTTAGAAATAATAGATGATTTTGGTGCCGTTTTAAGTGAAATAATTAGAATGCTTAAGCCCAAAAGCTGCTTATCTCCTGAAATGAAAGAATTATTAATGAATATGGTTAAAAATAATAGCCAGGATAAAAAGAGAAATAATGACAATGAAAGAAATAACAGATGCTTTTAATAGTTTATTCTTAGATGCTCATAAAGAGTATTTGGAAGCATTAAAGGCAGAATCTAAAACACAATACGATAAGTTTATTAAAGACTTAGGGAAACACTGCATAAAGCTTGTGCGTAAGATGCGTCGTCAGATTTCTGGGCAATATGACGGAAAATCTGCAAGCAGATTACGTGCAAAGCCGTCAGGCGGGCTTTATGCAGTGTTTCCATAGAATAACAATAAAATGAAACGACCGCAAGCCGGAAAGCCGCGGTCGTCTGGGGATTTTCTGTGGTGAATGGAGTCCATTTTTTGAAATGGTCTACTCATTCCGATAATCGTCCAGAAAGCTATGCACCACGTGATCTTTCTGGTACGAAATGATTTTGTTCAGGTTGATATTCTCCACGCTGCGGAAAATGTTCTTTTCGATCTGTGGATTTTCCTCTGCCAGCTTGGCGATCAGCTGCTTCACCACCATACGCTTGGAAACCGTCCGTTCGTCAGGATCACAGGTAGTGCAGGTGTCCGTGAAGTGGCAGGCACACTGGATAAACTGCAAGTCGTGATACCGGCACCAGTGCTTGATGTCGGCTTCCCGAATCAGGTACATGGGGCGAATCAGCTGCATGCCCTCGAAATTGGCACTGTGCAGCTTCGGCATCATGGTTTCCACCTGTCCGCCGTAGATCATGCTCATGAGAATCGTTTCAATGACATCGTCAAAATGGTGTCCCAGAGCGATCTTATTACAGCCCAGTTCCTTTGCCTTGTTGTACAAATGTCCACGCCGCATACGGGCACAGAGATAGCAGGGGTTATTCTGCACGTGATACACCGAATCAAAAATATTGGTTTCAAACACGGTAATGGGAATTTGCAGCAGCTTGGCGTTGGATTCGATGATCTGCCGGTTCTCGGCACTATAGCCGGGATCCATGACCAGAAAGACCAGTTCAAAGGGAAATTTCCCGTGCCGCTGAATCTCCTGAAACAGCTTCGCCATGAGCATCGAGTCCTTGCCGCCGGAAATACACACGGCAATGCGGTCGTTGGGCTGGATCAGGTCATAGGTCTTGATCGCCTTGGCGAACCGGCTGAAGATCACCCGATGAAACTTTTTCCGCAGTCCCTGTTCCACCTCGGCAGCCTTTTCGTTTTTGGTTTCCCGCCGAATCTTCTCCTGAAGCCACTTGACATAGCCGCCCACCAGATTCACTGCTGCATAGCCTTCTTCCCGCAGCTGTTCCGCCACATCAGCACTCAGGATACCGCTGCGGCAGTAGATCACCAGCGTTTTATCCTTGGGCAGATTCTCATGAGAGGCTTCCAGTTCCTTTTGCGGAATCAGCACTGCCCCGTCGATATGCCCCAGAGCAAACGCCGTGCTGTCCCGCATGTCGATGATCTGACAAGTAGACGGCTCCATGGCTGCCAGTTCCTGTATTGTGATTTCTTCTATCATGTACTTACCTCACCAAACCGCGGTGATACGCGGCGTTTAATTCTGAAATTTCTTTTTCTCCGTCGATATACGGCTGGAAATAGCTGTCCACCAGACCGCCGCCCAGATTGTCACAGCCGTTGCAGAATTCACAGGTCTGTCCGCAGACCTGCAGCGACTGGTTCACAATACGGATTCGTTCTTCCCGTGTGGTATCTTTAATCAATATGGATTGCATGATGATTCCTCCCATAGAAAAACCTGCTTTCAGTGGCATTCCACGAAAACAGGTTCTCAGACAGCACATGTGCAGATACTTTAGGAAACACTGCATAAAGCCCGCCTGACGGCTTTGCACGCAATCTGCCGAAAAATCTGACGACGCATCTTACGCACAAGTTTTATTCATTGTTTCCTTTACGCTTCGCTGTCCAGCTTTTCAATGGCTTCCCGCAGGGTACGCCAGCCCAGCACGGCACACTTTACCCGTGCCGGCATATGGGAAATATCCTGTAGTGCAGAAGCTTCTTCCAGCTCCTCCACTTCCGCATCAGTTGCCGTGCCCTTGATCATTTTCAGGAACAGGTCTGACAGATGCAGTGCCTCTGCCTTGGTCTTGCCGATGATCATGCCGATCATAATATCCGCAGATGCCTGCGAAATGGCACAGCCGTCCCCGTTGAAAGATGCGTCCTGAATCACGCCGTCCTTCATGACCAGATTCAGCCAGATGTCATCGCCGCAGTTGGGGTTGACACCCTCCAGCTGAATGGTCGGACATTCCAGATCATATTTGAATTCCGGACGGACGTTGTGTTCCGTCAGGATCTCGTTATAAAAATTATTCATTGCCAAAGCCCATCCTTCTCCGAATATTGGAAACGCTCTCTAAGAACCGGTCGATCTCCTCTTTGGTGTTATAGAACATCAGGCTTGCACGGGCAGTGGAATGGATTCCCAGATGATCGTGCAGCGGCTGTGCACAATGGTGACCGGCACGAATATCCATGCCGTCGCTGCTGAGCACTTCGCTGATGTCGTGCGGGTGCACCTGATCGACGGTAAAGGAAACGATACCGGTATGGTTGTCCTCCCGCTGTGACCCCAGCACATGTACATGGGGAATGGCATTCATGCCGCGGAACAGATAGGCTGTCAGTTCCTGCTCCACAGCATGGAGAGTGTCCATACCGTAGGATTCCAGATAATCGATTGCCGCAGCCAGTCCCACGGCTCCGCCGGCATTGACCGTGCCGGCTTCGAATTTGTGGGGCAGTTCCGCATAGACTGCATCGTAGCGGGAAACGGTTTCGATCATTTCCCCGCCGGTGAGGAACGGCGGCATTTTTTCCAGCAGTTCCTGCTTGCCGTACAGTACGCCGATCCCCATGGGAGCCAGCATCTTGTGACCGGAAAATGCCACAAAATCCACGTCCAGTTTCTGTACGTCAATGGGCATATGAGGGGCACTCTGTGCCGCGTCCATCAGGATTACTGCACCGCAGGCTCTGGCACGCTTCACCAGTTCCGGAATATCGTTGACACAGCCCAGTACGTTGGAAACCTGTGTCACTGCCACCAGCTTGGTGTGTTCCGAAAAAGCCTCGTCCATTTTTTCCTTGGGGATGGTGCCGTCCGGCTCGCATTCCAGAAAGACCAGCTTGGCACCGGTGGCACGGGAAACCATCTGCCACGGCAGAATATTGCTGTGGTGTTCCAGAATGGAAACCAGAATCTCATCGCCGGCTTTCAGGTTTGCCATGCCGTAGCTGTACGCCACCAGATTCATGCTCTCTGTGGCATTTCGGGTGAAGATGATCTCTTCAGGACAGGCAGCATGAATAAACCGCTGCACGGTCTTTCTGGCGTTTTCATAGCGTTCCGTAGCTTCTACGCTCAAGGGGTACAGTCCGCGGAGCACATTGGCGTTATACTTTTCATAGAATTCCTGCACCGCATCGATCACACACTTCGGCTTCTGGGAAGTCGCCGCGTTGTCAAAATAGACCCGATCGGTGTTCTGGAGCAGCACAAAGTCCTGCCGCACATTTTCCGGATTCCACGCTGTCACGTCAGATCACCTCCTCGATTTTCTGGTGCATATACTCTGCTGCTTTCTCGTCAGCAGTTTCCTGACAAAGCTTTTCCAACCGAGCCTTTGCCACGATCTTTTCCGCTTCGCTCTTGCTGATGCCGCGGGCTTCAAAGTAGAACAGCATGCCCTGTTCCAGTTCCCCGATAGAAGCACCGTGGCTGCCCTTGACATCTTCTTCGGTGCAGAGGATCAGCGGAATGGTCTTATTGACAACGTCATCTCCCAGCAGGAGCACGTTTTCTTCTTCCTTACCCTCCGAGCCGGCACAGCCACGCTTCAGGTCAATGGTGCCGCGGAATGCCTTTTCGGCTCCGTCGTACAAGGTGCCGTCTGCCTGAATGTCACTCTGGGTGTTCTTGCCGATATGGTTGGCAATCACGTTCATATCCAGCTTTTTGGACGGCTTTACCAGATAGCCGGATTTGCAGGTGAAACTGCTGCCGTTTCCTGCCAGATCGGTACGGATACCGGAAATCACATTGCCCTGTGCCAGATACAGCCGGATCACCTCGAAAGAAGCCTTTTCGCCGGTGACACAGCCCACATCATTGATGCACTCTGCACTGGCATCGGCAAGGATCTGCACCAGCCGAACAGTTGCTCCGGCCTCTGCACGAATCACAGTCCGCAGTGCCGCATGGGAAGCGTCTGCTTTCCAGATCTGCACCAGTGTCAGTTCGCTGCCGGCTTCTGCCTGTACATGGACAAATGCCGCACAGTCACCGCCGTCCTCGCTGCCGATTTCCATACGCAGGGTGTCGCTGCCGTTTTCCGGAACGGTCACGGTCATGCCCCACTGAAACAGGTTGTCCACATTCCTGCCCACGCCGGTTTCCACGGCACTACAGTCGGTGCAGGGCTCCAGTGCGGAAACTGCTGCAACACCGTTTTCGGAAACGGTCTGCACGGTGCAGGGCTTCACCGGTGTATAGGGTTCTGTTTTGCAGGCATTGACATGCAGTCTGTGCCATGTCAATGTCGGAAGTGCATTTACTCGAATTGTATTATTTTCCATCATGCTCACCTCACCCAATGCTGCCTTTCATTTCCAGACGAATCAGATTGTTCATTTCGATCGCATATTCCAGCGGCAGTTCCTTGGAAACGTTATCTGCAAAGCCGCTGACGATGCATGCCCGGGCATCTTCTTCGCTCAGACCTCTGGACATCAGGTAGAAAATTGCTTCGTTGCTGATCTTGCCGATCTGTGCTTCGTGTCCCACGTCTGCCTTGCGGGTGCGGACATCGATTGCCGGAATGGTATCCGACTGGGACTGTGCGTCCAGCATCAGGGATTCGCAGGAAACCGAGGACTTCGAGCCCTCTGCGTCCTTATTGACCACAACGGAACTGCGGAACGTGCTGATACCGCCGTCCTTGGAAATCGACTTGGTGTTGATATAGGAACTGGTGTCCGGAGCCGCATGAACGACCTTGGCACCGGTGTCCAGATTCTGTCCCTTTCCGGCAAAAGTAATGCCGGTGAACTCCATTTTTGCCCCCTTGCCCTTGAGGATACTCATGGGGTACAGATAGGACACATGAGAACCGAACGAACCGGAAACCCATTCCACCTTGCCGCCCTCTTCGACCAGTGCACGCTTGGTATTCAGGTTGTACATGTTCTTCGACCAGTTTTCAATGGTGGAGTACCGCAGTGTGGCATTCTTGCCCACGAACAGTTCGACACAGCCGGCGTGGAGATTTGCCACATTGTATTTCGGGGCGGAGCAGCCCTCGATAAAGTGCAGGTATGCTCCCTCTTCCACGATGATCAGCGTATGTTCAAACTGTCCTGCTCCCGGTGCATTCAGACGGAAATAGGATTGCAGCGGAATCTCCACGGACACGCCCTTCGGCACGTACACAAAGGAACCGCCGGACCAGACTGCACCGTGCAGAGCCGCAAACTTATGGTCTGTCGGCGGCACCAGCTTCATGAAGTGTTTGCGGATCATGTCCGCATATTCGCCGTGCATGGCACTCTCCAGATCGGTATACACTACGCCCAGATCGGCAACTTCCTGCCGCACATTGTGGTACACCAGTTCGGAGTCATACTGTGCTCCCACACCGGCAAGGGACTTTCGCTCTGCCTGCGGAATGCCCAGACGTTCGAAGGTATTCTTGATGTCCTCCGGCACGTCGGACCACTTGGTTTTCATATTGGTATTGGGGCGGACATAGGTAACAATGTTGTCCATGTTCAGCCCGTCGATAGACGGGCCCCAGTCCGGCACCTGCAATTCGTTGTAGATCTGGAGGGAGTGCAGACGGAACTGCTGCATCCAGACCGGATCGTTCTTTTCTTTGGAGATCTGTTCTACCAGTGCCGGTGTCAAGCCGGCATCAATCTTATAGGCATCGGTTTCTGTATCTTTAATATCGTAGACACTTCTGTCAATATCTGCGATCTGCTGTTTTTCTTTCACGCGTTTTCACCCTTTCGGTATTCCTGCAACACTTGAGAAACGCTGCATAAAGTTCGCCTGACGGCTCTGCACACAATCTGCGTACAGTCTTCTTTATCCAGTGTGATTACTCTGCATTTTCATAAGCGGCAAAGCCGTTTTCGTTGACTTCTTCAATCAGGGAACTGTCGGAGGTCTTGACGATCTTACCGTTCACCATGATGTGCGTATAGTCTACCGGCAGTGCTTCCAGAATCTTGGTGCTGTGGGTAATGACCAGCAGGCTGCCCCTGGACTGCTTGCGGTATGCTTCGATGCCCTTGGAAACGGTACGGACAGCATCAACGTCCAGACCGGAGTCGGTTTCGTCCAGAATGACAAATTCCGGATTCAGCATCAGCATCTGAAGGATCTCAGTCTTTTTCTTTTCGCCGCCGGAGAAGCCCACGTTCAGGTCACGCTCTGCATAGGACGGATCCATCTGGAGCAGTGCCATTTTTTCTTCCAGTTCCTTTTTGAAGCTGAACAGACGGACACGCTTGCCGGTCTTGGCTTCCAGTGCACTGCGGATAAACGCACTGACAGTGATGCCCGGAATCTCAATGGGGTTCTGGAACGACAGGAAAATGCCGTTCTTGGCACGTTCGTTATCCGGCATTTCGTTGATATTCTGTCCCTTATAGATGATGTCGCCGCCGGTGACGGTGTAAGCAGGATTGCCCATGAGTGCAGCACCCAGTGTGGACTTACCGGTGCCGTTCGGTCCCATCAGGACGTGTACTTCATTCTCGTGAATGTCCAGATCGATGCCGTGAAGAATTTCTTTTTCTCCGGCACATACTTTCAAATTCTGAATACGCAGCAGATCATTATGACTCATGTTACATCTTCTCCTTCATCTTTATAATTTACCGCATCGGCAAGGGTAATGGAATTCAAATAGTTATTGATCAGTGCAGAAAGCCCTTTCCAGATCGGCAGTGTGGAACAGGAATCCGCAGTTTCGCAGATCGGCGTTCCGTTTTCAATGCACTTTACCGGTTCGATGGATTCTTCCACCGCCCGCAGAATTTCTCCCACGCTGTATTGCTCCGGCGGACGGGACAGGCGATAGCCGCCGCCCTTTCCGCTTGCCGCTTCCACAAACTTTTTCTTGGAGAGCATCGAGGTGATGTTTTCCAGATATTTGAGAGAGATATTTTGCTGGGCAGAGATGACTTTCAGCGGTGTATACGCTTGGTCGTCCACCTGTGCCAGACACATCATCAACTTCAGGGCATTTCGCCCTTTTGTGGACACAATCATAGTTACCACTTTCCTTTGCTCTGTTTGATTTCATTATACACCTACTAACCTAGTATGTCAATGGGACAGGCGGCAGGTTTACAAAAACTTCATGGAGAATTTTCATGATGCTATGCGGAAAATTCTTGGGCAATACCACACAAAGCCCGCCTGACGGCTTTGTGCGGTATTGCCTTAACGATTTCTTGCCTTAGCTTTGGCAGGTTTTATGCCATTTATACCATAACTGCACCGAATGCAGCGGCAACGGCATATGTCCGGCAGTGCAAAACAGGAAATCCCCTATTCTACTGCCGGTATTCTGCTTGCCATCTACTCATACCGCCGTCAAACTTCCCGAAAATGATCCGCATTCACATAGCCGGTAATGCACTTCCCCGCTGGCTGAATCATTCTTGTTTTCCGCCCTCCGCCAGTTTTTGCCCGTGGTCGGGGCATGAAAAAAGCACCTCGGGTGAGATGCTTTTTATCGTATTCGGTTTTACTTCTCAAAATGTGCGGTGTTTTGAGACAGCTTTAATCATTTTTGTGCTTTTCTGATTCAGTCTCTTCTTTTTGAGGGACAAAGCCTATCCCGTTGTTACAATAATCTCGATTGCTCTCATTGATGTTCGAAAATCTTTCATAAGGGATTCCATCAGGGAATGCTCTGCACTTCCAAGTATACGGAGAGCGTTCTCCACTTATGAAATTTTCACATCTGAGGCACTCATGCATTCCAATCATGTGATCCCCGCTTTCTTCAAATACTCAGCCGCCATCACAATACAAGTATCTGTTGTTGATGGATTCAAAAGAAAAAATCAGGCTATTTTTCGCAACCTGTACTGATTCAATATCTCCTGAAATGGTATACTTTGAAAAGTCTGCCGGAGTCTGTGCAAGCACTTGCTTTTTGGCTTTTCCCATTTTTATTATACCACTATCCGCCCCAGAAGTCAACAATTTCCAGCCGATTTTCAATGGCAACCGCATTTACGTAAAGCCCTCCTGACGGCTTTGCACGCAATCTGCGTGCAGGTTTTATGCCATTTATACCATAACTGCACCGAATGCAGCGGATCTGCATACACTGGAATGCACCGGATTCTCGAAAGCGGTGCAGAAAGGAGTTTTGTAATGCAAAGTTCTATGGATCACATGCCGCAGATGGCAGGCATGCAGCGGAACTTCCTGAGGGAATTCCAGTCGGCTGATGCCCCGATGTACGGCATGCAGGAAGCAGAACCATTCCAACCCACCACGCCGTTTCCGGAGCAGACACCGCCGGGCATGGCATATGTCCCCTATCAGCAGTGGGAGGAGCCCTATGATGCAGACACTGCCTTCCCTGTCGGAACCATTTTTCCGGCACTGGACTATCCCTATCGGGGAGGTGGTTCCTGTGCATGAGAAACAGAAGCTGCTCTCCATGATTCGGAAATATGATTTCGTCCTGTACGAATTACAGCTGTATCTGGACACCCACCCCCGCTGTCCGGAGGCTCTGCGAATGTGGAAAAACTATCAGGCAATGCGGCAGAAAGCGGCAACGGCATATGTCCGGCAGTACGGTCCGCTGCAGCCTTTGCAGACCAGCGGCGACAGCCCTTGGGCATGGAATCAGGGCCCGTGGCCGTGGGAAAAGGAGGCGAACTGAGATGTGGACCTATGAAAAAAAGCTGCAATACCCCGTTCGGATCAAAACACCCAACGCCAGAACGGCGAAGTATATTATTTCACAGCTTGGCGGCCCAGACGGAGAGTTGGCTGCTTCGCTACGGTATATGCACCAGCGATACACGGCAAAACCTGACAAAGTAAAGGGAATTTTGACAGATATTTCCACAGAGGAGCTGAGCCATGTCGAGATGATTTCTGCGATCCTGTACCAGCTGACTGACGGGCTGACACCGGAACAGATCAAGGAAGCCGGATTCGACGCATACTTCGTAGACCACACCCTCGGACTGTACCCCCAGAGTGCCGCCGGCGTACCGTTCACGGCTGCCTATTTCCAGTCCAAGGGGGATCCGATCACCGACCTGACCGAGGATATGGCGGCAGAGCAAAAGGCACGGAGCACCTACGACAACATTCTCCGGCTGTGCGATGACCCCGATGTCCGCGACCCGATCAAGTTCCTGCGGCAGCGGGAAATCGTGCACTTCCAGCGTTTCGGCGAAGCCCTGCGGCAGGTGCAGGACGACCTGAATTCCAAGAATTTCTACTGCTGCAACCCGTCTTTCGACAGCAGCTGCGGCAAAACCGCCTGCCGGAGAAAAATGCGGTAACACACTTCCCATAAGGCAATGCCGCACAAAGATTGTGCGGCATTGCCATAACTTTCAGATGCTGCTCTGTTTCCGGAGCAGCATTTTTTCTGTTTCCCTGAAAAGTTCACATACCACTCCTTGACTTTTCCCATATTTATGGTATACTAGCATACGGACAGTGTGATTTTCGCCTGTCCATAGAAGAAGGGAGAAGTGGGTATGATACAACTCATTGCAACAGATATGGACGGAACGCTGCTGGACGAGGAGAAGCAGCTTCCGGCACAGCTGCCTGCACTGCTGGAGGAATTATATCGCCGCGATATTACATTTGCCGTGGCAAGCGGCAGGTCGCACATGATGCTGACCAACCTGTTCGGAGAACTTGCCGAAGAAATCATTTTCATCTGTGACAACGGGGCATGCGTCATGTATCCCCATGAAGCACCGCTGCTGCACAGTCTGCCAAAAGATGTCATTCATCGGATTCTGGACGCGTGCCGCAGCCTGTCTGCCGGTGTGCCGGTGCTGTGCGGATTCCACCACATTTACTATCCGGAAAACGACAACGCTGCCATGCAGCATGAAATTCAGCGGTATTACCGCAATCCGCAGGTGGTTCCCTATGACGACCTGTACGCTGTTGACGAACCGATCCTGAAAGTTGCCCTGTGCGACACCAACGGACCGACAAAGGAAACCTACCCTGTGATGCACGAAGCACTGGGCGATGCCTATGAACTGCTGATCTCCGGCGACTGCTGGATGGATATTATGTGCAAGGGTGTGACCAAGGGTGCCGCCTTGCAGGGATTGCAGGAGCGTATGGGCATCACACCGGCGGAAACCATGGCATTCGGTGACTATGACAACGACATTTCCATGCTACAGCATGCGGAATTCAGCTACGCTATGGAAAACGCCTCGGAGCGTGTCCTCCAGCAGGCAAAGCACATTGCTCCGGCAAACACCCAAAACGGTGTGGTGCGGGTGCTCTGCGAAACACTGGGGATCCATATGGAATCGCTGTGAGAGTGCGGCTGCCCATAAACCAAAATTGAAATTCTTAGGGCAATACCGCACGCAATCTGCTTGCAGTGTTTCCCTTATAACAGAGGGACGGTGCCGGCATCGTCCCTCTGCGTTTCTTTCACTGCAAATTTTTTCATTTCACCTGTTTTTTAGGCAATACCGCACAAAGATTGTGCGACAGATGCGTCGTCAAATTTTTCGTCAGATGAAACAAAAAGCGGAGTGAATACTTGATGTATTCACGAGCATTTTTGTGAAATATGACGGGAAATTTGCAAGCAGATGGCGTGCAAAGTCGCCAGACGCTCTTTGTGCGGTATTGCCTTTACCGGCACTTTGCAAAAAAAGCTTTACAAAACCACAAAAATATGCTATACTGTCCTTAACGTTCTGATGATATGGAACGTGAAGGAAACACTACATGTCAGACCGCAATCCGGCATGCTGTTTTACGTTTCCTGAAAGCACTTTTTGCATTTGTCGTCACTGACAGAAAGGAGTTTTAGAATGGAAGCATCTATGCCATTTCTGCTGTGGGGCGGCTTGTTTGTGCTGACGGTTCTGGCGGAATTCGCCACCCAGCAGCTGGTGAGCATCTGGTTTGCTGCCGGTGCACTGGCGGGCTTTCTCGCAGCCTGTTTCGGGGCTTCGCCGGTGGTGCAGATCGTCTTGTTCGTGGTGATCTCTGTGGTACTTCTGATCTTCACCCGTCCTATCGTCCGCCGGATTTTCTCGTTCGGCATCAAGGACACCAACAATCAGGAGATCGGCAGGATCGCCGTCGTCATTCAGACGGTAGACCCCATACACAACACCGGACGCGTCCGGCTGGACGGGGTAGACTGGATCGCAGTTTCTCAGGACGGCACGGTCATTCCCGAAAGCACCAGCGTCCGCATCGAAGCAATCAGCGGCACCAAGCTGCTGGTCAGCCGGCTGCCGCAGACAGAAGAACAAACTGTAAACAATTAAAGGAGAACACACATGGGACTGATTATTTTACTTCTGGTTATTTTCATCATTGTGATTTTTGTCACACGAATTCGCATTGTGCCGCAGGCAAATGTCTACGTCGTAGAACGTCTGGGTGCATTCTATAAGGCGTGGGGCACCGGTATCCACTTTCTGGTACCGTTCATCGACCGCGTGGCAAAGCGGGTTTCCATTAAGGAACAGGTCGTAGACTTCAAGCCGCAGGCAGTAATCACCAAGGACAACGTTACCATGCAGATTGACACGGTCGTATTCTTCCAGATCACCAACTCGGTACAGTTTGCCTACGGTGTGGAACACCCTATCGCAGCAATCGAAAATCTGACTGCAACGACCCTGCGTAACATCATCGGCGAACTGGAACTGGACGCAACGCTGACTTCCCGCGACCTCATCAACACCCGCATCACCGAAACACTGGACCTTGCCACAGACCGCTGGGGCATCAAGGTCATTCGCGTGGAACTGAAAAATATCCTGCCCCCTGCTGAAATCCGTGATGCCATGGAAAAGCAGATGAAGGCAGAGCGTGAAAAGCGTGAAAAGATTCTCCGTGCACAGGGTGAACGGGAATATCAGGTCACTGTCGCACAGGGTGAAAAGGACGCAAAGATCCTCCGTGCAGAAGCAGAAAAGCAGACTGCGATCCTGAAGGCAGAAGCGGACAAGGAAGCCGTGATCCTGCGAGGCGAAGCGATCAAGGAACAGAAAATGCGTATCGCTGTCGGTGAAGCACAGGCAATTGAACTGGTGCAGAAGGCACTGGCAGACAGCTTGGTCAAGCTGAACGCAGCAAATCCCAGCGAAGCTGTTCTGAAGCTGAAATCGCTGGAAGCATTCGAAAAGGCAGCAGACGGCAAGGCAACCAAGATCATTATCCCCAGCGAGATTCAGGGGCTGGCTGGTCTGGCTGCCGGTCTGAAAGGTGTCCTCTCTGACAGCCCTGTAACCGCAACGGCTCCTGCACCGGCTCCGGCTGGAAAAACGGCTCCGGCAGCAGAGGCTCCGGCGGAAAACCAGTAAGCTTTCTGAGGCAGTACGGTACAAAGGCAATACCGCACAAAGTCTGTGCAGATTGCCTTGATTTTCCATAAAAATATTGTAACTAAAAAGGACGGCTTCGTGCCGTCTTTTTTTGTGGAAAAAAACGATTTTCCGCGAATGCGAATTCTTGGGGCTGTTCCCCTTGCAATCCTGTCGCAAATTGTTGTATAATAGGAGTTACGAGAGAAACGCGGAACAAAAGCATGCCCACCATGCGGCGTTTCTCCAAAGTAAAGGCAACACCGTGATTCGATGCCGGATCATATCCGATATTCTGACAGAAACAGAGGTTATACACATATGGTTTTTTCCCGATTGTTTTTCATTTACCTATTCTTTCCCATTTGTTTTCTCTGCTATTTTGCGACAAAGAAAACCTCTTACCGCAATGCAGTGCTGATCGTCTTTTCCCTGTTGTTCTACGCCTGCGGGGATATTTCCTTTTTGTGGCTGGTCGTTGCCAGTGCACTGGTCAACTTCGTGCTGGGGCGTGGCATCGACAAATTCCGCGACAAGGCTCCCGCAAAGGCATTCTTGGCTCTGGGACTGGTGCTGAATCTGGGTACATTGGTGGGATTTAAGTACACCGGCTTTTTCATTGAGAACCTGAACAACTGGTTCTCCCTTTCCATTCCCGTCCCCGACCTGCCGCTGCCGCTGGGCATCAGCTTTTTCACGTTCCGCACGGTTTCCTATCTCATCGACTGTGCGTGGGGCAAAGTCAAGGCGGAACGAAATTTCTTCACGTTCCTGCTGTACGTTTCCTTTTTCCCGATCACCATTTCCGGACCGATCGCACGGTACGAAACCATGCAGGCAGACCTGCACCAGCGGCGGGTGTCTGCCGACGACCTTAGCATTGGCTTCGGACGCATTGCCGTTGGTCTGGGCAAAAAGGTCATACTGGCAGACCGGCTCTCCGGCATCGTAGACCAGTTCCTGGGGAACGACTTCACCACCCAGACCACACTGGGTGTCTGGTACGGTGTAATTCTCTACGCCCTGCAAATGTACTTCGATTTCTCCGGCTATTCCGATATGGCAATTGGCATTGCCCGCATCTTCGGCTTTCATCTGGACGAAAACTTCCGCCACCCGTTCCTCTGCAAGGACATCACCGAGTTCTGGCAGCGTTGGCACATTTCGCTGGGAACGTTCTTCCGCGACTACCTGCTGTACGTACCGCTGTTCGGCAAACGCCGGAAAATCGGCGGGCTGCTGCTGGTCTGGTTCTGTACCGGTCTGTGGCACGGTGCCAGCTGGAACTATATCATCTGGGGCATTTACTACGGACTGTTCCTCATGCTGGAAATGGGCATCGGCAAAAAGGGCATGAAAAAGATTCCGGCAGTGCTCCGGCATCTGTGCAACAAGATCGTCATCATTGTCGGGTTCGGCATCTTCTACTGCACCGGCGGTATCGACCAGCTGGGGGATATGCTGCTGGCAATGGCAGGACAGAACGGCACCGGCTGGCTGGACACCATGCTGGTCACTTCCGTGCAGAACAACCTGTTCCTGCTGATCGCTGCCCTGCTGTGCTGCTTCCCGCTGCTGGAACTGCCGAAAAAGATCATGGCAAAAAATCCGGCTGCCAATGTTGCCCTGTCCGTCACCGGCACAGTGCTTGCCGCCGGCCTGCTGGTCATCAGCAGCATTCTCATGGTAGATGCCACCAACACCCCGTTCCTGTACACCAAGTTCTGATCCAAGGAGGGAGAACACCATGGACGAAAACAACAAGCCGCAAAGTGACTTCGATCTGGACGCGGCACTGGCAGAAAAATTTCAGCAGGTACAACAGGACGCAAACCGTCTGCGTGCCATGAATGACAATACCGATACACCGGCTTCTTCGCCTGTTCCGGAACCGACTGAGGTGCCGCAGGAACAGCCGGAACCGGAAACCGGATCCCCTGCTCCGGAGCCGGAATCACCGGAAGAACCGGCAGAGGAATTGCCACAGTTCGACATCGGGGAAACACCCGAAAAACCGGCTGCTACCACCGAGGAGGACAAAGCCGCAGCCAAAGAGCGAAAAGCCCGCTACAAGCTGAAACGGCAGATCCTGATCACCAACCGCATCGGTGCCGTTGTGCGGATCTTCGCCATAGGAACGATCATCTTCGGCGGCTCGATCTTCCTGCTGGTGGGCACACGCCCCACGGAATCCGCCGAGGAAAACCGAAAGCTTGCCACGCCGCCCAGCTTCTCCCTCGAAGCACTGGGCAGCGGCGACTATGTGAAAGACCTGATGCACTATTATGAGGACACCGTCCCCGGACGCAGCAGCTTCAAGCACATGATCAGCAAACTGGAAAGCTATCAGGGCTTACAGGGCGAGGACAAGGTACAGTTCTACGGCAACATTGCCCCCGTCAAAAAAGAGGAAACCGCCGATGCGGACAGCAGAACAACGACGACTGCACCGGTTGCCAGCGGAAACCGTTCCACAGAAACCACCACGGCAACTACCGTTGTCACCGAGCCGGAACCGGATCCTGTGGAGATCGGCGATGGCATTGTGCTGGTGGACAAGCGGGCGATCAGCATTTACGGCGGCAGCTTCTCCCGCGGGGAAAAGTATGCGGCAACGCTGAACGAATACAAGAAACAGCTGGGCAGCAAGGTCAATGTCTATTCGCTGGTGGCTCCTACGGCAGTATCGTTCTACCTGCCGGATTCCTACGCGGGCTATACCGGCAGCGAATCCGACAACATCGACCACATTGACGAAAACCTGAAAGATGTCAAGGCAGTCGATGCCTATGCAGCACTGGCGACACACACGGACGAGGACATCTATGCCCGCACCGACCACCACTGGCTGCCGCTGGGGGCATACTACGCCGCAGAAGCCTTTGCCAAGACGGCAAACGTCAGCTTCGCTCCCCTGTCCGGCTACACCAAGACCACCCTGTCCGGCTATCTGGGCAGCATGTACACGTTCACCAAGAGTGCCGTCCTACAGGAGAATCCGGAGGACTTCACCTATTATACGCCCCACAACCAGTACACCACCCAGTATTATGACACCAACTTCACCAACGAACGGGACGGCAAGCTGCTGATCTCGCTGGACAACGTGGAGCCGGTCAGCTGGTATCTGGTGTTCATGGGCGGCGACGAAAAGATCACCCACGTGAAAACCGATGTCACCAACAAGCGGACACTGGTGATCGTCAAGGACAGCTACGGCAACGCCCTTGTCCCTTATCTCACGCAGTCCTTCTCGGACATCTACGTGATCGATATGCGTTACTTCGACCTGAACGCCGTTTCCTTTATGCAGCAGGTCGGTGCAACAGATGTGCTGTTCGCCATGAACACGTTCAGTGCCACCGGCGGCAACAGCGAATGTCTGGAAACAATTCGGACACAATAAGAGGTTTCACAAATGAAAGAACTGGAATATCCCTTTGACAGCAGCTTTCTGCTGCAAAAACGACGCAAACTAAAAAAAGCCCTTCTGGCAGACGGCTCTGCCCGCATGGAAAAACGCATTGCCGTGCTGGGCGGTTCCACCACCAACGACATTGTTTCCATGCTGGAACTGTTCCTGCTGAACTGCGGCATTCAGCCGGTGTTCTACCAGTCGGAATACGCACAGTACTGGCAGGATGCCATGTTCGATGCTCCGGAACTGGCAGCATTTCAGCCGGATCTGATCTTTATCCATACCACAAGCCGCAACATCACCGAAGCCCCGCTTCCCCTGTCCGCTTCAGAACAGGAAGTACAGGACGCACTGGAACGGCAGTACACCCACTTCACCCAGATGTGGGAACACCTCGCGGCAACATACCACTGCCCCATTTTGCAGAACAACTTTGAACTGCCGGCAACGCGGCTCATGGGCAACCGCGACGGGTGGGACTGCCACGGCATGGTGTGGTTCATCTCGGAACTGAACCGGAAATTCGGGCAGTATGCCGCCGCACACAACGACTTCTACATTCACGATATACACTATCTGGCGGCAAGCTACGGGCTGGACGCATGGCACGACAATTCCTACTGGTACCTCTACAAATACGCCATGACGCTGGACGCGATTCCGGAATTTGCCTACAGCCTGACACGAATCATTCGCTCCATTTACGGCAAGAACAAAAAGGTACTGGCTCTGGACTTGGACAACACCCTCTGGGGCGGTGTTATTGGTGACGACGGACAAGAGGGCATCTCTGTCGGACAGGAAACCGCCGAGGCGGAGGCATACACCGAGGTACAGGAATACTGCAAGGCACAGAAACAGCTGGGCGTACTCCTCACGATCTGCTCCAAAAACGAACCGGAAAACGCCAGACTGGGACTTTCGCACCCCGATTCTGTCCTGCACGAGGACGACTTCGTGGCAATCAAAGCCAACTGGGAGCCGAAAGACCGGAATCTGGTACAGACTGCGGCGGAACTCTCTCTGCTGCCGGAAAGCTTCGTCTTTGTGGACGACAACCCCGCAGAACGGGAAATCGTTTCCGCCCAGATCGCCGGCATTGCCGTGCCGGAATTTCAGGATCCTGCGGACTGCATTCGGGTGCTGGATCACGCGGGCTACTTTGAAACCACCACGTTTTCCGCAGCAGATGCCAACCGCAGCGAAATGTACCGTGCCAATGCCCAGCGTGCCCAGATGCAGCAGACCTATGCCAACTACACAGACTATCTGCTGGGGCTGGATATGCACGCAGACATTCGGGATTTTGATGCGGTAGCACTCCCCCGCATTGTCCAGCTGACCAACAAGAGCAACCAGTTCAACCTGACCACACGGCGGTATACCCAGAGCGAAATGGAACAGGTGGCTGCCGATCACAAGCACATTCGCCTGTACGGACGGCTGCGGGACAAGTTCGGCGACAACGGCATTGTTTCCGTCGTTATCGGAGAGATCTCCGGCGACACCCTGCACATCGAACTGTGGCTGATGAGCTGCCGTGTACTGAAACGGGATATGGAACTGGCAATGCTGGACACCCTTGTGGCAGAGTGCCGGAAGCAGGGCATCACCGCCATCTGTGGCTATTACTACAAGACCGCAAAAAACGCCATGGTCAAAGACCTGTTCGGGACATTCGGCTTTACAAAAACCGAACAGTTCGAGAACGGCGACAGCACATGGCGTATGGAAATCGCCGGCTATGAAAACCAGAATCATGTGATTCAAGTCAACGAAAAGGAGCATCAGCAAGCATGACACACGAAGCGATTATGGAGAAACTGAACGAAATCTTTCAGGACATTTTTGACGATGACACACTGGTCATCACAGAGAACACCACTGCCAACGACATTGAGGACTGGGACAGTCTGGAACACATCAACCTCGTCAGTGCTGTGGAAAAGGCATTCGGCATGAAATTCAGGATGCAGGAAGTTTCCGGCATGAAAAATGTAGGCGAAATGGCAGACATTATTGCTGCCCGTGCCGAAGAACCGAAGCCGAAAAAGCGGGGATTGTTCCGGCGGTAAGCGTTTTTTGCTGCTGGAAGAACAAAAAATTGGCAACAAAATACAAAGAACGCCTGAAATGTGCAGAAACAGCTGGACATTTCAGGCGTTTTGCTGTATAATGATGATAGATTTGTATACCATTCGAATCCACTCGGAGGAATCCAGATGCCAAAAGAACAGTTTTTATCTTATCAAAAAGAAAATCATCACCCGTCACAGCCGCCGGTACTGGACGCTGTCGGGTCGGTTCTGAATGCCCTGTGTGTCACCAAAGGATACACTTGGAAAGAGGCGTACTGCAAGCTGATCGCCGTCGCGGGAAAAATCGGGCAGATGCCCCAATATCCCAAAACCATTCGAGAACTGCTGCATGAAGAAGGGTTCTTTTTGCAGGCAAAAACCAATGTCAACAAGTGTATACGGGAGATCATTGCCGATTGCAACCGCAGCTTTCATGACGGCGAAGTGGTCATACTGAATTTGTCCGTCGGACACACGAACACGGATGACGGGGAATATTGTCCCCTCGTGCCCCATGATCTGGGCGGACAGACAAAGTATGCCCTGCACTTCCTACAGGACAACAGAGATCGGATCGCCCGTGAAGTGTGGGTTGCTTGGAAAGACGGACAGGATCACAGCCCCCTGCCGCAGCAGCAGAGCCGTACACAGAGAAAGGAACTGAAACCCCACACCAAAGAAAATGAATCGTTGGTAGTCCTGAACGAAAATCCCAACGACAACTACATTGGAGATTGTGCCGTCAGAGCCTTTGCAGCAGTTCTGGAGATCCCGTGGGCAGAAGCCATAAAAAGGCTTGCCGAAGCTCAAAACTACGCGGCGACCATTCTCAATGGGAAAAAAAACATCGATGCCCTTTTGAAAAAAGAGGGGTTTGAGAAATTCGATGCCATGAAGCGAAACGGAAAGATCCTGACCGGCAAGGAGTTTTGCAGCCTGATTCACGACATGTTTCCGGCGGGAACAAGAATATACGCGTATTCGGGAAGAAGCCATGTAGTTGCCATTCTGGTGTTTGACGGGGAATACAAAATCGTGGACACGTGGGACAGCACCAACCGAAAAATCATAGAATACTGGGCAAAATATCCCCAAAAGCCCAAAAGGCCGAGAAAAACAGAAGCACCGACAGAAAAACTCACAGCACTCTCTGTCGGCATGACCATTCAGCACAAGACCTTCGGGAACGGCAAAGTGACTGCCCTTTCTGATACCATTGCCACCATTCAGTTTGCCGGCGGTGTCGAGAAAAAGTTTGCAGTCGCTTGGGTGCTGGGGAATTGCAAAGGAAACACTGCCTGAACTTCCATCGAAAAAGAAAAAGCTGGTATCCTGCACAAGGGAATACCAGCTTTTTGTATTCAGTGTTTCTTTTATTTTAGGCAATACCGCACAATCTTTGTGCGGTATTGCCTTTACTTCGACGCCATTTCGCCCAACGTCCGAATCATTTCCAGATCGTCCTGTGTCACACGCATGTTGGTGCAGAGTTCTCTGCCCTCGGCGGTAGTCAGGCTGATCTCGATCACGCTGCCCTCATTGATCGCCTTAGAAGCAGCGGAGAAAAACAGAGGCACTTTCGGGTGGTTCTGCCGAAATTTCGTCAGCATGGTTTTCAGTTGCAAAATCATTTTGGGATTCATCATAAGTCAGTTACTCCTTTTCTGGTATGCAGCGGACAGTGCTCCGATACGTGGGGAAACGGCACCGTGCGGAACTGCATTCGCAGTCCGTCCAGCACCAGCAGCTTTCCCGTCAGAAGCGACGGAATTCCCAGCAGATACCGGATTGCCTCCGCAGCCTGTATGGTGCCGATGATGCCGGCAGTGACACCAATTACCGGAATGGGTGCCGGTGCATTGTCCTCCGGAACCTCTCCGAAGATGCAGCGGTAACACGGCCCCTTTTCCGGCACATATGTCATCACCTGTCCGGAAAAGCCTGTGATGCCGCCGTGCACAAAGGGCTTTTCTGCGGAAACACAGACATCGTTGATCAGAAACTTGTTCTCCAGCTGGTCGGTCGCATCAATGACAATGTCATAATCCGGCAGCACCTGCCGCAGGTGTGCCCCGTCCATAAACTGAGAGTACGTCTGCACATGCACCTGTGCGTTCAGTCCGTGGAGAGATTTCGTAGCGGAAACGGCTTTGTTCTGCCCCAGACGGGATTCCTTGTGTAGGATTTGCCGCTGGAGATTGGACAGCTCCACGGTATCGCCGTCCGCAATGCCAATGGTTCCCACACCGGCTGCGGCAAGATAATACGCCGCCGGACTGCCCAGTCCGCCTGCTCCGATCACCAGCACACGGCTGCGTTTCAGAGTTTCCTGACCAGCTTCGCCCAGTTCCGGCATCATGATCTGGCGGGCATAACGTTCCTGTTCCTGTGATGTCAGCATGATGCTCCTTTCTCTGTTGCCTTAAGGTAATACCGCACAAAGAGCGTCTGGCGACTTTGTACGCAATCTGACGACGCATCTGTCGCACAATCTTTGTGCGGTATTGCCTTAAAAGTGTGCCTGCAAGCCCGTTAGGTCTTTGATGACTTCTCCGGCAAGGATCAGCCCCGCCACCGACGGCACAAAGGCACAGCTTCCCGGAACCGGTTTGCCTTTCTCTGTCCATTCCGTCCGCTGCAACGCTGCCGGCAGTTCCTTGGAATAGACCACTTTCAGCTTGGGGATCCCCCGCTTTTTCAGTTCCCGCCGCATCACTCTCGCCAGCGGACAGACAGAAGTCTGCATAATATCTGCCACTTCAAACGCCGTGGGATCCAGCTTATTGCCGGCACCCATGGCACTGATAATGGGCGTTCCGGCGGCATATGCCTGCTCCACCAGTCCCAGCTTTCCGGAAACCGTATCGATCGCGTCCACCACATAGTCATACTGGGTGAAGTCAAAATCCCCTGCGGTTTCCGGCAGGTAGAATTTCTGATGCTTGGTCACGCGGCATTCCGGATACAGCAGCCGGATCCGTTCTTCGGCAGCGTCCACCTTTGCCATGCCAATGGTGGCACGGGTGGCAATGATCTGCCGGTTCAGATTCGATGTGCAAACAGTATCGTTGTCGATCAAGTCCAACGCCCCGACACCGCTTCGTGCCAGAGCCTCCACGGTATAGCCGCCAACGCCGCCAATGCCGAATACGGCTACCCGTGCCTGTGCCAGCCGTTCCATAGCGGCTGTGCCGAAAAGTAATTCTGTTCTGGAAAATGCATTCATATATGTCCATCCTGATACTTGGTCAAAACTTGGCGAACTTCTTCTTTATGTGCCAAAAACGTTCCCACAATTTTCGGATCAAAGTGTGTCCCGCTGGATTCCTCCAGAATCCGGAACGCCTTTTCCACCGGAAACGCTTCCTTATAAACACGCTTGCTGGTCAGGGCATCAAACACATCGACCACCGCCATGATTCTGGCACAGAGAGGGATCTCCTCGCCGGAAAGATGATACGGATAGCCGCTGCCGTCCCATTTCTCGTGGTGGTACAATGCCATTTCCTGTGCCACTTTCAGGTACGAGTCACTTTCAATATCGGTCAGCGTTTTTTCAATGATCTCCCCGCCGGAAAGAGTATGAGTCTTAATGACTTCAAATTCATCTTCTGTCAGTCTGCCCGGTTTATTCAGTACCACGTCCGAAATCTTGATCTTTCCGATGTCGTGCAGCGGTGCCGCCTTGCACATGCGGTCCTGCATCTCCGGTGTCAGTATTTTTGCATACTCCGGCATTTCCGCCAGATATTTCACCAAAATACGCAGATATTCGCTGGTTCGCTTGACATGCTGACCAGTGAAATCATCTCGGGATTCCACCATATCGGCAAAGCTGACGATGATCTTGTTCTGGATCTCCTGGAGCCGCCGGTTAGAGTTCCGCAGAGATTCCTGCTGCACAAACATCCCCACACAGCTGTCCAGTGTCAGCACGAACTGATGCATTCTCTGCACCACGTAATCAAATGAATTGGCAAACACCACCAGATAGCCATACACCATCTGCTGATTGTGCACGGCATAAATGACCACAGGGTCTGTTCTTTCGGTAATGTAGTTCCAGTCCGGCACCAGCTGCCGCTGCGGGATCTCCTTGACTTCGGTGTTTTCCTCCCCGTAAAAAAAACGGAGTGATGTCACTTCTTCTGTAAACGGTTCGGTTTCATAAGTATGCCCGTTCTGATCCCCGTGGAAAAAATCTGCATTCATGCAGAGATAAGTATCCGAACGAATATAGTACCGGAGAATCTCATTGACTTTTTCCATATCCTGTTCAAATGTCAGCTTTGTCAGCATATTGGTCATGGAACGGTCGTACTGGGCACTGTTGTTCATGCGGGAATAGATCGAATTCACGGCAAGACCGACTGCCTTCATGGAGAATTTTCGGCAGCCGCAGGATTCGGAAACGTCCAGCGTGTACGGAAAAACATATTCCCGCTTCATTTCTTCTCCTGCATTGGCACGTTCTATCAGCTTGGCGAGAAAACTGCCGAACCGCTCCAGGTTTCTGCGGCAGGTCGTCAGCCGCGGGAAATTATACTGTTCCTGCACAATGCCGTCGAATCCGGTCACGATCACATCTTCCGGCACACGAATGCCCCGTTCCTCCAGAATTTCACACACGGTGATCGCCATAGAGTCGTTGATGCAGACGATCGCCTGCGGCAGACCCTCCGGATCGGCAAGAAAGCGTTCCATGACTTCCTGTGTGGGAATACTGTAGAAATTCCCATAGCCAAACCACTTTTCGTCAAACGGAACGCCGTGCTCTTTCAGCACGTCCCGAAAAATCATTTCCCGTATTTCCGAAGCGGGATTGCCCTTAAAACCGGCAATGCAGGCGAACTTGGTGACGTGGTGCTGTTCGATCAGGTGCTTCACCAGATACCGGAATGCATCGGCTTCATCAAATGAAATGCGGATCCCGCCGGAATAGCGTTCCATCGGTTCTACCAGAAATACCGGTTTCCGGTGTTTCTGTGCCGCTGCCAGAATGTCCTCCACGATCGCACGGCATTTCAGACACTGGGTATAGATCACGACCACATCGATCACTGAAAAATCCATCAGCTGAAAGATGCTGGCTTCCCCGCGGTCGAACGCCGTATCCCGAAACAGATCTGTTGTCGTATTGAACAGCAGGCACCGCCAGTTCTTTTCCAAAAGCGACTGATACAGCGGCTCTATCATGCTCTGTGTATTTTCGTTTTGTATTTCTGACACACAAAGTGCAGCCACCTTGTATCCATTGATCATATCCTTTTCCTCCGCCGAAAATTCCTCGGACAGCTCAGCCTACAGAACCTGTGAACTGTCCCTGTTTTCATTTTTCCCCATTGCAAAAACAACCCCGCAAAAAAGCGACAGAAAAGCCTTGTGCGGTGTTGCCTAAAATATCTCTTTTTTATTGTAGCATATTCCAATTCTGCTGTCAATCTGTATTTCCGGAATGTCCGGTGTGTCTGTTTATTTTTTTACAAACACGCAAAAAAAGCACCGCATTTTGCAGTGCTTTCATTCCGTGCAGTGCTGTTCTCACAACAGCAGTTTTCCCAGTGTTTCCACGCTGTCGGTCACCCAGTCTGCACCATATTGTTCCAGTTCGCCGGCTTCCGCGTAGCCGTACCGCACCCCGATGCAGGGCACGCGGCATTCCTTTGCTCCGAGGACATCGTGCTTCCGGTCGCCGATCATCACCGTCTGCGGCGGCTCCTGCTCCGGCAGTCCCAGCTGACGCAGTGCCAGACGAATCATGTCCGCCTTGGTTTCGCCCGCCCGATGAATGTCACAGCCGGCCACAGCCGTAAAGTACTTAAACAGGTCAAAATGCTCCAGGATCCGGAGCGTATAGACCTCCGGCTTGGAAGTCGCCACTGCCAGCACATAGCCGTGTTCCCGCAGCTTTTCCAGCAGCTCCGGAATCCCGTCATACACCGCATTTTCCAGCAGCCCTACAGTGGAGAACCGTTTCCGGTACTGTTCCACCGCAAAGGCAGCACGTGCCGGCGGCATGCCGCAGAACTCCTGAAAGGAATCCAGCAGCGGCGGTCCGATAAACGGCCGCAGCTTTTCCGCATCCGGCTCCGGTGTACCGCATTGTTCCAGTGCGTACTGCACACAGCGGAGAATCCCCTCTGCGGAATCGGTCAGTGTGCCGTCCAGATCAAACAGCAGATACCGGAGATCTTTCGGTAACGCTTTCATGCTCAGCCTCCCAGTGCGATCATGCGGTCAATGCAGCAGCGTGCCTTGGCAATGGTCTTGCTGTCCAGCTGGATCTCCGTGCCCTCGCCGTCTTTCAGAATGTGGTAAATGTCCATCAGCGTGGTGGACTTCATGTTCTCACAGATCAGCTTCTTTGCCAGCGGATAGAACCGCTTTTCCGGACAAGCATTTTGCAACGTTTCTGCAATGCTGATCTCTGTGCCGATAATGAATTCCTTTGCGTCCGACTGCATGGCATAATTCACGATACCGGAAGTCGAACCGATATAGTCCGCCTGCTCACAGACTACCGGACGGCACTCCGGATGCACCAGCATCAACGCATGGGGGTGTGCTTCCTTTGCCAGACGCACGTCCTTTGCCGTCAGTGCCGCATGGATCGGGCAGCCGCCCTGCAACAGCTTGATCTTCTTTTCCGGCAGCTGCTGCTGGACAAAGGAACCCAGATTGCAGTCCGGAATAAAGAGAATCTTGTCATTGCTCAGCTGCGAAACGATCTTGACCGCAGAAGAAGAAGTCACGCAGACATCGCAAATGGTTTTCAGTTCCGCGGTGGTGTTGATGTATGCCACAACGGTATAGTCCGGATACTGCATCTTCACCGCACGGATCATCTCTTTATCCATCTGTTCTGCCATAGGACAGCCTGCCGTGGGGTTGGACAGGTATACGTTTTTTTCAGGAGAAAGGATCTTCACAGTTTCCGCCATGAACCGCACGCCGCACATGAGCACGTTCTTCTGCGGTGTATTCTTTGCCTTCACGCTCAGAGCATAGGAATCTCCGGTAAAGTCAGCAATTTCCAGAATATCACTGGTCTGATAGCTGTGTGCCAGAATACAAAAGTCGCGTTCTTTTTTCAGCCGCAGGATCTCCTCTTGAATCTCACGTATTTTCATAATCTCAATTCCTTTCGGGACAGTGTACTTCACGCCACAATTTCTCATCTTCGCTAAAAAATATGTGATTTATACTTGCATTTGCAAAAATAGATAAACTTATTCTAGTATAGCATAACAAATGGAGTTTGTCAAGATTTTCACAGGATATTTCACGAAAATCAATTTTCATGATAGCCTCCCCTGAAAGGGGAGGGGGACCGCCGTTAGGCGGTGGAGAGGTTTTTTCGTAAAATCTTTTTATGACGTTTTCGGCATAAGTGGAAACCCCTCAGTCAGTGCTACGCACTGCCAGCTCAGCACAAGGCACGCCCTACGGGTGCCCTTTCAGGGGAGCCTCACTTGTCAAACTTCATAATTTGGCACAATTTAAATCAACATATTTTTTGAAAATCGATTTCCATGATGATATTTACATAGGAAAATGCTATGTTTTGTTTTTGTAAAGGACGTACTTTATGCAGGGCTGCCATAGAAGGACGAAGGCATATTTCAGCCCTTCAAACAGAATCCACATTTTTCACTTCGGAAATTTGTGCAAAAAAAGCACTTCACAAAATGCAAAAAGTATGTTATAATGATATTATGCATCCCTTGTGCATTTCCAACAGATTCCGAAAGCGATTTCATGCTTCATTTTAACAATTTTACTATTTACAGAAAGAAGGCTCTGCCCATGCAAAAAGAGGCACGCATCATTGGTATATGTCTTTCCCGCGTACAGGAAGAATACAGACTGCAATGTATCAAAGCATTCAATCAACATGCTTCTGCAAAAGGATACCGCCTTTTTATATTCAATACAAAATCCGACTTTTTTCTGCCGCCGACCCCGACAGACTTCGGCGAGATGACTGTATACCAGCTGATCCCCTATGATCTGCTGGACGCAATGATCCTCTTTCCGGATACCATTTACAGAGATTCCATTCTAAATGACATTCTGGAGAACTGCCGCAGCCGGCAGATCCCAGTGCTGACGATCGATAAGGCTCTGGAGGGCTGCATCAATTTCCGGTTCGACTATGCCAACTCGTTTGAAAAACTCTGCCGCCATGTGGTGGAAGTCCACCACGCCAGAACGCTGTTCATGCTTGCCGGATTTGCAGAAAATAATTTTTCCAATGAACGGATCGCCGCATTTCAGAAAGTCCTGCAAGAATACGGGCTGTCGCAGGAGAACTGCCGTATTGCATACGGGGATTTCTGGGAAAAGCCTGCAATAGAAGCCATGGAAAAGTGGTTTGTAGAAGATAAGCTGCCGATCCCTGATGCAATTATCTGTGCCAACGACACCATGGCGATTACAGCCAGTCAGTTTCTGCAAAACCTCGGCTATCGGATACCAGAGGACTGCATCATCACCGGATTTGACGGTATCTCACATGCAAGCTATCACGTGCCGCACCTCACCACCTGCACACAGGACTATGACACCATGGGACGGCTGGTCATCGAAGCAGTAGAAAAGCTGTGGCTGGGACAGCCTGTAGAACCTTCCACCGTTGTGGATTTTTACGTGCGGTTCTCCCAGTCCTGCGGCTGTGAGGCAGTCGGCTCGGTCAATGTCAATACCATTTTGCAGAACGTGCTGGATCAGCTGAAGCTTTCCAACGAACGGCAGGAGCTGACATGTCAGGTACAGTCCGCTGTCACCAGCATGGCCTCACTGTCGGAACTGCCGGAGATCATTCTGGATAAATTCATCTTCCACACCATAGTCTTTGCCCTGAATGACGACCTGTTCTGTGCTCCGGAATTCGGCGAGGGAAAACAGAAAAAACAGGCATTCAGTGAAAATGTCAACGTCCTCTGCCAGCGGTACTTCTGGAATCCCGAGGAGCCCTGTGTGACCTCCCGAAGCACACTGATCCCAGATCTGAACAGGCTGCTGGAACGGGAAGATCCTGTGATCTTCAGTGCCCTGCATTTTCTGGATCTCACTATGGGCTACTGTGCATTCCAGACGGACATCTCCTATGATTCCTACGAAAAAATCAACAGCTTCATGAATGCCATGGGTTCTGCACTGGGGATCTTCCATTCCCAGATGCACACCAAATCCATCAATATGCAGCTGAAAAGCGTCAACAGCGAACTGGAAAAGCTGTATGTGCACGACCATATGACCGGACTTCTGAACCGCCGCGGTTTCTACCGCCAGTTCCGGCAGCAGCTGACGGAGAGCAAGGGAAAGGACATGAGCGTGATCATCATTTCTGCCGATCTGGACGGACTGAAGCACATCAACGATACCTACGGACACACCGAGGGCGACAACGCCATCAGCACAGTGGGCAAAGCATTGATGACCAGTGCCATTCAGGGAGAAGTCTGCTCTCGTTTTGGCGGGGACGAATTCACCGTTGCCGGTGTCATTGCAGACATGGACGACAACTATTTCGAAAGCTTCCGTGAGAGATTCCGTGAGTATCTGCGGCAGTATAATCAGATCTCCCGCAAACACTATCTGGTGGAATCCAGTATCGGCTTCTGCTTTCAGAAACTGGAAGACGAGATTGATCTGGATCAGATGATCAAAATTGCCGACGACCGCATGTATGAGGACAAAGTGCAGCGACGAAAAGCCCGCCGCTGATCCGACAAAAAGGTGGTGACATTTTATGCATGAAAAAGAAATCGTTTCTTCTGCCCTGCTCTACCGCGATCAGACAGACCTCAAAAATTTTCTGAAAGAACAACGCCGCACAGCTCCGCCGGATTGTTCATGGCTGGTTCTGATACATACCTGTTGTCACAGTCCCGCCAGTGCCGTCGCGATCGCACAGCACGTGAAAGAAGTTCTTCCCGATGCCGCAGTTCTCGGCACCAGTGCAGCCGCCGTCATTCATCACGGCAGCATCTATACGGACCAGTGCCTGCTGCACATCACCCGATTCCGCCGGACACGTCCGGAAATTTTCCGACTTTCCCTGGACGGCAAAACACCGGAGGAGCTGGCGGAAGAAGCCGCAGAGAACTTCCCCGCAGACAGCCGTGCCCTGTTTGCATTTTTCACAGATCAGTACATGCACATGCAGCCGTTCCTGCAACATCTGGAACAGCTGCGGCAGCACATTCCCGCTGCCGGCGGCATGATCAGTGCCAACACATTCGGTGCGTTTTCCTTTGATGAAAGCGGGGTTTATCCTCACAACGCCGTGTTTGCCGTTCTGTGCGGCACCACGCTACGCACATGGAGCGGTGTAGTTCAGGGGCAGGAAGCATTCGGCGAAACATATACCATTACCAAAACCGAGCAGGACAGTATTCTGGAAGTAGACCACCAGCCGGCATCTCAATGGTTTCAGCAGAAGCTGGAGGAGATCTGCCACACTAAGCCCTGTCCGATCCGTTCGGAACTGCTGATGCGGTTTCCGCTGACATTACAGCAGGTGGGTACACAAAGCCAGTTTTTGAGCTATAGTGAACCGCAAAACCGCATACAGACCTATTCCAACTGGCTGCCGGCGGGCACACGCTTCCGTATGGCATATCTCAGCCCTCTGACTGCTGTGGCAGAGCTGCGGGAGTGCTGTGCAGAACTGAACACCACGCCCTGTCAGACGATCCTTGCCTATCCGGGAACGCTGCACTACTCTGCCATGACAAACTGCACTGCATGGGAACTGCGGGCACTTCGCAGCAGCCGCATTTGCGGAGCATTTCTGCACGGAGAGATCGCCGCGGCAGAAGAACACAATCAAGTCTATGTGGGAGCTGATACGCTGTTCGGTCTGACAGAATCGGAACACGACTATCTGCCCATTGACCAGACACTGCTGGACGATTTACAGGGACTGGATGCTGACTGGCACAACATCGATCAATATCTGGAACATGCACAGCAGCAAACAACGATTTCCTCTGCTTCCCGACAGATCATGCAGCAGGAGATCCTGCTTCGCAGCAATACATTTTTAGATAAGGAAACGGAGCTGGAAAATCTCGTGAAATTCAAGTTCGACGACAAAAAACATCGATACAACAAGATCTGCATGATCTCCATTGAAAAGGGGATCTTGATCTCCGGTCGCCGTGGTTCCAAGGTATGGAACCAGCTGATGCGGGAAAATATTCAGCAGGTGATCCGCACGCTGCACGACACGGAGCTTTCCTTTTACTGCAACGATAAATGGTCGTTTTTTTTCACCGCCGAGCCGGAATATCCGGACGATAAATTTCTGGAACAGGCAGAAATGGCGTTCCATGAATGCGGCTATTACTTCTGCAAGGAATTGAACATTACAGCAGTCAACGCCTTTTATGTCGTCATCGGCGAAACCGATCTGCTGGAAAAGATACAGCTTTGCATGTCTGCCACGGCAGACCACAATGCCCGCTTTTATCTGTACAACAAGGATAATGCCGAAACCATGAAACAAATGGACGAAAAGCTGCGTATGACCAACATCATCAGCGATGCCATTTTGTATGACCGCATTGTCCCCTACTTCCAGCCCATTCGTGACAACCGCACACAGGAGATCACCAAGTATGAAGCCCTGATGCGGCTGTCCGACAAGGATCATAACATCTATGCTCCGGGGCAGTTTCTGGAAATCGCCAAGGACTATCACCTGTACCTACAGCTTTCCCAGCTGATGATCAGAAAGGTACTGGAACTGTTCCGTGACCGCACAGAAAGTGTGTTCCTGAACCTGTCCGCCTATGACATCAGTTCCGAAGCCAGCCGTTCCATGCTGTATGAACTGTTGAGCAATCTGCCGCAGGAGGCATGCGGACGCATTACCTTTGAAATTCTGGAATCGGAGAAAATCCGCGACTTCAACGAAATGGTGAACTTCCTGAACGAGATCCGCAAGTTCGGCGTGAAAATTGCCATTGACGATTTCGGAGCAGGCTTCTCCAATTTCACGGCGATTCTCCGCGTCAATCCGGACTTTATCAAGATCGACGGCGACCTCATTATCAACTGCGATAAGGATCCGATGAAGCAGCTTTGTTTGCAGGCGATCTCTGACATTGCCAAGGGCATTGATGCGGAACTGATCGCAGAGCACGTGGAAAACAGCGGCGAACAGCAGACGGTAGAATCTACCAATATCCAGTATACACAGGGGTACTATTTCTCCAAGCCTTTGCCTTATCAGAATCTGGAGCAGAAGAAAAAGGACTGATCTACGCCCCAATTTCAAGTGTAAAAAGGGTAGTGTTACGGCGGCGGCAGCCGCCTGTATGCCCCGCCGGGGGATTGCGGCGAGCCGCCGCTGACCCTACGCCCCAATTTCAACTGTGAAAAGGGTAGTGTTACGGCGGCAGCAGCCGCCTGTATGCCCCGCCGGGGAATTTTTGTTGATAAGAATCTATGAAGGAAAGTTTCTTGTGTAATCTTCGGGTGATGCATTGCCGCATAGTACAGGTGAAACGTGAACTCTTTTCTTTTTTTGCTTCTTTTTTTCTTTTCAGTAAAGAAAAAAAGAAGCGTAACTCCTTGTGAAATCGGTTGTACATGAAAGATGATAAACGGATAAACTTGCAAACGCCGTACAAAATAAGGTTACCCGCCTGCACAAGCAACATCTCAAAGAACCAACACTGCAAATACAGGCAAGGGCAACCACCGGCGTTGGCAAGCCCCAGGCGGACAGCGAGTGCAACGAGCGAATTCCGCCGGACGGTTTCAGTTCGGCTGCACTAGAAGCTGCACTTCATGTAGGAACCCCTCCACCGCCTAACGGCGGTTCCCCTCGTACTGAGCGGTCCCCTCTGCCCTGCGGGCATCTCCCCACCCCGTGGGGAGTCACCCCTTTCAGGGGAGGCTTATTTACAGCATGCAAACAAGCTGCACTTCGCGGCTGACGCGGGGCGATGTAGGCATTGCCCACTACACATTCCAAGCAAAAACAAAAACAGGCTGTTGTACCTCTTGCACCGGTACAACAGCCTGTTCTATTTCTACAAATTCGCCGCGTGCTTAGTCATCACTGTCCAGCTTCAGCACGCTCATAAATGCTTCCTGCGGAACTTCTACCGAGCCCAGCTGCCGCATTCTCTTTTTACCCTCTTTCTGCTTCTCCAGTAGCTTTTTCTTACGGGTAATGTCGCCGCCGTAGCACTTGGCAAGCACGTCTTTCCGCATGGCCTTGATGGTTTCTCTGGCAATGACCTTGCCGCCGATCGCCGCCTGTACCGGCACCTCAAACAGCTGCCGCGGAATGTTCTCTTTCAGCTTCTCCACGATTTTTCTTGCCCGTTCGTATGCCTTGTCGGTGTGAATGATAAACGACAGAGCATCGACAATTTCGCCGTTCAGCAGTACGTCCAGTTTCACCAGCTTGGATTCCATATAGTCGCTGACTTCATAATCAAAAGATGCATAGCCGCGGGTGCGGGATTTCAGCACATCAAAGAAGTCGTACACAATTTCATTCAGCGGCAGCACATAGTGCAGGGACACGCGGGTGTCGTCCAGATACTGCATATTGACAAACACGCCGCGGCGGTTCTGGCAGAGTTCCATGACATTGCCCACAAAGTCCGCCGGTGTCAGGATCTCCGCCTTGACCATCGGTTCTTCCGCTTTGGCGATCACTGCCGGATCCGGATAGTTGGTGGGGTTGTCAATGTACTGTACTTCCCCGCTGGTCAGGGTGACACGATAGATAACAGAGGGAGCAGTGGTGATCAGATCCAGATTATACTCCCGTTCCAGACGCTCCTGAATAATCTCCATGTGCAGCAGTCCCAGAAAGCCGCAGCGGAATCCGAAGCCCAGTGCAATGGAAGTTTCCGGCTCAAAGGAAAGGGACGCGTCATTCAGCTGTAACTTTTCCAGTGCGTCCCGCAGGTCGCCGTAGCGTGCACCGTCTGCCGGATAGATACCGGAAAAGACCATGGGGTTGACCTTGCGGTAACCGGGCAGCGGTTCTGCACAGGGGCGGTCTGCATGGGTGACGGTATCACCTACGCGGGTATCGCCGATGCTCTTGATCGAAGCGGAGAGGTAGCCAACTTCGCCTGCACGAAGCACACCATCGTTGACCAGCGTGTTCGTTGTCATATAGCCGGCTTCCACAATGGTGAATTCCGCACCGGTCGCCATCAGCTTAATGGTATCCCCGACCTTGACGGTACCCTCTTTGACGCGGATATAGATGACAACGCCCTTATAGGCATCATAATAGCTGTCGAAGATCAGAGCCTGCAGCGGAGCATCCGGATCGCCCTTGGGTGCCGGAATGTCCGTCACAATTTTTTCCATGACGGCTTCGATGTTGATGCCTGCCTTTGCGGAGATCCGCGGGGCATCTTCTGCGGGAATCCCGATCACATTTTCGATCTCCTCGCAGACACGGTCAGGATCTGCAGCAGGCAGGTCGATCTTGTTGATAACCGGCACTACTTCCAGATCGTGTTCGATTGCCAGATAAGTATTTGCCAGTGTCTGGGCTTCGATGCCCTGTGAAGCATCGACTACCAGAATCGCACCCTCACAGGCGGCAAGGCTGCGGGAAACCTCATAGTTGAAGTCCACGTGACCGGGGGTGTCGATCAGGTTGAACACATAGGTTTCCCCGTCCTTGGCACGATAATTCAGACGGACTGCACGTGCCTTAATGGTGATTCCCCGTTCCCGTTCAATATCCATGTTGTCCAGGATCTGTTCTTCCATGTCCCGCTTGGCAACGGTATAGGTCTGTTCCAGAATCCGGTCTGCCAGTGTGGACTTGCCGTGGTCAATATGAGCAATGATGCAAAAATTGCGGATATGTTCCATTCTATGATCTTCCTTCCATTTGAGCCGAGCCGGCTCTGTTCCGAAATTACTCCATGGTATATTATAACGGTTTTTCAGGAGATTGTCAAGGCACAGCTTTCCCGCCGCCGCAGGAGCATGCAGTTACGTGGGATTTTTCAGCGTGGGCAGGTGGCTGGGGAGATACCCCAGCACAATTTTTTGCAGTTCCTCGTTCCAGCAGAAATACAGACGTGCCAGTCCCTTTGCCTTGATGCCGTACTTGATGTGCATGTCCAGCAGATACTTCCGGTCGTCCACCTGTGCCAGATAATCTTCCCGATGCACCCGCAGGGTTTCCGCCCCGCAGCGGGACACGTCCCAGCAATATCGCTGACCATACAGTTCCAGCAGTTCCTCGCTCAGGTTCCCCTGCCGGAACTTTCCATAGGCACTCAGATAGAGGATACCGTCACAGATCACTGCCAGATCCAGCTTGCTGCTGAATTTCCGCAGACTGTTTCTGGCACGCTGGGTAAAGATCAGGCTGTCCGAGAAATGCTTTTCCGCCCACTCTGGAATGGCTTCCTTGTCTGTGGGGAATGTCGCGGCAATGTCTGCCTTTTCCCGATAGAACTGCACGATCTCCGTAGACTGCTGATAGGAATTTTTTTTCGAATCATATTCCTGTTCCAGAACCTGATACGCCGCATTCCGCCGTTCCAGTTCCGCTTCTTTTTCTGCCAGCTGCTTCTGATAGATTCGCAGCTGTTCCCCATTCATACGCATATCCGTGTTCTGCTGGGTAAAATCTTTCAGCTGGTTTTTCAGCTCGTCGTTTTCCTGCTGTAAGATGCGGCAGCGTTCCTCCAGCGAAAGGGTTTCCTGCTGGCTGTCCTGCAATACTGCCAGCCGTGCATCTGAATGAAACAGGATCCTGCCAAATGTAAAGGCTCCGCGTTTGAGCATCTGCCGCAGTTCCTGCTTCCGCTGGCGGGAAAAGCCGTCCATGTCCCTGGCGTACTGGGCATAGGGATAGCGTTCCGCCGTACTGCCGTGCCGGAGGATCAGCATGTCCCCTTCCTGCAACGCAAGCTTATACTTGCGGGAAAATTCTTCCAGACAGCGGTGCTCCACGAAACAGACCACCCCGAACCCCAGCAGCTTTTCCGCCAGTTTCTCAAACGGAAATACCGGCAGTTTCTCCGTCGTTTCCGCCTTTGCCGGCGAAGCTGCTTCCGGTTTGAGTTTCATCTTGCTGCTGACATGCCGCTTGACACGGCGGTTCAGCGGCTGCTGTAGGTTTTTGGTCACAGTCGATTCCGCTTCATTCATCTGCACATTGCGGTCATAAAAGTGCAGCATGTCGTTATGGGCAGAAAGCTCTGCGGAAAAGGACTGTAGTTTCGGCACGGCTGAAACGTCCAGCTGCTCCAGATCCAGCTTTTTCTGCACTGTACCGCTGTCCGCCACAACGACCAGAGGCATGTCGAAATCTGCTGCGTGACAGAGAGCATCAAAGTAGGCAATGTCGCTTTTCTTCCGAATCTCCATGGCTTTTCCGTTCAGCAGAAAACCGTTTTTGAGAAATCCCACATGGGGATTCTGTGCCAGTGCCGGAATGATCATAGGACGGAACACTTCACAGGGAGCCGTGCTGTCTGACGGTTCAGAACAAATGGTGCGGACACCCACTTCCACATCGTCCTTGCAGAGCAGGAAAGAGATCTCGGTTTCAAAAATTCTGCCGCTGACCGCAGGGCGTTCCTGCGGAGTACCCAGATTGGCACCAATGTCCGGCTCGATGATCTGAAACGACCACAGCCCGCGGTTTTCCAGATAGATCACATCGACAGCCGCCCCCACCGAGGAGTGAAATGAGTGCAGCTGCTGCATGGAAAAGGCTTCATATTGTGCCGGCTCCGGTGTGCAGATGTCCTCCGGCAGGCTGCTGAATTTTTTCAGGCGGGAACGGAGCCAATGCATGGTTTCCAGCACACAGATGCAGAAAACCTGTTCCGCAGGCAGTTTTTTCTGTGCCGTTCTGGCGTGGAATTGATAGGTAGGATAACGCTTGGTGGGCTGTAGGTTGGTAGTCTGATATTTCATGTACATCTCTCCTTTTCCGGAATGATTTATGCGGTATTGCCTATTGTAATTTTTCATAGGGAGCGATTCCCACGGCATCGAAGCCGGCAATCTCGCCATATGCTGCCAGTGCAAAGTCGAACAGTTTGGCACCGATCACGCCGCCGGTGCCCTCTCCCAGACACATGTCGCAGTCCAGATAGGCACGCAGCCCCAGTGCCTCCAGTGCCAGCTTTCCGGCAGGCTCTCTGGAACAGTGAGAGGCGAACAGATACTGCCGGCAGAGAGGAACCAGCCGCACGGCACAATTCGCCGCCACCGCGGAAATAAAGCCGTCGATCAGCACCGGCACATGGTAGACTGCACCGCCCAGAAATGCCCCAGCCATACCGCAGATGTCCAGCCCGCCGACCTTGGAAAGCACATCGAGCACATCGTTCCTGTCGGGCTGGTGCAGGGCAATGGCTTTCGCAATGACTTCCACCTTGTGCCGCAGTCCCGCACCGGACAGACCGGCACCTCGTCCGGTGACCTGCTCCGGCGGCAGCTGCTGCAAAACGGAAAAGACCGCACTGGAAGTGGTGGTGTTGCCAATGCCCATTTCGCCGGTGATGATCAGGTTGTAGCCGGCGGCGACCTTTTCTCCCACCAGTGCAATGCCAGTGAGAATGGCACGTTCTGCCTGCTCCCGCGTCATAGCCGGCTCATGGGCAAAGTTGCGGGTGCCGGCGGCGATCTTTCTGGAAATTATGCCGTCGCAGTGCAGTTCCTCCGCCACGCCGATGTCCACGGGAAAAACATCTGCCCCGCAGACACGGGACAGGGCGTTGACTGAAGCGATGCCCATGGTAAAATTGCGGGTAACGGCGGCAGTGACTGCCTGTGTGGTCTGCGTCACGCCCTCTGCCACAACACCGTTGTCTGCACAGAAGATCAGGACTGCCTTTTTTCGCGGCGGCAGGTTCGCCGTACCGGTAATGCCTGCCAGCTGTACCACCAGATCTTCCAGCCGCCCCAGACTGTGCAGGGGCTTGGCAATCGCGTCCCAGTGCTGTCGTGCTGTTTCCATAGCCGCGGAATCCAGTGGTGAGATCTGCTGTAACATTTCTTGAAGCATGGGAGTTCCCTCTTTCTTTTCAGTATTTCCTTTCAGTTCTTGTTTTCATTATAGCACGTTTTGTCGATTTGTGCAAGGCATTGAAAAAGTGGAACTTTCCCAAAATTCAAAAGAAAACATATAATTTTTCCTATATTCTATTGACTTTTCAGATATGAGTATGGTATAATGTATAAGAGATTTTGATAAGTTTCGATTTTCATATCAAAATTAGTAAAATGAAAAGGAATTTTCCTATTATGAAAAGAATTGCAGTCGTTCTTTTGTCATTTGTCATGCTTGTATCATCAACTGCCTGCAAAAGCAATACAAGTACAACTGGCAATCATGAATCCGCAGCAGAGAATCTACAAGATTCTGAAAAGATACAACTCACCAATCAGATGACACCAACTGAACTGAAATCTGTGAGCAAACATGAACTTACACTTCTTGATGACGCTTCTGAAGCACAAACAGAATCTGCTGTAACATCAGAACATAAAGTTTGTGTTGAGTATTATGCAGCAGATGAACTTCGCGAAACTCTTGAGAATAATCGCAGCAATATGACAGAAGAAGAATGTCAAAAATTGGAGCAATTGATAAATGGCAGTGAGCAATTACCTTTAAAATATATTCTTGTAGATGATGTTTTGCTGTTATATCCCGTTCCAAACAGTGATCCCAATTATGACGGCGGCACAATTGACTTTGCACTCAGCAATGATGGTGCACAAGAAAATAAGTTTTTAAATCGGTGAAGCGCTTTAATTTCTTTTGTGGTCTTTTGTTCCCTTTTGTGCCCGATTTTTCGAGCTTTTTGAGTATCAAAAATTGAAAAACACCGAATTACAGCAGCTTTCAAGAATCATAAAAAACCATGTTTTTTGGTAGACTTTCGGTAGATTTGTGGTAGACAAAAGCCGATAACTTGACTTGGTAGACCTACGGTAGACACACGAAATAAATTTAGTTCCCTGCGAAAAATGCCGATTTTTGTAGAAGAAATTGGCACAAAGGATAGGAAATGTCTCGTGTATTTGCCACACAAGAAAATGATAATCCCTCGGGGTAAAACCCGTACCGGTTCAAGTCCGGTCAGCGGCACCAATGAAAGAATGTCGATTTTACGGCATTCTTTTCTTATTTTCTGACTAATTTGGTAGAAAAGTTTCTTGTGAATGAGCGTTTTTCTACCGGATTTCTACCAAATTTTCTACCAAAATCGCTGCTTTTTTCAATTTCACTTTCATTTTTGGTCTTAGCACAAAAGATTTTTATCCCCCGTGTCAAGTTGACTTGATTAACTTTTTTTACTTTTTTTATAATGCCGCCGTGGTAGAATGGGTAGACGATCGGCACACTATTATCGCAGGTTCTCAGGTTGAGGACTTGCGACTTTTTTTGCCCTCAGAACCTTTATCATGGATAGCCTGCTCCGTATCTGCACTGTCTCCACCCAACACTTTGGCGATAGTCTCCGCAGACTCCACTTTGGAATGAAAGTCGAGGTGACTATAAAAATTGGCTGTAACATTAAATGTTGAATGTCCGAGCCACTCCTGGATTGCCTTCATGGATACTCCGTTTGCAAGCAGCAGACTGGCACATGAATGACGAAGATCATGGAATCGAATGTGTTTGAGCTTATTTTTCTGAATGATGTACTTGAAGTGAGAAGTCACAAAGTTTGGCGTGATCAGCTTACCGAAGTTGTCACGGCACACAAAGCCGTCATATTCCCTGTCAAAGTCTTTACCGAGGAGCTTCGAATAGTATTCTTCAAGGGTTTTGCGTTCGATCAGCATCCGCTCAATATGAGGAATCAAGGGAAAAGTTCTTACACTGGACTCAGTTTTAAGCTGATTTTCGACAAAGATCATTTCTTTGCCGCTGCCATAAGTGCTGGAGACCTTACGGCGAACCGTGAGTTTCTTTTCTTCAAAGTTGACGGAATCCCACTTCAAACCGATAATCTCGCTCTTGCGAAGTCCGTAGTAGGCTGCAATATGTACCACAAGTTCAAGTCTGTCGCCCTTGAATACTTCAAAGAGCTGTTCCAACTCGTCCTTGTTGTAGAAATTGGCTTCAAACTTCTGGATCTTCGGCAGTTCAACTTTATCTGCAACGTTTATATCGAGCATATCCATTTTTACAGCATATTTTAGTGCTTTGTGGATATTGGCGTGGTAATGCTTTACCGAATTGCCCGAAAGACCGCTGTTGTACTTATCGTTATAGAACTGCTGAAGCTGTAAAGCTGTCAGGTTGCCGAGAAGAAGATGCGGATAACGCTCGTCAAAATAGTTTTTGATCCTGGTGATATAGCGAGTGTAGCTCTGATGAGAGGTTCTGGCGAGTGTCGGTTTGATCGTTTCAAGCCAGTAATCAAGAAATGCCGTGAACTCAAAACCTGTCTTGCATTCAGCATCATCACTGAGGCTCTCCTCGCTGAGTTCTGTCTTTTCCTTTTCCTTTGGAGCTTCCTTGACTTTTGTTAAGCTGCCTGTGAGAAACTCCTCATAGAACTTTGCTACAATGACGTTCACCTTTGCTGTCAGTGCTTTATAAGAGCAGTCAGCAGGCAAATCGGTCGTGACCCATTTTCTCTTACGCTTGCCATTGTCGTCCTTGAAATCAAAGACAACATAGTTTTTGCCTTTCTTATCGGCAATAATGTACTTAAAAGGCAGACTTGCTTTCATTATATTACCCTCCTTATGTCGAAAGCGGTGGTCTGCGCGATTGACCTCATAACTCTATTGTAGCGCGAAACAAGGCCATTTGCAAGCGTTTTCCTACCACTTCTACTAAATTTGACACAAGGGACATTTCTACCAGTTATTTTTGTGCGCATTGCAGAACGAAATCTATAACCGTAACTTTTGCGACCTTGATCGTTCTACCACAAGGAATTTTTTTGAGCTGTCCTTCCTTGACAAGCTGATAAACCTTTTTCTTTCCATAGCCGAGAATTTCACATAAGTCCTTCACTTCCAGTATCTCAGGATATTCGCTATACATATTCTTATATACAACTTCAAGCGGTATTGAATCCATAGGACATAACCTCCTTCCTGTCAGAAAAAAGAAACTGAAAAAGCGTAGATGTTCCATATTCTATTGTCAAGATACAAAGTGCATCGTTGTCAGTTATTTTTATGCCTGATATTTGATGTACTGTTGGCAGCTTCCCCCTCAGATCGTGAGGAAGCTCCCGACAGCATATCAGCTGCCAAACAAAGCTAAGGGGACTGTGCGGCAAATGGAAAAACCGTACCGTCCCTTATCACAGAGGATAGTTATGTCAGCAAGTGATCCGTACCCTTATCAAACATCAGTGGTATGAACCCCTCTATATATCAACCGAGGATTTTGCAAAATCGGGAAGGTTTTTCCCATATTTCTGTCTCCAAAAAGAAAAAATCAGCGTTCTGCACATATTTATTCATTCATTTTCGTGCAAGATAATATACTCTTTGAGCTTCTGCTTTGCGATCTTGATTCGGTAACGCACCACGTCAATGGACAAGCCGTATTTCTCAACGAGATACCACATCGTAACCTTGTCCTCTCTCAGAAAGTAGTCCCGTATCAGCTCATACCCTTCAGGAAAATCCGATTTCAAAAGTTCTAAGGCATCAGGCAGATAGTCATGCCTGTTCCGGTGCCTGATCTGCTCCTGCTCTTCTTCCTCGCTTATGGGGATACTTGCAGGATCGGGATTCGCAGCGAGAACAGCGTCAAAATCGGCATAGATCATTCCGTTTTCTACATCTCGCTCCTCAAGGTATCGTTCTTTTCGCAAGAGCTTGTTATACTCTTTCTCAATATTACGGGGAACATCATCGCCAAAGTGGACATACATAAATCTTCCCATTACACACTGTCCCCCTTAGCAGAGGTCAGGTGTGTAAGAGGTTTGGCATGGATTGCCTTCAACTGTTCATTGCAGGCTGTCAGCGTATAACGGTTATTGAACGCACAGCCGTCAAGATACGCCATGATGATGTTCTTATCTGCTTTTCTGAAATCCTGATAACATGGCAACGCATACATCAGGAGCGAAAACAAATAACGCTGCCTGGAAGGGTGAAGTCTAAGTGCGATACAGACCGCACAGAGGCAGTCATACGGTATCTTTCTTTTCCCCGAAAGATACCGTGAGAGTGTAGAGGGAGCAATCCCTGTCAACCTTGCCAGCGTTTTCTGGCTTATATGGATCTCGTCTAAATACCGACATAATGCTAAGCAGAAGCTGTCCTTATGCTGCTCAACAAGATCATCAGTTCCGTAAACGTAAATTTCGTAGCTTTGCGGCTCCTCCTGTTCGCTAAATAATAGAATCTGAGGAGTATGTAAATCATTCATCATACTGGTTCCGTCCTTTCTGTCAGACGGAAATCAGCAAATGAACATAGTAAGCCTGTCATTCGGAATATACCCGTCCGACAATCAAACATTACTCGTCCATTCGATTGTTTGATGTTCAGTTTCCATACAGTGATCGAGTAGCCCCTGCGCAGTAAGGTTCACCGTTGGAGAAACGCACCAATGCGTTTTATATTATTATTATGAACTATTACAGCATAAAAAGCAACTTCTTGGCGTTCCCGTTCGGGAGCACCCGATTTTTATAAAAGCCCCATTTTCCTGCACTTTTTGATAATGCACTGCTGGATAATGCACTACCAATCCAACATTTTCACCTAACTCATTCAAACCTCTGTCCCACTATTGAAAACTAACCCTTCGTGCAAAACCATAGTGCGGCAACTTTTCACCAAAATTTCATCTTCCCATCACATTAGGCATAAGAAAAATGACGGCCTGATCTGCTCAGACCGCCCTTTATGCCGAGAGTTTACAGCATAACACACTCAACTTCTATATCAGCACAAATAAATCCGCAAGGCGATCAGTGCAGAGCGTGATCAATTATCATCGTCCAGTACACCGTTATCACCCCTGAGAAACCCTTGTCGATCAAAGCGTAGTATGCCGTGTTATGTTCACGGTTATGCTTTACGATATGATTCCCCATAGCAGTCAGCCTGTCAAGATCACGGCGAATCGTTACGTTCTTCACCCTAGTCAGATTGCAGGCATTGGCGAGGTGTTCTTGTATTTGGCTGATCGATACATCGTGGTTCTCGTCTGTGTACCGTGACAGATAATCGTAGATGTATATAATTCTTTCATGATCCATTTTATTTTCCCTCCTGCAAAAGCTGAAAATCCCTGTTCTGGACTCCGTTTCAGAATAGGGATTTTTGTGTTTTACTTATCCCGTTCACGCATCGCCCTAAATGAAATTTTTTCTTCTGTCAGACAGCGATAAGGACACAACCTGCTCTTAACATTTTACCATAATTATGCACGAGAATCAATCGGGTTCGGAAAAAAGCGGCACAACATTCGGAATGCTGTATCACCAGCAAATTCAATCGTAAACTTTTTGTGAACTCTTGCAGATTTCTTTCCCGATTTTTCAAATATGGCGGTAGATAAGTGAGGGGGTATTGCAGCCGAAGTCGCAAAGCTCCAATTCCTCCAACTGAGAGAGGAAACTTTACAGAGCCAAAGGCTCAAATTGAAGTCACGCACGAAGGGCGTGATTCAAACCTAGCAAGCTCGGTATCTCCGCATTACAATTTCTCAGAAATTGAATGTTTCGATACAATGCTTGCAAGAGGGACACCCCTTGAACCCCGAACGAAGGAGATGAGAAAAATAGCAGAGATCGAACCACATAATCGGTATATGCAGATACGCCTCACCGAAGCAGAATACGAAGCGATCGAGCGAAAGTTTCGCAACAGCGGTCTGAGGTCACGGAGCGAGTTTATCAGGACTATGATATTTGAGGGATATATCGTCAATTTTGATGAGGAGAAGTTTGATAAGATTTACAGGCTTGTCGGTAGTATTGCCAACAACATCAATCAGATAGCTGTTAGAGTGAACAGCACGAACAAAGTATATGCCGAGGACATTGTGAACATCAAGGAGGGACAGGATAAGATTTGGCAACTACTAAACTCTTTGCAATCAAAACTACTGAGGTTAAAGCGTTAGCCTATATCGCCAATCCTGAAAAGACAGACGACGGCAGACTGATCTTCACATACGGGTGCAGCTCTGATCCTGCACAGGCAAGCAGAGATTTTAGTGCAGTCCGTGCAGGCGGAACAGGCTTGAATACTGTCCTCTCTCAGCACTTTATTCAGAGCTTTAAGCCGGGTGAGATCACGCCTGAAAGAGCTTTGGAAGTTGGCAAGGAACTTTGTGAGAAATTCCTCAAAGGCGAATACCAATACTTCCTTGCAGTCCATACCGATACTGACCACACACATCTGCACGTTATCTTCAATAATGTGAGCCGTGCCAACGGCAGAACTTTCGAGACCAATATGAATCAGGGCAAGGTCAAGGAACGTGCGTGGAAGAAGCTTATTGATTTATCAGATGAGGTATGCAAACGGCATCATCTTTCAGTGATCGACCACCCCGAAAGAACGAAGGGCAAAAGCCATTGGGAGTGGGATATGAACCGTCAGGGACTATCGTGGAAAGCCAAGCTGAAACACACGATAGATCAGGTTGTGAAAGCAAGTGAGGACTTTGACGATTTTCTCAGAAAGTGTGCCGAGTACGGTGTGCTTGTCGAGTACGATCCCGACCACAAGATCGACCTGAAATTTATGCTTGCGGAGCAGAAAGAACGCAATCCGAGAGCCAAGATGACTCGTGCCAAAACACTCGGCTGGTACTATGAAACACGGCAGATCAAAGACCGCATCGCTCAGTATCACGGAGTTATGATCTACACACCGAGGACAAAGGTCAGAGTTATCACAAAGAAGCCACCGAACAAGCTCGTGCAGGACGCTATCGACCGTGGCAATATGAAGCTCGCCAGTATCGCAAAGAACGTGATTTCCGAGTATGGTGTAGAACCTGAGCAGATTCGTCCTGCGGCAATGTCGGCATATGCCAATAGCCGTAGTCTTCTCTCCGAACTGAATTCCATAAATACCGAGATAGATGATCTGAAAGTCAAGCTGAAAGTTCTGCGGAAATACCGCAAGTTGAAAGTGTACGGTGAAGAGCTGAAAACTCTCAGCGGAAGTGAGGCGAAGAAGTACCGCAAGGACAACAGTGCCGAGCTGACCGAATACGGACAGATACGCACCCAGGTGTTGGAGCTTTACCCATCGGGACATATCCCCACCGTAGAGAATCTGGAGCAAAAAATAAACGCCCTTATACAAGAGCGTTCAGAGAAAGATTTGCAGTTTCGTGAAGCGGATAAGCGGGCACGTGATCTTGCCGATGCACAGCGTACCATTGAGGAATTTCTCCGTCAGGAACGCAATGAGCAGCAGCAAGACCGAAAGCGTAAAAAGAATGGGGATTTGGAGTGATATTCATTCTGTAACTTCATATTCAACGCTTATGTTCATAGAACTGAGCTTATCATTTACATGACTAAGGTACTGAATACAGAAATCAGACGGCTGGTATTTGAACTTGATCTGTATTTCAAAAACAGACAGCTTTGCATCGGGATAAGTTTCTTCATACTGCTTACTGTCAACAAACCATATATAGGCATTCAGCTTATCCTGAAGCATAAACAAATGGTCTTGCACTATTTCATCATCAAACTCCAAATGGTCATAGATTTGGAGAATCAGTTTATTACCCTCATACGCTATTCCATCTATGACTTCACTATTATCAATTGCCATTTTAGTCCTCCTGCTTGTGAGCTTTTTGATATTCTTCCAAAGCCGTGAGCAGGAGCTTATTCACACTCATGCCCTGAGATTTCGCATAAGCCTTGATCTTCTCACGCTCTCCCTTTGGCACGTTGACACGGATATAATCGTAATGCCCTTTGAGGTATTCCGTGTTCGGAGCTGATTTCTTCCGCTTCTTATTGGCGGTACACTCCTTACAATACTTCTGCGAACCGGAGGTCACAGTATAGGTATTGCCGCATATCGGACAAACCTGTTCGCTGCCGATCTTCACGGCATTGCCGGACTTCTTCTTCTCAGCGTATGCACGGTTACGGGCAACTTGAGCTTTGTCACGGCAATAGATACAGTATTTTGCACGGGTGTTGTTCGTTTCAAACTCCAAACCGCACATCTCACATTTATGCTTAAACAAGAGTATCCCCCTTAATTTTGGTCTTTCCTCTATTCTATCAAACGTTGGGTGCAAAGTCAAGCATAATCCGAAATTTATAGAAATCACACTGGGAAAAACGGAAAAATGGGGTGCTGATTGCTGCACTCCTACAAAGATTCCGAAAAACATAAAATTATATTTGACACTGGGTGTAAAGTCATATATAATAAAAGCACAACAGAAACACGAAAGGAAGGTAAATCCTATGTTAAACAAATTCTTAGTCGCTGGCAGAATGACTGCCGATCCTGAAATCAAGACCGTTGGTGAGAATCGCCTCTGCAAGTTCACCATTGCCTGCGACCGCCCGAAGCGTAAGGGCGAGGAGACTGCCGAGACAGACTTCTTTCCCTGCACCGCCTGGAACCGCAATGCCGATGTGATCGTCGATTGGTTTGGCAAGGGCGATATGGTGACACTTGTCGGCTCAGTCCACAACAACCGCTACGAAAAGGACGGTCAGAAGCATTCTTCTATCGAGGTCAAGGTCGAGGAGATCCATTTCTCAGGCGGTAAAAAGAAGCAGGAGAACACCGCACCGACCGACAACGGCAACGATAACCCCTACGCAGGAACACCGAACGATCCGCTGTTCTGAGCCGAAATCACAGGAGGATAAGAAAATGGAAACGACTATCATCGCAATCAGCAATCAGAAAGGCGGAGTTGGCAAATCCACTACCGCATACAATCTCGGAGCTTGTCTTGCTCTGAACCACGGAAAGAGGGTTCTGCTTGTGGATTTCGATCCGCAGGCAAACCTCTCCGAGTACCTGAAATACGAGCCGAACGGCAACCCGACTATGACACAGCTTATCATGTCATTCCACGCAGGAACGCCCTTGAACGCTGAAGCCACTCAGAATGCGATACGTCACAGCGATACCGCAGGAGTGGACTACATTCCTTCCGACATCAACCTCGCAAATGCGGAAACGCTTATGGTCACGATGATCTCTAAGGAGCATATTCTCCGCAGGATACTCACAGAAGATGTGATCGAAGGTTATGACTTCGTGCTGATCGACTGCCTGCCGTCTCTCGGAACGCTCCTTATCAATGCTCTTACCGCTGCGGACAGAGTGCTGATACCCGTGCAGACACAGAAATTCAGTATGGACGGCTTACAGTCCCTTGAAGCTCTCACACAGCTTGTTAAGGCAAACACCAACCCGAAGCTGGACCTCATCGGAGTACTGCCGACAATGGTTGACCGCACGAAAGTCAGCAGGACGGCGATCGATACCCTCAACGAAAAGTACGGCGAAATGCTGTTCAGGACAAGCATCAGCAAGTCTATTGAAGCTGCCAAAAGCTCTGAAAATGGCATACCGCTTTGTCTCACAGGTCACAAGTTAGGTCAGGAATACGACGAATTGGCTCAGGAGGTGCTTTCAAGATGTTAAGTATGTCAGAACTTGCAATGAACCCGAACCGCAAGGTCACTACCGTCTGCAACGGCAAGAAGCAGGAGTGGGACGATCGTGAAGAAGCTCAGGCTTATTTTCTTGAAGCGATGATGAATAGCGACGGTGCAGAGCATGACCGATACTCCTGCATCTTCATTCAGCTTAAGAACGGACTGAGCTGCTGTACCGATGAAGATGACGAGGAGGACGAATGATGAAGCCGTTTGATACCGAAAGGACACCGTGGCTTTTCACTCCTCACGATGACGGAGAGCTGGACGAGTTTTTCAGCTCAGACCACAGCAAAGTCATAGCAGAAACTTCACAGGAAGTAATCGCAAATCTTTCTGAGAGCCGTGACAGGCTCTCTGGAAAGCTCTGCTACACCTTCAATTACAATCAACGCAGATACAGATACACGCTCCTGCGGTTTGCGGATATGATCGTCCGTGCAGATGTGACGGCAAAAAAGCTGAAAAACCGTATCATAGAGCTTGACGTAGAGAACCGTAAGCTTCGCAAACAGCTTGCGGACATGGAAAGGAAGATGAAACAATGAATACACCGCAGTTTGACCTGAGTGCTATGCTCTCTACACCACAGCAGACCGCTGTTCAGCAGATTCTTTGCAACAAGCTTCACCCATACCACAACCACAAGTTTGAGCTGTACTCCGGTGAGAGACTTGAAGATATGGTAGCCAGCATCAAAGAGAATGGTGTGCTGTCACCTATCATCGTTCAACCCGACGGCGACGGATACGAAATTCTTATCGGTCACAACCGCTGGAATGCTTCTAAACTCGCAGGACTGCCGAATGTTCCGGCGATTATCAAGGCAGGACTTACCGAGGACGAAGCAGAAATGTATGTCATTGAGTCGAATGTTATGCAGAGAGGCTTTGAAAACCTCAAAATTTCGGAGCAGGCTGCCGCTGTTGCACTCAGACACAGCGAAATGTTCTCTCAGGGCAAGCGAAATGACATTCTCAGGGAGCTTGTACGCCTTGAAAATCCCTCAGCCGAACCCGACAGCTCAACTTTGAATCCAGTGGGTTCAAAGTTAGACACGAGCGAGAGCATCGGAAATGAGTACGGTGTCAGCAAAGGCTCAGTAGTAAGGCTTATTCGTATCAATAAGCTCACTGATGAGCTGAAAGCCCTTGTGGACAGCGGAGAGCTTTCTATCCGTGCGGGTGTGGAGCTTTCTTTCCTTTCGGAAGATACGCAGGATGTTGTCGCTGAATGTGCTGAGGACTGCAAGATCGACATGAAATCAGCCAAAATGCTACGTGCTTCTGCCGACAGCGATGGCAACATCGACCGTAATACCGTTCACACTATTCTTTACGGCGATGACACCGAGCCGAAAGTGAAGCCCAAGAGCGTGAAGATCAGCCATGATATTTATACCAAGTATTTCAGCAATGGCGAGAAGCCGAAAGAAATCACGGAAACGATTGAAAATGCACTTGAACTATACTTTAAGAATATGGAGGACAAATAACATGAAGAAGATCATTACAACGGTATTCTGCACCGCACTTGCACTCTGCTCCGGCTTGACCGTCTATGCTACCGAGAACCTTGACCGTGACGATATCGAAGCCGAGATTTGGGAGGATATGTGGAACGGCAAGGGCGATAATGGGCTTGACTTTCCCGAAGCATCATACAAGCATCATCTTCTTGACAAGTGGCTTGACGAGAACTACGGTTCAGAAGATTATGACTGGACCGAAATCGGAGAGCTTCAATATGAATACAAGGACTACTACCGTCGTCTGATCGAAGATTGGGATTTTGAGGACGATAATGAGGGTGGCTGGACGATCAGCACCGAGGACAACCATTACAGCTTTTCTCTGCTTAACGGTATGTGGCAAATGACAGACAAAAATGGTGATACCGTTGACACATTCCCACCATTCAGCACCTTAGAGGAAGACGAATCCGAAATCGCAGGCGGTTACAAGATCAACGATAACGGTGCTGATAGTCCGAGAGTGATCGGAGAGGTCACAGGCGGAACGGAAACGGCTTCTGAGGGCGGTTCTTCCGCAGAGGGTAACAATACCACATCTAGCCCGTCAGACGTTTCTGAGGGCAATTCTGACGATTCTGGCGTAAATCCTCTTGCAATCATCGCAGGAGTGGCAGCTCTCGCAGGAGTTGGCGGTGCAGCTTACTACTTTACAAGAAAGCGGAAGTAATCTTATGATTTTTCAAAGCAAACAAAAAGTAAACGATGCTCCCGTATGGGAAGTCGATACCGATACACAGACGGTTCGTCATCGCAGCCCTAAGACGGGCAAAACAGAGCGTTATGTGTTCCACACCGATCAAATCAGGTATTATCTGCATCACATTGAAGATAAGCGGCCTGACCTCTTGCAGGAGATCGTGGACAAGGGCGAGATCTACAAGCACCTTGACGAGCTTGATACAAAGGTCACAGACGCAGTAAACCGTCAGACCGACTTGCTTATGCAGTCGAGCCGTGACTATCAGGTTGCTGTTGAATTGAGCAATCTCAATGCGGTTGGCTCAATCGGCAATCTGCTACGTATGCAGGCACAGAGAGCCGTGTACGATACAATGATCTATCTTTGGAGGGACGAATGATGTTTTGTGCGAACTGTTACAAGGAAATTCCCGCAGGCAAGAGTTATTACAAGCATCAAGATACCAATCAGAGCTACTGCTCCCTGGACTGCCTGAATGACCACATGATCTATTCTCACACGATCACTCTTGAAACGAGCGACGGTGAAGAAAGCACTGAGGAGCATGACAATGACGAGTGAGGGGCATTTTTGCGGAATAATAAGAAACGGATAGCCGTCTGTTTAGGACGGTCTATCCGTGTTTGAGTGTATTCGGGTACTGAGATAAATCAGAATTTGTCAAACAATAAACTTTCTGACAACGGTATTTAAGAAGTCATATAATCCATGTGCAAAAACAACACCCATATAACCGCAATCTTTAATTTTGTATTTTGCAAAACCAAATACAAGTCCTATGCCAAATGTAAATATCACTTGAATGATACTTCCGTTGATGATATGCCAAAGTCCAAACAAGAAAGATGCAATTACAACAGCAAGCCATTTGTTCTTCTCAAAGAAATTCATGAAAGCATCTTGTAAATATTCTCGAAACACAAATTCTTCCACTGGCCCGATGATTAACATATAAAACAAAAAATCATAAGTGAGAACAGTCCACGAAAAATCCATATGATTTCCTATGAGCGAAAAGCCACAAAAGGCAGGAACAATGGCAATCACAACATTAAGAACGAGTGCTATCGCAGCACCAATCAAATATTGACGTTTATTTTTTGGTGCAATATTGATTTTCATATTTGTTAATTTCATTGCAATCAATGCAATCAGTCCATTAGACAAGTTGAGAAATATATACACAATAACTTTAAGTGCAGTTATGTCTATGTATTTTACGAATTTCGCACAAAACGTAACTGTACATATCATTACAAGCGATAAAGAAAGAATAACAATATTTCTTTTTTTAACTTCCATACTCTCACTCCCAAATTCCGATTTAAGCGAGGAAGTAGTATTACATCCCACTCATACTTATTATACCAAACCGCCCCGAAAAGGTCAATACGCAAGCCCTTTTTTCACGCCCCTTTTCGTTGCAATATACCACCGATTATGCTATAATAGTCGTACAGAGCAGATCAGAGGTGAGAGCAATGGATAACGAAAACAAAGAATTAGTAAACCGTTCATTATACAAGCGAACCAAATCAATGAACCGTGCTGAAATAGAGAATTTCGTGAGAAATGTCTTTAATCAGGGCTATGAGAAAGCCGAGAAAGAAACGCACAGCATTGATTATGACAGTCTGAGAGCCGACCTGAGCCGCATTAAGGGTATCGGTGAAAGTCGGCTTGAAGAAATAATGACTGTCATTGATAAACATATTGAAAATACAAGCGATAAAGGAGGTTAAACCTTGACCGTTGATACCAAAGAGGTAGTTACCACGATCGCCTATATGATCGGTGTCCGAATGTCGGCACTCACCGCAAGCTATGGGGAATGTGCCGAGCTGATAGACAAGCTCAAAGCCGACCGTGATGCTACTGCTATACGATATTTATGTAAGCTGCGAACCGTGCTGATGCAGAAGTTCAAAAAGACTGATGATCTGATACGGTTTGAGCTTAAAAACCTGCATAACATCGAGTGGTACGACCACGAAAACATCAAACAGCTTGAAAAATGGGGATTTACCATTATTCAGGCAAACTCACGCTCCGAGAAGTATATGCAGGAGTTTACAAGGCTCATCAATGAAAACATTGATAAATGCTCCCGTCTGTTCTATGACTGGCTGAATTGGGAGTATATCCGAGACTTGTTCTTTGTCCCGAAATACAACAAGAACGGTGTCATGAAGCAGGAGTTCACCAAATACATGGCGAACATCGAACATTACCCGTTTCAGATGTATATTCACTGGCAGCCTGCCGATGTGGGGAGCATCGTCTATTCCGACCGGAAGTTCCTGAAGATCATCTACGGTCAGCATAATGACAGCTTCACCGACTACACGAAATATCGGGACGCAGACGATGAGACACGAAACAATATTTATAATTTTATCGACAGCGCCGAGAAAACTGCGATCGCTGTCGATTGTGAGAACTCCAACCCGTACAAGCTGTACAGTGTGCTGAAAGGCTTAAATCAAGTTGAACTTGCCAAGATCGAAAAAATCACGCTCTATGACGATCCGAACACTACCGCTGGCTGGGACTGGCTCTCCAAATTCACGCAGATACCCGTTGAACATATTGAGATCGACCGTGTGACCGACAGAAAGTCCTTGGTCGATTTAAGAATGACAGCGAGTGTTGTCACGAACTTCTACCGTGACGGGATAACATCGTTTATTATTGTGTCGAGTGATTCCGACTTTTGGGGACTCATTGAGAGCCTGCCGAACGCTCACTTCCTTGTTATGTACGAATATGAGAAGTGCGGAACGTCGATCAAAAACGCCCTCACACAGCATGGTATCTATTATTGTGCCATTGACGATTTCTGCTCCGCTGCCACCGAGGACATGAAGCGAGCTGTTCTCTTTGCGGAGCTTGAAAAGCATCTCCCCACCCTCTATGGGGAAAATCCTCTGGAACTCACGCAGAAGATTTATGAAGCTACAAGAGTTACCGCTACCAAGAAGGAAATGGAGAACTTCTGTAATCGGTACGTCAAGACCTTGCGGCTCAAGGTCAACTCCGAGGGAAAGTTTGTGATTGAGATACAGAAATAACGTAAAAAGGACGGTCGTTGTGCCGTCCTTTACGTCTTTTATGGGAACTTTGAATCCAGTGGGGTCAGAGTTGATGCCAATCAAGCAACCTTTTCGCCCAATATATTGCAGAAGCCCTCTTATTTGATGCTGTGTAAGGTTATTAAATCATCAAATAGTCACAGCTAATTCTATTAACGAAATTCCTGAAGTTTACGCAAGCATTCCGATTTTTCTTCATCAGAGAGAGCAGCATACAATTCAATAATACCATTAATTTTTTGAGCCTTTATCTTATCAGTAATCATAGAAGAAAGAAGTGTAATGTCTTCCAAATCCTTATCCGTTAAGAATTCTGGCAGTTTCGATATTATTCCTTGCCACTGAACGCATTGGGAGATTGTCATTGATGCGATTGATTCTTTTACATTCAGTATGTTCTTTCTTAACCACTCATTTCGTTTCTGAACCTGATTTTCCTTTAAAGAAGTGATATACTCAACCATGTACCGATCACAGACTGTGTCTTTCCAGTTGTTATTGTATTCTTCTTCAAGGTTTTCAATAATTGAATTATCTATCTGAACTATGCTTGATCTGACTCTCGCAAACTCCTTAATGAGGTTCTGAGCATTAGTCAGTGTGATTAAGGTCTTTTCATCAGGATTAGTACGGATTGCCTTAGTGATATGCTCTGACAGTAGTGAATAACTTTCTGTAGGAGTTTCTATTTCTTTCAAAACTTGCTGAATTTGCTTGCTGAGCTGGGTCGTCTGATTATTGACTTTATCCTGAGCTTCACGCAGGCGAGCGATGAAGTCATCCCTGACCGAATTCACCATATCATCAGCGGCTGTAAATGTATCAACCCATCCAGAAAGTTGTGCTGTTGTTTCCACACATTTCGGGTAATCAAAGGTATGTACTGAATTATCAATAGCAGATATGAAACGACGAGCATCTGTTATTGTAGCTGCATACTTCTGTTCAAGCTCTGCTTCCTGTAGAACTGATTCTATGCGAGTTTTCAGTATGCTGGCGTACTCTTTTTTACCAAGTTCTTGAAGCTTTTTTGCGGTTCGTTGGTATTTCTTCTTGAACTCACTCGACTGTGAATAAGCACATTTCAATTTTGCAACAAAATGAGAAAAATTCTCATCGAGTATCTTTGTTGCATTAGTCAATATTTTTTCTACACGAGCTACATATGTCGGACTGTACAAATATTCTGAATATTCTTCGATTTTACTATCGACATCTGGCTTCTCAATGCTTGTCAGTACCGAAACTATTTGTATCAGATTAAATGTACTTCTGCACTGATCAATAGCATTTTCCGCTTTTGTTAAGAATCCATATTTAGTAGTGTTGTAAATAACACCTTGTTGGAGCTTCATTTCGCAGGCGGCTATTTCACCCTTAATAGAGTCAGTGTTTTCAGAAGCTTCTACAAGCAACTTTAACTGTTTAGAATACTCAGGGCATCTCTCAGTATAGACAAGCTGCTTTATATCTTTTATAAGATCGGTAAGTGCTTCATCGTCAGTCTGTTTTTTTAGTACAACACGAAGTTTCAATATATTTTCAAGCATCTTTCTGTTGCTTTGCAGATAGTTGTCGATAAACTGCTGCTTCGTCATCAGCACAGTCCCGTCAAATATGCTTATCTTTTTGATGTTCAGTGAAAGAACATATATGATAAACAAAAAAAGTGAATAATAGTTTAGACCATAAGGAGCATAACAATAATTTCCGAACAGCTGACCTATGGTATGTTGGCTATCAGCAGAAAATTTCTCCATAACTTCCTGAAAGATTTTCTTTACCTTGGAGTTCCGTGGTTCACAAAGATTATAGTTAGCATTAAAAACCTGCCATGATGTTGCAGGCGTTTGTGTGTGCAAAGCGGTGACAATGCGTCTTTTCTCAGTTGGATCAAGTCCCTGATATGACTGTTTGTTACACATTGTTCCTGCAATCATATTTCGACACATAGAAAGCAGTGCTTTTTTAGCCATAGGAGTAGGCTTCTTTTCAAATTCAGTGAAAGAGAATGGAATTACATTAGGATAACACTTTTTGAACTTGTCATAGCAATACTGATTAATTCTACCTGTAAGAGTATCAATGCCATTATCAGTAAGAACCTTCTTTTCACCTGCCATTCGTGTGAATTCTGATGAAATTGTTCGTATGATTGCACGACTTTCTTTGCCGAGGAAGCGAGCGTACATTTCTTTTTCTGATTCAGTGAACTTGCGAAAAGCCGCACGTCGTTTTAGATAACCAACCCATTTTTCTTCTTCATCGCACAGAAGGCAAAAAACAATAGGTAACTTTTGAAGTTCCAAAATCTTGATAAGTTTAGTGACTATCGGAATATCTCTTTCGGAGGTTTTACCACAATACAAGTAAACAAGAATTCCACGATGCATTTCGCCGTCTATTGCGTCTTTTACCTTTGCAATGAGAGAACGGCAATACATTTCATTGATTTTTGACACATTAATGAGTACCTTATTATACTGCCACTCTAGTGAAGAAATATTGTTTTCCTGACTAAATTGGGTTGAAACAGGAGCAGTGAGCCTTAGTTCGTTAGATAATTCCTCGTCCAGTTCTTCAATAGGATCATAACCTCGAAGCATGGTCATCTTCTTCATTATGCAGATGGTATACTCCTGCTTGCCATGAGCTTCAGCATTAAGATTGAATCTGTTTGCATCTGTATCGTAAGTTATTACGCAATATTCATTTTCAAGTCCTGAGAGGGCAGCTATCGTGTCTTCTTCATTTAGTCCTGAACAAAGTCTGACACAGGTAAGTGCACTATTACGGTCATAAAAACTGAACTTGAGAATATTACATATTAGTATTGCACGAAGTACTTTGACTGTATTTTCGTTTATCTTTCCATTGAGCTTAGTAATAATTGCCTGGTACGTAAGGCAGTTCTGACTTGCTACGAATCCTTTTTCTTCAGAACTGAGCATTTCATCGAAAAGGCTTGTACCAATTATATCTGCTGGATATATGTAAGGAAGCCATTTTCCGCTAACCTCATTATCCTGAATAGCCTCAAACATTTCTGAAGTATAGGCGATAGTGGAACGTTGCTGCATCCATGAAGATGTGTTTGCCAAAAACCAAACGGTTATAGGGTGTATAGGGTAACAGCCTTTAGCTATAACATCAAAATACATTCTCTGATTTACCCAAACAGCTCTTTTATCAATTTCAGGAGCGGCCCATCGGCATAAACTCATAAAAGTATTCTTGTGGAACTGAGCATATACCTCGTCGATGTTTCTTACAACTACACGTTCAAAAGCACTATCATCTTTCTTTTCAATTAGGTTTGCTAGTATTGTTTCAAAGTTCGATGACAAATAAAACTTCTCGCTATTTTCATATCTGCCAACATATCGAGAAATATTTGCACCCACATTTTCAACTCGTCTTATATATGAATTTAGATCACTCTGGATGAAAGCATCAAAAACAATTCTGCCATCTGCATTCTGAACTGCTTCAAATATTTGCTGTAATGACGAATCACCTGCAATACGAGGATTATTGGCTGTAAACTCAATGTATCTTCCAAATTCGTCAAAGAGGATATAAACTCGGTCAAATATGGGTGTTTCGATGCAGTATTCCTTTACAAGAAGAGTTAGTACATCAGAGGCAGATACATCTGATTCAGCATAGATATAAGTACCCATGAATTCGTTATAAACTTCATTAACAGCATTAAATACCGTTTTATCAGCGTTTTCGAGAGCTTCGATTATGGCTTCGGGAGTTACTGTACCGCTCAGGCTGGTATCAGCAAGATAATGGTCATACTTATCCTTATGAGTTTCAAATGTATTAGTAAAGAAGCTTATAGCTTGTTTGTATTGTGTTGTAAGTACGTCAAATATATCTGCGGATAGATTATGCTGTGCAAGAGCTTTCTTTGCAGTTGCAAGGATTTCGCTATTAAGGTTGAAGTCACGCATTCCGTTTAGTACTATAACAAGATTTTTATGAAGGTCTGTCTGGATTTCTTCCCCTATCTGTCTATCCGCAGCAGAAATATTCTTCAGAACTAACTGACGAAGTTCTTCGTCATGACCTGATAGAAGTGAAGCAAGAGCTACAGATAAATGAGATTTGCCAGTTCCGTATCCGGCAATTGTCATACAGAAACGGTTGCTTTCTGTTTCAGAAGCTCTTTTTGCTAGCTTCAAAGCATAAGTTGCTGTATCATTTAACTTGTAACTTGTAGTTTGCAATTCCTGACCGTTTACCCCGTGATACTTCGGACCGTGAAAAACATAGCTGTCTGCTATTGCTTTTACCTTGTCGGTTTCGTAAAACCAGTTAGCCTGAACAGCTCCTCCAAAATACTTGTCCTTATTAAATTTCAGTATCTCCTTTAGCTTCATAATATCACCTGTCAGTTCAATAATTCATATAGGTGCGGCAGAACATCAGCTGTGTCCGCATTTCTTATTACAGTATAAGGTATGAGCTGCTTGTTCAGTCTGATCAGTTGTTTTCTTTCCATTTGTTCAAAAGTAAACAGCATTTCGTCTTCATCAAAACCAAAGCGTTTATTCCATTTCATATCTATGATTTGATCTGCTGTGATTTCCTGCGTTTCTAGATATTCCCTGTTCCATGAACTGAAAAGAGTGTAGGCGTAAACATAAAGTCTTTCGTCTTTATAGTATGAGCTCTTTATGCGGATACCATCTGAAAAGTCAAGCAAATCAAGAAGTGCAAAAAATCCGTCATCGCTGTATGATTTTCTAAGTGCTCCAAGGTCTGTTTTAACCATAAAGAAGTCATTGAATTTCTTTTTCATTGCTTCATCACTCATGGTTTCATCGAGCATCAACGGCAATCTGCTATAAATAAATGACCAAAGGTAAGCACCAATTTCTTCATCGCATATATTATAATGACATATTAGCCTTGTAATATCCTCGAACAGATATTTATCATTTTCGAGGACAGTTTTTCCGAGATCAGTCAGTTCAAGTGTATACTTACCCTTTGAAAGCGTATGGGTTGTCAGCCCCATATACTGAGTGTACAGTATATGAGGAACAACCTTGCCGCTTGTCTTGCCAGTTGGTATGCCTGTTTCTTCACTGATTTCTTCTTTTGAACCAATAAAGTTCTCCTTTGCAAGCTCCAGTATCTTTGTGATATATGAATCCTGCGGGGAAAAAGTCTTGTGAAAATTTACGCTGTCATAAGAAAAAGTAGTTTCATTCATTATCAAGTCTCTCCTGCATACTTGGGACTTTAACAACCTTTGGAGGATATACTGTCCATTTATCATTCTTGATCATGCTTCCAGAAGTGACACATTCTCCTTTTCGGAGCTTTTTAAGACGAGCTGCCCATTCTTTTTTCCCTTGAGGAGTTGTGTCAAGATTTTTAGCGACAGTATCTACCCCATCATCAGGAGGACAGAAGTACAGTTTCTGACCTGACTGTTGCAACCTCTGTATCTCGTCATCGGATAACTGCGGCTTCATAAACTGAGTAGCATACCAACCGGAGATGCCGAATTTTCTGCCCTCAGTAAGTATCTTTGCACTCGGAGACTTCTCTCCATGATCAAGGTTCTGTGCCTCGTCCATTACAAGAATAAACGGTTTGGTTTCATCACCAGTTTTAGTACAAAAACTCCAGATATCCCATAACATCAACTCAGTTAATAGAACTTGAACATCTCTACCATATCCAGCAAGTTGCATTACATAAACTATGCCTTTTTCTGAATCTCTGATAGCCTCCCACCCAAAGCTATCATCAGCTGCAAATGGGTTCATATCTATGAACGGCTGTATTTTGCTCAGTACAGTCTTAGAATAGTTACTGTCAAGTGATTCAAGTTCAGAAGCAAGTTTTTGGAAACTCATATTATCGCCGTATGTTCTCAGACCATTAAGTACAGCTGAGTATACAGCACTTTTCTGCTGATCACCAAATTTGTATACGCTTGTCATTATTTCGGCAATTTTGCTTGCTACATCAATGTCCTCTTCAGGAACAAAGATATCTTCGTCAATTTGAATATCGCCTTTTTTAAATGGGTTTATGGGGATCTTAACTGCCTTTACTACTCGCTGTTCGATTCGGTCAGCTAGTTCCTGTTTAAAAACAGGATCAAGCTTACTATTAGTAAACCCACCTGTATAGTCGAACACTACAGAAGATATACCCTGACGGGCTGCACTCATGAGAAGTCCTTGAATACAGTAGGTCTTACCGCATCCAGAGTTGCCGTTGATAAGGAGATGACGGTTATTAAGGCTTTTGTTGCCAAACTCCCAATAGAATTTTTCGCCGTTCTTCATATCGCTTCCGAGCCAGATACGAACATCGCAAATATTTTTCTTTTCAGGTATTTTTTCGGTTACAGTCGTTGTATCAATATCAGCTTCAATTTCTGTTGCATCCGTGCTGTCACTATCAGAATTATTAGATTCAAGAGGCTCGGACGTTATTTTGGTTTCTGTGTTGTCGAAACTGTCGGTAATATCCGGTGTTTTTACATTATTCGCAGAAGTAGTTTTAGGAGTATCATGATGTTCGCTGCTGTCCATGTGATTTACTGCTGGTGTAGTATCGGTTTCTTCTGTATAATCTTCTTCCTCTTGGTCGAGGTCGAGGTCAACGTTTTGATCTATTTCCACGTATTCCATATTTTCACCATCTTCACGTGGAAGAAGCATTTTCTGAATGGAAATCTGACCGTAGGTGTGTACGTTAATGTCAAAGCTACCGTCATTGTTCTGCTCAGTGTTATCATATTCACCTTTGAGGTCGAAAGCGAACACTTCGCCCTGCCATGAAATATTGAATTCACCGCTTAATATGTTGTAAATCTTGGAGTTGATAATTGTATACTTAGGATCGTTGTCATCAAGACTGAGCTTTGAGAACACGATAGCACGGTAAAGTTGAGTAAACCAATACCTTCTATCGATACCGTTATTATGTTCATTCCAGTGCTGCGAGAATGAACTCAAAGCATCAGATACCTGTCCAAATGCCTCATCATAGTATCCCTCTACGTTTATGCTCATCTTACATTCGATTATCTTAATAGAAATATCAAGAGGTTTGTCGCTCTTTGCTGTGTTAGCATTGTTGGGTATTTCAATAAGCATAAAGTCAGGACGTGTTTCATTATTCTTGAACCAGTGTTGATAATTGTCAAGATTTATAAGACTTCTCAGCACATATTTTCCGTTATCAGGCTGGTCTATACCCAAAATCTTTACTGTCAGAGCGTATGCAAGGAAATTGTGTATCTCATAATCGTAAGGATTTAAAGCTTTCAATATTCTGCTACCGTCAAACGATTCGGTCAGGTTGACACAGTATTCAGCAGAAGCTTCAGCTCTTGTCATACTCCAGTTGGTGAACTTACCGACCAAACGCTGTTTGAGCATCTTCTTGATATCTTCAAGAAGATCGTAACGTGCAGAAACAGTTACATTGTATTCTCCGAAACAGCCTTCACCAGTCGTAAAACCAATTATTCTTCTGTTGTCATCTGCGTTCAGAAGTTCCTTGTCGATAGCTCTATCCTCGCATACTACCCAGCGGCAGTTGTCATGTGCGATTTTAAGAAGATTGTTCTGTTTGTTTTGAAGTTCAAGAACCTGCATGACCTTATACTGCGAATCAACAGCGTTGGGTTGCATGACCTTGTTTGTAAGCTGAGTATACGCTTTTGATACAATAAACTGGAGCTGAGAAATGTTTACCTTTCTCCTACAATCATGTGAAGAAGAGATGGTATCGGGGATAAAGGTCATCGGAAACTGACAGTTCACCTGATATTCAAGCTCCTGCTTGTCGCTGGCATGGTACTGGTCGAACTGAACAGTTTCTGTCTGAAGAATATCATAAACAAAGCAGATGTCCTGATTGTGAAGCAGTTCGGGAAGTTCATTCTCAAACTTATCACGGGAAATGTACTGCAAATAAGTTTTGAGGGTAACAATGCGTTCCTTGTTCATGTAGTTGTTGAGCCAGTATTTCAGATAGCCGCTTACATTTTTTGAGCCACCGAAGCAGATCACTTTCAGATGAATGGTCGCATGAACCTTTTTCTTTTCAAGCTCGGTTGTGACCTTGTTGATGCCCTCAACAACGTACTGTATCTCAGTAGGAGAAATAAAGGCAACATTCAGCCCGTCAATTCTTGACGGGAAAGTCCGTACATAATTCATGATATGATGAAGAATGATATTGGACTGTTCCGAAACATCAGCGTTGCTATCGTTTTCTTCCGGTATTAATTCTATATTGCTGATGTAGTTCTTCTTGTTTTCACCATAGTAAATGGCATAGAATCCCCATACATTCTTGCAGATAAGTTTATCACTTCCGCAAGGTATCATGTCTACACCCTGAGTGATAGCAGCAAGCTTGCCGAAATCTCTGAATTTGTTTTCGATTTCAGAAAATCTGAGTGCATCAAGATGGTTGATAAGATCACGAAAGCTAAAAATGATATAGTCATTTCGTGCTATGATCTTTTCAAGCATTGTCGGATTATATGCAGGCACAATAACTTCAGATGACTTTGCACTGTCAAGAAAATCGGAGTCAGAAATAATATTGAAAATATTGAGAATATAGCCGATTTTGTTCTGTACAGAGCTGGTATATCCGGAATAATTCTTCGTGATAGTATCAAGCAGATCGGTATAGTTCGAAATCAGATCATTCATTGAAGTTATTGAACTGAAAAAACCATTTTCAAGAATATTCTCTGTCCATTTTGAGAATGACTTATGCAGGAGTGCGAACTCTCCTGAAAAGCACTCCTTAAAAGTCTTGTTTACAGCATTTGAATAGTTGGAAAGTATCTTGCATCGAATGCTTTCCAGTTTTATAAAGAATTCATCTTCGCATTCACTTGCAATAAGCTCGTCCATGTTGCTGCAAGTAGTAAGAAGAGGTGCTTCAGGAGATATGCCGTTCTGTTCAATGGTGCAAAGGTGTCTGAGAAGCGAAAATGCATTTTTCCAGTTGGCGTAAGGAGAAAAACTCCACTTAACTTCGGTTGTTCTCTTTTCGTAATTGCACTCTCCTATGTTGTGTATCTCAAACTTTATCTCTGAATCTACGCCCCATTTGTTGATTGTTTTCAGCTTTGACTTAATATAATCAAAATTTTCTGAGCTGAACGGATCAGTATCATCACAGTAGCTTACAGATATATTGCTGTTTACAAGTCCTTTTGCTTTAATATAATCAAGCAGGCCACCCATATAAATGCAGATGTTGTCAAAATTAGTGCTGAGTGATGTATCATCATCTTCGTCATCCGAAGAAGTGCAGTTCGATAAACGAATAGCTGTAACGGTGATTTCAGTATTCAAAGGATCTTTATCATACTTTTCTCTAAATCTCAGCCATGAGTGTATAAGCATTTCAAGATAAACCGTAAGAGGTTCTCCCTTTACTTTATACACAGTTTCTTTCGTTTTTGGTGGATCATTGGAGCCGATAGTAAGATCAAGTATTTTTGAAACAATACCAAAGTCAGTATTCATAAACTTCTGACGATTGTTATTGATATTCTTGTTATCAATGAATTCTTCCAGAGAAGTGCAAAACTCTGCATAATCATTGAAACCTTCAAACGGAATATTTTTGTCAATACCGTTTTCTTCTGCAAACTTTTCAAGTTTTTTACTCAAACTCGATCTTTTGGCGGAACTTACTGTTAAAGCATTGGTTATGAACTGATAGGAGTTTGAGATGTATTTCAGGGGCTTCTTTGACGGCTTTTTGATATTTGATTTGATAGAGGGAATACCCCAAAACCTCTGTAAAGAACCATAAATATGTTCAACAAGCTCATCGAGCGTATCTATATCGTGGTTGTCAAGATCATCCACAAAATAGCTTAGCTGCATAGCATCTATATTAATATGACGGAAAAGATCTTTGTAAATATTGTTGATACAGGTACAACTTTTGTCAAAATCAGAATAAAAATCATTCAACAGTTCAGTGAACCATATGCTGTAATCTGTTTTCAGACGTTCAACTATATCGTTCATTGAAATATGGCTAAAATCTTTTAGACTTCCTCTGTCAAGTGCCGTCTCAGCTCCCATAAGCAGGAATAATGTCTTTCCAGTGTTAAAAGAAGCAGCCTGATTACGGAAAAAAGTTAGCGGCTCGTTTTTTGCATAGCCATTGTTGCTAAGATATTCAAGGGCAGGAATCCACTGCTGTTCGTTTTTATCTTTGAAATAGGTATATTTGTTGTATTCAAGATTTGCAATAAATTTCAATTCGCTTTTTGATGAAAAGTGCTTACAGATTTCCATATATATGACCGGAGTATCGAAGTCCTCCAGTTTGAGCAGATATGTTCTGTCCGGAACTTTCATCTGATTTTCAATCATGGTGATGATCTCGTTTATCAGCTTCTTCAACTTAATCTGCCTCACTTTCATACGGGTTTTCTACTATTGATGTCGCATCAGAAAGGTCACGTAGAAATCCACAGTTTTTAAGCTTCTGAGCAAAATCAGATTTGTTCATTTGTAGGAAGGTAACATTGGACTGATATGGAGCTTTATTCTCAGAAACAGCTCTTGTGTAGTGTTCCGGAGAGATTACTATTTCAAAATGATCGTATAGCATATCAAGGAAATTGTCAAAGGTCACTTTTTTGCCAACAGGTATAAGTGACATTACAAGGAATTTCAGTATTTCTTCCGGAAGCGTAAAGCGCATATCAGGTCCGGTCATAGGAATGATCATACCCATGTTCTTGCCAAGTTTCCTTATAACTTTTATGGTGTCATCATTAGCACTTTTTCTTCTCTTGTTTATCTTTTCTTCATCTTCATGAGGATAGAAATATGCTATACCTCTGTCGATGTATTTGGTAAAGCTTTCTTCATTCAGAGAGAAACAGTACGAAGCCAGTTTTTTAACCTCTGAATGTTCTTTTTTGTCAGGACCACAAACGTCTATAAGCCAAACTGAGCCTGCTGTTTCACTGCCTCTGGCAGCAATTGTGATCATCATTCTGAATATCTGTATCACGATGCCATAGGAAAGAATGTCGATTTTCTCCATGGGTTGGATACGGTTGTCAAGAAATGTAGTGAGTTCAGATACAGTAAACTTGTCCCTACACTGATAGTCCAGAGGGATAGCCTTCATAGTCTTCTTGACTGCGGGCTTATCTGTATCCCTATCATAAAAATCCATTTCATCTTCCCATTTTTTCTGAATATAGCTGCTTATTTCCCTGAGTTGAGGAATTCCCGACAACATTCTCTTAAGTTGTTTTTCAAGAAGCTCTTTTTTTTCGTTTTCAGCATTGTTAAGGGCGTGAAGGAGATGGAGGTAATATATCTCTCCTCCTCTTGCCATATATGTATAGCTGTTGAAGTCAAAAGAATTATCAGTTGAAATACTGTCTATTGAAGCGTTTTCTCTATGTGCTTTTCTTGCAAGCGATTCGGGAAACAAAACTTCGGGACATACAGGAAGCAGATTCTTGTTGAACCATGAACGTCCGGCATTTTCTATGCTGAATCCGTAAAGGATATTCTGCAATACAAAAATGGTATCTTTATCATCAATCAGATTAGAGTCACATTCAATATTATCCTTCAGTATTTTAACGCACTTTTTATAGGCTACATCATCAATTGCAGCCTTTGTATCAAGACGGCTGTTGTCAAAGAAGATGAAACGTTTAAGTCCCATATTTGAAACAGGTGTGTATTCAATCATATGGTCATTTACTTTATCGTTTATAATAAACATCTCATCAGTAAACTGTGAATCGTCATCAACGATACGCTTCTTTGACATAACAATTTGTAAAAACTCTGACAGATATTCATAACGTGTCTGCTGAGGTTTTATTCTGTGTCCGAACAGCAAACTCTGTATTGAGCAGTCCTTAGCATCAGGCATTAAAGCACCCTGCGGAAATAATTCATAAAGCATACGATCACCTGCTTTCAGTTATCTTCTATAAGGAGGTTATCCTCGACGATTATTTTAAGCTCGATTGGCTTGTCCGTATTGTTAACGATAATAGAAATCTCGCCGTCATCTGTCTCTTCTTCAGAAATCTTCTTAAGCATTGCTTTTAGTTTTGATAATCCGTGAGTAAGAGAAGGATTTGAGATAGTTGAGATCATTCCGTTAGCTATCTCCCCGAAGTAAATGACCATAGGCAGAGAAAGTCTGAAAGAAATATCATTACTTAGCTGGAGCTCGACTTCACGCTTTGAGCCGCTGTCTTCAAAAGCAGTTTCTTTGAGAGTGCCCTTTACCTTGAAATTTGTCTTTTTAAAGCTACCAGTCGTTATCATAACGCTTTGGAAATAATCATCGTTTCTTTTGATCGTTAAAGGTATATCTCTTGCCATTTTTGATGAAGTACCTGTCATTTCAAGATACAGAGCATCTGTAATTGTGTTGCGGAGTTCATTGAGAAGTTTGCTAGATGCTTCACCGTTCTGTATTCTAATATACGCATTGTAGCCTACTCCGAAGAGTTCATCGTAAAGTGGGAGGTATTTATTAGACTGTTTATCATTCTGCGGATCACCAAAAAATACGAATACACGTCTTATAGATCTTCGATACTCGAAATCAGTATTGTTGAATTCATTATCCCTATCGTCTATGTTAAGATGACGCCTTGCAAACATCTTGTGCTGTTCGTTCACAAGTTTTCCTATATCAGCTGGAAAATCCGAGAAATCGCCTGTTACAAACAGCTTATAGTCAATGTCCAAGCCTCTGGTATCAAGTTTTAACTCCTTTGCGTAAGCAATACCCTGTATCTGATCGGCATTGCCTATTTCTTCTAGACCACTGTATCCGAAGAACAGATTTGAAAACAGATATTTGAATTTTACGGATTCCCTGTAGCTTGTCTTAATATCTTTGCAAGTGAGGTTGCCCGTTAATGCAAAGCTTAACTGCGATAAAATCTGACGTATAGTCATTCGCTTATCATTCTCATAAAGATACCGATAGAAAGCTTCTACTGCCGAACTCACTCTGTCCTGATACTTTCTTATCTGAACTGCATTGAAGTAAATCGGACATTTACTACATTTGGGACAAGACTTACATTCTTTCCAGAGATCTTCCGAAAGAAGCTTGTTCATAATTTCTCTTGCAAAGCTAACATTATCGACTCTTGCCATATTTATCATCAAGAACTGACAATCACCAAGTGAGATCATCTCATCTTTATTTTCATCGAGCTGATCAAGAAGCTGTGTTTGCAGAGCAATCTTTTCGCTTTCATCAAAAGCAATGCCGTGGACCTTACACTGTTCTTCTCTTATAAGTTCGAGACATTTGAGTAACGGCCCTGTGTTAGAAATAATAATAGATGATTTACCGTTCTTAGGTGCATCAAGAGCTTTACGGCAAAATGCAATCTGCTTGTTTTCCGGAAGCTCACTCATGTCTTTCACAGCATAGAGACTGATACTATCATTATTATATTCCTTTTCAGGTTCGAGCGAAGAGTTTTCGTCAAGGAAACCGAGATCCTGTAAAATCTGAACGAGAATACTGGTTTTACCGTCACCTGCGTGACCTGTAAGAACAACAGAAAGGTGTTCGCCTAAACGGATACGATCAGATAAATATCTGCCGAGATTTCTTTCTATCTGTATTTTTCTAAAGAATGGTGAATTAACCTGTGATTCAGCAAGAGCAGCTATAGTGTCGCTGCTTGCATTATTCATCGAGTTCAGATAATCAACAAATGGATTCATCAGTTATCCCTCCTAATCCAATTCTCTTAATGCGTTTATCAGAGAATCTATATCATTTTTCGTATTATAATAACCTATGCTTATGCGGACGGTACCGCCACTATCCTCAGTGCCTATAAGTTTATGAACATAAGGAGCACAGTGATAGCCGCTTCTCACAGCTATATCAAAATCATTATCAAGAATATCTGCCAGTTCTTCAGGTCGATAGTTAGTATGCGTTAGGGAAATAATAGCTATATGATTTTTTCTGTTTTCTGGCAGAAAAAGTGTAACAGAAGACAATTCTGAGAGTCTTTGAACTGCATAGTCTGTCAGCTCTTTCTTATAAATATATATTTTTTTTACGCTTTGCTCGATTATCCATGAAAGAGAAGCATTCAGTGCAGAAATAGATACAATATCATGGCTTGCAGGCTCGTAAAGGTCAGGTAATTGCCTAGGCATATTGAGATTAAGAGAATCTGAACCAGTACCTCCTGTAAAAAATGGTTTCAATTTTACGTTACTGTTATATACGAAACCACCTGTGCCAAAGTTACCATAAAGGTTTTTATGTCCAGCGAATATGAGAAAATCGGTTTTCTGTGATGAAAGATCAATAGGTACAAGTCCCAGTGATTGTGAAGCATCTAGTATGGTTATAGCTCCGTATTCTCTGGAAGCATTAAATATCTCATCAACTGATAATATGTTACCAGTAACGTTACTTACATGATTTACAATAACAATGTCAGGGTGCTTCACAATGAACTTGTTTCGCATTGCCTCTTTGTCGAGTTCCTGTGTTCTTCCATCGAACGGGAGTATCTCAATACTGAATCCGTAAATATCTGAAAGTCTTTTTAGTGGACGAGCTACAGCATTATGCTCAAACGGAGTTATGTAAACAATAGTATTTGAGTTATAATCAAGTCCGTTCAAAACAATGTTCATGGCTACAGTCGCCGACGGAGATAATATTATGTTATTCTCATCACTTATGTTTACGAGTTCTGCAAGAGTGACTCTTGTTCTTTGGATCACTTCAGAAGCCTGTCTTGCAGTCTTATATGTTCCTCTTCCGGCATTAACACCGAAATTACGTTGACATTTATCTACTGCTGTATATACACATTCTGGCTTCGGATATGTTGTAGCTGCGTTATCAAAGTAAATCATTATGCATTTGACTCCTAAATGTATTTATTACTACACACATATGTATACTTCGATTGTTTTGTGCGTATTATAACTGTTCCAGTTCTTTTTTCAGAAGTTTTAGAAGTACAGCCACTCGCTCTTGAGCGGTTATAGCTTCACCATATTCTTCAAGATGAGACTCAATATTGTTCATTGCGGTTTCAGCAATGCCTGAAACCTCTGTATCTGTGATGTTATTTTCATAAACTTTCCCACCATAACCAAGAGATAAAACTATCGTTCCATCGGCGTCAGTGTCCTCCTCTTCAAGAAAGAAGCTGTTTACAACATCAATATAAGATTTTATGCTATTCAGAAATGTATTAACAAGTTGATCATTCCAGTCTTCTATCGCAAGCATAGTAACACACTTTGCAAGTTCTGAAATAACATCATTATCATCAAACGATGTGTTTTCCTTGATGAAGTGAAGAAATACGTTCACTTCAGAAGAGAATATATGTGTTCTTGTGGCATCTGGTAAAGAGTTATACCAGTCCTGCATGATAGAGGAAAGACTTCCTTTTATAGATCTGTTAAACATTTGTTTTACTTTACTTGTAAGATGTTTTTTGGTTTTAGTAATGAACGAATTGTAATCACTTACAAATGCACGAAGGCTTTCGAGTGTGTTAACATAGTCATTCTCGCAGCCAAAATAATTAGGAATATCTGCGAAAAGAAAAGCATGAGGGTTAATGTCGTACTGTAAAAGCTGTACTTTGAATTTCAATAATTTTTGAGAAACTGCTACCGTTTCTTCGCTATAGGTCATCGTGTGATCTCTTGTAAACTTCGATAATCCTCTAAACCATGTTTGAAGGAGTTCAGCAGCGAAGGTACATTTATTATTTACAGTCACAGGATCAACCTTTGAAAATGCAGAAATTACTCCTTCAAGATATGCTTCTTTTTCTTTTGTACCTTTCTCAACATAAAGACTATAGTTTTCAGGCTCTGCTTCTATCTGTGATAAAGTATCACCACTTATCGTTATTTCTTTCCCCTTGAATAACAAAACAATTGCATCTTGATTTTTTCTCATACACCAAGCAAGATAAACAGGAATAGTTCCCTTTTTCGTGCCAAAAGGTGAGCTGCAAAGGGTATTATAGATATTGTTAAACGAAGCTGGTTCATTTTCAGCTTCAGCAATTGTTTTGTTGATTGCACTTATTACCTTGTTGAGGTTATCATCGTCAGAGTGATTGCTGTTGTTCAAGTGCTTAACTATTATCGTCGAGCGAAGTATGCTGACTTCCGGTCCGTAACCGTCCATAACAGGAATATCATCTTTGTGTGAAAGAATCCAATCAATAGCTTTAGCTCTTGCCTTTCGTATCTGTGCAGAAATTCTGTTTTTGTTTATCATCTCATTGTTAATATCAGGAGTATCAGGAAATACTCGATCACAGATATTTGAAAGTTCACGGTTCAAAAGAAGAGGCTTTGTTATTTCATCAAGACATTCTTCTGAATTATAGTAAGCAGCAATCGGATTAGACGGAGAGTAAAGCCGATCAGCAATCTCTCTTATAGTCTTGAACAGGTCATATTTGTAAACAGCAAGTTCTTCCCTAAAATGATCATCTGTGCCTGTATTCTGTTTTTCAAGGAGGCAAGCTGCCTGGTATTCAATTAACAGGTCATTGTGCTTCCATACTTCAGTTACACAAACAACAGTATTTTCTTTCAGACCAAGCTTATGCAGATGACCTGCAATATTATGAGTATCATTGTCGGTGTCAGAAATGAGGTAAATCAAAAGTCCGTCAGCAATTCCTTTGATCTCACTGAAATCACCAGTGTATTTCCAAAAATCGGATGCCTCCATAAATTCAGTTATAAAGTATCGCTGAATGTGCATCTTTGCATTATGCTGTCTCGGAAGAATAAATGGGGTAGAATATGCTTCTTTTAGTGTACGAGGGCGGTCAAGTTTAACAAGCCCTTGTTCGATAAGATTCTGTATATTCTTCTTTATATCGACACCGTTAGCGGTCAGAAATTCATAAATACCATCTCTGCGCCTTGTAATAATATGCAGTGAAGCAAGTGAATCGATTGTATTGCGGTAAACATCATCACTGAAATTAGAGGCAGCTTTTAAATTAATGTCGATAGCTTCGAAGGTGTCACTCGCAATTATCTTGCAGACAGCAAGTATCTTGATAAGCTTGATTTGCTCTTCATTTTCGCATTTTCTAACAGCAGATTGCGTTTTTGCCCAAATGCTGTGTATCTTAGGGTTAAATATTTCGACACGGAATAGTTCTGAAAAATAATCGTATATCCATTCCGGAGTGAGAAGTGTGCATTCATTTTTAACGGGGAAATTTTGCAAAAAGCTTTGGAAAGAATGCTCTTCTGACTGTGACAGAAACGTAAACAGGGTTCTTTCATTTTGTCCGACAAGTTCACTGATACGAATAAGTGCAAAAACGCTTAACGGGTGTATGGGAAAGCACTTTTTTTCAAGTATCTCAGTGAACATTTCATCGGAAAGCTCGCTGAATACTCCAGTCATCTGACAAAGCTGTGTCACGCTAGAAAGGGCATCTTTATGCTTTTTGTAGATTTTATCGAATTTTTCACCATGAGTTATTGCGTTTGATACAAGTTCATAGGATTGCTCAGATGAAGCGACAAAATAAACTTTTTTGAACCTGCCATCAACTGTCCGGAAACTGTCACTTTGAGAATAATCAAGTATTTCTTTATGCGTAATGCAACATAAATGCATCTTATTACTTCGTACAGCCTTTTCTGCGAAGTCTTGAATAAGTTTCAGGTTCTGCTTATTTGTCATAGTAGCTGATGATTCAAGAAATTTACTGAACTCATCGAATATTATGTATACTCCACCAAAAGACTTCTGCTGTATCAGTGCATCGCACACCTGATCATACATCTTTACAACATCGGTATTTTGTAACGGATTAAAGCTTGCTCCATTGCTAACTACTGGATAGATGTCACAAAAGATTTGATAAGCGGAAGCAGAACATTTATTAAGCTGATCTTTAAGATCTGAGAGCTTTATTTTTCTGCTACGAAGTTCTTTTTGGAAGAGTTTTATAGCATTTTCAAAATCTTTTTCCCATGTTTTTATCATTCTGAGAGCAGAGTCAAAGTATGTTTCTGGGAAAAAGTCGTTCAAATCATTTCTTTCGAGTGCTTCACGAAGTGCAATAATAAATGATTGATTGATATCAGTATGGTTGCTGTTTATGATTATAGGGAGATAGGGTTTATTTTTGGCAAAAAAAACATTCAATAGCTCTCCAACAGAACTGTCAGCAGTTGTAAGCTTATTTGTTATTTCAGCGATTACAGGACTGTCGGCATTATGGGACAGGATAGCAGAAAATACAAGGAGAAGATGCGACTTACCACGTCCGTATGGACCAATTAGTACAGTGGCATTATCTTCATTGTTATTATCGTTGCAAACAGCATTAAGATACCTTTTGAGTATAGAGAGCGACTGCGTAGTCGGAATATATCCTCTAATTTTATCTTCCTTATTCAGGTCATACAGCAAATTGACAGAAGTCTGAAAATTATTATTTGAGCCAATAAATTTGTTGTACTTCATTGATTACACCTCTGCTTCATTTTGCGTATAATAAATTTCAAGTATTTCAGCCGGGGAAAGAATCTTGCTGATATATACCATATCAAGACCTGCTGTTCTGTTAAGTTCGATGAAACCTTCTTGTCGTAATCTATCAAGGTACTCATTTATCATATTTCTATCAAGGTTAAAAACCTTGCCAACATTATTTTCTTGAATAAGTAAGGTATCAATATCCACGCTTATTTTATCACCTGGAAGATTTGTAGTCATAACATAGAGAATAGCAAGTCTATCAAGTTTGCTATATAATGGTTTTACTTTCATATAACTACTTCTTTCAGTTCCTTTTGCAACAAGACCTAACTCAGAAAAAGGAGAGGTAAGGTTTTCTTCGGGATCAACGACTGTTTCTTCCGATGAAGTGTACATTTTAAGCAGTACACCACAATCTGAGTCGATTGAATTATACAGACTATTCCCTTTATCGTAGATTTTATTACACTCGTCAACGAGTTTGTCTACCATTGCGGCTTTAGTAAAGTCAGTAACGTTAAACCTATTGAAGAATAAGCTCCATACGGTGTTGAACTCAATATCAGCAGTTATGTAGTAATGAATGATCCATAAAGTGAAAATATCCTCAAAGTATGGATCGTATTTTTTTACTATTTCTCCGAAATACTGTGTCGGGACAAGGCTGTGCTTAGCATTTTTTTCTCTCTTTTCTTCCACAAGATGAGAAGCAAGGAGCCAGTACTTTATTGATTTAACCATTTTGCTACCCACTCCAAGCTTGTCCATTGCCGTTTTCTCAGAAAACACATACTTGTTTTCTTCAAGTGCAAATAAACCTTTGGCAAGCCATCCCTCACGAATACTGAAAGATTCGTTGCCTTTTATCTTGTATTTTAGTTCATTAATGCTCATTTTCCTTTATAGTCCTTTCCTCTTGGAAGTAAGACACGACGCATATAGCAGCCGCCTTGATAGTGCGTAATACATTCTGTACACCTTACACATTTGCTACTGTCAATTCGATAAATATAGTCGCTTACTGTATTGGGAATTTTCTCAAGTGTGATAGCTCCATACTTGCAAGCTGTCTCACAGGCATGACAACCTGTACAAAGTTGATATTTTGTTATCTGAGATTTGAACTTTAATTCAATCTCTACGGTTTTCGTCCTTTTAGCAATTGGTCTTTTGAGAATAGTTATTCTCAAATTATTTGATCCAAGTCGTCCTTGTAGCTTAAGGAGAGGTTCATTAGTTTTGAAGTCAAGAACAAATACTTCTCCTAAGCGCTTGTTTCCCATATCAAAATTAAGTATTCCAAATGGTTTGAAAAATTCATAAAGCTGTTCGGTGATGGATTTTTTTAGTTCATAGTTGAAACTGCTCTCGTCTGTAGCACATGGCTTGAATTCAATAGCAACATTTTTGCTGCGGTCAATTCCCGCACCACCAGATCTTGCTTTCCAACCGCCGTTAGTAACATATTCCATAGGGTCAGTCTTTCCCATTTTCACAGCAAAATCATAGATGATCTTTGTAAATTTACCGTTAAGGTCAGGATAGTAAACTGAAAGTAGGAACTGAGACCAACGGCTGTTGTTAGGACAGCACCAACAACCTACTCGTGAATACCCCAATCTGTAAGCATCATTGAAATCTATACCAGTAGATAGGATATATAACCAAATATCATAATCAAGCCAGTCTATTATAGGAGAAGTGACCTTTTGCTTACTAATCTTAGGACTATCCCCCTCACGGTTGTAATTGCTTCTACTCTTTGACTCGTTTCTTCTGATACCGTAGAAAGTACGGATTGCTTTCTTGTTCTTGAAAGTACTGTCTATTCGTTTACTAATAAATCCCGTTTTGAATATTGTGCAACACCAACGAAGCATTCGGCTTGGCGGTCCAAACTCCTTACATAGCTCAAAGAAGTCTTGCTGATCATTCTTTGATGTTAGCATAGGTGTTTTTCGATTCTCTTGCTTAAAGCGGTTAATGTATTCGATAGTATCAGGAAGTTCGAGTGTTGTATCCCCAAAAATATGTATAATACTTGGATTACTTAGCGACGTCCTTACAAGATGACTTGTAACGGTTGAGTCCTTACCACCTGAAAATGAAACAAACATTGATGTTGAATCATATCCTTCGGCAGCTTTAATAATATAATTCATTGCTTCCGACGCAATATCGTTGTATCGGATTTTATTTGCTTCTATAAAAATTTTGATGTTCTCATTAAAGAAATCATATGAGTTATCAGATTTGTATTCGTCTATAATTTTTCTAATCTTATTAGGATCTTCACTTGTGAGTTTTTCAATACTGAATTTGATTTTCTTGCCATCAACATAGTATGTACCATTAGAATTCCAAACAGAACTATAACGGTATTTCATTGGCTCACCTAATACAGCTTCAACAAGTAAACGTTCCTCGGGAAATACTGGACGGGCATCAGTCGTAAAGTAAAATCCCTTATTACCACATTTAGGACATATCTCATGATACGTAGGAACATTGCAGTGTTCGCACCAGTATAGTTTGGAGACCAAAGACGTTCTGCTTCCGCAAATATCACATTCGGATTTTGACACTACAATATTGCACTTTTTGCACAAATAACTTATCACGTCGCAGCCTCCTTTATAATCGTTTTGCACATACAAATTTAACCGAATATAAAACTCCAATTATATTGATTATACCACAAAATCTCATTTGAGTCAAGAGAATTGCAGGCTTTTTTTCCCATTTGTATATAAAAAGCGGAGGTCTGTCACCTCCGCCTTTAACTTTGAATCCACTGGGTTCAAAGTTGATTATTCAATTCCTTGCTTCTTATCCTTTCTCTTAGCCTTATCCTTCGCAGTTCTCGGCTTTTTAGTAAGTCGAGCCGCATCACGCTTCATCTTAGCCCTCTCAAAGTAACAGGTCTTTTCACGCTTCGGAGCATTCTTCTTAGCTTCGATAGCCGCCTGATTCAGCTCATCAGTCACGACTTTCAACCTTTGCTCCTTAGTATCAAGCTCCTCCTGCTGGGGGAACGGCTCTGCTACGATCTTCTGCGCTTCTGCGTGGTCAAGCCTGAGCTTTGCGAGGTTATCCTGCGTTCTCTCAATTCTGCCGTCAATGTTGTAGAGGGCAGCTTCAAGGCGATGCAGGTTATGGGCAAAACTCTCGATCAGCTTCGTGGTATGCGAGGCGGCACCCTGCAAACAAGCGGACATACCGCCTCCCATCATGTTGCTGTGCATCGTGACAGACAGGTCAAAGCCCTGGAACGAGCCGACCTTAACGGGAGTATCCGCATATTTGATAGCCAGCACAGCATCTTCAAGAGCTTTTGCAGCTTCTTTTCTGTCAGTGTACTCTGTCTCACCAATGGTGATCTTGAATACAGGCAGTTTGCGTTCAGGATCAATCGGGAGCTTGCGGAGTGCTTCACGGTCAGTATGGAGATCAGCAAGAATCGCTGTGAGTTTCTGTTTCTGTTCAGGGAAACGAGCGATCTTGTCCTCCATTTCAAATACCGTGTTGCGGTGTTCCGCAGCAAGTACCCTCAGTTCCTTCACTTCATTTTCAAGCATGAGCTTTTCCTTGATACGCTCGTCACCCGTACAGAGTGCCTTGATCTCGGAATAAGTGAGTGCCTGCTGGTCCACATCTTCGCATTTTCTCGCAGGAGTCTTACTTGTCATGATCTGAGAGATAAATTTCTGCTTGTTCTCCAAAGTCTGATAGGAATATGCGTCGAATGTGCCTTTGGTGACATAGCGGAAGATCTGCACCTGCTTGTTTTCATTGCCTTGACGGATAATTCTTCCAGCGCGCTGTTCCAGATCAGCCGGTCTCCACGGAATATCGAGGTCATGGACTGCAATCAGCTTCTTCTGGACATTCGTACCCGTACCCATTTTGGCGGTTGAACCGAGCAACACACGGACCTCTCCACTGCGGACTTTATCAAAGAGGTCAGCTTTCTGCTGTTCGGTTTTCGCATCGTGGATATATGCGATCTCCTCCGCCGGGATACCCTTAACGATCAGCTTGTCACGAATATCGTCATACACGCAAAAATCGCATTCTTCTTCAAGAGACTCGACCTCAGCGATAGACTTCTTATCCTTAGCATCGTCGGCATATTCACCCTCGACCGCTGCTTCTGCTGCCTTGTGCGGAACACCCAAATCACAGAAGATGATCTGCGTGAGCCTGTCCTCAGCCGTTTCAGCGTGGATACGGGCAACATTCTCAACACAGCGGTTGAGTTTGGTGTCAGGGTTGTCCTCAAAGGACGGATCAATCAGTCTCGGATCAAGACCGAGCTTTCTGCCGTCCGAGGTAATTTTGAGCATATTGTCGATCGTAGGATCAACATTTCCTGCATTGATAGCATCGGCACGGTCAGCAAGTTCCTGAACAAGCTCCTGCTGGAACGGAGTGGCTTCGACTTGAACCACCTGGTATTCACAGTCAGGCACATCAAGTTTCAGCGTATCCGCAGTACGAATGTCAGCGACCTGCTTAAACATACTCATCAGTTCGGGCAGACCTGTATAATTGGCGATACGGGTACGCTCCTTGAAGCCATTGCCCGCAGGCTTTAACTCCCAATCGGTTTTCTGGTCTCCAAAGACTGCTACCCAGTTGTCAAAGTGCTGTAATCCGTGATTGTTCAGGAAGTCATACTCCAAATACCGCATCATGGTGTGAAGCTCTGTAATGCTGTTACTGAGAGGCGTTCCAGTGGCAAAAACCACGCCTTTGCCGCCAGTCTTTTCATCGAGATAACGGCATTTGAGGAACAAATCAAGTGCTTTTTGCGAAGCAGAATTGGAAATTCCGGCTACATTCTGCAACTTTGTGGCAACAAATAGGTTCTTAAACTCATGGGCTTCATCGACGAACAAGCGATCTATACCAAGTTGTTCAAAGGTCAGCGTATCGTCCTGATTCGCCTTTTCGAGCTTATCAAGCTGCTTTTGCAGACTTTTACGGGTACGCTCCATAGCCTTGATCTGAAACTTAGAGCCTTCGCTCTTTTTCAGTTCCTCGATACCACGGAGAATATCGTCAATCTGACTCTGGATCGTCATGACCTGTCTCTCCTTTGAAACAGGGATTTTACCGAGCTGAGAGTGACCGATGATAACCGCATCATAGTTTCCCGTTGCGATTTTTGCAAAGAGCTGCTGACGATTTGCTTTCTGAAAGTCCTTTTTGGTAGCAACAAGAATGTTTGCTCCCGGATAGAGCTTCTGAAAATCGTCACCGATCTGCTCCGTCAGATGATTCGGGACAGCAAACAAGGATTTTGTGCAAAGACCAAGCCTTTTGCTTTCCATCGCCGTTGCGATCATTTCAAAGGTTTTGCCCGCACCAACGCAGTGTGCAAACAACGTATTACCGCCAAACATCGCATGAGCGATTGCGTTCTTTTGATGATCGTGGAGCTTGATGTCCGAAGTCATCATCGGGAAGGAAAGAGCCGAGCCATCGAACTCACGGGGACGGATACTATTGAATAGTTCATTGTATTTTTCTACAATAGCTTCACGACGCTGCGGATCTCTGAATATCCACGCCTTGAAAGCTTTGCGAATATCATCGGCTTTACGCTGTACGACACGGGTAGCATCTATATCCACTACACGCTTTTCCTTTGTATCGCCCAAGCCGTCCGGAACCTCGATAGTCTTATATACCTTCGGCTCTTGCAGATTCAACAGATGTTCAAAAATGTCATAAGCGTTCATCTTGTGAGTGCCGTACTTTTGTGTCGCAAGCACCGACCTGTCGGAAGATTTGTTGCTGACATGGAAAGAGTTAGCGTGTACGGAGTATTCCACTCCCACGATAGCAGACTTGTTCCAACGGGCGGACGGACTGTCACTCCGCTGATACGCTGGTGTCTGCAACAGCTCATACATGAACTGTTCGTAATACTTCGGATCAAGCCAAGCTGCACCGAGCTTAATATCAATATCTCCTGCTTTCAGCGGTTCGGGCATAGCCTGTTTCAGTGCCGATACGTTGATATTGAAATCAGGATCGTACTCAGCGATCTCCTCAGCTTCACGAAGTTTCTTGCGAATATCGCCCGAAAGGTACTCCGAAGCCGTCTGATAACCGTTCTCCGTATGGGGTATCTTGAAAATCGCCCCTGTCAGGTCACGCTTCAGTTCGTCCTCCGTCATACTCGTCAATCCACTCATGTACGAAAAGTCAACCCTTGCCTTTTCCGCAACGGAGAGCGTGAGTGCTTCAAGTGCCGTGTCTACATGATCGACCGCTTTTGGCGGAACGATCGTTCTCTTTGTGAAAATATCGGACTTTGCAAGGAGTTTTGTCTTATCATAGCTCTTTTCAAGCCCTGCCACAAGGTTATATGACACATCTTCGCTGAAATACCGCTTATTCGTCTGAGAATGAATAATACCGTACTTCTTGTAGAAATCATCATACGCCACATTAAGTTTCGTCTGCAAATCCTTGATAACGCTGTCCGGCTTGTCAAGTTCCATTGCTTCAATCAGCTCACGGGTGAGGTCACGAAGTTCAATAAATGCCTTGAAACGCTTGTGCTGTGCTGTTCCCCTATCGAAACGGAACTCGCAGGCAGCGTTATTTTTCTTGAAGAAAACTTGATCGTCAGACATGAAAAAGCTGTAATTACGCAGATTAGACGGGATCTGCACCTGAATGCCGTCAGCGGTCTTTGCATACACATCTCTGCCACGCTCATGACTGATCTCCGCCGAGAGTTTGCCGACTGCTTCATGGAGTGCCGATTTCAAGTCAAAGCTGTCCTCGGCAACAACCATTGTACCATTGCCATAGAGCTTATTGCCCTCGACAACCGTACCAAGCACCATATCAGGGTGCTGTTCAAAATATTTGTTGATCGGCAGACCGTCAGCCGTTTCACCAATATGTACCCAATCGGGAATATCGGACATTTCGGCAAGTGACTTGCCTTCGTGCTTTTTCAGGAAGATAATGTCCGTAGTGACTTCCGTGCCTGCATTGTCCTTAAAAGCACCATTCTTACCGCCCGGAAGTCTGATCGCACCGATGAAGTCAGCCTTGTCAGCCAACATTTGCCTTGTAGTCTCGTCACGCTTGTCAAGTGTGCCTGCCGAGGTCACAAATGCCATGATACCGCCGTCTTTGAGCTTTGAGAGAGCTTCTGCAAAGAAATAGTCATGCAGTTTCGTGGTATCATGGACGGTATCACGGAAACCAAGCTCACCGAACGGAACATTACCGACAGCCACATCAAAGCTGCCATTCTGAAAATGGTTCTTTTCAAAGCCATGAATCGAAATATCTGCATCGGGATAGAGTGCATGAGCGATTCTGCCCGACAACGAGTCGATCTCTACGCCGTAGAGCTGAGAATTAGCTTGCATAGCTTCAGGCATACGTCCGAAAAAGTTTCCAATACCCATTGCTGGCTCTAATATGTTGCCGCCGCCAAAGCCAAAATTGCCGAGAGCTTCAAAAATTCCGTCGATAACTGTCGGGCTAGTGTAAAACGCATCATTTACCGTTGAACGTGCCTGAGCATATTCCTGCGGAGTCAGCAACTCGGAAAGCTCCTTATACTCTGTGGCCCACTTCTCATCGTTCTTATCAAAAGCCTTAGCCAAAGCACCCCAGCCTACATATTTCGACAAGATTTCTTTTTCCTCAGCCGTTGCAGGACGCTTTTCCGCTTCAAGCGTTTTCAGCGTTCTGATCGCATCGACATTGGCTCTGAACTTCATCTTAGCACCGCCGTCACCGAGGTTATCATCGGTGATCGTGAAGTTATCGCCCTTATCGGGAGTTGGTGCAGGCGTGGTGCTTTCTTCTGCAACAGGTTCATCAGAACTGACAACCTCTGCTGTAATAGTCTCACGCTCCGACTCTTTGGTACGCTCCAAGCCGTCAATAAAATGGAATGACATGAGCATATCGCCGTTGTCGAGCCGAGAGGTCAGCTCGCCGCCGTCGAAAGTCCAGTTCTTTGCACGGTCAAATTCCATGTGAATATCCTTCCCCGCAAGCTCTCCGTTTTCATCGAGCTTTCGGGAAGTAAAATCAACGGTGCTTACACCCGTAACGATTCTGCGTTCTCCTACGCACTCAGGACGGAGATGATCACTGATCTCAAACATCATGCCCGGCTTGATAGCCCTTTTGAGCTGAGACAGGTTCTTTACATCGGGAATATCGGGCTTTTCTGTTTCGGGTGTAACATCAGCAACAGGCTCAGGTTTCATATGTGCAGGCTGCTCCTTTTCAGGATCATTTCTGCCGATATACTCATACATTCCGCTGTTCAGAAGCTTATCATAGGAGATATTCTCCGTAATAACAAAGCCGCCGCTTTCTCTTGAGACAGTGCAATCGTCCGTATAGAACGGCAACGCACCTGTCAGCGATACAACCTCAGAAACCTCGCCAGTAATCTTGTGACGAAATTGGTCACCGACTTCCACAGTATCGTGTGAGGTACGTTCTTCAGCAGATTGCTCCGCTTTGAGTGTCGCCCTCTCTGCTTTCTGTTCAGCCGAAAGATAGGTATCGTCCTTGAGCCGTGCTTCGGTCATTGTCGCAACATTGTACCACGAATGACGGAACTTTTCGCCGTTCTCAAAGCTGAAAGTAATACCCTGTGAATTGTAGTCCACAAGCGATATTTTCCCCTCACCGCTATGACCGCCCGTGCCATACTCCTTTTTCAAAAATTCAGCCAACTGCTGTACAGTCGGGTGCTGTTCCTCATAGAAGTCCTGCACACGGAGCTTACCGTGAACGAATCCCGTTCCACGGTCAATTTCTGCTGCGAGAGCTTCATAGACCTGAACACTGTCAACTACCGGACCTTTTGCAAATTCCGACTTCGGCTTTTGTGATACAGACTTTGAAGCAGTCAGCGGTTCGGCATCGCCAAATAAAGAAAGCTGTTCGCCCTCAATATCGTTCTTCTCCCAAAGCGGCACATCATCTTGCTCATTTCGTTGAATTTCGTTAATGACTGTTTCATCGGTAAAAAGAGGCTTATCAATGTCCGCAGTATCCTGGGCAGGAGTCTCTACCGCAGAAGCATCGCTCATAAGCTCTACCGCCTGCTCGGCCTTGCTTGTATGCCTGTCTATAACCTCATCGGGAACAGAAACAAGGTCAGAAAAATCAAGTTCTGTCAGACCGTTTTCAATCATATCCTCAATGCTGTCAAACTGCTCCGTATCGAACACTTCACCGTCAAATTCGTGAGTGATCTTGAAGTCCACAAGGTCAGCCGTCACCTGAATGGGCAGCTCATCATCGGTCAGCGTGGTAAACGCAAGCCCGATGTTATGCAGATCGGAGAAATCAGCACCGTTATGATATTCCGCTTCACAGAAATCGTTGATAAGCCACTTTGCCTTGTCGAGCGGAGTTTCAAAGATACGCTGGAAGTCCATGATCTCCACAGGCTTATCAGGATTATGTTCGAGCATTGCCGTTTGCAGGAGTTTCGGAAAAGTAGACAACTCACGATACGGCTCGATCTCCATTTTATCGCCACGGTTATAGATACCGCAAACAGGTTCTCCGCCATAAAAAAGCTCTCCAACCTTATCACCCTCAGCGATAGCCAATTTCCAAGTGCCGTTCTCTGTCTCCGCCGATTCGCAGTCAGTGCCGAAAAATTTGTCTACGATCTGTTGCAGAGTTTGGAGCTTTTCCTCAGCGACAGTAATATCATCATAACCACGAATCGGGTGCTGTTCCTTGAAATCATCGAAAATACGCTGTTCCTCAGCCGTCAGCTCAGAATGGGCTTCAAGAAAAGGGACAAACACATCAAGTGTGTGCTTCGCTCTTTCCTGATACTCCGGCTGATTGAACGGGTGCTGCGTATAACCGAGAATACCCTCATTGTGGGCACGGATATGGTCGATCAGCGAACCACCGCCCGTACCTTTTCCGTCACCAATATCAAAGCGGCCCTCATAGCTGAACTCCTCACCGCCTATGATAGCAGTGATCGTGAAGTCTGTTTTTTTATACCAGCCAGCTTTCAGATCGGGGATATTACGTTCCGAATGCTGTTTTTCATCGAGGTATTCGAGGACAGCATTTCCAAGGGCAAAACTGCAATCAGGGTGTGCAAGAGCAAAATCGTGAACGATGTCGCTTTCGCTGACCCATTCATCACCGTCACCCTTTCCGAAATGGAATGTAAGGCTGTCAGGCTGCTTTTCGGGCTGTTCAGGCTCAAAGGTTACGTTATACTTGTGCTTTGCAATGCAAGCAAACGCCTTTTCTGTCTGCTCCTCATCACCGAGAACATCAAACAGGGCTTTCTTAATACGGTTGAGCTTAGGCTGATTGTCGCCGTTCTCCCAGCCGTGGAGTGCTGCACCGTCAAATGCAGTGATAAGTTCCTTTACGGTATCATCGGATATATCGGGAATACCATCTTTGATATAATCCAGAACAGCCCAATATGCCAAGTCATCAAATTCCTCGTGGATACGGTCAATGAAAGCCTGTCCGATCTCCTCAAAAGAAACAAAACGCTCCATACCGCTGAAACTGCAATGATATCCGTCCTCAGTCTTTTCTGTATGGAGAGCGTGACGGAGGTTTTCAGCATAATTATAAGTACGGTTTGAGATCTCACCTTGTTCAAAGATAAACTCAATATCTGCGGTTGTGCCGCCCCCTAACAGTCCGAGCGCAAGCTTACGGCGAATATCCTCACCGTCATGAAAACGCTGGGCAAGGTCATAGAGTGCAGACTCACTCAGGTTATATCCGAAAGTCGCCTTGTCGCTGGGCTTGTGTTTATCAAGATAACCGCTACTAAACAGAGGATACGCCATATCTTCCCATTCGTCGCTTGACAGAGTACGCTCCGCAAGGAATTTTGCAAGGTCAGCCTGTTGAAACAGCACTTCTTCCTCAGTGGGAACTTTGCTTGCGTTCTCACGGTCAGTGACCGCCTGCTTGTGAGCAGTCAGAAAGTCTGCAACATCGGACTCCTGCAAAGCATTGTGCAGGATCTCATCATATGCCTGAATATCCTCCGCCGTGAATGTTTCGTCAATGCTGTCGATCTGTCCTTTCGTCACATCACCAACAAACATAGCAGTAATAGCCGCCCTCTGTTCATCGGAGAAATCGTGCTGAGAAAAGAAGTCAGAAAGCTCAATACTGCGGTCAAAACTTGACTTGGCTTCAAGCATATCATTCAGTTTGGAGTGTTCGCCATAACGTTCAGCCGGAGCTTGTGACAGATACGCATCAACAAGAGAGAGCATTTCACCGAACTGTGCTTCATCGTATCGATTATCGAAAAAGTCAGCGAGATTGAGCTTTACATCTTCCACCGCAAGACGATGCACCACGGGAGAAAGTGCCACATTCTGCTCCATAGTCAGACCGAGGTCAGCCATATTTCGGAGCATACCGACCTCACGGACAGCGTTCTCCAATGCTCTATGAAAAGCAGGAGCGTTCTCCTTATCGACTGCAAATGCGACCTTGCCTTCACGGGAAACTGCATGATAGCTCACACTTGTCTCCAAAAACGGCTTGACTTCCTTGAACTGCTCAGGTGTGAGCTTGCTCATATAATAGCGAGTATCACGGTTTGCACAGTAATCACGGTTGCCGACTTCCTGTGCCTTATCAGGACTTGCAAACTGCTTACGCATACTGATCACTTCGTCCTTGATATTGCGGACAGCAACGAAGTCAGCGTGACTTACCGTCAGCGTTCCTTTACCGTACGGATAGATTCTGCCCGAAAACTGCATACCTCTCCGAGCCATAATATCAGCCATTTTCAGCACAAGATCACGGTCAGCCGTCACATATTCCTTTTGCGGAATGTAACGATATTCTGTATTGCCGATGATGTTTTTCTCAGGTGGAGAATACGGTCTGTTGGACTTTGTAACGTTCATATTGCCAAGGATTATTCTCAGCCAATCGGTATCCTTATCATTCACCGCCATACGGACAGTACCGTTCATTTCGTAGGCATAATAATTGATACCCGATTTTTCAAGCATTTCCTGCACACGCTGAAAATCCGCAAGCTGCATTGATATCAGCGACTTATCTCTGTTGTCTGTCGCATTATTCCACATTTTGTTGCCGTATGTCATAAGGTCAGCCACGCTGTCAACCTCCTTTGTCTTAGTCTCTTGTTCTACTTCTATCTGTTTTGGAATATCCCTGAGCATATCGTTCCAGTCTTTATATGTATCGGGCGTGATGATACGCTTCATATCGGGATACTGCTCCTGCAAACGCCGAGCAAATTCGTTGCCTGCCGTATCGTTATCGGAGCATAAAAATACATTCTCAGGAGCGATATTATGACGAAGCATCGTATCAAGGACGATACTCGGCTTCACGCCCATCATGGAAACAAGCCTGCAATTATCAAGTTCTTTGCTGTGCATTTGCAGATAGGAAAGCATATCTATTGCCGACTCAAAGAAAAAGGCCTTTTCGCCAGTGCCGTGTACTACCTCAAATCCGTGACCGCCAGCCGAGCCTGTTGCAATGCCTTTGAATTTATGCTCCGTTGATGTACCGACCTTTTCCGCACCGATGCCTTTGCCCCGATCGTCATAATACTTGAAAAGTACATTGCCTGTCTTTTCTTCCTGAGAGATAATGCCTTTCTTCACAAGTGCGGAAAGCATATCATAGTCAAGCCCTCTGGTCTTGCACAGATACGCAAACACACGCCTGCAATTATCAGCTTCAGCAAGGGAAAGCTCTCTTGCCGTTTGCTGAACAGGTTTCGATTCGTATGTGCGGGACGGAGTATAGGTGCGGTCAATGTGTTCTCCGGTCAGAGCTTCGACGGCATCAAGAAAGGACATATCCATATATTCTCGGAGTAAGCCGATATTATCGCCGCCCCTATTTTCGCTGAACCTGAACAATTGACCACGTTCTCCCGGACCGTTATCCTTGATATGCAGGCTGTCATGTTCCTTCCACACATACTCTTTGCCGACCTTTTTCAGGTCAAAGCCGTGAGACATGAGGAACTGAGGAAGATTGACGAGGTTCGCCCTTTCTTTCTGCTCATCAGTAATTCTCATCTGTTATTCCAGCCCCTGATCATTTCTCTTTTTGGGTGTCTGCTGAGATTTCTGCTGGCCTCGGCCACTGATACGCTGGGCATCTCTCTGCATTTTGCCACGGGAAAAGAAAGCTTTTTTGGAATCCTTTTTTGCGACCGTGACCGCAGACTTCTCACCGCCGAACACAGCGGAATGTTCCACGCCCTTAGATGTCAGCTCTGCCGATTTCTTCCGAGCCTGCCCCTCACCCATACGCTGGGTGA
>ENA-UPSY01000006-UPSY01000006.1-human-gut-metagenome-genome-assembly--contig:-NODE-6-length-183832-cov-52.991929_pt1 | contig 183832 bp, 158 predicted proteins | sample MGYA00250044_ERZ773365 | MGnify/ENA primary metagenome ERZ773365 (study PRJEB29103, sample SAMN06111932) | human gut metagenome | biome: human gut; feature: ankylosing spondylitis patient; material... | reverse complement strand
ATCGCCACCTGCCGCTCCGCCCAGTGCGGAGTGTCAGCCTGCAGATCCACCCGCAGGTTGCTGTACACCCGGCCGTCACGGATAGCGAGGCCCGTCGACACCATGTTAAGGATCTGCCGCTGGGCCAGCCGGGCCTTCGGATTGGTCAAACCCGCCACCGCTTCCGGCCCGGTCTGCGGAGCAATAACAATATCCGCCAGCTGCGCCGCCTCGCTGGCCGCCTGCTGGGTCACCACCGCGATCGGGGCCCCCAGCGACCAGGCGTGGCGCATCGCCCCCCAGACCCACGGGGTCTTGCCACTAACGGTCAGCGCCAGCAGCATATCGTGGCTGGAAAAGTCCAGCGACTGCAGCTCGAAGGCGCCAAGATCGTAATTATTCGCCGCCGTCTCCCGCTCGGCCATCGCCGCCGTCTGGCCACCGGCAATCAGCCCCACCAGCGCGTGTTTGCCTTCCGGAGAGTAGTCGCTGACCGCCTGGACTGCCGTGCGGCCTGATTCCCCGGCGCCGATAATGACCAGACGCCCTCCCCGGCTCATTGTCGCGGTGGCGATATCAATCAACCGGGCGATATCCGGCAGACAGGCGCCGACCGCCTCCGATATCTGCTTATCATCCTGATGCAGCATCGCCAGCATGTCGGCGGTGGCGAGGCGATCGATGTGGGTGGTATCCGGGTGACGACGTGCCTGCATTGACGCGGTTAGCGAACTGCTCATAACAACCTCCATTTACGACAGAAAAAGCGCATCTCGGCGAAATCAGCGGCCTGATGCATATCCTTATATTCATCATGACTATTTAACCTCTGTCGCCACTATAAGGGGAATCTTCCGCGCTTTACCGCCGTCGGGGTCACAGTTTACCGTCCCGATCGCCCGTTCACGGGCAATTGCCGATTATCTGAGCAATCCTGTCTCAGGTCTTATCTTCGCCTTCCGCCTGCATGGCCAGCCAGAAGGATTGCTGACAGAGGTTATAAAATTGTTTGCGCATTGGCTTCACCTCCAGGCCGGCGCTATCGATAACCTGCCAGTCGATCCAGCACTCCGGGCAGGAGGCGGCATCCTGTTGCGGAAGCTCGAGCTCGTAGCGGTGCTGGATCACCACCCCGCTGCGATGCCGCCAGCGCGCGATCTCCCACTCTGCTTCCGCTTCACGGTCCTGTTCACGATGCTGCGTCAGTCGTTCAACGTGCTGTTGCCGGAGGATATCCCGGACCAGAGATGCCAGTTCCATCATGTCTGCCTTAAGCCTGTGGCGAAAAGCGACAGTTTATCGTGGTCGGGCCGAGGCTACCGTAGCAAAAGCGGCCTTTTGCTTTGATTACACGGCTTTATGAATGCCGCGCTATCAGCGATAATAATCGTTCACTGAATCTATCCGGGATCGTCATGAAGGCATCAGAGCACCCGCCTCGCGTTCGTCAACGCGCCTTACCGCTAAAGCTGAGCACCGCCGTCTCCTTGATGATTGGCAGCGTGATCGGCGCCGTGCTGCTGCTGGTCTATGCCCTGTGGTATATGCAGATCAGCAATGCCACCCGCGACGGCCTGAAAGAGACCGCGCTGGCGGTGGCGCGTACCATGGCTGATATGCCGCAGGTGAAGCGCGGACTGGCGGCGCCGCCGCAGCAGCAGATTATTCAGCCGCTGGCGCAGGCCATCACCCGGCGCAACGACCTGCTGTACGCTATCGTCACCGATATGCACGGTATTCGCTATTCGCATCCGGACAGCTCAATTATTGGCAAACCCTTCATCGGCCACGATATCCAGCCGACGCTGCAGGGAAAAGAGAACGTGGCCATTAACCACGGGGTGCTGGCCCCGGCGCTGCGAGTGTTTACCCCGGTGTTCAACGACCAGCATCAGCAGATTGGCGTGGTGGTGGTCGGCATTTCGCTGAGTAAAGTGGACGAGCAGATCGCCAACAGCCGCTGGGACGTGCTGCTGACCATCCTGTTCAGCGCGCTGGTCTGCGCCATCGGCACCTGGAGCCTGGTGCGCGGCCTGAAGCGCGTCCTGCTGGGGCTGGAGCCGCACGAAATCTCCACTCAGTTTCAGCAGCGTCAGGCCATGCTTCACGCCCTCAAGGAGGGGGTGGTGGCCGTCGATGCCCATGGTGAGGTTAACCTGATCAACCCGGCGGCGCGCGAGATACTCTTTTCCGGGCCGGACAAGACGCTCGCGCATACCCCGCTGCTCGCCGACCTGCAGACGGTTTTGCACAGCGGCGAGCCGATGTACGACCGCGAGCTGGGGTGCAATGGCCTGTTGCTCATCAGCAATACGGTGCCTATCCGCAGCCAGGAGGCGGTGGTCGGCGCCATCTGTACCTTCCGCGATAAGACCGAAGTCAGCCAGCTGCTGCAGCGGCTGGACGGCATGATGAGCTATGTGGATGCCCTGCGCACCACCTCTCATGAGTTCATGAACAAACTGCACGTGATCCTCGGCCTGCTGAATATGAAAAGCTATGGCAAACTCGAGGAGTACGTGCTGCAGACCGCCCACCGCTACCAGGCGGACATCGGCGATATTCAGCACCGCATTAAATCCCCGGTGGTGGCCGGCTTTCTGATAAGTAAAATGCAGCGCGCCACCGAGTGCGGCTTTACCCTTAAGCTGGCGGAAGAGAGCCTGGTGCCGGATTGCCCGAATGAGAAGCAGGTCACCGTGCTGGTGACGGTGCTGGGCAACCTTATCGAGAACGCGCTGGACGCCATGAGCGGTCAGGCGGAGGGCGAAATCGGCCTGCTGCTGCACTATCAGGACGGCTGGCTAAGCGGTGAAGTGAGCGACGACGGGCCGGGGATCCCGGAAAACAACATCGACGCTATCTTTAACAAAGGCTTCTCCACCAAAGGCGAAAATCGCGGCGTCGGGCTGTTTCTCGCCAACCAGCAATTACGCGAGCTGGGCGGCACCCTCGCCGTCGAGTCGGAACCCGGCGTATTTACCCAATTTTTTGTTCATCTCCCCTGGGATAGTAAAAGGAAACGTGCGTGATAAATGTGTTGATTGTTGACGATGATGCCATGGTGGCCGAACTGAATCGCCTGTACGTGGCAAGGGTTCCCGGCTTTCGTTGCAGCGGGAGCGCCTCGACGCTCAGTCAAGCCCGGGAGATGATTAACGATCCGCAGCTGGAGATCGATCTGGTGCTGCTGGATGTCTATATGCAGCAGGACAGCGGGCTCGATCTGCTACCGACTATCCGTAAATCGGGGCGCGCCATCGACGTCATCATGATCACCTCGGCGGCGGATGCCGCCACGGTGCAGACCGCCATGCATTACGGAGTGGTCGATTACCTGATTAAACCTTTCCAGTTTCCCCGTTTTGAAGAGGCGCTTACCACCTGGCGGGAGAAGCGCAAGCTGATAACCGGCCAACCCTATTACGAGCAGGCCGACGTTGACCGCCTGCTGCACGGCGGCGCGCCGGAGGCCAGCGACGCGCGCAAGCTGCCCAAGGGGCTCACCGCGCAAACCCTGCGCACCCTGTGCCAGTGGATTGACGCTCACCCGGACGTTGAATTCTCTACCGATGAGCTGGCGGCGGCGGTGAATATCTCCCGTGTTTCCTGCCGCAAGTATCTGATCTGGCTGGCGCAGATCAATATTCTCTATACCACTATCCACTACGGCGCCACCGGGCGGCCGGTCTATCGCTACCGCCTGGTGGCCGAACAGTACAGTTTGCTTAAGCAGTACAGTCAGTAACGCGGTAGCCGCTGTCCAGCGACGCAAAGCGCAAGCGCTGCGGCGATGACAGTATAATGTCGCGATTTTTGGTGACGAAAATCGCGTCGATATCCTGCCGCTGACGCAACGCTGCGCAGCCTTTCTCGACGCCGAGGCCGAACAGCAGCGTGGTCCAGATATCGCCGTCTAAAGAATCGCTGGAAATCACCGTGACGCTGTCGAGTTCGTTGTCCAGCGGGTAACCGCTGCGCGGGTCGAGAATATGGTGCCAGCGCTTGCCGTCCTGCTCGAAATAACGTTCGTAGGTGCCCGAGGTGACTACCGACTGTCCGTTGACCGTCAGGGAGCCGATCAGCGCCTGCGCATCGGCAAACGGTTTTTTCAGGCCAATAGCCCATTCGCCGAGGGTATGCACATTGCCGCCGAGGTTGATCAGCGCCCTTTCCACCTGCTGCTGACGCAGATAATCACGCACCCGGTCAGCGATATAGCCTTTGGCGATCGCCCCAAGATCCAGCTCCATCCCCGGCTGCTGAAGAAACACGCTGCAGGTTGCCTCATCAAGGATCACCTCCTGCGGGCGGGTCAGCGCCAGCCGGGCCCTGATTTCGCCGGCGTCAGGCACGCTGTGTCCCTGAAAGCCAATCCGCCACAGCTTCACCAGCGGCCCAATCGCGAGGTTAAAGGCGCTGTCGCGCACCATGCTGGCGGCTTTGGCGCACTGAATGAGCTGAAAGACCGGGCGGCTGACGGTCACCGGGTGACGTCCGGCGGCGTGGTTGATATCCATCACCTGCGACTCGGCGCGGTTAACGGTGAGCAGATCTTCGTAGCGCTTGATTAACTGAAATACGCGGGAGGCCAGCGCCTCATCATGGGAGCAGAGTTTGAGCAGGATGGGAGAACCCATCAGAACGGCGGAGTAGCTATAGACGCGGTTATCAGACATCGGGCTCTCCTTAGTAGGGGTAAGCCGGGCGGCGAAAGCGCCGGCCCGGCATCAACAATGGCGTGTTATCCTCTGGCGCGTTTCGCCGCCTGGTGGCCCGCGAGGGTGCCGAAGATGATGATATCCGCCACCGCGTTACCCCCGATACGGTTGCCGCCGTGGATCCCGCCAACCACTTCACCGGCGGCGTAGGCGCCGCGGATCGGCTGCCGGGCAACGTTCAGCACTTCGCCATCGGTGTTAATGGTCACGCCGCCCATGGTGTGGTGCACCCCCGGGGCGATACGAATGGCGTGGAACGGACCTTCGTTAATCGGCGCGCGCAGCGCGGTGGTCCGGCCAAACTGTTCATCATGCTGTTTTTCCACCGCCCCGTTGTAGCACTCGAGGGTGGCGAGGAAGGCATGGTAATCCATCCCCAGTTTCTCCGCCAGTTCACGCGGCGAGCTGGCGCTGGTGACGAAGCCTTTGGCGATGTACTCATCGGCGGCTTTGTTTTTCGCCCGTACATGTTCGTCAAAGACGATGTACGCATAGTGTTCCGGCAGGGCGATAATCGCCGCGGAGACTTTATCGCGGGTCTCCATTTCGTTGAAGAAGCGGTTACCCTGCTGGTTGACGAGGATCGCCCCACCGCCGCGAATCGACTCGGAAATCAGATAGGAGGTCTGCTGTTCAACGGTCGGGTGAATTTGAATTTCGCCCATATCCACCGTGTCGGCGCCGATACGCTCCAGCAGCGCGATACCGCTCCCGGTGGCCCCTTTGTGGTTGGTGGTGACGAAGCCTTCGAGGTCAGGACGATACTTCACCACCATCGCGCTGTTGGCGCTGAAGCCGCCGGTGGCCACCACAATGCTTTTGCTCTGGACTTCAATGATCTCGTTTTCGTCGTTGATCAGACGCACGCCGCTGACTTCATCGCCGCTCATCAGGATCTCCTCCACTGAGGTATCCAGCAGGACGTCGATGCCGCGTTTGGTGATGTTGCGCACCAGGCCGCTAATCAGATAGCCGCCGACCGCTGACCCGTCGCGCGGACGGTGGGTGCGGTCAATGCTCATCCCGCCGGTGGTGGTGATATCGTTGAGCATAATGCCGCGGTCAGCCAGCCATTCAATGGCTTGCGGGGCATTCTCCACGAAGCGGCGCAGCAGCTGCGGGTTGTTTTTATTGTGCCCACCTTTCAGGGTTTCCTGATAGAACAGCTCTTTGCTGTCCTGAATGCCTTTCACGCGCTGGAAGCGGGTCTCCGCCGCGTTCATCCCGGCGGAAGCCTTGATGGTGTTCCCGCCAATGGTCGGCATTTTCTCGACGATCAGCACGCTGGCGCCTTCGTCGTGAGCCTGAATGGCGGCCGCCAGACCGGCGCCGCCGCTGCCGACCACCACCACATCATAGCTTTTCGGCGCGGCGTCATTGCCGCCCTCTTCCGCCGCCAGCGCTTTGCTCGATTTCAGCATCGCTTTGGCGACCGCTTTTTTCACCGCCTCGCTCTGGCTGGTGGCCCCGGAAATAGCGTCCACGTGCGGGGTATTGGCGGTCAGAATACGTTCGCGGATCTCTTCGAAGCTGGTGGTGAACTCCACGGTCTGCACCGGGCTCGCCGCCAGTTCGATATCGGCGATATGGTCATTTTCGAGGCTGACGTTGATCACCAGCTCATTGGCGTCATCCTGAACGGTTTCAACAAACATCCCCGGCTTAAATTTGGCATCGCCCATGCTCATGTCGCGGATCATCGCTTCCACCAGCGAGAAGCGCCACAGCGGTTCCGGAATGTGCAGCGCCTCGCGCTGGGTGCTGTCGATAAACAGCTCCAGCTCTTCACCCGCGGCGATACGAGCCGCCCAGTCCGGATAGGCGATGCAGGCGCGGCCCACGGCGATCAGGTCATAGCCGTGATCGAGGCCCAGCTCGGCATCGGCGACGTTAACCACCCCGCCGACGCCCATCACCGGCACCTGAGCCAGAGTTTCAGAGCGCATGGCGCAGTATTTCTCAATCAGCGGCGTTGGGTCGCAGGTATCAACGATAGAGGGACGCAGAGTCGCGCCCACCGAGAAGTGCAGATAATCGACGCCGCGAGCGGCCAGTTTTTCCAGCAGATACATGGTGTCGTCGAAGCGGATCCCCGGGACCTCCATCTCTTCCGGCGAGAAGCGGTAACCGATGATAAAGGCGTCGTCAGCGTACTGGCGGGCCATTTTATGGGTGATGTCGAGCACCGCCAGCGGGAAACGAGCGCGATTGTCGCGGCTACCGCCCCACTCATCGTCGCGCTGGTTGGAGTTCGGCGAATAGAACTGCTGAATGAGATAGGTGTTAGCCCCGTGAATTTCGACCCCGTCGAAACCGGCGAGGATAGCGCGACGGACCCCATCGCCAAACTTGGCGATCATGCCTTCCACTTCGTCTCCGCTCAGCGCCCGCGGCATCGCGGCGCCCTCACGCGGGGCGGCGATAGCGCTCGGCGCCACCGGCTGGCGACCGCCGATCAGCTGCGGGTCGACCATGCGGCCGCCGTGATAGATCTGCAGAATCGCTTTCGAACCTTCCGCTTTAATCGCTTCGGCGATTTTCGCCAGGCCGGCGATTTTTTCATCGTTATCGATACCGATAGCACCCGGGAAGGCCAGGCCGTAGTCATCAATAAAGCAGCACTCGACAATAATGGTGCCGATGCTGCCGGCGCGAGCGCGATAGTACTCCACCAGCTCGCTGGTGACAGTCCCATCGAAATAACCGGTGCAGGTGGTCATCGGCGCCATGAGCAAACGGTTTTTCAGCTCCGTACCATTTGGTAAAGTAAATGGCTGCAGAATTCGTTCGTTACTGGTCATAAGTTACGCTCCAGATTTTAAAATATTAAAAATTCAGAATGGGGTGACGGAATCATTAATGGTTGTGGTTTTTTAATTCCTGTTGTCATGCCAATAATATAACGGGTTTTTTAGTTACTAAATCAATTACGTTAGTTATAAAACTATTTAACCCCAGCAATAACATCGCTACCTCTATTGTATTATTAAAATAATAAATAGCATTTACATAATACAAATGAACGATAACATTTCAGATACTTACGTTAACATTCACAGCGACCAAACACGCGCATATTACGGTTATTATTCAGTAACTTATAAAGCATACAGATAAAATTAGCATTAATTGCTTATTTTTATTTTAACATTTACCGATATTTTCGCCAAAATAACACCTCATCACATAGGGTTATACTGATAATAAAAAAATAGTGAAATCACCTGCTTTTCTTGATCTTGATCAATTGCAACGGCCATTGAAAGCGCAATATATAAATAACCAATAAATTTAATTTAACGCCCATCAAATCGCGTTAAATAATCGCCCCAACGATACTCAGAAACGCAAAATAAAAACTAAAGAAACTTTTGTAATTAAAGAAACCACTGAGCACATCGCTGGCGTAAACGTTATTTTCAACAACTTGCAGATACTCATTATGAAAGAGAAAAAGACAACCATACCGCCTGCCGGTGCAGTCAATCCAACGACTGCGAATAAAAAACGTCTCCTGATGATGGCGCTGCCGATTATCGTTGCCGTGCTGTTACTCTTCGTCCCGGTCCCGGACGGCCTGCCGCCGTACGCCTGGCACTACTTCGCTATCTTCGTCGGGGTGATCGTCGGGTTGATTTTTGAACCACTGCCTGGCGCCGTTATCGGCATCACCGGCGTGGTGGTCATCGCCCTGTGCAGTCAGTGGCTGCTGTTCAGTCCGGAACAGATGGCCGCACCTGGCTTCAAAATGGCCGGCGCCTCCTTTAAGTGGGCGGTGAGCGGCTTCGGCAACTCCACCGTGTGGCTTATCTTCGGCGCCTTTATGTTCGCCGCCGGCTACGATAAAACCCAGTTCGGCCGCCGCCTGGCGCTGATTCTGGTGAAATATCTCGGCCGTCGCAGCCTGACGCTGGGCTACGCCATCACCTTCGCGGATCTGCTGCTGGCGCCGTTTACGCCGTCGAATACCGCGCGCAGCGGGGGCACCATCTACCCGATTATCGCCAACCTGCCGCCGCTGTACGGTTCAAAACCAAACGATCCGAGCGCGCGTAAAATCGGTTCCTATCTGATGTGGGTAGCGATCACTGCCGCCTGTATCACCAGCTCGATGTTCCTGTCGGCACTGGCGCCGAACCTGCTGGCGCTGGCGCTGGTAAAAAGCATCGTCGGTATCAACATCTCCTGGGGCACCTGGTTCATCGCCTTCCTGCCGCTTGGCGTACTGCTGATCCTGACCATGCCGCTGCTGGCCTACTGGTTCTACCCGCCGGAAGTGAAAGTCAATAACGAAGTGCCGCTGTGGGCCGCTCGTGAACTGGAAAAACTGGGCAAACTGTCGCGCAATGAGATCCTGCTGCTGGTGTTCGTCTGCTTCGCGCTGATGATGTGGATCTTCGCCGCCGACTGGATTGAACCGGCTCTGGCCGCCCTGCTGGTTATCGTGCTGATGCTGTGGACCGGCGTGCTCTCCTGGAGCGATATCACCAACAACAAAGCGGCGTGGAACACCTTTGTCTGGTTCGCCACCCTGGTGGCGCTGGCCGACGGCCTCTCCTCTACCGGCTTTATCGCCTGGCTGGGTAAAGAGGGCGGCGCGCTGATGAGCGGTATCTCCCCGGGGATGGCGACCATCGTCCTGCTGCTGGCGTTCTACCTGCTGCACTATCTGTTTGCCAGCACCACCGCGCACACTACCGCGCTGCTGCCGGCCATGCTGACCATCGCCGCCACCATTCCGGGGATGAATATGGAAGTGTTCGTTCTGCTGATGGTGACCTCGCTGGGCGTGATGGGGATCATCACCCCGTACGGTACCGGCCCAAGCCCGATCTACTACGGCAGCGGCTATCTGCCGACCAAAGATTACTGGCGCCTCGGCACCATCTTTGGCGCCATCTTCCTGGCCGCCCTGCTGCTGATTGGCTATCCGTGGATGTCCATGATGTTCTGATTCATAACCGCCGGGACCACCCCGGCGGTTTTATCTTTATGGAGTAAGTGATTATGTCGACTAAACCGTTTGTTTATCAGGATCCGTTCCCGTTGGCGCACGACGATACCGAATACTATCTGCTCAGCAAAGCGCACGTCTCCGTCGCCGAATTTGACGGCCAGGAAGTGCTGAAAGTGGAACCGCAGGCGCTGACCCTGCTGGCGCAGCAGGCCTTCCACGACGCCGCCTTTATGCTGCGCGTCTCCCATCAGCAGCAGGTCGCGTCGATTCTGCTCGACCCGGAGGCCAGCGATAACGATAAATATGTCGCCCTGCAGTTCCTGCGCAACTCGGAAATCGCCGCCAAAGGCGTCCTGCCCACCTGTCAGGACACCGGCACCGCCATCATCATGGGTAAAAAAGGCCAGCGCGTCTGGACCGGCGGTGGCGACGAAGCCGCCCTGGCGCAGGGCGTGTACAACACCTATACCGAAGATAACCTGCGTTACTCGCAGAACGCCCCGCTGGATATGTATAAAGAGGTCAACACCGGCACCAACCTGCCGGCGCAGATCGATCTCTACAGCGTCGACGGCGACGAATATAAATTCCTGTGCATGGCGAAAGGCGGCGGTTCCGCCAATAAAACCTATCTCTATCAGGAAACCAAAGGGCTGATCACCCCGGCGAAGCTGAAAAACTATCTGGTGGAGAAGATGCGTACCCTCGGCACGGCGGCCTGCCCGCCGTACCATATCGCCTTTGTCATCGGCGGTACCTCGGCGGAAGCGACGCTGAAAACCGTCAAGCTGGCCTCCACCCGCTACTACGACGGTCTGCCAACCGAAGGCAACGAGCACGGTCAGGCGTTCCGCGATGTGCAGCTTGAGCAGGAACTGCTGCAGGAAGCGCAAAACCTCGGCCTCGGCGCGCAGTTCGGCGGCAAATACTTCGCCCACGATATCCGGGTGATCCGTCTGCCGCGCCACGGCGCCTCCTGTCCGATCGGCATGGGCGTCTCCTGCTCCGCCGACCGCAACATCAAAGCCAAAATCAACCGCGACGGTATCTGGATTGAGAAACTGGAGAGCAATCCAGGAAAATATATCCCTGAACATCTGCGTCAGCAGGGCGAAGGCAAGGTGGTCAGCATCAACCTGAATCAGCCGATGAGCGAGATCCTGGCGCAACTGTCCGCCCATCCGGTTTCCACCCGCCTGAGTCTCAACGGCACTATTATCGTCGCTCGCGATATCGCCCACGCCAAGCTGAAAGAGCTTATCGATAATGGCGAGGAACTGCCGCAGTACGTGAAAGATCACCCGATCTACTACGCCGGCCCGGCCAAAACGCCTGCCGGTTACGCCTCCGGCTCCCTCGGCCCGACCACCGCAGGCCGCATGGACTCTTACGTCGATCTGCTGCAGTCCCATGGCGCGAGCATGGTGATGCTGGCGAAAGGCAACCGCAGCCAGCAGGTCACCGACGCCTGCCACAAACACGGCGGCTTCTACCTCGGCAGCATCGGCGGCCCGGCGGCGGTGCTGGCGCAACAGAGCATCAAGAGCCTTGAGTGCGTGGCGTATCCGGAACTGGGGATGGAGGCGATCTGGAAAATCGAAGTGGAAGATTTCCCGGCGTTTATTCTCGTCGATGATAAAGGCAACGATTTCTTCCAGCAGATCGAGAACAAGCAGTGCGCCGGCTGTAAACAGCACGGCTAACGCCCCCTCTGGCGCTAACAGCAGGCCGTCGCCGTTCAGGTGACGGCTTTTTTTATGCCCGCGCCGCGCCAGCTTGAACTCACTTCCTGCCCGACTATGCTCAACGACAAGTCGTCCCTTGAATGCTGAAAAATAACAATAACTCCCTTTCCCGGGTTGATGCTGACCCTCCGGTCGACCGGGACGATGCCCCAGCCGTCGCGCCGCAGGAGGGTGAGAAATAAGGGATAACGTAGCGGCATTTCCGCCGGGTAGCGGCGTACGCCTTACCCGGCCTACAGGGGCCGTGCAGCCAGCCGTTAATTAACCCACTTGCGCGACTGAAACTGCCGGTGCTGGCGGCCACAACATCGCTGAGACGTTCCCGGAAGACGGGGGCACAGGGGGCGGCGGCGACTGGCCGCTCCCTGCGCCATGAGTGACATAACGCAGAAGATCAACCGGGAGCGTAATCTGCCCGGAATTAACATAGTCGTTGTAGCCCTGCCAACATAGTGCGAACAGGAACACTTCCGGTTGTGCCGTTATTTCCCAAGGTGGCGGCTGCGTCTTACCCGGCCTACAACGACTGCCGGGCAATCCGACCTGGACGACGACTCAACCCTGCGCGGCGTCAATGTCGTCAAACACCTGCTGCGCCAGATGCATCGTGGCATTGGCCGCCGGCAGTCCGCAGTACAGCGCAGAGTGCATGATCAACTCTTTCAGCTCATCGCGGGTCACCCCGTTGTTAAACGACGCGCGCAGATGCATCTTCAGCTCCGCCTCGCGATTGAGAGCAATCAGCATGGCAATGGTGATCATACTGCGGGTGTGGTGGTCGAGCCCCGGACGGGTCCAGGTCTCACCCCAGGCGTAGCGGGTGATAAAGTCCTGAAACTCTTCGTTCAACGGCGTCAGATGCTGCAGCGTACGGTCGACGTGGGCGTCGCCCAGTACTTTGCGCCGCACCGCCAACCCGTCCTGATAGCGCTGTTTATCCTCCATGGCGTTCTCCCTGGAAAAAGCTCAGCAGCGCTGAAGTAAAGCTTTTCGCCGCCTCAATGTTTGACAGATGCGATGCCGGCAGAACTACCACCTGGGAGGCGGGGATCTGCTGCTGCAGGAAATTAGCGTCACCGACCGTGGTGACAGGATCACTTTCCCCGGCGATGATTAACGTCGGCAGCGGGATCTGCCCTACTTCGCCCCGCAGGTCGGCGGCGGCCAGCGCCTCACAGCAGGCGGCATAGCCTTCGGCGTCGGTATGGGTCAGCTGGTGACACAGGGCCTCCACCACCTCCGGCGCCTTCTGGCGAAACGCGTGGGTGAACCAGCGATCCGCCGCCCCGGCGGCCACCACCGCCATTCCCTCCTGGCGTACCGCCCGCGCCCGCGACAGCCAGCTGGCCTGATCGCCGATGCGCGCCGCGGTGTTCGCGACGGCCAGACCATAAAAACGCTCTGGCGCAAAGCGGCCCAGCCACAGACCGGTCAGACCGCCCATCGAGATCCCGCAGAACCAGGCGCGGTCGATATTCAGATGATCGAGCAGCGCAATCACATCTTCCCCCAGCTGGGCGAGGGTCACTTTGCCATTTTTCGTCGTTTTACCGTGGCCGTGGGTGTCGTAGCGCAGCACCCGGAAATGGGCGGTTAACGCCTCTGTCTGCGGCTGCCACATCGCCCGGGTGGTCCCCAGCGAGTTGGAGAGAACGATAACCGGCGCACCTTCCGCTCCATCGAGTTGATACTCAAGATTCATCATGTTGCTCCTGATAACGCGCCAGCACCTGGCGCACAAAGCGTTCGGCGCTGCCGGTCGCCGTTGCCGGGTCCAGCAGCGTGGTTAAGCGTTCGCGGGAGAGATACTGACTAACCCGCGGGTCTGCCGCGAGCAGATCGACCAGCGGGCAGTGGCGGTCCAGCGCCTGACGGCACAGCGCCTCAATATGATGGTGCGCCTCAGCTTTGCCGATGCATTCCGCCAGCGCCAGGGTCACCGCCTCAGCCATGATCAGCCCGTGGGTGATATCGAGGTCGGCACGCATCTTTTGCGGGAAGACCTGCATGTCGCGCACCAGCGCCTCGCTTTGCGCCAGCGCCCCGCCCACCAGGGTAATCAGCTCCGGCAGGGTCTCCCACTCCGCCTGCCAGCCGCCCAGCGCCCGCTCGTGCTGCTGAATCTGGCAGGCGTAGAGGGTGGCCATCAGACCCGGGGTGCGCTGGGCGGCGGTCAGGATCGCCGCGCAGGCCACCGGATTGCGCTTATGCGGCATCGTCGACGAGCCGCCGCGCCCTTCCGCTACCGGCTCGCCCACCTCAGCCACTTCGGTCTGCATCAGCAGGGAGAAGTCGTTAGCGAATTTCCCCAGGGTGCCGCAGACGCCAGCGAACCAGGCGCCTGCCTCCAGCAGCCGATCGCGCTGGCTGTGCCACGGGGTATCCGGCAGCGACAGACCGAGGTTCTGCGCCAGCGCCTGGCCAACCGCCGGTCCTTGCGCTTTCAGCGCGTCCAGGGTCCCCGCGGCGCCGCCGAACTGCAGCACCAGCAGACGCGGACGCATCTCCCGCAGCCGCTGCTGCCAGCGCAGCAGCGCGTCGAGAGTGCCCGCCAGCTTCAGACCAAAGGTCACCGGCAGCGCATGCTGCATCCAGGTCCGGCCCGGCATCACGCTGTGGCAATGACGGTCGGCCTGCCAGGCGAGGGCCGCCAACAGTCGCTCAAGCAGTTGCTCGGCGGCATCCAGCGCCCCGCGCAGCTGGAGCACCAGCCCGGTGTCGATAGCATCCTGACTGGTGGCGCCCCAGTGAACGTAGCGCGCGGCGTTTGGATCCCGCGCTTTTACCTGGGCCGTCAGCTGTTTCACCAGCGGGATCGCCAGATTACCCGCCCCCACAGCCGCCTCGCCCAGGGCGGTAAAATCGATCGCCTCGTGGCGGCAGGCCGCGACAATCGGCCCGACCGCCGCCGCCGGCACCATCCCGCAGGCGGCCTGCGCCTGGGCCAGCGCCGCTTCAAAATCCAGCATGCCCTGCACCCGCTGCGCGTCGCTGAACCAGTCGGTGAGCGGACTGCTGCGCAGCATCGGGGTCAACAAACTCATTCTGGCTCCTTAAACACGTTCAATAATCAGGGCGATCCCCTGCCCGACGCCGATGCACATGGTACACAGCGCGTAGCGGCCGCCGGTCCGTTTCAGCTGGTAAGCTGCGGTCATCGCCAGGCGGCCGCCGGAGGCGCCGAGCGGATGCCCCAGGGCGATCGCCCCGCCGTTGGGGTTCACATGGGCGGCATCGTCCGGTAAGCCCAAATCGCGGGTCACCGCCAGCGCCTGGGCGGCGAAGGCTTCATTCAGCTCGATCACGTCCATCTGGGCTAACGTCAGACCGGTCTGCGCCAGCACCTTCCGCACCGCCGGCGCCGGGCCAAAGCCCATAATGCGCGGCGCCACCCCCGCCGTCGCCACGCCGACCACCCGGGCCAGCGGCTGAAGATCGTTGGCCGCCAGCGCGGTTTCGCTGGCCAGCAGCAGCGCGCAGGCGCCATCGTTAACGCCTGAGGCGTTGCCGGCGGTGACACTGCCGTCGGCGCGCACCACGCCGCGCAGTTTCGCCAGCGCCTCCAGCGAGGTGCTGCGCGGGTGTTCATCGCGACTAAACCGCAGCGGCTCGCCTTTACGCTGCGGCACCTGGACGGCGATCAGCTCATCGGCAAAATGCCCAGCCTCCTGGGCCGCGGCGGTGCGCAGTTGACTGCGTAAGGCGAACGCATCCTGATCGGCGCGGGAAATGGCAAACTCATCGGCGACATTTTCCGCCGTCTCCGGCATGGAATGCACGCCGTACAGGGCTTTCATCTGCGGGTTAATAAAGCGCCAGCCGATGGTGGTATCCTCCATCTGCATGCTGCGGCTAAAGGCGCTCTCCGCTTTACCCATCACAAACGGCGCCCGGGACATACTCTCCACGCCGCCGGCGATCATCAGCTGCGTCTCCCCGCTTTTAATCGCCCGCGCCGCGACGCCGATCGCATCGAGGCTGGAGCCGCACAGGCGGTTGATGGTGCTGCCGGGCACGCTCTCCGGCAACCCGGCCAGCAGCAGCGCCATCCGCGCCACGTTGCGGTTGTCTTCCCCGGCCTGGTTGGCGCAGCCAAAGATCACATCGTCAATGCGCGAAGGATCCAGTCCCGGGTTACGCTCCAGCAGCGCTTTCAGCGGCAGCGCCGCCAGGTCGTCAGCGCGCATCGTCGCCAGGGTACCACCAAAACGGCCAAAGGGTGTACGCACCGCATCACAGATAAATGCCTGATTCATCATAGGTTCCTTACGCGCTTTCCGCCAGTTGTTCAAAGGTCAGCGTCACCGGAGTGATGCGCTGCAGCTCTTCAAAAGAGAGACCGTTAAAGATTTCCCGCACCACCGGGCCGCGGTCGGTAATGTCGATCACCGCCAGGTCGGTATAGATCCGGCTCACGCAGCCGACGCCGGTCAGCGGGTAGCTGCACTGTTCCACCAGCTTGCACTCGCCGTCGCGGGTTAGATGGTCCATCATCACAAACACCTGGCGAGCGCCGATGGCCAGATCCATCGCCCCGCCGACCGCCGGGATGGCGTCCGGCGCGCCGGTGCTCCAGTTGGCGAGATCGCCGCTGGCGGAGACCTGATAGGCCCCCAGCACGCAGATATCGAGATGGCCGCCGCGCATCATGGCGAAGGAGTCGCCATGGTGGAAATAGCAGCCGCCCTGCAGGAGGGTAACGTACTCTTTACCGGCATTGATCAGCTCGGGATCTTCTTCTCCGGGCTGCGGCTTCGGCCCCATGCCCAGCAGGCCGTTCTCGCTGTGCAGGAACACCTCTTTGTCGGCAGGCAGGTAGTTGGCAATCCGGGTCGGCAGGCCAATGCCGAGGTTAACGTAAGCGCCTTCGGGGATATCGCGGGCCACGCGCTGGGCCATTTCGTCACGGGTCAGTTTTTGCATCTCGGGCTCCTCAGGCGCTTTGTGCGGCAGTCAGGTTTTCCAGCGAGAACACGCGCTGGACGAAAATGCCGGGGGTGATGATGTGTTCCGGGTCGAGGTCGCCCAGCGACACCAGCTGCGAGACTTCAACGATGGTGGTTTTCGCCGCCGTCGCCATAATCGGGCCAAAGTTGCGCGCTGCTTTGCGATACACCAGGTTGCCCCAGCGGTCGCCCTGGTGGGCTTTAATCAGCGCGAAATCGGCTTTGATCGGATACTCCAGCACATAGTGGCGGCCGTCGATTTCCCGTGTCTCCTTGCCTTCCGCCAGCGGCGTGCCGTAGCCGGTGGGGGTAAACACCGCCCCCAGCCCGGCGCCGGCGGCCTGGATCCGCGCCGCGAGGTTGCCCTGCGGCACCAGCTCCAGCTCCACTTTGCCGCGGCGATAGAGGTCATCGAAAATCTGGGAATCGACCTGGCGCGGGAAGGAGCAGATCATTTTGCGCACCCGGCCAGCCTTAAGCAGCGCCGCGAGCCCCACTTCACCGTTGCCGGCATTGTTGTTAATGATGGTCAGGTCGCGGGCGCCCTGGTCAATCAGGGCGTCAATCAGAAAGGTCGGCTGGCCGGCGGGACCAAAGCCGCCGATCATAATAGTCGCCCCGTCGTGGATCCCGGCGATGGCCTCGCTCAGCGTCGATACGCTTTTATCAATCATCAGGTCGCTCCAGTGATGTGCGGTAATCGCACTTTTATTCGTTGTTCGCACAAAATGTGACCCGCTTAACGATGTCGGTCAAGGGCGATAATCGAAATATGGTGCGATAATCGAACATCGGTTATCTTTAGCGAAAGAATGTGATCGATGGCAAATATGGGGAACAGAAATGGACAAGCATCCAGACGATTTACTGACCGGCGACGGCGATCCGTTTAAGGGCGATCCTAACTTCATGGCCTCGCTGGCGCGCGGCCTGGAGGTGATTCAGGCATTCACGCCGCAGCGGCCCCTGCTGTCTATCTCACAGATCAGTCAAAAGACCGGCATTCCGCGCGCAGCGGTGCGCCGCTGCCTGTATACCCTGAGCAAGCTGGGGTTCGTTTATGCCGAAGACGGTAAGCATTTTCAGCTGCGGCCGCGGATCCTGGCCCTGGGTCACGCCTGGCTGGCCTCGACGCCGCTGGCGCGTTCGGCGCAGCCGGTGCTGCGGCATCTGAGCGAAATGCTCAATGAGTCCTGCTCCATCGCCACCCTCGACGGGGACGATATCCTGTATATCGCCCGCGCTTCCAGCTCGCGGATCATGACCATCGACCTCGATATCGGCAGCCGCCTTCCTGCGTGGGCGACCTCGATGGGTCGGGTGCTGCTCAGCCATCAGCCGGAGGAGAAGCTCAACGACATGCTGGCCAGGGTAACCATGATCCGCTATACCCCGCAGACGGTGGATTCGGTGGCGAAGCTGCGCGCCGAGCTGAAACGGGTGCATCAGCAGGGGTATGCCCTCAACGATCAGGAGCTGGAGATGGGCCTGCGCTCCCTCGCGGTACCGCTGATTAACGCCCAGGGGCAGGCGCAGGCAGCGCTGAACGTCGGGGTGCATGCGGGCCAGATGTCGGCCCGCGAGATGATCGACCGCGTGCTGCCGGAGCTGCAAAAAGCCGCCCGCGAGCTAACGCTGCTGCTGCGCTAACGGCTGCGCTTGGCGTGCCGCTCCCAGGTCTCCTGCTTCGCTTCGGCCGATTTACGCAGCGCGACATAGCAGGCGCCGCTACCGCCATGATGTGGTAGCGCGGCGCAGAAGGCCTGCACCTCCGGCAGCTCTTCCAGCCAGCGCGCCAGATAGCTGCGGATGATATTGGCATGGGACTGGTCGTCGCGGCCTTTGCCGTGAACGATCAGCACATTGCGTAATCCCTCTTTCTGCGCCTGCACCATAAAGGCGAAGAGCATCTGCCGGCACTGTTCCACCGGCTGGCGCAGCAGGGAGAGGCTCGCCTGCTGGCTGTATTTCCCCCGCCGTAGCTTATCCAGCACACCGCTCTGCAGCCCTTCGCGCTTAAACTCCAGCGGCGTGGCGAGCGGTACGATATCGAGATAGCCGGTAGTGAGAAAATTATCCAGTTGCAGGGTGTCGACGCGCTGCGGGGCGCGACTGTTGCGCCCGGGATGCCAGTGCACGTCATTGTTACGTTTCAGGGGCTGGACATCTTCCATGGCGTCAAGAAACAGGGATTTGTCATCAAGGTTCATGGGCTCTCCTCCAGCGGCTGTCGCCAGCTACTATAGCCGCCTCGCGCTCCCCCCTCAACGCGTTTAGCCCCGTCTGCTGGCAAAGTGAGCGCGACGGGCGGTTAAGGAAACAATTGTCGACTCTGGCGGCGAAACAGGGTGATTAATGACGCCGTTAGCGGCGTCTGCCGGGTGTCGCGCCGCTGGATCAGAAAATAGGCCGCCGTCGGCAACGCTTCGCGGACGGGGATCATCATCAGCTTGTCCGCCATCATCGGATCGTTGCCGAGCTCCACCGGCAGGATACTGAGAAAATCGCTTTTCACCACCAGGCTGATGCACGACGAGAAGGTCTCGCACACAATATCCACCTTTGGCGCCAGCCCGGCCTGATTAAACCGGTCCTGCAGCTGTTTAAAGTAGCTGCCACGCGGCGTCGGCATGGTCCAGTGGTGATCCATCAGCTCCACCAGCGAGGTGGCCTGCGCCGCCGGATGCCCCGCGCGGGCGAAGACCGCGAACGGTTTCTCAAACAGTTTTTCAAAGCTGAACTCATGGTCGTACGGCCCGGGATAGTAGGTGTTGATGGTGAAATCCAGCTCCCCCTGGCGCAGCTCATTGATCATCGCCAGCAGCTGGCCCTCCATGATCCGCACCTTCACCTGCGGATGCTGCTGATGAAAGCGGCAGATCACCGACGGCATCAGCGACCGGGCGACGCTGGCGCCAAGGCCAATATTGATCTGCCCGGCCTGCTCTCCCTGGCGCTGCAGCAGTTCATCCTGCGCCGCCCGCAGCTCCTCGAGGATCAGGCTCGCATGTTGATAAAAACTTTCGCCATCGTCAGTCAGCGCCACCCCCTGGCGGCGGCGGACGAACAGCTGAGCGGAAAGCCCCTCCTCCAGCTCTTTAATCGCTTTGGTCAGGGCCGGCTGCGAGACCGCCAGCGAGCGGCTGGCGCCGCGAATACTCCCTTCCCGGGCCACCTCGACGAAGGCGCGAATTTGATGAAATTTAATCTGAAATGCCATGCTTTTGGTGATAACCGTTGTTTATCAGACGGAAGAAAATGACATCTACTGTAATCCATCAGGCTGTGCCAGGTTAAGAGCGTTAAGGCCTGTAGCGCGTCAGTGATAAACAAAAGCTATCACATCGTGAACGCCGTCACATTTTTTACTTATGACAGGATAAGCTATGCCGCAACTTGATGAATACCTGCGCCAGCTGGCGCCAGCCATGACCCAATGGCGCCGCGATTTTCACCTGCACGCTGAATCCGGCTGGCTGGAGTTTCGCACCGCCAGCAAGGTGGCGGAGATCCTCGACGGACTCGGCTACCAGCTGGCGCTGGGGCGTGACGTCATCGATGCCGACAGCCGGATGGGGCTGCCGGATGAGGAGACCCTGACCCAGGCTTTCGAGCGCGCCCGCGAGCAAGGGGCGCCGGAACGCTGGTTGCCGGCGTTTGAAGGCGGGTTCGCCGGCGTGGTGGCGACGCTCGACACCGGACGTCCCGGCCCAACCCTGGCCTTTCGCGTCGACATGGACGCCCTCGACCTCAATGAGCAGCACGATGACAGCCACCGCCCCCATCGCGACCATTTCGCCTCCTGCAACGCCGGCATGATGCACGCCTGCGGCCACGATGGACATACCGCCATCGGGCTGGGTCTGGCGCATGTGCTGAAGCAGTATGCCGCCCAGCTCAACGGGGTCATTAAACTGATTTTCCAGCCTGCTGAAGAGGGTACCCGCGGCGCCCGCGCGATGGTGGCCGCCGGCGTGGTGGACGAGGTGGACTATTTCACCGCCATCCATATCGGCACCGGCGTTCCGGTCGGCACCGTGGTGTGCGGGGGGGACAACTTTATGGCCACCACCAAATTCGATGTGCATTTTAGCGGCGTGGCCGCCCATGCCGGCGGTAAGCCTGAAGATGGGCGCAACGCGCTGCTCGCCGCCGCCCAGGCCGCCCTTGCTCTGCACGCCATCCCACCGCACAGCGCCGGCGCGTCGCGGGTCAACGTTGGGGTGATGCAGGCCGGCACCGGACGCAACGTGGTGCCCTCTTCGGCCCTGTTAAAAGTGGAAACCCGCGGCGAAAGCGAAGCCATCAATCAGTATGTTTTTGACCGGGCGCAGCACGTCATCGCCGGGGCCGCGGCGATGCATCAAGCCGGGTACGAGTTACGCATGATGGGCGCGGCCACCGCCAGCGCCCCGTCGCCGGCGTGGGTGGCGTACCTGCGCGAACAGGCCGCCCTTGTGCCCGGCGTGCAGCAGGCGGTGGATCGCATCGCCGCCCCGGCGGGATCGGAAGACGCCACCCTGATGATGGCCCGGGTCCAGGCGCGCGGCGGCCTCGCCTCGTACATGATATTCGGCACCGAACTGAGCGCCGGTCACCACAACGAGAAGTTTGACTTCGACGAGAGCGTAATGACGGTCGCGGTCGACACCCTGGCGCGCGTCGCGCTTAACTTTCCCTGGCAGCGGGGGGTGTGATGGAACCCATCTTTCAGTTTGTGGACGAGGTGATTGAGGCAAGCCGCGAGACGTATTGCGCTATCGCCGATGACATCTGGGATCACCCGGAGACACGCTTTGAGGAGTTCTGGTCCGCCCGCCGGCTGGCGGACGCCCTGGAAGCGGAAGGTTTTCAGCTTACCCGGGATGCCGGCGGGATCCCCAATGCTTTTATCGCCAGCGTCGGCGAGGGCCAACCGGTTATTGCCCTGCTGGGCGAGTTTGACGCCCTGGCGGGTCTTAGCCAGCAGGCCCACAGCGCGGAGCCGACATCGTCGACGCCGGGGGGCAACGGTCACGGCTGCGGGCACAATCTGCTCGGGACGGCGGCTTTCGCCGCGGCGGTGGCCGCTAAAAAATGGCTGCAGCAGCACGGCGGCGCAGGCACCCTGCGCTTCTACGGTTGCCCGGGGGAAGAAGGCGGCTCGGGCAAAACCTTTATGGTGCGCGAAGGGCTGTTTGATGACGTCGATGCGGCACTCACCTGGCATCCGGAGGCCTGGGCCGGGATGTTCAGCACCCGCACCCTCGCCAACATTCAGGCGGCGTGGCGCTTTACCGGCACCGCCGCTCACGCCGCCAATTCGCCGCACCTGGGGCGAAGCGCCCTGGACGCGGTCACCCTGATGACCACCGGCAGCAACTTCCTGAATGAACATATTATCGAGAAGGCGCGGGTTCATTACGCCATTACCGATACCGGCGGCGTCTCGCCCAACGTCGTCCAGGCCCAGGCGGAAGTGCTGTATCTGATCCGCGCGCCGGAGATGGCCGACGTGGAACAGATTTTCGCCCGCATTGAGAAGATTGCCCAGGGGGCCGCGCTGATGACCGAGACCCACGTCAGCTGCCGCTTTGAAAAAGCCTGCTCGGGCTATCTGCCCAACCGCACGCTCGAAGCGGCGATGTACCAGGCGGTATGCCATTACGGCACGCCGGCATGGAGCGACGACGAGCGCGCCTTTGCCGCGGCGATCCGCGCCTCGCTCAGCGACAACGATATCAACAACAGCCTGAACAATATCGCCGGCACCGGCGGCGAGGCGGGGAAAACCTTCGCTCGTCGCCACCGCGACACGCTGTTAATTGATGAGGTGGCGCCGTGGGCGGCCACGGATACGCTCCTCGCCGGCTCCACCGACGTCGGCGACGTTAGCTGGAAAGCGCCGGTGGCCCAGTGCTTCAGCCCCTGCTTCGCGGTGGGTACCCCGCTGCACAGCTGGCAGCTGGTGAGCCAGGGACGCACCGCCATCGCCCATAAAGGGATGCTGCTGGCGGGGAAAGTCCTCGCGGCGACGGCGATCCGCTTATTCAGCGACCGCGCGCTGCTGGAGGCCAGCCAGCGAGAGCTCAGGCAAGCGCTGGCAGAACATCCCTACCGCTGCCCGATCCCGGCGGAGGTGAGTCCGTCGGTTTTACGCTAACCATACAGACCAGACCGCTCCTGACAGACGCTGACCGGCATCGCGGCACGCACCGACCATAATAATCGCCGGCAGTACGGGAGCAGGCCTGCCTAACACAACAACGACAACAGAGGAACGCCCATGAGTATGTCATCCATACCGTCGCCTTCCCCCGCCGGAAAGCGCTATGGCTGGGTAGAGAAGATCGGTAATAAGGTCCCGCACCCGTTTTTGCTGTTTATCTATCTTATCGTGGCGCTGATCGCCGCCACGGCGATACTCTCCGCCTTCAACGTCGGGGTCCAAAACCCTGCGGACGGGTCGCGGGTGGTGGTCAAAAACCTGCTCAGCGTGGAAGGGTTGCACTGGTTTCTACCGAACGTGATTAAAAACTTCAGCGGATTCGCGCCGCTGGGGGCGATCCTCGCCCTGGTGCTGGGCGCCGGCTTTGCCGAGCGGGTGGGCCTGTTGCCCGCGCTGATGGTGAAGATGGCCTCCCACGTTAGCGCCCGTTATGCCAGCTATATGGTGCTGTTTATCGCCTTTTTCAGCCATATCTCTTCCGACGCCGCGCTGGTGATCATGCCGCCGCTGGGGGCGCTGATGTTTCTCGCCGTCGGTCGGCATCCGGTCGCCGGCCTGCTGGCAGCCATTGCCGGCGTGGGCTGCGGCTTTACCGCCAATTTACTGATCGTCACCACCGACGTGCTGCTCTCCGGGATCAGCACCGAGGCGGCCAAATCCATCGATGCCTCTCTGCACGTCAGCGTGATCGACAACTGGTACTTTATGGCAACCTCGGTGATCCTCCTGACCCTCGTCGGCGGTTTGATCACTGACAAGCTGGTGGAGCCGCGGCTGGGCCAATGGCAAGGCAGTCGTGATGACAAGCTGCAGACGCTGACCGCCGAGGAGCGTTTCGGCCTGCGCATCGCCGGCGTGGCGACGCTGGCGTTCGTGGCGGTCATCGCCCTGATGGTGGTCCCCGAAAACGGCATTCTTCGCGACCCGGTTCAACACACGGTCATGCCCTCGCCGTTTATCAAAGGCATCGTGCCGCTGATTATCTTTTTCTTCTTTGTCGTGTCGCTGGCTTACGGCATCGCCACCGGCAAAATTCGCCGCCAGGCCGATCTGCCGCAGCTGATGATTGAGCCGATGAAAGAGATGGCCGGATTTATCGTGATGGTCTTCCCGCTGGCGCAGTTCGTGGCGATGTTCAACTGGAGCAATATGGGTAAGTTTATGGCCGTTGGCCTGACGGACCTGCTGGAGAGCGCCGGCATGAACGGCGTCCCGGCGTTTGTCGGTCTGGCGCTGCTGTCGGCTTTTCTGTGTATGTTTATCGCCAGCGGCTCGGCCATCTGGTCGATTCTGGCGCCGATCTTCGTGCCGATGTTTATGCTGCTGGGCTTCCACCCGGCGTTTGCGCAGATCCTGTTTCGCATCGCCGATTCATCGGTGCTGCCGCTGGCGCCAGTTTCACCGTTTGTGCCGCTGTTTCTCGGTTTTTTGCAGCGCTACCGACCGGACGCCCGCCTCGGGACATACTATTCGCTGGTGCTCCCTTACCCGCTGATTTTTCTCGCCGTCTGGCTGCTGTTGCTGGTGGGCTGGTATCTGGCAGGACTGCCCATCGGCCCTGGCATCTATCCGCGGCTTCCTTAAGCCGCTGAAGCGCCAGGGACGGCGGCTTACGCTTAACGCGGCACCTTCACTTTGACCTTGCGGGGGAGATCCGCGGCTCCGGCGAAGATGCCGAAAAGCGCGCGATACCCGCGTTCGAGCAACAGCGTGAGGCCGTGGATAACCAGGCCGCTGAAGATCAATACGATTACGCCAGTCAGTATATATTGCATAGCCCCACCTCTGAGTTATTAACCACGCCGCGCCGACGCGGCGGCACCTTCCCGGGCGCGCAAAGCTGCGCGGAGGACCGGCGTCGTCAGCTTAAAAGTAGCAAAAACCATGCCCGATAACCCGTCAGGATCGATCCAAAAATAAATCAACGTAACGGCCGGTGGCTGCCGGTCGATGATGCGGGTTTATCTTTTGGGAGTATAGTTGACCGCCGCCGGCGCGTGGTATCGTGTGGCCCTCGTGTACGATGGTGGATGACCGAAACGATGTTGACCTTGCTGCAGGATAAAATGGATACCCCGCTGGGGGCGCTGTGGGTGCTCTGCGACGAACAGTTTAATTTGCGCGCCGTCGAGTGGGACGAGCACCGCGATCGGATGGAAACCCTGCTCGATGTACACTATCGCCGGGAAGGCTATCAGCGCGTCGACTGCCGCAATCCAGGCGGTCTCAGCAGTAAGCTGAACGACTATTTTGCCGGCGACCTGGCCGTTATCGAGACCCTGCCTACCGCCACCGCCGGCACCCCTTTCCAGCGCCAGGTCTGGCGGGCGTTACGCGAGATCCCCTGCGGCCAGGTGATGCACTACGGTCAGCTGGCCGAGGCGCTCGGTCGTCCCGGCGCGGCGCGCGCCGTGGGGGCCGCCAATGGCGCCAACCCGGTGAGTATTGTGGTGCCCTGCCATCGGGTCATCGGGCGTAACGGCACGATGACCGGCTATGCCGGCGGCGTGCAGCGTAAAGAGTGGCTTCTACGCCACGAGGGCTACCTGTTGCTTTGACTGAAAATGCGTTTTCGGAATTTTCAGGTAATTTTACAATCCAATGTGGCTGAATAATCTATTTTTAATCAAGCAGATATCAGCCTGTGTTGATTTACCCTGCTGATATTACGTGTTTCAGAGCCTGAAGACTTACCTGCTCATCAAAAAGATGTTAAAATTGACCAATATCAATTAAGGCCTGAGCAGACATATGATCCCTGAGAAGCGAATTATTCGACGCATTCAGTCTGGCGGTTGTGCTATCCATTGTCAGGATTGCAGTATCAGCCAGCTCTGCATCCCCTTTACTCTGAACGAGCATGAGCTTGATCAGCTGGATAATATTATCGAGCGGAAAAAGCCCATCCAGAAAGGTCAAACCTTGTTCAAAGCGGGTGATGAGCTGAAATCGTTGTACGCCATTCGCTCCGGGACTATCAAAAGCTACACCATCACCGAGCAAGGCGATGAGCAGATTACCGGCTTCCATCTGGCGGGCGATCTGGTGGGCTTCGACGCCATCGGCACCGGCCTGCACCCGAGCTTCGCCCAGGCGCTGGAAACCTCGATGGTGTGCGAGATCCCCTTTGAAACCCTCGACGATCTTTCCGGAAAAATGCCGAATCTGCGTCAGCAGATGATGCGCCTGATGAGCGGTGAGATCAAAGGCGACCAGGATATGATCCTGCTGCTTTCCAAAAAGAACGCCGAAGAGCGCCTGGCCGCGTTTATCTATAACCTGTCCCGCCGTTTCGCGCAGCGCGGTTTCTCTCCCCGCGAGTTCCGACTGACCATGACCCGCGGCGACATTGGCAACTATCTCGGCCTCACCGTCGAAACCATCAGCCGTCTGCTGGGGCGTTTCCAGAAGAGCGGCATGCTGGCGGTGAAAGGCAAATACATCACCATTGAAAACGGCGACCTGCTGGCCCAGCTGGCCGGTCAGGCGCGCAACGTCGCTTAATCTCCGCGCAACACCTGGTCAGGATCGGCATTTTTTTCAGATTTGTTGATCTGACCAGGCTCCTCCCCTGTTTCAATTCATCCATATAGGTTATCTTTTTAATAACTGACGGTAGCTGCAGTTGTAAGGAGACCCTGTATGGCGAAGTATCAGAGCATGCTGGTAGTAATCGATCCTAACCAGGACGACCAGCCGGCGCTAAGGCGAGCGGTGTACCTGCACCAACGGATTGGTGGACGCATCAAAGCCTTTTTGCCGATCTATGATTTTTCTTATGAAATGACCACCCTGCTGTCGCCGGACGAACGGACGGCGATGCGTCAGGGCGTCATTGCCCAACGAACGGCCTGGATCCGCGAGCAGGCGAAATTCTATCTTGAATCCGGTGTGCCGATTGACGTGAAAGTGGTGTGGCACAACCGCCCCTTCGAAGCCATTATTCAGGAAGTGATCAGTGAGAAACACGACCTGCTGCTGAAGATGGCCCACCAGCACGACAAGCTGGAAGCGGTGATCTTCACCCCGACCGACTGGCATCTGCTGCGTAAGTGCCCCTGCCCGGTCTGGATGGTGAAAGATCAGCCGTGGCCAGAAGGCGGTAAAGCGCTGGTCGCCGTCAATCTGGCCAGCGAAGAGAATTATCACAACACCCTCAACGAGAAGCTGGTTCGCGAGACGCTGTCGCTGGCGGAAGAAGTCAACCACACTGAAGTGCACCTTATCGGCGCCTATCCGGTCACCCCGATCAATATCGCGATTGAGCTGCCGGATTTCGATCCCAGCGTCTACAACGACGCCATTCGCGGTCAGCATCTGCTGGCGATGAAAGCGCTGCGGCAGAAGTTTGGCATTGACGAGAAATTCACCCATGTGGAAAAAGGGTTGCCTGAGGAGGTGATCCCGGATCTCGCCGAGCATCTGCAGGCGGGGATCGTGGTGCTGGGTACGGTCGGACGCACCGGCCTCTCCGCGGCGTTCCTTGGCAATACCGCGGAGCAGGTCGTCGACCACCTGCGCTGCGATCTGCTGGTGCTTAAACCAGAGGCCTATCAGACGCCGGTGGAACTGGACGACGACGACGACGATTAACCTTCCCTCCCGGAACGTTCACCTTCCCCCGCCTCGCGGGGGATTTTTTTGCCCGCTTTCCCTCAGGCACAAAAAAGGGGCGCTTGCGGCCCCGTCATTGCATGGCGATCATGAACGACTCAGTGGATACCCAGACGCCAGGCCAGATCGATCTCTTCTTTCAGCTCCAGCGAGGAGAGCGCCATCAGGTCAGCAAACTCCAGCTCCAGCAGTTTAAGTTTTTTCAGATACTGCGCTGGGGTCATGACGGTGGTGTCGCGGCGTAAGAATTCGATGGCCATCTGCGTTGGGGTTAACTCGGTATCCATAATATCCTCTGTCTGATGTAAGAACCGGAACATTATATCACCTCTCGCCGCTTATTTTATGAACAATTCCTGGCATCCTTCTGCATATAAAAAAGCCGTCTCACAGGAGACGGCTTATAAACAAACGTTGTAAAACAATAATGTTACATTACAGCGCTTTCAGGATCGCATCGACGCTGGCTTTGGCATCACCAAACAGCATATGGGTGTTCTCTTTAAAGAACAGCGGGTTCTGTACGCCGGCGTAACCGGTGTTCATCGAACGCTTAAAGACCACCACGTTCTGCGCTTTCCACACCTCAAGCACCGGCATACCAGCAATCGGGCTCTTCGGATCGTCCTGCGCCGCCGGGTTGACGGTATCGTTAGCGCCAATGACCAGCACGGTGTCGGTGTCGCTGAAATCATCGTTGATCTCATCCATCTCCAGCACGATGTCGTAAGGCACCTTGGCCTCCGCCAGCAGGACGTTCATATGCCCCGGCAGACGGCCGGCGACCGGGTGAATGCCAAAGCGCACCTTAATGCCGCGCGCCCGCAGCTTCTCGGTGATCTCGGCCACCGGATACTGTGCCTGGGCCACCGCCATACCATAGCCCGGGGTGATGATGACCGAGTGCGAATTTTTCAGCATCTCCGCCGTCTCTTCGGCGCTAATTTCGCGGTGCTCGCCCACTTCTTCATCGCCGCCGCTGGAGGAACCATCGGTGCCGAAGCCGCCGGCGATCACGCTGATAAAGGAGCGGTTCATCGCCTTACACATAATGTAAGAGAGGATGGCGCCGGAAGAGCCCACCAGCGCGCCGGTGACGATCAGCAGGTCATTGCTCAGCATAAAGCCCGCCGCCGCCGCCGCCCAGCCCGAGTAGGAGTTGAGCATAGAGACCACCACCGGCATGTCCGCGCCGCCGATAGAGGCCACCAGGTGCCAGCCGAAGGCCAGCGCGATCGCGGTCATCACCAGCAGGCACAGGACCTGGGTGCCGGTGCTGTCGGAGCGCACGAAAATCACCATCAGTACGAAGGAGACCACCAGCGCCGCCAGGTTCAGCTTATGGCGATTAGGCAGCATCAGCGGTTTGGAGGAGATCTTGCCGCGCAGTTTACCAAACGCCACCACCGAACCGGTGAAGGTCACCGCGCCGATGAAGATGCCGAGGAACACTTCGGTCAAATGGATATTGACCAGAATCTGCTCCATACCGGTTTCATGCTGCAGGTAGCTGTTAAACCCTACCAGCACCGCCGCCAGGCCCACGAAGCTGTGCAGGATGGCCACCAGCTCCGGCATCTCGGTCATTTCGACCTTCTTCGCCAGACGAATACCGATGGCCCCGCCGATCACCATCGCGAGGATAATCCAGCCGACGTTGCCGGCGTCCGGCCCCAGAATGGTGGCGATCAGAGCGATGGCCATCCCGGCGATGCCGAAATAGTTGCCCTGCTGCGAGGTTTCGTGTTTCGACAGACCCGCCAGGCTGAAAATAAACAGGATTGCAGCAACAATGTATGCAGCTGTAACTAATCCACCAGACATGTGCTACCCCTTATCCTTTGCGAAACATTTTCAGCATGCGCTGAGTCACGGTAAAACCACCGAAAATATTAATGCTGGCGATCAGTACCGCGATAAAGCTCAGGAAGCTGACCCAGCCGCCGTGGCCTATCTGCAACAATGCGCCAACCACGATAATGCCCGAAATGGCGTTCGTCACCGACATCAGCGGCGTATGCAGGGCATGGGAGACATTCCATACCACGTAGTAACCCACCACGCAGGCCAGCGCGAAGACGGTGAAATGGCCGAGGAACTCTTTAGGCGCCACGTTGGCCAGCCAGCCGAAGAGGATAATCGCCAGCGCGATCAGCGCATATTTGCGCCACGGCGACGCCGGTTTGACCTCTTCTTTCGGCGCTTCCACTTTTTTCGCCGCGGCCTGCGGCTGAGCGGAGACCTGAATCGGCGGCGCCGGCCAGGTGATTTCGCCTTCGCGCACCACGGTCACGCCGCGCACCACCACGTCATCGAAATCGATAACGATATTGCCGTCTTTCTCTTTGCACAGCAGCTTCAGCAGGTTCACCAGGTTAGTGCCGTAGAGCTGGGAGGACTGGGTCGGCAGACGGCCTGGGAGGTCGGTATAACCGATAATTTTCACGCTGTTGGCGGTGGTCACCACTTCGCCCGGCACGGTGTACTCGCAGTTGCCGCCGTTTTGCGAGGCGAGATCGACCACCACGCTGCCCGACTTCATTGAGTCAACCATTTCCCGGGTGATCAGCTTCGGCGCCGGTTTGCCCGGTATTAACGCCGTGGTGACGATAATATCGACCTCTTTCGCCTGGGCGGCGAACAGCGCCATTTCGGCTTTGATAAAGGCTTCGGACATCACCTTGGCATAGCCGTCGCCGCTGCCCGCTTCCTCTTTAAAATCCAGCTCGAGGAACTCGGCGCCCATACTCTGCACCTGCTCCTTCACTTCCGGGCGGGTATCGAAGGCGCGGACAATCGCGCCCAGGCTGTTGGCGGCGCCAATCGCCGCCAGTCCGGCCACCCCGGCGCCGATAACCATCACCTTGGCGGGCGGAACTTTGCCTGCCGCCGTGATCTGCCCGGTAAAGAAACGACCGAATTCATGGGCCGCTTCAACGATAGCGCGGTACCCGGCGATATTGGCCATTGAGCTGAGCGCATCCAGCGATTGGGCGCGTGAGATACGCGGCACCGAATCCATCGCCATCACGTTGATATTACGGGCCGCCAGTTTTTCCATCAGCTGCGGGTTTTGCGCCGGCCAGATAAAGCTAATCAGCGTGGTTCCTGGGTTTAACAGGGCAATTTCATCGTCATTCGGGGCATTGACCTTGAGGATGACATCGGACTGCCACACCTCGTCGCCGGTCACGATTTCAGCCCCTGCCTGGGCAAAGGCCTCATCGTCAAAGCTGGCCAGCTTCCCGGCGCCGCTTTCTACCGCGACGCTAAAGCCGAGTTTGAGCAACTGCTCAACGGTCTTCGGCGTGGCGGCGGCCCGGGTCTCCTGGGCTAGCCTTTCTTGTGGTACACCAATACGCATAGTTTTCCCTTCCATCGGTTTTTGATGATGGTTTACTTTTCTGACCAACAGCGACAGGACGGCAAAATCATCCTCGCCATCTTTCGCTGTCTGCAAAATGAAACAGTAACAAACTTTTTATAACCTACTGAAAATAGCGATTGTGATCTACAGCGATAAAACAGAAATTTTGATTTTATTGCTTATTGTCAGCACAGATGGTTCCGGGCAGCAATATTTACCTGAATTTGCCTCTCAGGCCTGATAATCCGCTTATCCAGTGGTATAAAACGCCATTTATCGCCATTGAGATCATTGTATTAACATTACATTAACTAATAAAAGTGGTATCGATTATCGTTTTTGCTGGTCAAGCGGCTGTTTTTTCAACATATCGAAAAATGTTATCTTTCCGTAGTATACGATTCGGGCGGCACGCAAAAAATGACGCAGACAGTCACGGCGATTAAATGCAATAATCAAACGTTTTCAGTCAACAACAACACCAGTATATGGTTTGCGCAAGGCAAAGGATTATTTTTATGAAGCTTAAAAACACCCTCCTGGCGTCTGCTCTCCTGACAACCGCCACGTTGTCTGCCCACGCAGCGACCGAGTTGACCCCGGAGCAGGCGGCTGCGCTGAAGCCCTACGATCGCGTTGTCGTCACCGGCCGCTTTAATGCCATTGGCGACGCGGTGCAAGCGGTATCGCGCAAAGCTGACAAAGACGGCGCGGCCTCATTCTATGTTGTCGACACGTCGGATTACGGCAATGGCGGCAACTGGCGCGTCACGGCTGACCTCTATAAAGACGACGCGCCGAAAGCGGATGCGCCGAAAAATCGCATCATCAATGGCGTGATTGAGCTGCCGAAAGATCAGGCCGTTGAGCTGATGCCTTACGACACCGTCACCGTCCAGGGCTTCTATCGCAGCCAGCCGGAAGTGAACGACGCCATCACCAAAGCGGCGAAAGCGAAAGGCGCCTATGCGTTCTTCATCGTCCGCCAGGTCGACGCCAACCAGGGCGGCAATCAGCGCATTACCGCCTATATCTACAAAAAAGATGCGGAAAAACGCGTTCTGCAGAGCCCGGACGCTATCCCGGCTGATTCTGAAGCCGGCCGCGCGGCGCTGGCCAAAGGCGGCGAAGCGGCGAAAAACGTCGAAATCCCGGGCGTCGCCACCACCGCGGCGGTTGGCTCCGGCACCGGCGTAGGTCGTTTCTTCGAGACCCAGTCGTCAAAGGGCGGACGTTACACTGTCACGCTGCCGGACGGCACCAAAGTTGAAGAAGTGAACAAAGTGACTGCGGCGCAAATGGTGCCGTTCGATAACATCAAGTTCACCGGCAACTACGGCAACATGACCGAGATCTCCTATCAGACGGCAAAACGCGCGGCGAAGAAAGGGGCGAAGTACTATCACATTACCCGCCAGTGGCAGGAACGCGGCGGCAACATCACCATCAGCGCCGATTTGTACAAATAATCGCTGCTGACTGGCTAAAAAGGCGGCGCATTGCCGCCTTTTCATTTTTTTTCATCCCCCGCCATTGCATGGCCCCCGGACACTCCGTAAAATCCCGCGCCTTAGCGCAATCCTCCATTTTTATGCGATTTCGCAAAATAAATATTCTGGAACAGCCATTTTCACCTCGGGAATGCAATGGAAAAGAAACTGGGCCTGAGCGCCCTGACCGCCCTGGTCCTCAGCTCAATGCTCGGCGCTGGCGTATTCAGTTTGCCGCAAAATATGGCGGCCGTGGCCAGCCCTTCCGCTCTGCTCATCGGCTGGGCGATTACCGGCGTCGGGATCCTGTTCCTCGCCTTCGCGATGCTGCTGTTGACCCGTATTCGTCCCGACCTCGACGGCGGGATCTTCACCTACGCCCGCGAAGGGTTCGGCGAGCTGATCGGCTTCTGTTCCGCCTGGGGCTACTGGCTGAGCGCGGTGATCGCCAATGTCTCCTATCTGGTGATCGTCTTTTCGGCGCTCAGTTTCTTCACCGATACCCCTGAGCTGCGCCTGTTTGGCGATGGCAACACCTGGCAGTCTATCGTTGGCGCTTCAGTTCTGCTGTGGGTGGTCCACTTCCTGGTCCTGCGTGGCGTGCAGACGGCGGCGGGGATTAACCTGGTCGCCACCCTCGCCAAGCTGTTGCCGCTGGGGGCGTTTGTCGCCCTCGCCGCCCTGGCCTTTCAGCTGGATACGTTCCGCCTCGATTTCAGCGGCCTGGCGCTGGGCGTACCGGTGTGGGAGCAGGTTAAAAACACGATGCTGATCACTCTGTGGGTGTTTATCGGCGTCGAGGGCGCGGTGGTGGTCTCCGCCCGCGCGCGACACAAGCGGGACGTTGGCCGCGCGACGCTGCTGGCGGTGCTTTCGGCCCTCGCGGTGTATCTGCTGGTCACCCTGCTGTCGCTGGGCGTGGTGCCGCGTAGCGAACTGGCCGAAATGCGCAACCCGTCGATGGCGGGACTGATGGTCAGACTGATGGGCTCGTGGGGTGAAATTGTGATTGCCGCCGGGCTTATCGTGTCGGTGTGTGGCGCCTATCTCAGCTGGACGATCATGGCCGCCGAAGTGCCTTACCTCGCCGCCACTCACAAAGCCTTCCCGCGCCTGTTCGCCCGCCAGAACCGCAACAACGCCCCCTCCGCTTCGCTGTGGCTGACCAATATCAGCGTTCAGGCGTCGCTGGTCCTCATCTGGCTGACCGGTTCGGACTACGGCACCCTGCTGACCATCGCCTCAGAGATGATCCTCGTGCCCTATCTGCTGGTCGGCGCCTTTTTGCTCAAAATCGCCACCCGTCCGCTGCATAAAGCGGTGGGTATCGGCGCCTGCATTTATGGCTTATGGTTATTATACGCGTCGGGACCTGTGCATTTGCTGTTGTCGGTGGTACTTTACGCTCCGGGTCTTCTGGTCTTTTTGTACGCCCGACGTACGCACCAGCACGATCGTTCGCTCAAACGCCGCGAATTGGCGCTAATTGGTTTATTGCTGGTTGCCGCTGTGCCGGCAACGTGGATGCTGGTGGGGTAAGCGGTCGCCCTGCCGCAGAAATCAAAGGAGATACCCATGGCTGAACAACAGCCCCGCCCGGTTCTGATCACAGGAGGAGGCCGCCGCATCGGCCTCGCGCTGGCGCACCATTTTCTGCAGCAACACCAGCCGGTGATCGTCAGCTATCGCACGCCCTATCCGGCGATCGAAGACCTGCGCGAAGCGGGCGCCCTCTGTCTGCAGGCCGACTTCAGCAGCGATGACGGCATTTTGACCTTTGCCGAAGCGGTTAAATCGCATACCAGCGGCCTGCGGGCCATCATCCACAACGCCAGCGACTGGATGGCGGAGAAGCCGGGCGTACCGCTCAGCACGGTGATCAACCGCATGATGCAGATCCACGTCCATGCCCCCTATCTGCTCAACCACGCGCTGGAGGAGCTCCTGCGCGGCCACGGCCACGCCGCCAGCGACATTATCCATATCACCGATTACGTGGTGGAGCGCGGGAGCGATAAACATATCGCCTACGCCGCCAGCAAGGCCGCGCTGGACAACATGACCCGCTCCTTTGCCCGCAAGCTGGCCCCGGAGATCAAAGTCAACGCCATTGCGCCGTCGCTGATCATCTTCAATGAAGGTGACGACGAGGCTTATCGTCAGCAGGCGCTGGATAAGTCACTGATGAAAATCGCCCCGGGCGAGAAAGAGATCAGCGACCTTATCGACTATCTATTTACCAGCCGCTACGTGACGGGCCGGTCATTCGCCGTCGACGGCGGTCGCCCTCTGCGTTAGTGGAAGCGGCTCCAGCCAACAATCAACAGCCACGCGCACAGCCCCCAGCACCCCACTGCGCCTGCCAGCGCCAACGGCAGGCGCATGATCCCGGTGAAGTACCACAGCGACAGCAGATAGATAAAATAGGGAACGATCGACCACATGCCGAACACGATAGTGGTGCGCAGGGCTTCAATACCGCGCTCGCTGGCGACAATATAGTGGGCGATGAGCGCAAAGGTGGGAAACAGCGGAACAAGTCCGGCGATGGCGTAGTTTTTGGTTTTCGCCAGCACGCCAATCAGCACCACCACCAGCGCGCCCAGCAGCCCTTTGATTAACAGCCCCATGTCCTTATGCCTTAACAATGAATCAACAAGTTAGCGCAGCATAGCGGAATTAGCGCTGTTTATAAAAGAGGAATGGCGGGTAAAATAGGCGCGGTGTATGTTACTTCTTTTACTGATGTGCAATAGACATGAATAAAATCGTTTTTGTTGAGGATGACCCTGAGGTAGGGGCGCTGATCGCCGCCTATCTCGGCAAGCATGATATGGATGTGGTGGTCGAGCCTCGCGGCGACCGCGCAGAGGAAGTGATCGCGCGGGAGAAACCGGACCTCGTGCTCCTGGACATTATGCTGCCCGGCAAGGACGGAATGACGCTCTGTCGCGATCTGCGTGGGCAATGGCAAGGGCCGATTGTCCTGCTGACCTCGCTCGACAGCGATATGAACCATATCCTCTCCCTGGAGATGGGCGCCAGCGATTATATCCTGAAAACCACCCCGCCGGCGGTGCTGCTGGCGCGACTGCGTCTGCATTTGCGCCAGCATATCGCCCCGGCGGGAGCTGGCGCGCCTGCGACGCTCACCCCGCACAAGACCATCTCCTTTGGCTCACTGACCATTGACCCGGTCAACCGCCAGGTGCTGCTCGGCGGAGAAAGCGTCGCCCTGTCTACCGCCGATTTCGACCTGCTGTGGGAGCTGGCTACCCACGCCGGGCAGATTATGGACCGCGACGCCCTGCTGAAAAATTTACGCGGCGTCACCTACGACGGGATGGATCGCAGCGTCGACGTCGCCATCTCGCGCCTGCGCAAAAAACTGCTCGATAACGCCACAGAACCCTACCGGATTAAGACGGTACGCAATAAAGGCTACCTCTTCGCCCCCCACGCCTGGGACAACTGAGCGGTCCTTCTGCGGCCCTGAAAGGGGCCCGTTTACCGCCTGTTCCACGGCGGCATGCGCATCGCATTTTCCGCCGCCGTCGCGCTGGCGGGCCGCCGCCAGTTTGTCATATTGAGTAAATCAATATGTTTCGCCGTACAGAAGCCCATCACATAACCCCTCAATATGATTGTGCTCAAGGACTTACCGTTATCAGAGTGGCATAAAGCCTGAAAACACAGGACTTTTGCATGATGAAATACGTTGTACTTTTGGCACTTACCCTCTTCACGTCACTCTCTGGCTGGGCTTTTTCCCTCGACAACGCCGATATCCGGCTCCTCTGTCCACAGCGCGGGCAAATTAAGGTGCTCCTCCACCGCTATCAACATACCCAGCAATCCTGGGGAGATCACCATTTCGAAACCGGCGGCGGATACGTGCGCCAGGGGCCGCTGCTGGTGATCCCGTTTGCTAACCTTGATCAGATGATTTACCACCAGACCACCGGCGAATTTGCTTACTGGTATGCCGAAGCAAAACAGCTGGTGCGCTGTCGACTGCTGAGCCTGGCCACCCTCTATCCGGTGGATATCCCCTACTATCGCGAGTAGCGCCCAGCGGCGCGCAGATGACACTGGACATAATCCTTGCCTAATGCAGAGGTAAGCTCGCAATAAGTGACACTGTCACATTTTTAACGGCGCAGCTCCCACCGGCTGGCTATTGTCAGGGGACATAAACCCTGCTTTGATAGCGTATCGGTTACTCCCGCGCGGGCCTCGGCTCGCCCCGGTAAACCCGAGACGTTTCCGCCTCGCCGGGCAGATGGTCCCGAGGCGCCGGCAGGTTTCTCTTTTTGACTATGCGGTAATGTAATGAAAAAGCTGTTCGTGCAGTTCTACCTTCTGCTCTTCGTCTGCTTTCTGGTGATGACCATGCTGGTGGGCCTGGTCTATAAATTTACCGCTGAACGCGCCGGCCGGCAGTCGCTTGACGATCTGATGAAAAGCTCACTGTATCTGATGCGCAGCGAGCTGCGGGAAATTCCGCCTCGCGACTGGAGCAAGACGCTGAAAGAACTGGATCTTAATCTGTCGTTCGACCTGCACATCGAGCCGATGAGCAAATTCAAATTGTCGGAAAGCTCGATGCAGCACCTGCGCGCCGGGGATATCGTCGCGCTCGACGACCAGTACACTTTTATCCAGCGCATCCCCCGCAGCCACTATGTGTTATCCGTGGGCCCGGTGCCCTATCTCTATTTTCTGCATGAAATGCGTCTCCTGGACGTAGCGCTGATGGCGTTTATCGCTATCTCGCTGGCCTTCCCGGTGTTTATCTGGATGCGTCCGCACTGGCAGGACATGCTGCGCATTGAGACCGCCGCCCAGCGCTTTGGCGAAGGCCACCTCAGCGAGCGTATTCATTTTGACAGCATGTCCAGCTTTGAGCGGCTCGGGGTGGCCTTCAACCAGATGGCCGACAACATTAACGCCCTCATTGCCAGTAAAAAGCAGCTGATTGACGGCATCGCCCATGAGCTCAGGACGCCGCTGGTGCGCCTGCGCTACCGTCTGGAGATGAGCGAAAACCTCACCGAGGCGGAATCGCAGGCGCTGAACCGCGATATCGGCCAGCTGGAGGCGCTCATAGAAGAGCTCCTGACCTACGCCCGTCTCGACCGCCCGCAGACGGAGCTCAGCCTGACCACCCCCGATTTCCCCGCCTGGATCAGCGACCACGTCGAGGATATCCAGATGGTCAACCCACAGCGCGAAGTCGGCCTGGCGACGCTGACCCGCGGCAACTATGGCGCGCTGGATATGCGGTTGATGGAGCGGGTGCTGGATAATCTGGTGAACAACGCCCTGCGCTACAGCGGTCAGCGGGTGGCGGTCAGCCTGACCCTGCAGGGTTCCCGCGCGTCGTTGCAGGTCGACGATGACGGCCCGGGCATTGCCCCCGAGGAGCGCGAGCGGGTGTTCGAACCTTTTGTTCGTCTTGACCCCAGCCGCGATCGGGCGACCGGAGGCTGCGGCCTCGGCCTGGCCATTGTCCACAGTATCGCCCAGGCGATGGGGGGCGACGTTCGCTGCGAGGCCAGTCCACTCGGCGGCGCCCGCTTCTGCTTTAGCTGGCCGGTCTATCATCAGTTGCCCGATTTTACCTCTGCCTGAATAAAACTTGCGCAGAGGCCGCGGGCTGGGTATGCTGGAAAAATCGAATAGTATGTTGTAACTAAGGTGAAGGCGATGGCCAGCTACGACCTCGTTGAACGTCTGAATGATACCTTTCGCCAGATCGAGCTGGAGCTGCAGGCGCTGCGCCAGGCGTTAGCGACCTGCCGGCTGCTGGCGGGCCGGGTGTTTGAGCTGCCGGCGATCAGTAAAGATGCCGAGCATGACCCGCTGGCGAACATTACGGTCGTCCAGCACACCGGCGAGGCGGCGCTGGATCTCGCCCTGCGCCACTACGGCCATCTGTTTATCCAGCAGCAGTCGGAAACCCGCAGCAGCAAAGCCGCCGTCCGCCTGCCGGGCGCTATCTGTCTCCAGGTCTCCGCCGCGGAACAGCAGGCGCTGCTGGCGCGCATTCAGCAGATTAACGCCCTGAAGGCCACCTTCGAGAAAATCGTCACTGTCGACGCTGGCCTGCCCCCCACCGCCCGCTTTGAGTGGGTGCATCGCCATCTGCCTGGGTTAATCACCCTCAGCGCCTATCGCACGCTAACGCCCCTCCTCGACCCGAGCACTATCCGCTTCGGCTGGGCCAATAAGCACGTGATTAAAAATCTGACCCGCGACCAGGTGTTGATGATGCTGGAAAAAAGCCTGCAATCGCCGCGGGCGGTGCCGCCCTGGACCCGCGAGCAGTGGCAGAGCAAACTGGAAAGGGAGTATCAGGATATCGCCGCCCTGCCGCAGCGGGCGCGGCTAAAAATCAAACGGCCGGTGAAAGTGCAGCCGATTGCCCGCGTCTGGTATGCCAGCGAGCAGAAACAGGTGCAGTACGCCTGCCCCAGCCCGCTGATCGCCCTGATGTCCGGTAGCCAGGGGGTCAGCGTGCCGGATATTGGGGAATTGCTCAACTACGATGCCGACAATGTGCAATACCGCTACAAACCGGAGGCGCAGGCGCTGAGATTACTGATCCCTCGTCTGCACCTCTGGCTGGCTAGCGAGTAGCCAGGCTGCCGACCATCTGTTCCGGGCGCACCCAGCTATCGAATTCGGCTTCCGTCAGGTAGCCCAGCGCCAGCGCCGAAGCCTTCAGGGTCAGCCCCTCATGGTGCGCTTTTTTGGCGATCTCCGCCGCTTTATCATAGCCGATATGGGTATTCAGCGCGGTCACCAGCATCAGCGACTCGTTGAGCAGCTGGGTGATCCGCTCACGATTCGGCTCAATTCCCACCGCACAGTGCTCGTTAAAGCTCGCCATGCCGTCCGCCAGCAGACGCACCGACTGCAGGAAGTTGTGAATGACCATCGGCCGATAGACGTTGAGCTCAAAGTTACCCGAGGCGCCGCCGATATTCACCGCCACGTCGTTACCCATCACCTGGCAGCAGACCATGGTCAGGGCCTCGCACTGCGTCGGGTTGACCTTACCGGGCATAATCGATGACCCAGGCTCGTTTTCCGGGATGGCGATTTCGCCGATCCCGCAGCGCGGCCCGGAGGCCAGCCAGCGGACATCGTTAGCGATTTTCATCAGCGAGGCCGCCAGACCTTTCAGCGCGCCGTGGGCATGGACCAGGGCATCGACAGTGGCCAGCGCTTCGAATTTATTCGGCGCGGTGACAAACGGCTGTCCGCTGAGCGAGGCCAGCTCGGCCGCCACCCGCACGGCATATTCCGGATGCGTATTCAGCCCGGTCCCCACCGCCGTCCCGCCCAGCGCCAGCTCGGCAAGGTGCGGCTGGCTGGCTTCAAGATGCTTCAGGCTATGGTCCAGCATCGCCACCCAGCCGGAGATTTCCTGGCCTAAGGTGAGCGGCGTGGCGTCCTGCAGATGGGTGCGACCGATCTTCACGATATCCCTGAAGGCCACCGCTTTTTCGTTGAGCGTGGCCCGCAGCGCCTGCAGCGACGGGAGCAATTTTTCCCGCAGGGCGACCAGCGCCGCGACGTGCATGGCGGTGGGGAATACATCGTTCGAGCTCTGGCTTTTATTGACATCGTCATTGGGGTGGATTTTTCGCGCCATCCCCCGCTCACCGCCGAGCAGTTCACTGGCGCGGTTAGCCAGCACCTCGTTCATATTCATATTGCTCTGGGTGCCGGAACCGGTCTGCCAGATAGCCAGCGGGAACTCCTGGGGATGTTTTCCGGCCAGCACTTCGTCAGCGGCGGCGACGATCGCCCCGGCTTTCTCCGCCGTCAGCAGGCCAAGATCCTGATTGACCTTCGCCGCCGCCCGCTTGGTCAGCGCGAGGGCATATATCAGTTCCCCGGGCATTTTTTCGGTCGAGATGCGGAAATGCTCCAGCGAGCGCTGGGTCTGGGCGCCCCAGAGTTTATCGGCCGGGACGTCGATGGCGCCCATCGAGTCTTTTTCACTGCGATGCGTTGTCATTACTTTCTCCTTGGATGAAAAGTGCGTCATAGCGACAAAGCTCACCTGCTTAAAAGAGTAAGTATTGGCCAGATTGATAAGTTGTTTTGGTGGTTCGTGCCGCAAAGCGGCATAAAAAAGCCGCCCCGAAGGGCGGCCCGGACGGCTGACAACGTGCCATCTTCAGCGATTGCCCGGCGGCGATGCGGTTGCGCGGGCCGACAGGGAATGGCATACCCGGTTGATAGTGCTGTTTTCGTAGGCCGGGTAAGGCGAAAGCCGCCACCCGGCAGAAGGCGCGCACGATAACGAAAACAGGTTTGTCATCGGCCAGAGCCGCCCCGAAGGGCGGCCAGGTTTATTTCACGCAGCGGGCGCACTGCGACGTCTGGATCTGCTGGAAGAAGTCGTTGCCTTTATCATCGACGAGGATAAACGCCGGGAAGTCTTCCACTTCGATTTTCCAGATCGCCTCCATCCCCAGCTCCGGATACGCCACGCACTCCAGGCTGCGGATGCTCTGCTGAGCCAGTACCGCCGCCGGGCCGCCAATGCTGCCGAGGTAGAAACCGCCGTGCTTGTGGCAGGCGTCAGTGACCTGCTGGCTGCGGTTGCCTTTCGCCAGCATGATCTTACTCGCGCCGTGAGACTGCAGCAGATCGACGTAAGAGTCCATGCGGCCTGCGGTGGTCGGGCCGAGGGAGCCGGAGGCGTAACCGTCCGGCGTCTTGGCCGGGCCGGCGTAGTAGATCGGGTGATCTTTCACGTACTGCGGCAGTTCCTCGCCATTATCGATAAGCTCTTTCAGCTTGGCGTGGGCGATGTCGCGGGCGACGATAATGGTGCCGCTCAGCGACAGACGGGTGGAGACCGGGTACTGCGACAGCAGCGCCAGGATCTCGCTCATCGGCTGGTTAAGGTTCACCTTCACCGCTTCGCCTTCGCCGGCCTGGCGCAAATGCTCAGGGATATATTTCCCCGGATTGCTCTCCAGCTTCTCGATCCAGATGCCGTCGCGGTTGATTTTGGCTTTGATGTTGCGGTCGGCGGAACAGGAGACGCCCATCCCTACCGGACAGGAGGCGCCGTGGCGCGGCAGGCGGATCACCCGGATATCGTGGGCGAAGTATTTGCCGCCGAACTGCGCGCCGAGGCCGAGGTTTTGCGCCTCCACCAGCAGCTCCTGCTCCAGCTGAATGTCGCGGAACGCCTGGCCGTGCTCATTACCTTCGGTCGGCAGACCGTCGTAATATTTGGTGGATGCCAGCTTGACGGTCTTCAGCGTCGCTTCCGCCGAGGTACCGCCGATGACAAAGGCGATGTGGTACGGCGGGCAGGCAGCGGTACCGAGGGTACGCATCTTCTCCACCAGATAGTTTTTCAGCTTCGCCGGGGTGATCAGCGCTTTGGTTTCCTGGTAGAGATAGGTTTTGTTCGCCGAACCGCCGCCTTTGGCGATACAGAGGAATTTGTACTCATCGCCATCGGTAGCATAGAGGTCGATCTGCGCCGGCAGGTTGGTGCCGGTGTTGACCTCTTTATACATATCCAGCGGGGCGTTCTGCGAATAGCGCAGGTTGTCCTGGATGTAGGTGTTGTATACCCCCTGCGCCAGCGCGGCTTCGTCGCCGCCGCCGGTCCAGACGCGCTGGCCTTTTTTACCCATGATGATGGCGGTGCCGGTGTCCTGGCAGGTAGGTAGAATGCCTTTGGCGGCGATATCGGAGTTGCGCAGGAACTGCAGGGCGACGTATTTGTCGTTTTCGCTGGCTTCCGGGTCGTTAAGGATATCCGCTACCTGCTGCTGATGGGCCGGGCGAAGCATAAAGGAGGCGTCGTGGAAGGCATGTTGCGCCAGAAGGGTCAGCGCCTGAGGGTCAACTTTTAGCACTTCCTGGCCGGCAAATTCGGCGACGGAGACGTAATCACTGCTGAGGAGATAATACTCGGTGTCATCCTTTTTGAGGGGAAAAGGATCCTGGTAAACAAACGGTTTATTCGACATTGTACTCTCACTTACTGCTTTGGCTGATTATGTTTCAGGCAGGGACTCCATGTGCCTGTAGAAAAGCGAGTCGATCAATTTTACACAATTTTTTAACAAAAACTGAGACAGGGACGACTTTTTCTTTCAGCAGTTGCTTCTCCAGCGTTTGCTGGTTTAATAGGGCGATAAATTTTACTTTGATTGAAACAGGGATTGAGAATGCAAAAGCTGATTAACGCCGTGCAGAACTATGCATGGGGAAGCCACACCGCCTTAACTGAACTGTATGGCATCGCCAACCCGGACAACCTGCCAATGGCAGAGCTGTGGATGGGGGCGCATCCGAAGAGCAGCTCGCAGATCCTGGCGGCAGACGGCCAGCCGCGTTCGCTGCGCGAAGTGATTGACGCGGACAAAGCCGCCCTGCTCGGCGACAAAGTGGCGCAACGCTTCGGTGAATTGCCGTTCCTGTTTAAAGTGCTGTGCGCCGCGCAGCCCCTCTCCATTCAGGTCCATCCTAACAAGCAGGCCTCCGAAGAGGGTTTCGCCCGCGAGAACGCCGCCGGCATCCCCCTCTCCGCCGCCGAACGTAACTACAAAGATCCGAACCACAAGCCGGAGCTGGTCTTCGCCCTGACCCCGTTCCTGGCGATGAACGCGTTTCGCGAGTTCAGCGAGATTGTCAGCCTGCTGCAGCCGGTGGCTAACGCGCACCCGGCGATCGGCGCCTTCCTGCAGCAGCCGGACGCGGCTCGCCTGAGCCAGCTGTTTGCCAGCCTGCTGAATATGCAGGGCGAGGAAAAAGCGCAGGCGCTGCAGGCGCTGCGCGAGGTGCTGGACCGCGAACAGGGCGAACCGTGGCAGACCATCCGCCTGATCGCCGAATTTTATCCCGACGACAGCGGCCTTTTCTCCCCGCTGCTGCTGAACGTGGTGAAGCTGAATCCGGGCGAAGCGATGTTCCTGTTTGCCGAAACCCCGCACGCGTATCTGCAGGGGGTGGCGCTGGAGGTGATGGCCAACTCGGATAACGTGCTGCGCGCCGGCCTGACGCCGAAGTACATTGATATCCCTGAGCTGGTGGCCAACGTCAAGTTCGAGGCTAAACCGGCGGGTGAGCTACTGACCCAGCCGCAGCGGCACGGCGCGGAGCTGGACTTCCCGATCCCGGTGGAAGATTTTGCCTTCTCGCTGCACGATCTCTCCGCCGAGGCCAGCGATCTGGCCCAGGCGAGCGCGGCGATCGTTTTCTGCGTCGACGGCGAAGCCCTGCTGCGCAAAGGCGACCAGAGCCTGACCCTCAAGCCGGGCGAATCGGCCTTTGTGGCCGCCAATGAATCGCCGGTGCAGGTCAGCGGCCATGGCCGCGTGGCGCGCGTGTTCAATAAGCTCCAGTAAACGACAGACCTTTCAGGTCGCGCTTACTGATTATGACAACTCAGCCAGGCGGTCTCTCCGCCTGGCTTCATTTATGGACAAATGCTATGAAAAAATCGCTGGTCGCAGCAGGAATCATCGTGGCGCTGGGCGTGGTATGGACAGGCGGCGCCTGGTACACCGGCAAACAGCTGGAAGGCCGGATTGCCGATATGGTGCAGCAGGCTAACGCGCAGTTACGCAGCAGCGCGCCGGAGTCAGGTCTGGAGCTGAGCTATCAGGACTACCAGCGCGGGCTGTTCAGCAGCCATCTGCAGCTGGTGGTGAAGCCGATCGCCGGTCAGGCTAACGGCTGGCTGGCCGCCGGGCAGAGCGTGGTGCTTGACGAGGTGGTCGATCACGGCCCCTTCCCGCTGGCCTCGTTAAAAACCTTTAATCTGGCCCCGGCGATGGCCTCGGTCCACACCACGCTGGTGAAAAACGACGCCAGCCAGGCGCTGTTCGAAATAGCCAAAGGCAATACCCCCTTTACCGTCGATACGCGCATCGCCTACAGCGGCGACAGCCAGTCGGCGATCGTCCTCAATGCCCTCGACTACGCCAAAGGGGATGAGAAAGTCACCTTCAGCGGCGGCGAGTTCCAGCTCGACGCCGACCGCGACGGCAAAAACATCAGTCTGAAGGGCCAGGCCGGCAGCGGCCAGATCGATGCTCTCAACGAATATAACCAGAAGGTGCAGCTGCGCTTCGTCAACCTGACCACCGACGGCGCCACCGAGCTGGCCAGCTTCAACGAGCGTATCGGCCAGCAAAAAATGACCCTCGATAAACTGGCCATCAGCGTCGAAGGCAAAGAGCTGGCGCTGGTTGAAGGCATGGCGCTGGACGGCGGCTCCACACTGACCAAGGACGGCAAAGGCGTGAACAGCCAGGTGAACTACACCGTCAACAGCCTGAAGCTGCAGGGTCAGGATATGGGTAGCGGCAAACTGACGCTGAAAGTGGATAACGTCGACGGTCAGGCGTGGCACCAGTTCAGCCAGCAGTACAGCGCGCAGTCTCAGGCGCTGCTGGCGAAACCAGAGCTGGCGCAGAACCCGGAGCTGTACCAGCAGGCGCTTACCGAAACCCTGTTCAATGCGCTGCCGATCCTGCTTAAGGGCAATCCGTCGGTGACTATCTCACCGCTGAGCTGGCGCAATGCCAAAGGCGAAAGCAGCCTCAACCTCTCGGTGCTGCTGAAAGATCCGGCCCTGGTGACCGCCCCGCCGCAGACCCTGGCGGACAGCCTGGATCGCGTGGTGCAGTCCCTTGACGGCAAAGTGGTGATCCCGGTGGATATGGCGACAGAGTTTATGACTAAGATCGCCGGTCTGGAAGGCTACCAGCCAGCCGACGCCGCCAAACTCGCCGATCAGCAGGTCAAAGGCCTGGCGGCGATGGGACAGATGTTCCGCATCACCACCATGGAAGATAACGCCATCAGCAGCAGCCTGCAGTACGCGAACGGCCAGGTGACGCTGAACGGCCAGAAAATGCCGCTGGAGGATTTTGCCGCGATGTTTGGTCTCGAAGCGCCTTCGTTACCGGACAGCGCGCCGCAGGAGGGCCAGCCGCAGCAGGATGACGCCGCGCCTCAGCAGGATGACGCCGCGCCTCAGCAGGATGACGCCGCGCCTCAGCAGGATGACGCCGCGCCGCAGCCGTAATTTATCGGCTCAGGAGACGGCCAGCGCGCGCCGTCTCCGTCATTTTCTCGTCACTAGCCGCGGGGGCATGATCTGATTTCGCGTCTCGCCCGCGCCCTCCTCCAGCCGCCGCAGCATCGACTCCGCCAGCGTTTTTCCCATCTCGCGCGCCGGGGTGGTGACCCAGGTGAGCGGCAGGTCGTCAAGCGCGGCCTCAGGCACATCGGCGAACGCCGCCAGCGCCACCCGCTGCTCGAAGTAGCTGTCGACGCCATCTTCCCCGCTCTGCCTTCCGGCGCGCAGCAGACCGAACCACGCGCCGGTCGCCACCACATTGTTGTAGCACAGCACCGCGGTGATGGTCGGATTTTGCCCCAGCAGCGCGGTCATCGCCTCCGCCGCCTGCTTCTGGCTCGATTCGCACTCCAGTACCCATTCGCTGTGAAACGGCAGACCGTATTTCAGCAAGGTGGCGCAATAGCCGCCGACTCGCTCGGCGCGGGTCAGCGACGAGCTCTGGCCGCCTAGCCAGGCGATCAGCTGATGGCCGCGGCGGATCAGATGCTCGGTCACCAGCTGCGCCGCCTGCATGTTGTCCGGACGGATCAGGTCGACATCGTCGAGATAGCTGGCGCGGGAAGCGAACACCAGCGGCACACCCGCCTCCACCGCCCGCTCGCGCAGCTCGCTCCCGCGGTCGATGGCCCCGGCGATGATCACCCCGTCCACCCCCTGCGCCGCCAGCGTGTCAAACCGCTGCGCCATCTTCTCGCCGCTGCGACCTCCCTGGGTGAGAAATACCATTTTCCCCTGCCTCTCCAGGGCATCGGTGAGGCCGGCGGTTAACTCGGCATAGAACGGTTTAGAGAGATCGCTGACGATAAGGCCAATCACCCCGCTCTGTCCGCCGCGCAGCGAGGCGGCCTGACGGTTGCGCACAAATCCCAGCTGCTCGATGGCCTGATTAACCCGCTCGCCGGTGGCGCTGGAGATACGCCCTTTACCGCTCAGCACCAGCGAAACGGTGCTCACGGAGACGCCGGCGGCCAGCGCCACATCATTGATGGTGATCTTTTTTGCGATAGCCATAGCGTGCCGGCTGACTCCCTTGCCTGTCGATAAAACGTTTTATCATTGTGCGTTCTTTATAAACCTTATTATCGCTTGAATATGTGATTTTTATCGCACTAAAAAGTGGTAAAACGTTTTATCTTGCCGTGGCGTTAGTTCTTCCCGACCACTTGAGAATCAGGAACCGCGTTATGACGGCGAAAACCGCACCAAAAATCACCTTGTGGGAATTTTTCCAGCAGCTGGGAAAAACCTTTATGCTGCCCGTGGCGTTGCTCTCGTTTTGCGGGATCATGCTGGGGATCGGCAGCTCGTTAAGCAGTCACGATGTTTTGACCCTGCCGCCGTGGCTGGATATACCGCTGCTGCAGGCCATCTTTATCTGGATGAGCAAAGTCGGCTCCTTTGCCTTCAGCTTCCTGCCGGTGATGTTCTGTATCGCCATCCCGTTGGGGCTGGCGCGGGAGAACAAAGGCGTCGCCGCCTTCGCCGGTTTTGTCGGCTACGCGGTCATGAACCTGGCGGTCAACTTCTGGCTGACGGCGAAAGGCATTCTGCCCACCACCGACGCCGCTATTCTCAAGGCCAACAATATCCAGAACATCATCGGTATTACATAGATAAAAAACATTCTTTATAAATCATAAAGTTATGGCATTTTCAATAAATTATAAAACCAATCACATCGACGAACACGGCCATACTTAGCCTTTTTTGCGCCCCAAATGGTGTCCCAAATCCTTAAATGCCCCAAAATGTATGATTTTTCTCCCGCACGAGAGCCCTGGCATGAATTGATAGCTAAAAACTATCACCACTACATGAGCAGATTTTTTGTCTGTCAGAAGCTACATATAGTGCTATATCACGCAAGGGCACAACTCATTGCCAATCGGCCCTGTTGACATTTTACTTAATCAGTTTATAGTTAGCGGCAACTGAGCCTGGCCCCCTGGTGTGTATGATTTTTTAAGTTAAATCAAAAACATTATGGTCAGGCCTTCTTATATCTAAGACCCCTAAAAATGTTAGAGCCAGTTAAAATCCATAAGGAATATGACGCTCTCATTGAGTTACTTTTGTCTCGTGGAATTGAAATCCCGGACCGAGAGCATGCAATTCGTAAAATTACACAAGTAGGGTATTATCGGCTATCAGGATTTTGGTATCCTTGCCGTCTTCCTATAGTTTCCTCTGGGAAAATTACTGGTCGTCAGGACAATGTCCGACCGGGTACAAATTTTCGTGATATTTACGACCTTTATCTTTTCGATAAAAAACTTCGTCTTTTAATGATGAATGCCCTTGAGCGCATAGAAGTCTTCGTGCGCTCAGTAATCGCGCATGAAATTGGACGAAATGATCCGCTTGCGTATCTGGATAATAACTTTATTAATCCATCTCATTTACAACTACGCCCAAATCGAACCAATCCAATCAGCGTGAGAGATGAGTGGCTACAAAAACATGAATCCGAACTGAAGAAAAGTCGTGAAGAATGTATCTGCTGGCATACGAAACGTTATCAAGGCATACCTTTTTGGGTGGCTATTGAGGTGTGGGATTTCGGCCTCATGTCAAAATATTTTGCGATGCTCAAAGATTCATATAGAAATATCATTCTTAATCGACTTGGCATAACTTCGGGTAATGGCGCTATTTTTGAAAAATGGCTAAGTGCTATGAATGTGTTACGAAATCGTTGCGCTCATCATTCTAGAATATGGAACAAGCTAAATGAACCGAAACTCAGGCCTATGCCCAACACTCAGTATTTCCAGGATTTAGGGTTGGATAACGATGCTTATGAGAGAATGTACGGCATGATCGCCGTACTTTGGTTCTTGGTTAAGAAAATAGGACCCAGTTCTGAGTGGATAAACCAGGTAGCAGATTTAGTTGACAGCAAACCACGGTTAGTTGGCTGTCACTTGACCGCAATGGGCTTCCCGGACAACACCGGCTTCCCCCGTGCAGCTTTTGGAATTTAGTACTGAGCCTCTCCTGTAAACCTACATACGCCCTATTTAATTTCTAGGGCGTATACATTTCCATCATCATCGGTGAATCTATACCAAAAGTTAATCGCTGTAACATTATTTCTATCAATTAGCACGTGAAAGTATATACATTATTTCCCCTTTGTCATTGCATCGTTGAATTTTTTAAATCCGGAAAGGCAATTTTATTTACATGTACAAAAAAACGATGCAATAACAATCAAGAAACAAACAATATAATGGGGGATTATGAATCCGTTGGTTAGCCTGGATTTCATTCAAGTGCAGGGAGGCATCTCAGTTTCTCTAACGTGCTACGCAATCACAAGTTATAATGATGTTTTGGACCTTGAGATATTCAAAATATATATTTCTGATAATCATGGCGGCGGCATAAAAGATACCGATTCTGGCGTTCTTTACGGACATATTGCCGTGAATGAGAACGGGATTCCCTATATTTTTTGATGCCTATAAGCAAAAAGTTATTTCTAAACTCAGTTTTGTTTCATGCGGTGTAGGGGTTAAGCCATAACCTGTCCGCTCATCAGGAGTTTCCTCCCAGTTCGCGGCGTACCTGCGCCAGCAGTTCAAGCTCCGTGCCGTATTTTTGCTGCCAGATTTTACTGCCAGCGTGGTACGCGACGCCGTAACTGCCGTCCTAGTGGTGCAACGCACAGAGAGGGATTGTTTCGAAGTGGCTGGCGCGCTGGGCGCCGCCCTGCCCGGTTCGGACGTGGTGGATCCCCGCAGGTGAGTCGGGGTAGCCGAGATTTTTACAGACGACACAGCAGAGGGCCGCGACGCGGTCCAGGTGTTGCTGTTCGGATTTGGTTTAGTGGTATTTCGTGCGCGCCATAACGTGTTTCCTGTTTGGCGCGGCGATTCAGTTTCTGGTTGTTCAGGCCAAGCGGGGATTATAGCCTGCTAACTATCCTCTTGTCACCGTATAACCGGCCGCCTGCAACAACTCGATCAACGATTCCAAGTTAGCGATATGGTGTGTCCCGGTGAGGACATTAACGGCAGTTACTGATCCATCAACAATCGTTAGCACCGCGCGTCCGTTGGCGGGCAGTAGGTTTATAAAATCTTGCATAGCTCCTCCGTTTGGTGGAGCTATTTGTACGATAAAAGAATTGCTCGATACAAGATCACTAGCAAAAAATATCTGGGCAAAACCGTTTCTGCCCAGCTATTTCACCGAATTTCAAAACTCACGTAACCATCGCCTTATCGTTTCTTTCGATGGAATATTACTTTCATTAACCGAAAAACAACTATATATGTAGTTAACCGTCTCCGTATTACGCGCGTCAGGATGCCGGCGTCGGTATAAATACGCTAGGAGGTGGGCCTCCATAAAGAGCGGTTTTTTGTGCCGACCTCCCCGCAACCCAATAACATTCATGGAATCACTCATTCTGTAAATTTCCACAGCCGGACGCAGGAGCTTATTGAATATGCGGCGAGCATCCTTCTCACGCCCCTGCACACATAGGAACGCAAAAAAGAGGCACTCCGTATCGTAAATACGCTCCGCGATAATGAGGTCAGCGCAGATGTTTCTCACCATTGAGGCAAAAAAATCCAGGCGCGGATCGCCCCGCAGATTGAGAGTGTGGTGGTAGTACAGGGGGTCGTAGGTGATATCGTCGGCTCCCGCACCGCCCATGGTCGCACGATAAGCACTGCACACCTCAGCGGAAACTTTCTCGAAAAGCTCATTCGCACGTATAGCATAAATGGGGTGTTCGAGGTAGTTCTGGTCGAGTTTTGCAAGATATTTCAGCCCGCGAACAACTTGCCGGGGCCAGGAACTGTGGGAGGTTTTTCATTTTAAAACTCACTCTAATAACAGCAACAATCTAAATTGTGAATGATTTCGAATTAAATGAATTTTCTAAAATTTGGTTAATTTATTGATTCCTAAATTTAGCATCAATAAATTATTTACACGGTAAGACAAGGGCCGCCAAGAACCAGAGATGGATTTCAAATGAGCAGCGAATTTATTAGCTACGATATCGACACTGAAAGTCTTTTTGATGAAGATGGTATTGAGTTTGAAGACGCTGAATAGTTGCTTATCGAAAAAATCTACGTCCCGGTGGAAAAGCGCGGCCAGGGTATCGCCCGCCGCATGGTGACCGACGCTATCACCGAAAGCGTCCTTACTCCGGTGATATTATTGATGACGATTTACGACAAAGATTAATTAACTTGATTTAAAATATTCTTAAACTCCCAATCTTCCTTCTTGGGCACATTAGAAAGAATTGAATGAAGTAAATCCCCAGCTATTGTAAGTAGTTCTTCTTGGCCTTGTAGATAATAACGCCACTTAGGCCCATGGAAGAGATTATTTCGCAATCTGAAACATACAAACAAGCAGAGAGCTAACTGATCTTGCGGAACCGTTGTCTTTGCCTCCATGATAGCATAGTACTCAGCCTTGGTTTCATTAGACGTATGTTTCGATTTTCCACACAAACTATCATATTTAATACCATCACCCAAATAACGCTCAGAAAAAAAACCATAAGTTTTCTGAAGTAAAGCTTTATCTACCACATCCATTTCCAATAATTTTTTTGCGTAATTAACACTTTTGTTTTGGCTACCAGCACAATCAAATAGTAAAGACTCAAAGAATGAAAAATACAAAAAGAAGCGATTAACAGATGTAAGTAATGACGGAGTTATCTTTCCGTGCGCGTTAATTAGGGAATCAAACTCATCTGAAAAAATGGAAACCTGCGTTTCATTTTCCTGCTGTTCTTGATGTTGCTGTGTTTGATTTTCTTGCATTTAAATCCTCCATTTCAGTGAAGTGTGGTTCGGTTATTCTGGGATGTTACATACCAGCTTACATTAGTAACAAACGCGCTATACTGTAACGCCGCCGGAACTCAAACTGCCACCTGAATCGCAATCATAGGCATAGCACGCCGTTTCTTCTTGGCGACGCAGGATGCGGCGAAGTCGATTTTAACCCTGTCCCGTTTGTCTTTCGGTTTTTCTGCAATGTTCAACCTGGCATGCTTAAGGCTCACATTTCCAGATAGTATTTTGTACTCCGCTTCCTTTTTGTAAATTCGGATTCATATTGGCACTGTGGAGATAAACTGCTTTCGATTTTCCGTATTGCTGACATGCCTTTACAGCCGTGCCATGAAGGCTATCCAGTCCATACCAAGCGTCGGACTGAATACTGACCTTTTCTCCATCGTTATACTGGACTGCAGCACAACCAGACAGCGCCACTGTTACTGCAAACCCCATAGCCAGTTGAAATATTTTCATTTAGTTCTCCACAATTACTTTAGGGGATTATAGGTCAGACTGCAATTTTTTTCGACTGTCATATCCCAGGCAAATTTGCCCTAACCAGCACCTCGGCGAACGGCGGCGGCACCGCGTTTTCGCATCTGGCGACTTGTTTCTCTTTCGAGTACTTCTTACCGCACTAGTCACGATCGATGATGTACCACTCAGGGAAACCTACGCCGCAAAGATTTTATTAAGCACAAAGGTCGCGCCGAAACGGGTTTGAGCTTAAAACACAGTTCTGGCCTTCACCCATGGGCTTTGCGCGATTATTCAAATATGCTTAAAAGCCAGTTTCAATCAATAAAAAAAGCCCTCCATTTAGAGAGGGCTTTCATTTTTTGACTCAGAAAACAGATTTGACGATACAGTAGATAAGACCGCAGATATGGGACGTCGAGTATCCAGAAAAAACCTTGAGGGCCTCAACATATAGCCCCAGAAGCCCAAGCCCTACGCAGAAAAATACTGCATTAACTACAACAACATGAACAATCATCACGATCAGAAAGGTTATTTCATACAAATCTTTAATCCGAGTTTTTTTACTTTGTGCGCCATGTGTCCCCACTTGGCGCCGGAAGCAAGTTGTCAGTTGTTCAGGCTGACGAGGTAATTATCGCCCTTCCCGGGGATGAAAGCAAAATGAGCATAGGCGATGACATAACCTAAGATATTATTTAATAATACACTGGGCTACTTTCTATATTTTTACTTTTTACAAGGTGACGCTGTATTACATTTCACAGGAGTTACAGATTTCCATTGCCCACCACTACAGTAGAAATGGTGTCCCCCAACTGTATGGGAAACATCAGTGGTACACGATTGGCATGTCCTTTCGCCGTTAACACAAACTGCTGAAATAGAATCTCCAACAGTGATTTTCTGCGTTATGCGCTCTTTTTCTACAGATTTGCTTTCTGCAATAGTAGAAGAAGAAAAGACAGCGATTGGGAAAGCGAACGTTATGATAAAAAGGACAGTACGCATGGTAATTTCTCTCATTACACAAACCCAAATAAAGAATAGCAGAAGTCCTAAAAATCATCGGGAACAAAGGCTATAAATGATCTATATAAATTAAATACCTGCTAAATCTTGCGCTCACCTGCGGCGAACTGCCGCGCGCTGCGCTGCTTTGCGCTCTGCGGGGGATTTAGGCACCAAACCAACCCTCATATTCAGACTCGATGGCGCGACAAGATAAAATCTCAAGACGCCTATCTCGCCTATCGAGTCAGGGTGTGCATCAATCTCGGTGGCTTTCTCCAGAAGGAATGCCGCAGCTTTCAGATATTCATCCTCCCTGAAATTCCCAAGGCAAATACCGTCAGAGCAGACACGCCATACCGTACGGCGCGGCTCATTCTCCTTTCTGACTATGAGCCCGCCCACGAACTCGCTAAGAGAGCGTAATTGGTCAAGGTCGAAGGTTCTGATTTCATCGCGTACGTTACTCACCTTTCACCTCCTGTGGGGCGGCTGGCAGCGGCATCCAGTGGGTTGGCGTCCATGACGCGCCGGGGATTAACCAGCAGCTACTCTGCGCATCAGGGTGGCCAGGGATATACGTTGCCTATTTGCAACACCAACGCGGATTCTCTCCTCACCAACGCCCGACCAAAACCCCATGACGACTTGGCGGCATCTGCTCGCTTACCGGAATCCATCCCTGGCTTTGCGCTGGAGTGGCGCCGTTTTGCTCCGGAGAAACGTGGTTTTGCGCCGGGCAGCAATCGGATTGCGCCGGAGAGTTGGCGTGCAGCAGTTCGCCGTTTTTTGGCAACAAACCCATAGCTGACGGGGCTTTGATGGTGTGCAGCACCTGCACATTTTCGTTACTCCTGCAGATTGCTTCATCTCCTGCACTTTTTTGGAGTTCCTGCAGCATGGCGGCGCGGCAGGCACTCCAGATTTCTTGCGCGTCGTCATCATCGAATAGCCTATCTGTGTGAGCTTCGATTAATCTCCGCAGGCCTGACGGCATTTCCTCCGGCACTAACGGCGCTGGCTGCACGTGGCCATAGAGCGGAGTGCCGACAGGAAGCGCCCTGTCAATTGTCGACGTGTCATTGCCTGGGCGGTTAGATAAAACTTCTGCCGCCGGCTCTCTGTCAGCCTTGCGGCGTTCCTGTAGCTCTTCCGTGGCAGCGTCAGCCGGATTTTCTGCCTCGTACAGTTGCGCTTGCAGATCCTCGTTTTCCCCGCGCAGCGCCAGATACGAGCGGCGGAGTTCCTGTAGTTCTTCCCATCCTGCATCGGTGAGAGGCTGCGGGGCAGCGTAGAGGTAGTTAATCCCGTCCGGTAGCAGACCTAAATCCGGACGATTTTTCCCTTCAATCCTCCCCGCGTTAATCCAGTCGTCGGCCTCTACCTCAATGAAAAATAACGGCTTGCTGTCCATTGCGGCCAGCAGATGTTCAAGAGCATCAACTAACGCGCTATCGTAAGAGTGCTCTGCAATGAGATCGACAATTCGTTCTCTGGTTATGATTGATTTGGTCATTGCCTTGCCCTCTGCTCGCTCCGCATCCGTTTCCCATAGCCGAGACAACCGCTGCGCCGGGGTATTTTTTCTCCTCGCCAGTCTCTCCCCCTCTGGCTGATCGTCGCCTGTGGATAACTACTAGTCTGAAATCGCAGAGTTCGGACTAGTAGTTATCTGTAATGACGGATCAGTAGTTACTGAAGGATCGCCCCCAGATTCTGGCGGGTGAAAACCCGTTTTTTTTGCTCGATTCTGACGGGTCAGAATCTGACGCATCAGTTTTTGACGGGTCAGATTTTGAGGGGTCAAATTCTGGCGGTTGAAACAGTGCCGCCGCGCGCAATTTTTCGACTGCCAGCTGGTACATGTTCGAGTCGTTGCGGTTGCCCCGCCGGCGCTGGGTTGTTACCAGCCAGCCGTCCTGCTCAAGGGAGCGAATTGCCGTTCTGACCGTGCTCTCCCCCGCCCCTATCTGCCGAACTATCGTCTGGATAGATGGCCAGCAGATACCCTCATCACTGCTGAAATCGGCCAGCCTGGCCATTACCAGCAGTCGGGTACCGCCCACGCCGTTGGCTGCACATCCGTCCCAGATCCACGCGGATAATTTCACGCTCATAGTGCCTACCTAAACTCTGACGATCTGGACGTTCGGCCCGCCGAGCGGCAGATATGCCGCCAGCTACTCGATCGCCTCCAGAACCTCGCGCACCAGCACCTCGGCCGGCGCATTCATCAGCGCGGTCGTGTGTGCCTCCGCGCACTCTCGCAACCCAGTGGCAACCAGATCACCTGCACCATTCTGCTGATGGCCCAGATCCACCAGGGCGGCGGCGACGTAACTCGCCAGCTCTGCAGCCTTCTTGCGATACCGCTGGCCATGGTTTGAGGAGAAAACACGGTAACGCCGTGTGGAATTCCGCTTAAGGCTCACCTCGTCGAACACCGGCTCCAGCAGCTCGCCTGCCGCCGCAGCGACGTAACGCTCCGCAATTTCGGTGGTGACCACCTTCCAGCCGTGCCTTGCGGTATACGTGAGCAGGTCATTTGCCACTGAGTTGATGTCCATAGATCAATTTCCCTTTGTCCGTTTTTATAAACTGCCTGGCATGTACTCAGGCCAAATCTTCTGCCAGTCGTCGGGACGCATGTCCGCACGCGTCACCATCCGGCCAGTTGCTTTTTCGATTTCGATACACCGGGCTGGAGAAACCGCCACTTTCCCTGCAGCCATTTGCGAGAGGTAAGATTTTGAAATGCCCATATTTTTAGCGAGTTGCTTTGCATACCCTTGACGTCTGCGGCCACAGCGTCAGCGGCGCGCTGACCATCTTCCAGGCGCAGCTAAGCTGCCCGACCACCCACGGCTTCGCCGAAAGCGCCACCCGCTTCCTGTCGCAGGGTAAGATGCCGGCCTTCCTCGGCGGCCTGCCGGGCGCCGCGCTGGCGATGTACCACTGCGCCCGCCCGGAAAACCGGCATAAAATTAAAGGTCTGCTGATCTCCGGAGTGATCGCCTGCGTGGTGGGCGGCACCACCGAGCCGCTGGAGTTCCTGTTCCTGTTCGTGGCGCCGGTGCTGTATGTCATCCACGCCCTGCTGACCGGTCTCGGCTTTACCCTCATGGCGGTGCTCGGCGTCACCATCGGCAACACCGACGGCAATATCATCGACTTCGTGGTGTTTGGCATCCTGCATGGTCTGGCGACCAAGTGGTACCTGGTGCCGTTGGTGGCGGCAATCTGGTTTGCGGCCTACTATGCCATCTTCCGCTTCGCCATCACCCGCTTCAATCTGAAAACGCCGGGCCGCGATATCGACACCGCCGCCAGCGTGGAGAAAGCGGTCGCTGGCACCATTGGTAAATCCGGGTATAACGTGCCGGCGATTCTGGCGGCCCTCGGCGGCGCCGACAACATTGTCTCGCTGGATAACTGCATTACCCGTCTGCGTCTGTCGGTACACGATATGAGCAAAGTGGACGCCGCCGCGCTGAAAGCCCATCGCGCCATTGGGGTGGTTCAGCTCAACCAGCATAATCTGCAGGTGGTTATTGGCCCGCAGGTGCAGTCGGTAAAAGATGAGATGGCCACGCTGATGAATACCGTTCAGGCCTGATCCCACCGGTCCCCTTCCGGCACGGAGGGGGACCCTCGCTAAGGAAGTTCCGATGTTTGATTTTTCCACCCCCATCGACCGCCACGGCACCTGGTGCACGCAGTGGGACTATGTCGCTGACCGATTTGGCGTCCCCGACCTGTTGCCGTTCACCATCTCCGATATGGATTTCGCCACCGCGCCCTGCATTCTCGACGCCGTCAGCCGGCGGCTGGCCCACGGCGTGTTCGGCTACAGCCGCTGGCAGAACGAGGCGTTTCTCGGGGCGATTGCCCACTGGTACGCCAGCCGCTTTCACAGCGTCATCGATCCGCAAACGGTGGTCTACGGACCGTCGGTTATCTATATGGTGGCGGAAACCATCCGTCAGTGGTCGCAAGAAGGCGACGGCGTCGTCGTCCATACTCCCGCCTACGATGCGTTCTATAACACCATCACCGCTAACCGCCGACAGATTGCCCCGGTGCCATTGACCCTGACGAACAATCAGTGGCACTGCGATATGGCGCGCCTGGAAGCAGCGCTGGCGGAGCCGAAGAATACCCTGCTGCTGCTGTGCAGCCCGCACAATCCAACGGGGAAAGTGTGGCGCCGCGATGAGCTCGAGACCATGGCGGCCCTGTGCCAAAAGCATGGCGTGAGGGTGATTAGCGATGAAATTCATATGGACATGACCTGGGGCGACCACCGTCATATCCCGTGGAGCGAGGTGGCTCAGGGGCCGTGGGCGCTGTTCACCTCCGGGTCGAAGAGCTTCAATATCCCGGCCTTTACCGGAGCCTATGGCTTTATCCCGGAGGCAAACTGCCGCGACAGCTATCTGCAGGCGCTGAAAGCGCGCGACGGGCTCTCGTCGCCCTCGGTCCCGGCGCTGGTGGCTCATGTCGCCGCCTACCGCGACGGGGCGCCCTGGCTCGACGCTCTGCGCGACTACCTGCAGGAGAACATGCGCTATGTGGCTGATACGCTCAATCGCGCCTTTCCCGCGCTGCGCTGGCAGCCGCCGGAGGCCACCTACCTGGCGTGGATCGACCTCCGCCCCCTTAACATTGACGACCGCGCGCTGCAGCAGGCGCTGATCGCCGGGCAGAAGGTGGCGATTATGCCGGGGTATACCTATGGTCCCGAAGGCAATGGCTTTCTGCGCCTCAATGTCGGCTGTCCACGCGAGAAGCTGGAGCGCGGTGTCGCTGGGCTGATAGCCGCCCTGCGCAGCCTTATCTGATGCGCCGGCAAAGTAAATTATCTGGTCGTCAAACCCTATCCTGCCTGCCAGATGGCTGGCAGGATGATCGAGGCTTTTCCCTCGGCGCAGGCAAACCCTGTAGCGGCCATGAATGACTCTCGCGCCCGGCTGATGTCGGCATTATTAAAATAATTTTGATATTCCTCAAAACTTTTTTAGGCAGGAAGCGGTATTAATTTGGCCGCTTAATCATTGCTTACACTGGTTTATTGAGGAGGAGAGCATGAAAACCTATGACCGTAATCGTAACGCTATTGCCACCGGCAGCATGGTCATGATCGCCGGTAACGGTACGACGGGCGTGATTAAAGCGATCCATGGCGAGGGGAAAACCGCCGAGCAGCTGCGTCGGGCGGACTGCGTGGAAATCGACGGCTGCGAGGGCCGCTTCTGTCCGTTAGATCTGATCCGTCTCGGTTTCCATTAATCCCTGCCGCCAGGGCAACATGAGCAGGCCACCCAGGGTGGCCTCTCTTTACCGGCCTGTTACAGGCGCTTAGCGAAAGCTCCACTGAATACTCATCACAAAGATCGCCGGGAGAATAATCCCGCCCTCGACGCCGAAATAATCGGTAAAGTTATACTGCAGACCATGATAGATATAGGGCGAAAAACCGACGCCGGTGATTTTTTTGGCGGTGCGGTAGGTGCCTGAGTCGCCGCAGTGGCTGAAAGCGTCAAAGAAAAATTCCCCGGTATAGGCATACACCCCTTTCAGCAGCCAGCCGGTGTCGTTTTTCAGCCAGTCGCGGCGCACGCCGAGGGTCAGACAGCGATCGTCGAAGCTGTTTTTCATGGTGCCGACCAGCGCGCTGTATTTTGAATCCGCTGAAAACTTGCGCTCCACCGAGAAAAAGTTGTTGTTGAAATGCTCGTTATATTGTCCGTGGTTGCCGGTCATGTGATAAACATAGGAGCCGGTATTCATCGAATAGAGATTTAATTCCCCGGCCTGCGCCGACGGCATGGCAACCAACAGCAGCCCGGATAACACAACCCATAATTTATTCAACATTCAGTAACCTACGCCACACCCGTAAAAAAAGAACCCGGCATACTATCACCGCTAAGCTAAACCAAAGGGCAATCAGATAAACCGGCGCTCGTCGCGGCAGGCAAACATGACGCTATATGCACTATAGCAGTCGCCCTCTCGCCTGGTGAGCGCCAGCGGCTATACTGCAGACACATTCATCTCATCGATTAAGGACTGCTGTGTTAGCCACTCTCCTCGTTGCGCTGGTCGCTATTATTCATCTCGCCATCCTGGTGCTGGAGATGTTTTTCTGGGAAGCGCCCGCCGGGCGCCGGGCCTTTAACCTCAGCGCCGATTTCGCCCGGGAAACCCGGGTGCTGGCGGCCAACCAGGGGTTGTATAACGGTTTCCTGGCCGCCGGCCTGGCGTGGGGGCTATGGCTGAGGGAGTCCGGCGAGCCGGTGGTGATCTTTTTCCTCGCCTGCGTGCTGGCCGCCGGGGTATTCGGCGCGCTGACCGCCAGCCGCAAAATTCTCTATATTCAGGCGCTGCCCGCGCTGCTGGCGCTGCTGGCGGTGCTGACGCAGGGGTAGGGCCTTGATCTAAAACAGAGAAAGCTGGCGGTAAGGCGGATACTATGTGCCCCCTTCGGTCGGTCATCGACCTTTAATACCTTCTGAGTTCAGAGGCATTTTTATGACATGGCAATCCTTCAAACAGGCCTGGCTTATCCGGTTCTGGTCCCCCGTCCCGGCGGTCATCGCCGCGGGCATTCTCTCAACCTACTATTTTGGCATCACCGGCACCTTCTGGGCGGTGACCGGCGAATTTACCCGCTGGGGTGGCCAGCTGCTGCAGCTGCTGGGGGTCCACAGCGAACAGTGGGGCTATTATCAGCTGATCCATCTCGACGGGACGCCGCTGACCCGCATCGACGGCAGGATGATCATCGGCATGTTCGGCGGCTGCCTGGCGGCGGCGCTGTGGGCCAATAACGTTAAATTGCGCTTGCCACGCAGCCGGATCCGCATTGTGCAGGCCGTAGCCGGGGGTATCATCGCCGGGTTCGGCGCGCGGCTGGCGATGGGCTGCAACCTGGCGGCCTTTTTCACCGGCATTCCGCAGTTCTCCCTGCACGCCTGGCTGTTTGCCATCGCCACCGCCATCGGCTCCTGGTTTGGCGCTCGCTTCACCCTGCTGCCTCTTTTTCGCATACCGGTAAAAATGCAAAAGGTATCCGCTGCTTCGCCGTTAACCCAAAAACCGCAGCAGGCGCGCCGCCGTTTCCGCCTGGGCATGGTGATCTTTTTCGCCATGATCGGCTGGGGCCTGCTCACCGCCGCTGACCACCCTGCGCTCGGCCTGGCGATGCTGTTCGGCATCGGCTTCGGTCTGCTTATCGAGCGCGCGCAGATCTGCTTCACCTCCGCCTTTCGCGATATGTGGATCACCGGCCGGACGGTGATGGCGAAGGCGATAATCTTCGGCATGGCGGCGAGCGCCATCGGCATCTTCAGCTATGTGCAACTGGGGATGGCGCCGAAAATCATGTGGGCCGGTCCCAACGCGGCGATTGGCGGGCTGCTGTTTGGCTTTGGCATCGTGCTGGCCGGCGGCTGTGAAACCGGCTGGATGTACCGGGCGGTGGAAGGCCAGGTTCACTACTGGTGGGTGGGGCTGGGCAACGTTATCGGCTCCACGCTGCTCGCCTGGTGCTGGGACGATATCGCCGCCCCGCTCGCCACCCACTGGCAAAAGGTCAACCTGCTGAACGCTTTTGGTCCCTTCGGCGGGCTGCTGGCGACCTATCTGCTGCTGCTGATCGCCCTGCTGCTGGTGATCGCCTGGGAGAGACATTTTTTCCGCCGCCAGTCGGCAGCGGTCCGGACCGTGAAGGAGAGCGCATGAAGAACATCATCCCTGATTATCGCCTGGACATGGTCGGCGAGCCCTGCCCCTATCCGGCGGTCGCCACCCTGGAGGCGATGCCCTCCCTGCAAAAAGGCGAGATCCTCGAAGTGATTAGCGACTGTCCGCAGTCGATCAATAACATTCCGCTTGATGCCAGGAACCATGGCTATACGGTGCTGGATATTCAGCAGGATGGCCCGACTATTCGCTATCTGATCCAGAAGTAACCCCGTTTCCCCGCCGGCGACCTTCATCGCCGGCATGGGTTTCCCTGTCTCCCGTCACGCCATTTCCTCACCACCAGAGGGGCCGTGCAGGCAAACGATTGCAATACATTGTAACACTTGAAACGATGTTCCAGTTATCCAATAACCCTTAATATAACGCGCCTATATTATTAAAATACGAATAAGTGACTTCGTGAATGGTTTCTGCCGCTACCGGCCAAAGCCGCACACCGCAACACAATAAGGATAAGGATAGAAATGGAACTGCTGGCCAGGCTGGGTCATTTTTTTGAGCAAGTGCGTTCAGATGCCGATTTTGCCACCTTCGCCAGTGAACTGCGTCGGCATCAGGTCTCGTGTTATATCTACTTTGTCTCTACCGGCAATATGAATTTTGTGATGGCCAACGACGAGGTGATCACGATAAAAAGCGCCCGCGGCCTGCTGCGCGTGCGCAGCGCCCCCAGCCATCGGCTGACCTCGGCCGCGGTCATCCGCCATTTTGCCGGCGCCATCAACTTTGAACAGTACTGCAGGGATCTCGCCAGCGCCGGGGTGTTTAAGTGGAGCGTCGACCTGGAGGAGGAGACTCGCCACTACTGGTCGAAGGAAAACAGGCTGCTGTACAAAGAGAGCCTGATTCCCCCCTGAGCGGGTCCCAGGGGGAAGCCTGGCCTGAGGGGCCAGCCCTTAATCGCGGGTCTGCACCCAGAAGGCGTGGATCAGGCCTGGAATATAGCCCAGCAGGGTCAGAATAATGTTGAGAATAAACGCCCAGCCGAAACCTTTCCCCAGCAGTACTCCCAGCGGCGGCAGAATGATAGTAAAAACGATTCTCCAGAATCCCATAAGCTCTCCCTTCATCTAACGGCAATATTTTACTAAGTTATTCAATAGTTAAGCATAGACGCTTTTCACCGCTTCGCCAGCAGGCGGCCCCCTCATCTCCGGTAACAAAAATTATTCCCTGCCGTCACGGATAAAAAAGCCCGCCAAAACATCCACTTTTCTGGCTCATGCTGCGGGCCCGGCAGCGAACCGCACAGATTGTCAGTTGACCTGGCTGCGAGTCAGGACTAAGCCTGGAGGAGTTTTATCACATCGAGTCGTTTTACCAACCGGAGAATATCCATGAGTAAACTTGGGATTAATGGATTTGGTCGTATCGGACGTCTGGTGTTACGCCGTTTATTAGAAGTCGACAGCAGCCTCGAGGTGGTGGCTATCAACGACCTCACCTCGCCAAAAGTACTGGCCTACCTGCTAAAGCATGATTCAAACTACGGCCCCTTCCCGTGGAGCGTCGACTTCACGGAAGATGCGCTGATCGTCAACGGTAAGACCATCACCGTGTATGCCGAAAAAGAGGCGCAGCATATTCCGTGGCAGACGGCGGGCGCGGAAGTGATTGTGGAGTGTACCGGGTTCTACACCTCGGCAGAGAAATCGCAGGCCCATCTCCAGGCCGGCGCGCGCAAGGTGCTGATTTCCGCCCCCGCCGGCGAGATGAAAACTATCGTCTATAACGTCAACGATGACACCCTGACGCCGGATGACACCATCATCTCCGTCGCCTCCTGCACCACCAACTGCCTGGCGCCGATGGCCAAAGTCCTGCAGGATGCCTTCGGCATCACCGTAGGCACCATGACCACTATCCACGCCTATACCGGCACCCAGTCGCTGGTGGACGGGCCGCGCGGTAAAGATCTGCGCGCCTCCAGGGCGGCGGCGGAAAACGTCATCCCGCACACTACCGGCGCGGCCAAGGCTATCGGCCTGGTGATCCCCGCCCTGAGCGGGAAGCTGAAAGGCCATGCCCAGCGCGTACCGACCAAAACCGGCTCAGTGACGGAGCTGGTGTCGGTGCTGGAGAAAAAAGTGACCGCGGATGAGGTCAATCAGGCGATGAAGCAGGCGGCAGAGGGCAATGAATCCTTTGGCTACACCGAAGAAGAGATTGTCTCTTCCGATATCATCGGCAGCCATTTCGGTTCAATCTACGATGCCACCCAGCTGGAGATTGTGGAGGCCGGCGGCGTACAGCTGGTGAAAACCGTCGCCTGGTACGATAACGAATACGGCTTTGTCACCCAGCTGATCCGCGTGCTGGAGAAATTTGCCCGCTAAGTGAACGGCGGACAGCCTGCGCTGCCCGCCGATTCTGCATTGAGCGCCTCAGGCCTGCAGATAGACCACCTGAGTCTGCAGGTACTCATTCAGGCCATGGCGGCCATCTGCGCCGCCGATCCCCGATTTACGCCAGCCGGCGTGGAATCCCTGCATCGCCTCAAAGTTCTCGCGGTTGATATAGGTTTCGCCGAATTTCAGCCCCTTAATCGCCTTCATCGCCACATTAAGATCGCGGGTATAGATCGAGGAGGTCAGGCCATAATCGCTGTCATTGGCCATCGCCAGCGCTTCATCGAGCGTCGAAAACGCCACCACCGGCAGCACCGGCCCGAAGGTTTCCTCATGGATAATATCCATCTCCTGACGCACATCCAGCAGCAGGGTCGGCGGATAAAAATAGCCTTTCCCCTCCTGCGGCTGACCGCCCAGCGCCACCCGCGCCCCCTGCGCCACCGCCTTTGCCACTTTGCGCGCCACCTGATCCCGCGCGGCGGCGTTAATCAGCGGCCCCATGGCGATGTCATCCCGCGCCGCCGGGTCGCCAAACTGCACAGCCTTCATCGCCTCGCCGAGGCGGTTGACGAAGCGATCGTAAATCCCCTGCTGAACATAGACCCGCTCGACGCAGTTGCACACCTGCCCGGTGTTGATCACCCGCGAGTCCACCACCGCCTTCACCGCCAGCTCCAGATCCGCATCGTCCATGACGATGGCCGGCGCTTTGCCGCCGAGCTCGAGGCACACTTTGGTGATATTTTTTGCCGCGGCGGCCATGATTTTCTCCCCCGCCGCTACGCTGCCGGTCATGCTGACCATCGCCACCTTCGGATTGCCGGCCAGCTCCTGGCCGACGGTTTCCCCACGGCCGAGCACCAGGTTAAAGACCCCTTTCGGCAGCCCAACCTGGTGGACGATCTCGGCGAAAGCGATGGCGTTGTTGGGCGTGAATTCGCTGGGCTTAATGACGATAGTGTTGCCGGTGATCAGCGCCGGCGCCAGCTTGCGGGCGATAAGAAAGAACGGGAAGTTCCACGGCAGGATCCCGGTGGTCACCCCCAGCGCGCGTTTGAAGACGAGGATATTCTCCCCGGGACGGTCGCTCTGCACGATCTCCCCTTCATACCGCCGCGCCCATTCGGCCATGTAGTCGAGATAGTCGGCGGTAAACGCAACCTCCACCGCCGCCAGCTGCTGGATCTTGCCCCCTTCAGCGACGATCAGCCCGGCGATGTCGTCGGCACGCTGACGAATGCCGGCGGCAATTTTGCGCAGCCAGCCCGCGCGCTCAATGGCCGGCAGCGCCTCCCAGGCCGGCTGGGCGCGCTCTGCGGCGTCAATCGCCAGTCGCGCCTCTTCCGCGGTCCCGTCCGGGATCCGCGACAGCAGCGCTTCAGTCGCCGGGTTAAGCACGTCGATCCAGCCGTCGCCGCGACCGGTAACGAACTGGCCATCAATATACATTGGGTGTTGAACGGGTGCTGTCATGGCTGCTCCTGTGGTGCATTTGTATTTAACAAGTGATTTTTTTGTTAAATATCGGGCGGATAAGCCATGGCTTCGCAGCACGTTGGCGCATTTCTGTGAGCTGATTCATAAAACCGGGCCAAAAATGCCCGGTTGAGGTTACATTTCAATAACACAAATTGCCCGTTTGCGATAAATCTGCCGCAAACGGGCATTTTTCAGCCGAGGAGGCGGGCCTGCAGCGCCCCGGCAAGCCGGTCATCCTCCCGCAGCTGTCGCCAGGCGTCGAGGATCGCCGGCGGGAAGGTCACGTGGCTGATAAAGTCTTTCCCCCGCGGACCGTACCCTTCAGGGGAATCCTGCAGGCGCGGCAGCTCGCCCAGCAGCAGCGCGAGGTAGCGGGTCACCGGCCACAGCCCCGCCCCGCCGCCCGCGAACCCCAGCTGGCCGTCGGTCTGCTCCAGCACCGGCGAGCAGCCGGGAAAGCTCAGCCACTGCGGCGGCGTCGTCTCCCCCTGCCAGACGCGGGCAAAGGTGGCCATCGTCCGCCGCTGCATGGTGGGGTCCTGAATGACGATCCCGCGACGATGGGGGATCCCCCGGCTCTCCAGCATTGTGCGGGTAAAGCGCGCGTTTTCCCCGCAGTTGGTCGACCGATCCTCCACCACCAGCCGCGGGCGAGGAATGTGCCAGAAGTCATGCGCAATATCCGCCAGAATATGCGCTTCCGGGCGGCCCTCCACCGCGAGCGAACGGTAGCGGGGATCCTCGCGCACCGCCTCATACAGAAAACCGGTGGAGTGTCCTATGCCGCCGCTGATCAGCAGCGGAACCTCCTGCTCCTTCGCCAGCCGGCAGGCGGCGTCGATGGTGCGGATCACGGCATTGCCAGCCAGCACCACCACATCCACTGCCGGCGGCGCGGTCAGCGTCGCCAGATCGTTCTGCGCCAGCCAGCCGCCAGTCAGGTTAGCCGCCGCCAGCGTCGTCGCCGACAGCGGGGGAAATTGTTCTGCCATTCTGATCTCCTTAATCACCTCTCAGCCGCGCAGAGAGGATAGTCCGGCCATCATAAACGCCGCCTGCCGGAGCGCAAAGCGACGTCGATTTGTAACCATTTTGAAATAACAAGAAACATCTAAAAACACGCAGGTTGCACCTGAATAACTGACCATGAAAATAACAAAAAACAGCAAAAACAGGTGGAAAATAAAAATTTACCTCGCGGTTACACCAGACAAAAGCGCGTTTTCTCGCCCGCGTTGCCGAGGGATAACTTGCCAATTGTAACCATCAACTCTAAGTTGCTTAACAATTACACAACCTTTTCACATCAGGTTGCACCCTGCACGCACAGAGTGACACCTGACCTTTTACCGTGGCGGGAGAACGTTTCGTAATGAGCAATCCAGAAAGCAACACTGCATCCATTCTGCAGAAAAACAAGAAGGTCCTGATCGCGAGCCTGACCGGCAGCGCCATCGAATGGTTCGATTATTTTCTCTATGGCACCGCCGCCGCGCTGGTGTTTAACAAAATCTTCTTTCCGATGGTCGACCCGGTCATCGGCTTGATCCTCTCCTGGCTCTCCTTTTCGCTCACCTTTTTTATCCGCCCCATCGGCGGGGTCATTTTCGCCCACATCGGCGATCGCATCGGTCGCAAGAAGACGCTGGTGCTGACCCTGTCGCTGATGGGCAGCGCCACGGTGGCCATTGGCCTGCTGCCCACCTACGAGATGGTGGGCCTGTGGGCGCCCGCCCTGCTGATTACCCTGCGCATTATTCAGGGCATGGGTATCGGCGGCGAATGGGGCGGCGCGCTGCTGCTGGCCTACGAATACGCCCCGGAAAAGCGGAAAGGCTTTTTCGGCAGTATTCCTCAGGCCGGCGTGACCATCGGCATGCTGATGGCGACCTTTATCGTCTCGCTGATGACCCTGTTCGATGAGGCGCAGTTTCTTGCCTGGGGCTGGCGCATTCCGTTCCTGCTCAGCTCCGTCCTCGTTTTCCTCGGCCTGTGGATCCGCAAAGATATCGACGAAACGCCCGCCTTTAAGCAGGTGAAACAGTCTGGCCAGGTGGCGAAGGCTCCGCTGCGCGTGACGCTCAAACACCACTGGCGGGAGGTGCTGATCGCCGCGGGTCTGAAAGTGGTGGAGACCGCCCCCTTCTATATCTTCTCTACCTTTGTGGTCAGCTACGCCACTACCACCCTGAGCTATCAGAAGTCGCAGGCGCTGGAATCCGTCACCCTCGGCGCGCTGGTGGCCACCGTGATGATCCCGCTGATGGGGCTGCTGTCCGACAAGGTGGGCCGGCAAAAGATGTACACCCTGAGCGTGGTGCTGCTGGGGCTGTTTATCGTTCCGTGGTTCCTGCTGCTCGACACCGGCACCAGCTGGGGCATTATGCTGGCGACGATCGTTGCCTTCGGCATCCTGTGGGCGCCGGTGACCGCGGTGCTGGGTACCCTGTGCTCAGAGATTTTCAGCGCCAATGTGCGCTACACCGGGATCACCCTGGGTTACCAGCTGGGCGCCGCGCTGGCCGGGGGCACCGCGCCGCTTATCGCCACCGGTCTGCTGGCGAAATACGATGGTGACTGGCGACCGGTGGCCATCTACCTGGGCGTTACGGTGGCGATTTCGCTGCTGGCGATATTCTGCGCCAGCCGGATGAAATCCGTCCCAGGCGCGGCGCGCCCCCGGGCGGAAAGCGCCTAACCGCAGCCGGTCCGGGTCGACCATCCTGCCCGGCGGCGCTGCGCTTGCGCGGGCCTACAGGGAGATCGCGCCACGTGGGAAACCGCTCATCCCAGGCTCAGTAAGACAGTAGGCCCGGTAAGGCGCCAGCCGCCACCGGGCAGTAAAGCTGCTGCGAAGCCGACTATCCCGCCCGGCGGCGCTGCGCTTGCGCGGGCCTACAGGGGGGATCACGCCGCGGGGGAAACCGCTCATCCCAGGCTCAGTAAGACAGTAGGCCCGGTAAGGCGCCAGCCGCCACCGGGCAGACAAACGAGAACAACGGCTAAGACGAGTTGTAGCCGGCCGCCAGGGCCGGCGGGTGTCAGGCGCTCTGATTGTCCAGCTGAAGCTGCCCCTCGCGCCGCTGCTTCAGCTTCCAGAAGGCCCACAGCGCGATAAACCACAGCGGAGAAGCCAGCAGCGCCAGCAGCGTGTCCGGGTCAAAGATCATGATGAAGATGGCGAACGCGAAGAACAGCAGGCTCACCCAGCTCATCGCCACGCCAAAGGGCATCTTAAAGATCGAACCGGCGTGCAGGTCCGGACGCTGACGGCGATAAACCAGATAGGCCACGAGGATCATCCCCCAGCTGAACACCACCATAATCGCCGCCAGGGTCGAGACGATGGTAAACAGGGTCATCACATTCGGCACCAGGAACAGCAGCAGCGTACCGATCAGCATACAGAAGCAGGAAAACAGCAGGCTGCGCACCGGGATGCGGGTGCTGCGCGACAGAATACGGAACTGCCAGTGCGCATGCTTCTCCACCGACAGGCCGTACAGCATGCGGGTGCTGGAGAAGACCCCGCTGTTGGCCGAGGACATCGCCGAGGTCAGCGCCACGAAGTTAATCACCGCCGCCGCCGCGGGCAGCCCGGCTTTGGCAAACAGCGTCACGAAGGGGCTGGTCTCCGCCGACACTCCCGGCCAGGAGGCGACAGCGATGATCACCACCATCGACAGCAGATAGAAGATGATAATCCGCAGCGGCAGGGCATTGATCGCCTTGGGCAAAATGCGCTGTGGATCGCGGGTCTCCGCCGTCATCGTCCCCAGCAGTTCGATGCCGGTAAAGGAGAAGATCGCTATCTGGAAGCCGGCGAAAAAGCCGGTGATACCGTGAGGCATAAAGGCCGTCGGGTCGGTGAGATGGCTCAGAGAAGCCGTCACGCCGTCCGGAGAGGTCCAGCCGGTGGCAATCATCCAGCCGCCGGTGGCGATCAGGGCGATAATGGTGATCACCTTGATCAGGGCGAACCAGAACTCCGCCTCGCCAAACATTTTCACCGACAGCAGGTTGAGCAGGAACAGGATAGCCAGCATGCTGAGGGCCGGCATCCACGCCGACAGCTCGGGGAACCAGTACTGCATATAGCTCCCGCACACCACCACGTCGGCGATACAGGTCACCACCCAGCTCAGCCAGTAGGTCCAGCCGAGATAAAAGCTGGCCTGCGGTCCGAGATACTCGCCGACAAAGTCGGCAAACGAGCGGTAGTCATGGCGGGTGAGCAGCAGCTCCCCCATCGCCCGCATCACCATATAGGTAAAGAACCCGACCAGCACATAGATAACCAGAATCGAGGTGCCGGCGACGGCGATGTTGCGCCCTGCCCCCATAAACAGCCCGGTGCCGATGGCGCCGCCGAGGGCGATCATCTGGATATGGCGGGCGCCAAGCCCGCGCTTAAGCTGTGACGCGCCTTCACCTCCGGCGGCAGATGGCGCCTGATGTTGATGTTCAGTCATGGTGTTTCCTCAGGCTGGTTGCGGGAGGCGAAGCGCCGCGGCGCGGAGCAGCAGCCCGGCGCGCTGGCCGGTGGCGACCCCGGCATTGGGAAAGAGGATATAGGGGGCCCGGGCCTGCACCACCCACCGTTTCTCTGCCTGGCGGGCGATCTCATACCCTGCCGGGAGCGCGGTGAAGTTCTCGACGTTGGCCGCGAGATTGAGCGTAAATTCCCCTTCGCGCTTGATGATGCTCTCCTCGACCAGGAAGTAATCCACCGGCGCTTTGTCGCGCGGGGGCAGCGGCGCGTCAGAAATCCAGGCCCGGATCGCCGCGTCGGCGGCGGCGAACAGGCTGAGATCGTTGGCGCCGAACGGCATCACTTTTCCCAGCTCAAGGGTGGCGCTTTGCGCGGCGAACTTTTCGCAGGTGAAATGAGTGAAGGTGCCGCCCGCTTCGGTATGGCGCACGATGGCGTCCATCCCGCTGGCCTGCAGCAGCTGGTAGAAGCCGGGCGAAAAATCCTCCGCGTGGGCCGGGAGCAGCGCAAACTGGCGATACAGCGACCCGCGAATGGCGGTATGCATATCGAGATGGCTGCGGCTGACCGGCCCCGCCGCTTCGGCGGCGCGATAGAAGGCTTGCACCGCCTGCTCGAGGGCAAAAGCCCGCCGCGACTCATTGCCCGGGGAGACCGCCAGATGGCGGCCGCCGAACAGGCGATTGAGGTCGTTGTGCAGATAGCGACGCGCGGCGCGGATCGCCGGCAGGTTACCAAAGACGATCAGCAGCGCCTGGGTGAGCGGCTGCCGCCCCTGGCTCAGATCGTGGGTCAGCTGCAGCAGCAGCTCGGTCGGCGCGGTCTCATTGCCATGGACGCCAGCGGAGAGGATCGTCGCCTGACGCCACGGCGTGGACGGCAACAGCTGCAGGATGCCCTCGCCCAGCCAGCGGGCCTCGATGTCCGCCGGAAAGGTCCACTCCTGCAGGCGGCAGTGCAGTAAATCGTTAACCAGATGCTCCATCTGCCGCTCCTTAACGCTGAAAATCATAGACAGGGCCCAGACGCAGGATCTGCGTCAGCTCATCCAGCGCCTGATAAACCTCGCGCAGCAGCTGCGGGTCCGCCAGATCGCGGACGTGCAGCCGGTCACGGTAGTGTTTTTCCACCCACGCCGTCAGCTGCTGGTAACGCTCGTCGTTCATCAGGCTGTGGGCGTTGACCGCGTCGCGCTCCGCCTCGTTGAGCACCACCCGCAGCCGCAGGCAGGCCGGGCCGCCGCCGTTGCGCATGCTTTCCCGCAGGTCAAAAACCGCCACTTCATCGATCGGCGAGGCGCTGTCAGCCGCCAGGTCGCCCAGGTAGCGCCAGACGTTTTCCCGCTGCCGGCACTCCTCTGGCACCACGATCAGCATCTTGCCGTCGGGTTTGCTCAGCAGTTGGCTGTTGAACAGATATGAGGCCACGGCGTCATCGAGCGACACCCGCTCGTCCGGCACTTCCACGCTGGTAAACGGGATATCGAGACGGTCGCTTTTTGCCCGCAGCGTCGCCAATACTGTCGACTGATCGACAAACGCCTGCTGATGGTGGAACAGCACATGGCGATTGCTGACCGCGATAACGTCGTTATGAAACACGCCGCGATCGATAGCCTGCGGCGCCTGCTGGGCAAACACCGTATAGCGCGGATCCAGCTGGTGCAGACGGGCCACCGCTTCGCTGGCCTCCAGGGTCTGCCGCGCCGGATACTTCACCGGGGCGATGCCGCCGCTGGCGCGTCGACCGTAGACAAACAGCTGCACGCCCTGACGATCGTACTCCCGGCAGAAGCGGTTATGGTTGGCTGCCCCTTCGTCGCCGAGGTCGCCATGCTGCGGCAGCGCCGCGTGGTGGGCGAAGAAGCGCGGATCGGCGAAGGTGGCGCGCAGGATCGCCGAGGTGGTGGGCGCCTCCTGCATGCGGTGCAGCTTATTGTTCAGGTTGGCGACAGTGAAATGGACTTTGCCATCGGCGCTGTCCGCCGACGGCGAAACGGTCGCCGCGTTGGCGGTCCACATCGACGAGGCGGAGCTGAAGGCGGACAGCAACTGCGGCGCCGCCTGGGCCGCCTGGCGGATGACCTGCTCATCGCTGCCCTCGAATCCCAGGTCGCGCAGCAGGCGCAGGTTCGGCCGCGGCTGCGGCGGCAGGATCCCCTGCACGAATCCGCGATCGGCCAGGGCTTTCATTTTATACAGCCCCTGCAGCGCGGCCTTTTTCGGGTTAGAGAGACCATCGCGGTTATTTTGCGAGGCTTCATTGCCGACGGAGAGTCCGGCGTAGTGGTGCGTCGGGCCGACCAGGCCATCAAAGTTAGCTTCAAAACCAGACATATGTCCTCACAGGATCCGTTATCAGAATGGCAGGCCCGGCGATACGTTCGCCGGAAGCGTCAGCGTGTCGCTGACCAGAGAGGCCATCGGCCAGGCACAGTAATCGGCGGCGTACCACGCTGCCGCCCGGTGGTTGCCGGAGGCGCCCACCCCGCCAAACGGCGCTTTACTGGAAGCGCCGGTCAGCGGCTTGTTCCAGTTGACGATCCCGGCTCGCGCCTCGTCCGCCAGCTGGTCAAACTGCGCCGCATCGCGGGAGATCAGCCCCACGGCCAGGCCATAGCGGGTCTGGTTGGCGAGGCGAATCGCCTCCGGGAAGTCGTCGTAACGGATAACCGTCAGCAGCGGACCAAAGTACTCTTCATCCGGCACCTCGATACCGGTGACATCGACGATCCCCGGGGTCAGCACCGTGGAGTGCGGGTCAGGCTGGCGCATACGCAGCAGCACCTTGCCGCCGAGCGCCTCCAGTTTCTGCTGCGCCGCCAGCATGTTCTGCGCCGCCTCAAGGGAAATCACCCCGCCCATAAATGGCGCCGGCTGGTCATCCCATTTCCCGGCGCGGATCTGCGCGCTGGCCTCCACCAGTCGCCGCAGCAGCGCATCCCCCTGCTCGCCGCGCTGAACGATCAGCCGGCGCGCGCAGGTGCAGCGCTGTCCGGCGGAGATAAACGCCGACTGGATAATCACATGCAGCGCCGCATCGACATCGGCCACGTCGGCCACGATCAGCGCGTTGTTGCCGCCCATCTCGAGGGCCAGCATCTTCTCCGGCTGACCGCCGAAGTAGCGATGGAAGTGGAAACCCGCCGCCGCGCTGCCGGTGAACAGCACGCCGTCGATATCGCGGTTTTCCAGCAGCGCCTGGCCGGTGGCTTTCCCGCCCTGCAGCAGGTTAATCACCCCGTCGGGGACGCCCGCCTGCTGCCACAGCTGGACCGTCAGTTCCGCAGTGGCCGGCGTCAGCTCGCTGGGTTTAAACACCACGGTGTTACCGGCGATCAGCGCCGGAATGATATGCCCGTTGGGCAGATGGCCCGGGAAGTTGTAGGGACCGAAGACCGCCATCACGCCGTGCGGCTTGTGGCGCAGCTGCGCTTTACCGTCCGGCAGGGTCGACTCGTGAAATCCTGTCCGCTGGTGATAGGCCTCGACGGAGATGGCGGCTTTGCCGATCATCGCCTGCACTTCGGTGCGGGTCTCCCACAGCGGCTTGCTGGTCTCCCGGGAAATCAGGGTCGCCAGTGCCTCTTTGTGCGTCTCCAGCAGCGCGGCGAAACGCTGGACGACGTCAATACGCTCGGCCAGCGGGCGGTGCGACCAGGGATAAAACGCCGCCCGCGCCGCGGCGCAGGCCGCCTGGACGTCGTCGGCCCCCGCGCTGGCCGCCTGCCACAGCAGAGATTGATCCTCCGGGGCCAGTTTACTCATCGTAGCGCCGCTGCCCGGCTGCCACTGCCCGGCTATGAACTGTGCTTTTACCGCCATGATCTGTTTTCCTCTGGGTTCAGGGTTACCGTGTAAACGCGGTCGGTTTCAGTGACCTGCAGCGCATCCAGCGCGGCGGCGTCCAGTGAGACGTGCTCTTCGTGGGCCACCAGCAGCGCCCGAAAATTGTCGAACTGACCGTTGGCGACCAGCGTCGGCGCCGACAGCGTGCCCGTCAGCTGCTGAGCCGGCAGGCACTGGCAGTCGCGCACGGCGCGGATCTGATCGGTCTCCGCCTCCAGCACCGGACCGGCATCGAAAATATCCACCGAGCCGCGCCAGCTGAACCCCTCTTTCTCGAGGATCGCCCGCGCCGGGGCGGTGTTGGGATGCACCTGACCGATGACCTGACGGGCATTCTCCGGCAGCAGCGAGATATAGATCGGGTACGCCGGCATCAGCTCGGCAATAAAGGTTTTCATGCCGGTGCCGGTCAGCCGGTCGGCATCGGCGAACGGGATCTCGAAGAAGTGATGGCCCAGCGCATCCCAGAACGGCGACTGCCCTTGCTCATCGCTGCAGCCGCGCAGTTCGGCAAACAGGTGCGGCGAAAACCACTCGCGGAAGGCGGCGATAAACAAAAACCGCGCCTTGGAGAGCAGCAGACCGTTGCGGTTGCGCTGATACCCGGGGTCGAGAAACAGCGTACACAGCTCGCTGTGACCGGTGTGGTCATAGCTCAGATTGAGCAGCTCCTGAGGCTTATAGACCCCCAGCGCTTTCGAGGCGCGAACCGTTTTCTGAATGCGAAAATTGTAAAACGGCTCGTCCAGGCCCACCGCCACCTCAATGGCGCTGACCCCCACCACCCGCTCCAGCGCGGTGTCTTCCAGCACAAACAGAAAGCCTTGCTGGCCGCGCGGCAGCGCGCCGGCGAAGGTGTCAATGCTGCGGCGTATCCGGGCGGCCAGGCGCCCGGCATCATGGGGTAAAGAGGTCATGCCGACCCCCGCCCGCGCGGCAAGGCGGACGATGTCGTCAAGATCGTTTTCCCTTACGGGACGAAATAGCATCACAGGCCGTCCTCCCGGTTAGCGGGTTAAGCGGGCAACGGCGCGATCAAGGCGCACGAAGGCTTCCGCAATATCCGCCAGCGGGATATTGAGCGCCGGCGCGAAGCGCAGCACGTCCGGACCGGCAATCAGGGCGATCACCCCCTCTTCCGCCGCCAGGTTGGTCAGGGTTTTGGCCTTCCCGCGCAGCGGTCCGGCCAGCTCGGCGCCGATCAGCAGACCGGCGCCGCGCACGGCGCTGAACGCATCGTAGCGGGCAGAGAGGGCATTCAGCTGGTCGACGATCAGCGCATGGCGCTCGCCGACGCCCGCCAGCAGCGGCGCATCCAGATGGGCCAGCACGGCGTTGGCGACGGTCGCCGCCAGCGGGTTACCGCCGAAGGTGGTGCCATGGTTGCCTGGCTGGAAGACCTGCGCCCAGGCCTCTTTCGCCAGCATCGCGCCGATCGGGAAGCCGCCCCCCAGCCCTTTGGCGCTGGTGAGGATGTCCGGGACGACGTTGTAATGCTGGTAGGCGTAGAGATGGCCGGTACGCCCGGCGCCGGTCTGCACCTCATCGAATATCAGGGTGGCGTGATGGCGATCGCAGAGGGCGCGCAGCGCCTGGAGGAACGCCGGGTCCGCCGGGATCACCCCGCCTTCGCCGATAATCGGCTCGACGATCACCGCGCAGGTACGTGAGGAGATCGCCGCGGTGACCGCCTCGATATCGTTATAGGGCAGATGGGTAATGCCCTGCGGCAGCGGCGCATAATCGCTGGAATATTTCGGCTGGCCGCCGACGGAGACGGTGAACAGCGTGCGGCCATGGAAGGCGTGGTTGAAGGCGATGATTTCGCTTTTTTCACCGCCGAACTTATCGTGGGCATATTTCCGCGCCAGCTTAAGGGCCGCCTCGTTCGCTTCAGCGCCGGAGTTGCAGAAGAACACCTTGTCGGCAAAGGTGGACTGCACCAGGGTTTTCGCCAGCTGCAGCACCGGTTCGTTGGTATAGCCATTGCCGATATGCCACAGTTTCGCCAGCTGCCCCTGCAGGGCCTCAGCCAGCGCCGGGTGGGCATGGCCGAGGGCGTTCACTGCGATGCCGCCGGCCATATCGATATACTCTTTCCCCTGCTGGTCCCAGACGCGGGAGCCCGCCGCCCTCACCGGAATAAACGGCGCGGGGGCAAAACAGGGAACCAGGTAAGCGTCAAAATCTTCGCGAGTCATACTGCCTGACATCATTCATCTCCGGAACGTAAGACGACGGAAAACGCTCCCGCCGCGTTGGACAATCGACATTAACCCTGACCCTCGGCTTATTTTGGGCACGAGCGCGCCCGCTGCGATGGTAAAAATATTCACCACAGAAAAGTTAAGCCCTATTATTTTTACGGGTATTTGTTAATTCATGGTTAACGCCATGTTGTTGTGTGGGCTAATGCTGGCCTGTGAACAATAAGATTGTCAATATGGGGAAACGCAATTTATTCACTTTTTGAAGATCATCAAGATAATGAAAAACATAGAAAAAATATTTTCTTATGCACTTAAGTGAATAAAAAGTGAATTAAAATGCACAGCTTGTGGGTGGTTCTCGTGCGTAGTTATTCACTTAAAAAATAAAATTTCTAACAAAAATTTAAAAATCGGAATTGCCGTCAAATACCGCTTTATAAAATTGGTGATACCATTCATTGCACAGAGTTTACTGCTGTAGCTATTCCACGGTTTTACACGACATAAATAACACTGAGAAACAGGACTCTTATGGAAAAGTTATCTTACGCATCTGAAAGTAGTACATCTCCATGGACCACCTACCTGCGCCAGATCGACCGTGTCGCGCCTTATCTCGGCGATCTTGCCTACTGGGTGGAAACCCTGCGCCATCCGAAGCGTGCGCTGATCGTCGACATCCCTGTGCAGATGGACGACGGCACCATTCGCCACTTCGAGGGCTATCGCGTTCAGCACAATCTTTCGCGTGGGCCGGGTAAAGGTGGTGTTCGCTACCATCCGGATGTTGATCTTAACGAAGTCATGGCACTTTCTGCCTGGATGACCATTAAGTGCGCCGCGGTCAATATTCCTTACGGCGGGGCCAAAGGCGGCATCCGCGTCGACCCCTTCTCGCTGTCGGAAGGTGAACTGGAACGCCTGACTCGCCGCTATACCAGCGAAATCGGCATTATCATCGGGCCGCAGAAAGATATTCCGGCGCCGGACGTTGGCACCAACGGCAAAGTGATGGCGTGGATGATGGACACCTACTCCATGAACCATGGCACCACCATCACCGGCGTGGTCACCGGCAAGCCGATCCACCTCGGCGGCTCCCTCGGTCGTGAAAAAGCCACCGGACGCGGCGTGTTCGTCACCGGCCGGGAAGTGGCCCGTCGCGCCGGCATCGAAATTGAAGGCGCTAAAGTGGCGCTGCAGGGCTTTGGTAACGTCGGTAGCGAAGCGGCGCGCCTGTTCGCCGGCGTCGGCGCCCGCGTAGTGGTCATTCAGGATCACACCGCCACCCTGTACAACGAAGGCGGGATTGATATGGCCGCCCTCACCGCCTGGCAGGCGGAGAAAAAGCAGATCGCCGGTTTCCCGGGCGCCCAGGAGATCGATAAAGAGGCGTTCTGGACCACCCCGATGGACATCCTGATCCCGGCGGCGCTGGAAGGGCAAATCACCCGCGAGCGCGCTGAGAAGCTGAGCTGCAAACTGGTGCTGGAAGGGGCTAACGGCCCAACCTATCCGGAAGCGGACGATGTGCTGGCCGAGCGCGGGGTGATCGTGGTGCCGGACGTTATCTGCAACGCCGGCGGGGTGACCGTCAGCTACTTTGAGTGGGTGCAGGACATGGCCAGCTTCTTCTGGAGCGAAGAGGAGATCAACGCCAAGATGGACCGCATCATGACCGACGCCATTATTCACGTCTGCGATAAAGCGGCCGAGAAAGAATGTACCCTGCGTACCGCCGCCTATATCGTGGCATGCGAGCGCATCCTGATGGCGCGTAAAGACCGCGGCATCTACCCGGGCTGATCCCCGTCAGGGAGCGAATCAGGGGTGGCATTGCGCCGCCCCTTTTTTTTGCCGTCGCGCCGTCAGCCGCCGGTGGACCACAGCACTGGCCATCCCCGACGCTGCGCCTCCGCCAGCAGCCCCGGAGAGGGATTCACCGCGCAGGGATGGCCGACCGCGGCGAGCAGCGGCAGATCCGAGATATGATCGCCGAAGGCGTAGCACGCCGCCAGCGGCTGGCCCTGTTCCTGCGCATAGCATTGGGCATGCGCCGCCTTGTGTTCGCCGATGGCGGTCCGCCAGAGCTCGCCGGTATAGCGGTCATCCACCACGACCGGCTCTGAGCACAGGGCATGTTCCACCCCCAGCGCCGCCATCGCCGGCCAGAGAATGTCGGTCATCGACCCGGAGACAAACACCACGTCATCCCCCCGCGCCTGGTGCTGCCTGAGGCGCGCCACCACCTCGCGGTGAAAACCATATCCGCCTTCGCGATACAGGCGCTCGGCGACCGCCCGCACCCGGGGGCGCGACTCGTGGCGAAACAGCGAGTAATAGTAGCGGTTGATCGCCTCCCGCGGCTGACCTGCTTCGCTGAGCGCCTTCAGCTGCCGGACAATCGCCGCGGCCGTCAAACCGCACTGCAGCGGATATTCCGCGGCATAGCGGTGCAGAAACAGGAACATACTTTTGCCGGTAATCAGCGTTTCATCCACATCAAAAAAGGCGATGCTCATCCCCGTCCCCCTGCTCAATACTGACCAGATAATGTTGATGGCACTGCGCCGCCTGCTCGCACTCTTTGCGAGTGATGTAGTTAAGGTCATAGACGCTGAAGCTAAAGCCAACTTCCGCTTTGCGGGTGCCGGTCTGGTCAAACCCCACCGAGCATTCACAGGTGAAGCGGCCATGGGCTGAACTTTTGCGCGACACCACGTTGAGGACGATGGTCACCGGCAGCGGAAAAACAAAGCAGGAAAAGGCCACCTGCAGCGAGCTCAGGGTAAAGTACTTCTCCGCCATCGCCACGCCGGCCTCCGCCAGCAGGAATTTTTCCGTGGTGGCGATGATGGTCTGCCGCGCCGCCTCGATCAGCACCATCCCCTGAATATGTTGCCCGGTCTGGTGGTCGCAGAGCAGCTCAGAGGCATCCTGCAGGATCAGGCGCGCGCAATAGCTATCCTCATCGCGTTTTTCCGGCGAGGTGATGAGGATATTCGCTTTTTTACGTTTATGTACCAGCCGCTGATGATCGCGATTGTTTTGATAATAGAGATCCTGCAGATTGACGATCTGGCGCATTGTGTCCGGATAGTGCTGACGAATAATGCAGATGGTGCGGGAGATGTCGTCGAGCTGTACCCCCTGACCGATAACGATTTTATCGACCCCGGCCAGCTCGCCGCTCCAGACAAACCGCTCAAACTCATTCACCGTCAGCACATTCTCATGCCGCCGGGCAAAATCGGTAAATTTCTCACCCACCACAATTAATTTTTCCATGGCGCTTGTCTCCTCAGATCGTTTTCACCAGTAACGCAATCCCCATCCCGCCGCCGATGCACAGCGACGCCAGGCCGGTCGGTTGATTCTCCCGGCGCAGCGCGTGCACCAGGCTGACCACAATCCGCGTCCCGGAACTGCCCAGCGGATGGCCGAGGGCGATCGCGCCGCCGTGGACGTTCAGCCGGGAAGCAATCTCCTCCTCCGTCATCTGATGCGCTCTGGCCAGTCCCTTGACCACCCCCAGCACCTGCGCGGCAAAGGCTTCGTTGATCTCCAGCCGGGCCATATCGCTGAGCTGAAAACGCCCGCGGCGCAGGGCGCACGCTATCGCCGGCAGCGGGCCAAGCCCCATCATGGACGGGTCAACGCCGCCCTCGCCAAAGGAGACAATCTCCGCCAGCGGCTGCAGGCCATAGCGGGCAACGGCGCGCGCCGACGCGAGGATCACCGACGCGGCGCCATCGTTCAGCCCGGAGGCATTGCCCGCCGTGACGCTGCCGTCAGCGCGAAAGGCCGGTTTCAGCGCCGCCAGCTGCTCGGCGCTAAGATCATGGCGGATCGGCTCATCCTCGCGGACCGTGCTGACGCCCCGCTTCGCGCTGACCGTCACCGGCACCATCTCATCGGCAAAATAGCCGGCGCGGCTGGCGGCTGAGGCTTTGTGATGGCTCTCCAGGGCATACTGGTCCTGCGCCGCGCGCGAGATCTGCTCCTGCGCGGCGATGGTCTCCGCCGTTTCCCCCATCGGGATCTGCAGCAGCGGATCGGTTAATCCGTCGCGCTGGATCACATCCTCACTGCTGAACGCGCCGAATTTCATCCCGCCCCTTATCTCTCCCCGCAGCAAAAACGGCGCCTGACTCATATTTTCCATTCCGCCGGCGACCACCAGGTCGGCATAACCGCTCTGGATATGGATCGCCCCTTCGGTCAGGCTTTTCATGCCGCTACCGCAGATCATATTCAGGGTGTAAGCCGGCTTTTGCACCGGGATCCCCGCCCGCAGCGCAACCTGACGCGCCGGTCCCATCCCCTGCCCGGCGGCAAGGACGCAGCCGCAGATCACCTCATCGATCCACGCCGGGTCAATGCCGGCCTGCTGCAGGTTGTGCCTGACGGTGAGCGCGGCCAGCTCCACCGCGGAGACCGTTTTCAGGGCGCCAAGAAAGCGCCCCACCGGCGTACGGCAGGCCGCGACGATATAGACTTTGTTCATGATTATTCCATTACGTAGAGCGAGGAAAGATACTGCCGTGTCCCGGCTTCGCTGCCGGTAAAGCCCACATAGCCATCGGGATTGACCACCGCATAGTCATCGGGGCCGATCTGTAGCGCTTCGAGAAACGCCTCGTCCGCCGGTTCGAGGGGGCAGAATATAAACCAGCCGGCCTGCTTCAGGCGGGACATAGGAGGACAAGCGGCGCGGGCGGAAAAGATCACCACCTTACCGCTGGCGAAGACGTCATAGCTGTTGCGAAACATAGCCTGCGGCGAGGCAAAAACGTACCAGGGAACATGGTGCCCTGCCAGGCCGTCCGGGTGCTGCGCCTGCGTCGCGGTGAAGCCGGCGTACTGCAGCGGCAGCTGGTGACGATAGTAGTGACGGTTGCAAAACTCCGGAAAGTAGACCCCGTCGATATGATTTCTCGGCACCAGACCGGCAATCAGGCCGGTATCGCGATCGGTGGAGCGCAGCACACCGCTCACCGCCGCGAAGCGCTCGGCGCGATAGGACGCCGGCAGTCGGTCAGTGGCCACGCCGTGCAGATAGAAAGCCAGCTTCCAGGCGAGGTTCACCGCATCCTGGACGCCGGTGTTCATCCCCTGCCCGCCAATGGGACTGAACAGGTGGAAGGCATCTCCCGCCAGCATAATATGATGCTGCAGATTGTCATCGGCGATGCGGTTATAGAAATTGGCGCTGGAAGACCAGGTGAGCGTCTGCGCCGGCGGCACCTGAGGGCAGTAGCGCGCCAGCGCGGCGTTGATCTCCTGCAGGTCCGGCACCGGACGCGGCGAAGGTAATCGACCGGCTCTTTTAATCACGATCCTGACCTGATTGTCCGGCATGGGCAGGAAAATCAAAAAGCCCTGCTCATCAATATGGTAGGAGGTTCCCGGGAGCGCCGCCGCGCGGTCGAATTGCACATCCGCCATCACAAAATGCAGCGGATAGTCATGACCGCTAAAGCCGATCCCGGCCAGCTCGCGGACGGTGCTGGCCGCGCCGTCGGCGCCGATAATATAGTCATAAGCGGCGGAACAGGCCCGGCGGGCATCGTCGAGCAGGGAGACGTGATAGCGTTCCCCCTCCTGGCGCCAGGAGACCAGCTGGTGCCCACGTTTGACCTCCCGCCCGGCGTCGGCCAACGCCGTTTCGAGGATCTTCTCCGTCCGCGGCTGCGGGATACTGACATGGAAGGGGTAGCAGGTGGCGAGTCGGCGGTTATCGATATGCAGAAATTTGCGGTTTTTATAGTAAGCGTTGACTGACTGAACCTGCTTTCCCTGGGCGATCAGTTCCCCGGCAAGGCCTAAGCCGTGGAAGGCTTTAATGGTCGCCGGACTGACGCTCAGCGCTTTGGACCAGGTGGTGCTGTGGGTATTTTTATCAATGATATCAAAATCAATTCCATACTTATTCAGATAGCAGCCAATGATTAACCCTACCGGGCCGGCGCCAACAATGAGTACTTTTTTCACGATCGAGCCTCTCTGTATGCCCCGTGCGGGGCATACGCGTGTTGCCTGGGTGTAGGGTGATTAGGGATAGATATCATCGGCCAGACGACGATCGCCGGCGACATTGCAGATATGCCAGTAGGGGTATGGTTTCTCTTTCTCGCTCACGCTGTTGAGGATCGCCGTCTCCTCGTCGCTCAGCGTCCAGTTCAGCGCCGCCAGGTTATCCTCCAGCTGGGCCAGTTTGGTCGCGCCGATCACCAGCGAAGCGATCCCCGGACGGGTACGCAGCCAGTTGAGCGCCACCTGCGCGACGCTGGCGTTGCGCTGGCGGGCAATCTCCTGCATCACCTCCAGGGTCTGCCAGGCCTGCTCGCGGTTGGCGATCGGCGCGGATTCGAACGGCGTGGCGTTCGCCAGGCGACTGCCCTCGGGAAACGCCTGATTGCGTGGGTATTTGCCGGTGAGAAAGCCCCCGGCCAGCGGGCTCCAGACGGTGATGCCGACGTTCTGATCGACGCTGAGCGGGATAATCTCATGCTCCAGTTCACGCGCGGCGATATTGTAATAGCCCTGATAGACGCAGAATTTCTCCAGCCCAAGGCGCTCCGAGATCCCCAGCGCCTTCGCCAGCTGCCAGGCCGCGTAGTTGGAGACCCCGATATAGCGAATTTTCCCGGCGCGGATCAGCGTATCCAGCGTGCGCAGGGTATCCTCCAGCGCGGTGCGCGGATCGAACCCGTGAAGGTGATAGATATCGATATAATCGGTCTTCAGCCGCTGCAGGCTGGCCTCAACGGCATTGATGATATGGTAGCGCGACGCTCCCAGCGCGTTCGGGTTGGGGTCGGTTTGCCAGCGTCCTTTGGTGCCGATAATCACCTGCTGTCGTTTTCCCTTCAGCGCGTTGCCGAGCAGCTCTTCGCCCTGGCCGTTCTTATAACAGTCCGCGGTATCAAAAAAGTTAATCCCGGCGTCCAGCGCTTTGTACACCAGATCGTAGGCCGTCTGCTCAGGCACCACGCCGAATTCCGACCAGTTGCGCCCCGGCGCGCCGAGAAAGGCCCCTTTCTCGCCAAACGTCATGGCGCCAAAACAGAGCTCCGAAACCGACAGCCCGGTGGAACCTAAATATCGATACTTCATGCTTGACTTCCTTTTAAAGGTGACAACGTCACACTAGCGATAACCCATCCGCTGGCGGTCAGGCAAGCACCGGCCAGGGGAATGTGCGAGAGAGAAACGCCGGAGGCGAGCAGCAGCCCGCCAAACCAGGCGCCGCCGGCATTGCCGAGGTTAAAGGCGGCGATATTGCACGAAGAGACCATGCTTTTGCCGCTCTCACTGCTGTCCAGCGCCTGCATCTGCAGCGGCGGAATGGTGGAGAACATCGCCGCCCCCAGCAGAAACACCGCCGCGCAGGCGCCGGGCAGCGTCTGAATCGCCCACGGAAAAAGACACAGGACGACGCTCAGCAAGGCGAGAGTTAGCAGCAGCGCCCGGCGGACGCCGCCGTCGGTCAGTCGGCCGCCAAGATGATTCCCGGCGACCATCCCGACGCCGAACAGCATCAGCACCGGCGGAATAAGGTGGTCGCTCATCCCGGTGACGGTTTTCAGCATCGGCGCGATGTAGGTGAAGGCGGCGAAGACGCCGGAGAACCCGAGGGCGGTGATCAGCAGGCTGCGCAACACCGCGGGATGACGGAGCACCTTCAGCTCATCGCGGATCCGGCTCTGGGCCGACGGCTGCGCCTGACGGCCAGGCACCAGGGCGATCACCGCCAGGGCGGAGAGAATGCCGATCAGCGTGACCATATAGAAGGTATAGCGCCAGCCAAGGTACTGCCCCACCCAGGCGCCGAGCGGCACGCCCAGAATATTGGCCAGGGTGGCGCCGAGAAACACGGCGGAGACCGCCGAAGCCCGTTTATCCACCGGCGCCAGCTCCGCGGCATAGACCGAGCTTATTCCGAAGAACGAGGCGTGAGCGAACGCAGTTATTACCCGGGCAATAATTAGCATGGTCATATTACCGGCGATCGCACAGCCTAAATTTCCAATGGAAAATAAGATCATTAAAAATAACAGCGCCGGTTTTTTGCGATAACGGCTTAATAGCGGCGTAAGCAGCGGCGCGCCAATCACCACCCCACAGGCATAAGCGGTAATAGACCAGGCGGCGAGCGTAATGGATATATGAAAGTCATGGGCCACATCGAGTAATAAACCCATAATCACAAATTCGGTGGTGCCAATACCAAATGAACCCACGGAAAGCGCATACACCGCCGCAGGCAATCCCGCCGGACGGGAAACAGCAATAGTCATAAGTTACCTTATCTCCCGCCAGACAGGCGGGAGGAGCGTATTCAGGAGATTATTTATCGATTAAATTAAAGTCGCCCTGGTTATAGCGTAATCCGGCGACGTTTTCGGGAGCGAAAATATGATCGATGGCGAGAATATCCTCAGGGGAGAGCATAATATCGGCTGCAGCGGCATTATCGCGCAGATGGTTCATTTTTCGCGCCCCGGGGATCGGCACGATATCTTCCCCTTTGCTCATCACCCAGGCGAGGGCCATCTGCGCCAGGGTGGCCTCGTAGCGGCTGGCGACCTGCTGCAGACGGTCGAGCAGTTGCTGGTTTTTGCGCATGGTTTCGGCCTGGAAGCGCGGCAGATTGCGACGAAAATCATCGGCTGCGAAGACGCCGGGATCGGTGATCTGGCCCGTCAGGAAGCCGCGGCCCAACGGACTGTAAGGGACAAAGCCCACGCCCAGCTCGCGGCAGGCCTTGAGGATGCCGCCCTCCGGCTCACGGGTCCATAGCGAGTATTCCGTCTGCACCGCAGCGATCGGATGCACCTTGCAGGCCCGGCGCAGCGTCTGGGCTGACACTTCCGACAGCCCGATATGGCGAATTTTACCCTCTTTGACCAGGTCGGCCATGGTGCCCACCACCTCTTCCACCGGCACCGCGGGATCGACGCGGTGCTGATAGAGCAGATCGATGGTCTCGATATTCAGCCGCTTCAGCGACCCTTCCACCGCCTCGCGAATATGTTCCGGACGGCTGTCGACGCCGGCCATCCGCTCCAGCCCCTGGCCGGTCGGCAGAATACGAAAGCCAAATTTGGTGGCAATCTGCACCTTATCGCGGATGCCTTTAATCGCTTTCCCAACAAGGACTTCATTGTCAAAAGGCCCATACACTTCGGCGGAATCCAGGAAGGTCACCCCCATGTCCACTGCGGCATGGATGGTATTTATCGCCTGCGACTCCTCAGCGCCGCCATAGGCGAAACTCATTCCCATACACCCGAGACCCAATGCGGAAACCTGGAACTTCTCTTTTCCGAGATAACGTGTTTTCACCTTATTTTCCTTACGTGCTGAATGTTATTAAATATATACTTCCCTTTTACATTGATAACAATTAATCTATTCCGAACGCGGTGTTAGCTGGAAATTAACAATGAAAACGTTGCCTGATTTGCAACAAATTGAAATATTAATACTCATAGTGAAACATGGCAGTTTTCGACAAGCTGCCAGAGCATTAAATCTTTCACCGCCGGCCCTCACCAGCGCTATTAATCATCTGGAAGAAAAATTAGGCGTGCGCCTGCTCAATCGCTCGACGCGCAGTTTGTCTTTAACCGCCGTGGGTGAGGAATTTCTTAATAATATGACGCCGGTGGTGAATGATTATCGCCGGGTGGTCGACAGTCTGAATTATCACCGTCTGACCCCGGAAGGGGTGGTGAAAGTCAATTTACCGCGCATTGTTCTCGACCTTTTCTTTCAGCGCTATTTTATTGCTTTTAAAACCGCCTATCCTGACGTGACGCTGGAGCTGTTTACCACCGATCGGAAAGTGAATATTATCGAGTCCGGTTTTGACGCTGGCATTCGCTATTCCCGGGACGTGCCCAAAGATATGATTGCCATCCCCTTTGGCGAGAAGCTGTCGCTGATCCCGGTGGCCAGCCCGGACTATCTCCACGAGGCCGGAGCGCCCGACACCCCGCAGTCGCTGGTCAATTTCCGCTGCATCAACCGCTGTTTTCCCAGCGGCGAAAAGTACCGGTGGGAATTTATCAGCCCCGACGGCGAGCCAGGCGAAGTCGCCGTCAAGGGCGATCTGGTCGTCGATTCCGATACGGCGATGATCCAGGCGGCGGAGAGCGGACTGGGGATCGCCTTTGTCTATCAGTCGCTGGTGTCCGCGCAACTGAACGCCGGCAGCCTGGTTCGCTTATTACCCAGCTACCGCTACCCGGCGGATCATTTCTGCGTCTACTATCCGAGTCGCAAACATATTCCCGCGCCCCTGCGCGCTTTTATCACTTGGGTGATGGCGCAGAATAAGAGCATCCTCCATGAGTAAATGGCCTGAGGGGGTATCCTCCTGTCGCCACAATAAACGCACACACCGTTAACCATATTTTATCCTTTCCCTTGAATTCCGCCGGTTGTCAGACATAAACTCGTTAGAGCTCTAACGATTTTGGCAGACGACCTATGGACCATCGACAGCTTAACTTCTCCCATCTTTTATATCTGACCGCCCATCACTGGCGGCTGGCGGTTAATCGTCGGCTGAAAAACCTCGGCCTCAGCCAGGCCAGCTGGGTGGCGGTCGCCGCCATCGCCCGCCACCACCAGCCGCTGTCGCAAAGCGAACTGGCGCAGGAGCTGGGAGTGGAGAGCCCGACCATTGTGCCGCTGATCAACCGCCTGGTGGCCCTCGGCCTGGTGGAGCGCGTCACCACCGACCGCGATAAACGCAAGCGGCTGCTGGTGGTCACCGACCAGGGGCAGGCCCTCTTCGAGCAGGTCAAAACGGTGGCGGACGATCTGCGTGAAGAGATCCTGACGGCGATCACGCCGCAGGAGCGGGAACAAACTCAGCGGGTGCTGGAAAAGCTGTTGCGCGAAGTGGAGAAGAAATAATGCCCCGTCGCCAGAGTAACCCCTACGTCCCTCATGACTGGGCGCCGCATGAAAAACCGGCCCTGCTCGGCTCGCCATCGACGCCTCTGCACAGCCCGGCGAAGCGCCTGGCCTACGGGGTGGTCGGGCTGCTGGTGTGCCTCACCGGCGCGCTGGGCAACGCGGTGGTCACCGCCAATCTGCAGCTGCTGCAGGGCACCTTCGCCGCCTGGTCGACGGAGATCGCCTGGCTACCGGCGGTGTATGTCATGACCAACGTCTCCATTAACCTGCTGCTGGTGAAATTTCGTCAGCAGTTCGGGCTGCGCGCCTTTACCGAAGGCTTTCTGGTGCTCTATGTGCTGGTCACCTTCTTCCACCTGTTCGTCAACGATCTCAGCTCGGCGATGATGGTCCGCGCCGCCCACGGCATGGTGGCCGCGGCGCTCAGCTCGCTGGGGATCTACTATCAGGTACAGGCCTGGCCCGCACGCCACCGCCTGAAAGGGCTGACTATCGGTATCACCGGCTCGTCGCTGGCCATTCCGCTGGCGCGCCTCTTTTCCACCGAGCTGCTGCAGATCGATGAATGGCGCGGGCTCTACTTCTTTGAGCTAGGGCTGGCGCTGGTGTCGCTGGCCTGCGTAATCGCCCTGAAGCTGCCGCCGAGCGATCGTAAAAAGGTGTTCGAGAAGAAGGATTTTATTACCTTCTTCCTGCTGGCCCCCGGCATGGCGCTGGTCTGCGCGGTGCTCTCGCTGGGGCGGCTCGAGTGGTGGTTCGAAGCGCCGTGGATCGGCTGGTCGCTGGCCGCGGCGGTGGTGCTGATCGTCGCCGCCATCGCCTTTGAGCATAACCGCAGCAATCCTCTGCTCAATACCAAATGGCTCTCCAGCGGCAGTATCCTGCGCCTCGGTCTGATTATGCTGCTGATCCGCATCGTGCTGGCGGAGCAGAATACCGGGGTGATCGGCTGGCTGCAGTACGTTGGCCTGCAAAACGAACAGATGACCAACCTCGCGTGGTCAATTTTCGCCGGCATTCTGTGCGGGATCATCGCCAGCTGCCTGACGCTTAACCCGCAGAAGCTCTACTGGCCGACCGCCACCGCCCTGGCGCTGATCATGGTGGCCTCGCTGCTCGACAGCCAGTCCAACGCCCTCACCCGTCCGGAACAGCTGATGTTCAGCCAGTTTTTGCTTGGCTTCGGTAGCGCCTTCTTTCTGGCGCCGGCGATGCTCGCCGGCATTGGCGGGGTGTTCGCCGATCCGCGCAACCTGGTGAGCTTCTCGGTGCTGTTCGGCATGAGCCAGAACATCGGCGGTCTGCTGGGGTCGGCGATACTCGGCACCTTCCAGACCTGGCGGGAGAAATTTCACTCCAGCCAGTTGGCGGACCAGATAACCACGCTCAACCCGCTGATCGTCGAGCGGCTGCAGCAGTACAGCCAGATGTACCAGAGCCAGATCGGCGACAGCACGCTGCTTAACGTCCAGGCCACCACCCTGCTGCAAAACGCCGCGACGCTGCAGGCCAATATTCTTGCCTGGAATGACACCTATCTGCTGACGGCGGCGATCTCCGCCGGGACGTTAGTGTGGGTTTTCTGGCGCTTAATTCGCTTACGACTGACCGCCCGTATCGCCTTAAAACGCGCCACCGGCAGCAAATAATTATCATCATTTCATCTCTGGAGTCGTTATGAGTCAGCAGGATGCGGCCAAACAACAGGCCAACACCCGGAACAACATTCGCGTGGTCTCCATTTTTACCGCCGCGGCGATAGGCCTCGTCGGCGTACTGGTGATCCTCTATGCCTGGCAACTGCCGCCGTTCACCCGCCATAGCCAGTTTACCGACAACGCCTACGTGCGCGGGCAGACCACCTTTATCAGTCCGCAGGTCAACGGCTACATCACTGCCGTCAATGTCAAGGATTTCGCCATCGTTCAGCCGGGCGAGGTGCTGTTCCAGATAGACGATCGCATCTATAAGCAGCGGGTGCACCAGGCCCAGGCCACCCTGGCGATGAAGGAGGCGGCGCTGCGCAACAACCTGCAGCAGCGCAAAAGCGCCGAGGCGACGATCGCCAAAAATGAAGCCGCGCTGCAGAACGCCCGCGCGCAGAATCTGAAAATCCAGGCTGATTTAAAACGGGTGCAGGAGCTGACCGCCGATGGATCGCTGTCGATCCGCGAGCGGGATTCCGCCCGCGCCAGCGCCGCCCAGGGGGCAGCGGATATTGAACAGGCGAAAGCGGCGCTGGAGATGTCGCGCCAGGACCGCGAATCGACCATCGTCAATCGCGATTCACTGGAGGCCGACGTGGCCAGCGCCAAAGCCGCCCTCGAGCTGGCGCAGATTGACCTGCAGAATACGCAGATCATCGCCCCCACCGGCGGCCAGCTGGGGCAGATTTCGGTGCGTCTTGGCGCTTACGTCAGCGCCGGAACCCATCTGACTTCGCTGGTGCCGCCGCAGCACTGGGTGATCGCCAACCTGAAAGAGACCCAGCTGGCCGATGTGCGTATCGGCCAGCCGGTTACCTTCACCGTTGACGCGCTCAACGGCGAGACCTTCCACGGCAAGGTGCAGAGTATCTCCCCGGCGACCGGGGTGGAGTTTAGCGCCATTTCGCCGGACAACGCCACCGGCAACTTCGTCAAGATCGCCCAGCGCATCCCGGTGCGCATCACGGTTAACGAGGGGCAACGCAACAGCGAGCGCCTGCGCCCCGGCATGTCGGTGCAGGTGACCATTGATACCCGCGCGGAGAAGCAGCCATGATCCGCCCGGTCACCCTTGCCATCGTCCTGGCGCTGGTCGGCTGTCAGTCCGCCGATGTGCAGCGCGCCCAGCCGACGCTCGCCATCCCTGCCGCCTGGCGGGCCGACGTTGGCCCTGCCAGCCCGGTGGAAGGCGTATGGTGGCGCAATTTTCATGACAGCGCGCTGAATCAGTATGTCGACCGGGCGCTGCGCTATAACAGCGATGTGCTGATCGCCCGTGAGCGGGTGAATGAGTATCAGGCGCGGGCGTATGCCGCCGACAGCAGTCTTTTCCCCTCGCTGGATGCCAGCCTGACCGGCACCCGCGCCCGCGCGCAGTCCGCCGCCACCGGCCTGCCGATCCACAGCACGCTGTACAAAGGCGGCCTGACCGCCAGCTATGATGTCGATATCTGGGGCGCGAACCGCAGCGCGGCCAGCGCCGCCGGGGCCAGCCTCGAGGCGCAGAAAGCCGCTGCCGACGCGGCCAATTTGAGCGTCGCCGCCTCGGTGGCCGTGGGCTACGTGACGCTGCTGTCGCTGGATGAGCAACTGCGGGTCACGCAGCAGACGCTCCAGGCGCGGGAAGACGCCTGGCGCCTGGCCAAACGTCAGTATGAAACCGGGTATACCTCGCGCCTTGAGCTGATGCAGGCGGATTCGGAGCTGCGCTCCACGCGGGCGCAGCTCCCGCCGCTGCAGCACCAGATTGCGCAGCAGGAAAACGCCCTCAGCGTGCTGCTGGGGGATAACCCCGGCGCGATAAAACGCGGCGAATTCGCCGGGCTCACCCCGCTGCGTCTGCCCTCGCAGCTGCCGTCCACCTTGCTCAACCGCCGCCCGGATATCGTACAGGCCCAGCGTCAGCTGGTCGCCGCCGATGCCACCCTGGCCTCGTCCCAGGCGCAGCTGCTGCCGTCTATCAACCTGACCGCCACCGGCAGCCTGCAGGACCGGACGCTGCCGGATCTGCTGGACAACCCGCTGCGACTCTGGAGCATTGGCGGTAGCATCCTGGCGCCGCTGCTTAACCGCCAGGCGTTAAATGCCCAGGTGGATGTCTCGATGGCCCAGCGCAACCAGGCGCTGTACAGCTATGAGAAAACGGTGCGCGGCGCGTTCAAAGAGGTCAATGACAGCCTGGACGCCATTAGCCGCTACGGCGAACAGCTGACCGAACTGCAGGGGCAGGAGGCGGTGGCGGAAGAAACATTGCGCATTGCGCAGAACCGCTACCGTAACGGCTACTCTTCGTATCTGGATGTGCTTGATGCCCAGCGAACGCTGTTCTCCACCCAGCTTAGCGTGGTACAGGTGAAGAATAACCTGCTGCTGGCGCAGATCGATCTATACCGGGCGCTGGGAGGCGGCTGGTCTGACTCATCAGGGAGCTAAATGGGGAAGCGTCATATGCAACAACAGTGGTCTGCAGTAGACAATTATTTGATTGAGGCCTTAATTCCCAGCGATCCTATGCTCGATCGGGTACTGGAAAACAACCATCGTGCCGGGCTCCCGGCACACGATGTCGCCGCCAATCAGGGTCAGTTTCTCGCCTTGCTGGTACGGCTTACCCAGGCTAAGCGGATCCTGGAGATCGGCACCCTCGGCGGCTATAGCACCATCTGGATGGCGCGCGAGCTTCCTGCCGACGGCCAACTCCTCACCCTGGAGGCCGACGCGCATCATGCCCGCGTGGCGCGGGAGAATCTGCAGCTGGCGGGTGTTGACCAGCGGGTCACGCTGCGGGAGGGGCCCGCGCTACAGTCCCTGGAGGCGCTTGGCGAATGTCCCGCTTTCGACCTGATCTTCATCGATGCCGATAAGCCGAATAACCCCCATTATCTGCGCTGGGCGCTGCGTTATTCCCGCCCGGGAACCTTAATTATTGGCGATAACGTGGTACGCGACGGCGAAGTGGTCAACCCACAGAGCGCCGACGAGCGCGTTCAGGGCGTGCGTCAGTTCATTGAGATGATGGGCGCCGAGCCACGGTTGACGGCAACGGCGCTGCAAACCGTGGGCACGAAAGGCTGGGACGGCTTTACCCTGGCGTGGGTCAACGCTTAAGCGTGGACGCCTGGCCCGTCGCCCCGGTAAGCGCAGCGCCACCGGGGACAACCGGCCAGGTTACGGCGTAATCTGCTCCATCGCCTGTAGCACGCGTTTGTCCGAGATAGGGTACGGGGTCCCCAGCTGCTGGGCGAAGAAGCTCACCCGCAGCTCCTCGATCATCCAGCGGATCTCCCGGACATCGTCGTCCTCACGGCGGTTCGGCGGCAGCTTATTCAGCCACTGCTGCCACGCCTGCTGCACGCTCTCGATTTTCAGCATCTGCGCGCGGTCGCGGTGCGGATCGATAGCCATCTTCTCCAGACGCTTTTCAATCGCCTGCAGATAGCGCAGCGTATCGCCAAGACGACGGAAGCCATTGCCGGTGACAAAGCCGCGGTAAACCAGCCCCGCCATCTGCGCTTTGATGTCCGACAGCCCCAGCGCCATGGTCATATCCACCCGGCCTTTCAGCCGTTTGTTGATATTGAACACCGCGGTGAGGATCTGCTCGACCTGTTTGGCGATCTCCACGACCGTCTCGTTGAGCTCGGCGCGAACTTTATCATGCAGCTGGCTAAAGCCCTCTTCCGTCCACACCGGCCCGCCCGCCTCGTCGATAAGCTTATCAACGCCGCAGGAGATGCAGTCGTCAATCAGATCCAGCACTTTGCCGTACGGGTTAAAATAGAGCCCGAGCTTGGCTTTGTTCGGCAGCTTCTCGTGCAGATACTTAATCGGCGACGGAATGTTAAGCAGCAGCAGGCGACGCAGACCGCGCCACATGGCCTGCTGCTGTTCCTGTGGATTATCAAACAGCTTGATGGCCACGCTGTCGCGTTCGTCCACCAGCGCCGGCCAGGCTTTTACCTTATAGTTGCCGCGCTTCTGTTCGTAACTCTCCGCCAGGGTGCCAAAGCTCCAGATATGCAGCCCGCTCTGCTCGATGCCGTCATCAGCGACCGCCGACAGCGTCTCCTGAACTTTGCCCTTCAGCGCCTCTTTCAGCGCCTGCAGCGAGCGCCCTTCCTGCAGCTTCTTGTTTTTATCATCCACCACCCGGAAAGTGATTTTCAGGTGATCGGGCACCTGATCCCACTGCCAGGCTTCGCGGTCGATGGTCACGCCGGTCATCCGCCGCAGTTCGCGCTCGAGGGAGTCGAGCAGCGGCAGCTCCAGCGGCGTCGCCCGGCCAAGAAACGCTTCCGCATAGTTGGGCGCCGGGACGAAATTGCGCCGCACCGGCTTCGGCAGCGATTTTATCAGAGCGATAATCAGCTCCCGGCGCAGACCGGGGATCTGCCATTCAAACCCGGCCTCCTCCACCTGATTAAGCAGCGGCAGCGGAATATGCACTGTCACGCCGTCGGCGTCGGCGCCCGGCTCGAACTGATAGGTCAGACGCAGCTTCAGATTGCCCTGGTGCCAGAAGTTCGGATAGTCCAGTTTGCTGACCTGCTCCGCCCCTTCCTTAATCAGCATGTTCTTCTCAAAGTTGAGCAGATCCGGGGTGTCGCGGCTGGCCTGCTTCCACCAGGCGTCAAAATGCCGGGCGGAGATGACGTCGTGGCTGATGCGCTGGTCGTAGAATTCGAACAGGGTCTCGTCATCCACCAGAATGTCGCGGCGGCGCGACTTATGCTCCAGCTCTTCGATTTCCGCGCGCAGCTTCAGGTTCTCCCGGAAGAAGGCGTGGCGCGTTTGCCAGTCGCCCTCCACCAGCGCGTGGCGGATAAACAGCTCGCGGCACAGCGCCGGGTCGATCTGGCTGTAGTTGACCTTACGTGCGCCAACGATCGGCAGGCCATAGACGGTGACCTTTTCCGTCGCCATCACCGCGCCCTGCGCCCGCTCCCAGTGCGGCTCACTGTATGAGCGTTTGATCAGGTGCTGCGCGACCGGCTCCACCCACTCCGGCTCAATGCGGGCGGCGATGCGGCCCCACAGCCTGCTGGTTTCCACCAGTTCCGCCACCATCGTCCACTTCGGCGGCTTTTTAAACAGACCGGACCCCGGGAAGATGGAGAAGCGGGCGTTACGCGCGCCGGTAAACTCCTGTTTATCGGCATCCTTCATGCCGATGTGCGACAGCAGACCGGTCAGCAGCGCAGTATGGATCTCGCGGTATTCCGCCGGTTCGCTGTTGATCGGCAGGCCAAGCTCTTTCACCACCTGACGCAGCTGGGTGTAGATATCCTGCCACTCGCGCACGCGCAGATAGTTCAGAAAATCGACCCGGCACTGGCGGCGGAACTGATTCGACGACAGCGCCTTCTGCTGCTCACCGAGGTAGTTCCACAGATTGACGAAGGCGAGGAAATCAGACTCTTTATCGTGAAAGCGGCGGTGCTTCTCGTCGGAGGCCTGCTGCTTATCCATCGGCCGCTCGCGCGGATCCTGAATCGACAGCGCGGAGGTGATGATCATCGCTTCCCGCACGCAGCCGTGCTTCTGCGCCTCCAGCACCATCCGCGCCAGGCGCGGGTCCACCGGCAGCTGGCTGAGCTGGCGGCCCATCGGCGTTAACTTATAGGCGGTGGCCTGCTCATCGGTGGTGATCGCGCCCAGCTCTTCCAGCAGGCGCACGCCGTCCTGAATGTTGCGCTTATCCGGCGCTTCAACGAACGGGAAGGCGGCGATATCGCCTAAGCCCAGGGCGGTCATCTGCAGGATGACCGACGCCAGGTTGGTGCGCAGAATTTCCGGGTCGGTAAATTCCGGGCGCGACAGGAAATCGTCTTCTGAATAAAGACGAATACAGATCCCTTCCGAGACGCGGCCGCAGCGGCCTTTACGCTGGTTGGCGGAGGCCTGGGAAACCGGCTCGATCGGCAGGCGCTGCACCTTGGTGCGGTAGCTGTAGCGGCTGATACGCGCGGTACCGGGATCGATAACGTACTTGATGCCCGGCACGGTCAGCGAGGTTTCCGCCACGTTGGTCGCCAGCACGATGCGCCGTCCGCTGTGCGGCTGGAAGACGCGGTTTTGCTCGCTGTTGGATAAGCGGGCGTACAGCGGCAGCACTTCGGTATGACGCAGATCCAGCTTATTCAGCGCATCGGCGGTATCGCGAATCTCCCGCTCGCCGCTCATAAAGATCAGAATATCCCCAGGCCCTTCGCGCCCCAGCTCGTCGACGGCATCAAAGATCGCCTGCAGCTGATCGCGCTCGGTATCGTCCGCCTCTTCCACTATCGGCCGGTAGCGCACTTCCACCGGGTAAGTCCGCCCGGAGACTTCGATAATCGGCGCATTATTGAAATGCTTTGAGAAACGTTCCGGGTCGATGGTCGCCGAGGTGATAATGATTTTCAGGTCAGGACGGCGCGGCAGCAGCTCTTTCAGATAGCCGAGCAGGAAGTCGATGTTCAGGCTGCGCTCGTGCGCTTCATCGATAATGATGGTGTCATACTGCATCAGCAGGCGATCCTGCTGGATCTCCGCCAGCAGAATACCGTCGGTCATCAGCTTGACCATGGTGTTGTCGCTGACGTGATCGCTAAAGCGGACCTTATAGCCGATACAACCGCCCGGCTCCGTTTGCAGCTCGTCGGCGATACGGTTGGCGACGGTTCGCGCGGCCAGACGACGCGGCTGGGTATGGCCGATCAGCCCTTTCAGTCCGCGGCCCAGCTCCATGCAGATTTTTGGCAGCTGGGTGGTTTTACCCGAACCGGTCTCCCCGGCGACAATCACCACCTGGTGATCGCGTACCGCCTCGAGAATTTCTTGTTTTTTCTGGCTAACCGGCAGGTTTTCCGGATAGGTGATGGCCGGTCGCGCCGCTTCGCGCAGCAGGACTTTACCGGCTGCCTGGCTTATCTCCTGCGCCATCTCCTGGAGGATGGCCTGTTGCGATTCAGGATTTTTAACCTTCTTCACGCCGTGCAGACGGCGGGCAAAGCGCGTTTTGTCGCGCAGCATCAGGCCGTCGAGCTGTTGATAAAGCTGGGGGAAGGTGATTTTTTGTTGTTCTGTCATAGCGTTATCGGGCAGAGCTCTGCCGGGAAAATCTCTTTTGAAGTATTGCCTTAGAGTACCACATCTGTGTCATCCGTGCCTTGTTCAAAAAATCTGAACATAGGATTCGATATATTGCGCTATCTCTGTGGCGCGATTGTGAATACAGTGTCATCAAGCACCAGGGCACTGACCCGTCAATCACATTAAAAAAGGAAACACCCATGAGCAAAGTATTAGTTCTGAAATCCAGTATTCTGGCAGGGTACTCACAATCTGGTCAGCTTTCCGACTATTTTGTTGAACAATGGCAGGAAAAACACCCGGGCGACGAGATCACCGTACGTGACCTGGCCGCTAATCCGATCCCGGTTCTGGATGGTGAACTGGTTGGCGCCCTGCGTCCGAGCGACGCGCCGCTGACGCCGCGTCAGCAGGAAGCGCTGGCCCTTTCCGACGAGCTGATCGCCGAACTGAAAGGCAATGATGTGATTGTTATCGCTGCGCCGATGTACAACTTCAACATTCCGACGCAGTTGAAAAACTATTTTGACCTGGTGGCTCGCGCCGGCGTGACCTTCCGCTACACCGAGAAAGGGCCGGAAGGTCTGGTGACCGGTAAACGCGCGGTCGTCGTGACCAGCCGCGGCGGTATCCATAAAGATACCCCGACCGACCTGGTCACCCCGTACCTGTCCACCTTCCTCGGCTTTATCGGCATCACCGACGTGAACTTCGTGTTCGCCGAAGGTATCGCTTACGGCCCGGAAGTCGCGGCCAAAGCGCAGTCTGACGCAAAAGCGGCCATCGACAGCGTGGTTGCAGCCTAATATTTCACTCCTCTCGCTTCCTGCGGGAGGAGTGTTTTACTTTTTCTCGTAGCGCAAATACCCCACCACGCCTCCGCCGCCATCGTTTGGATGATTCACCCCGTCGTTGACCTCCACGCAGGAAAAATCGAAAGGCGAAACGCCATCAATGCAGGCCACATTCACCCCATACTCCTGTGGGTTTGAACGCCGATGATGAAAGGTGTAGATCCCGCATACCGAGCAGAAAAAGTGCACGGCTTCCCCTGTATTAAAGCGATACTCGGTGAGCTTATCCCTTCCGCGTACCACCTCTATGCCTGAACGCGGCGAAGAGACCGCGACCGCCCCGCGCATTCGACAATATGAGCAGTTACAGCGCCGAGCGGTATTGAAGCCGTCGCTGAGTTCAACGTTAAACGCCACCGCACCGCAGTGACAGTGAGCGGATAATTTCTCTGCCATATATTTCCCCCTCAGGTTGAGGATTTTGGCCGCAGGTTTTCATCAAATTCCAGCCGCTTACGCCCCTCTTCCACTTCCCGTAACGGCTCGACCTGATGCAGCGTCTGCTTACAGCGTTCCACCAGCACCTGGTATTCACGGGTGCCATGTTTTTTCCACGCCAGCTCCTGTTCGCTCAGGACGCGAATCGCTTTTGCCGGGCTGCCGATGATCAGATGGTTGGCGGGCATCTCAGCGTTGGCTTTGACAAAGGCCGAGGCGCCGACAATGCTGTTTTCGCCGATGGTCGCCCCGTCGATAATCACCGCGCTCATCCCCACCAGCGCGTTGCGGCCAATCACGCAGCCGTGCAGAATAGCGCCGTGGCCGATATGTCCGTCCTCTTCCACCACCGTATCCTGGCCGGGGAAGCCGTGCATCACGCAGTTGTCCTGAATATTGGCCCCGTCTTTGACCACGATGCGGCCAAAATCGCCGCGCAGGCTGGCGTTGGGCCCAACATAGACCCCTTTGCCGAGGATCACGTCGCCAATCAACACCGCGGTCGGGTGGACGTAACTCTCCTCCGGCACCACCGGGGTCAGTCCATCAATCTGATAAATCGGCATGCAACCTCCTTATGCGCCCGGCAAACCGCCAAAGCGCTGATAATAGAGCGGGCCCGGCGCGGGAAGCTCGCCGACCGAGCTTTCACCTTTCTCGCTGACGAACGCCAGCGCGCCGGGACTCACCCGTTGGTAAATATTGATACACAGCTGGCGGGCGGTTTGCCCCGCCCAGTGCGCCGGCAGCAGCTCTTCCGGCAGCAGCGGATCTTTGAGCACCACCCGGCGATAGAAATGAATCAGCAGGAGCTGGATCTGAAAGCTGCGTTCCGGCGTTAACTCCGCGGGTTCGCAGTCGCGCAGCAGCGGCAGTAACGGCCGGAATAACGAGATAAAAGCCTCATACATCTCGTTTTGTTCGGTGAGATGCCAGCACTCCTCCACCCGGCTGCGCAGCGCCGCCCGGGAGAGCGCCAGCGGCGAGTGAGCTTCAAAACAGATGACGTTTTCGGCGACGCCCGCTTCATGGAGCAGCGACTGGACATCCGCCAGCTTTTGCGACGGCGAGGCTAACAGGCTCGGCGCCAGCGCGCCAAACCCCTGCCACAGCAGCTGCTTTTTGACGTCGGCCAGCACATTTTTCTCCAGGCCTTCCGAAAGCAGCAGCAGCCAGGTGCCGTCCCATTCCGGAGCGTTCGCGCGATAAATTTTATGTTCCGCGCGTCGGGTCAGGCGCAGCCCTTTGTCGCTCAGACGATAGAAGCTGCGGCGGCCGATACGGACGACATCGAGCCACTCTTCTTTATTGAGGCGAAACAGTGCGGTGCGGACGAAACGCTCGCCGAAGCCTAATCCTTCCAGCAGCGCCGCGACGCTGCCCAGCCACACTTCCCCACCGCGTTGTAATAAGGCGTCGCCATACAGCGAGGCGATTAATGACGTGCCGCTGATCGGCGTCGCCGTCACCGCTTGTTGAATAAAGGCGTCGAGTTTGCTCATCTGATTCATTCTGTTGTTATATTTTTCCTTTATGAATCATAGCACAGGAAATTCCCGGCCTACGGCGTAAAGGCCTCAGCCGGGTTATCTGGGAGAGAATTAACCGCTGACCACCGCTTTACGCAGGTCGAATACGCGACAGGCTTTGCCTTCAGAGCGCGGAATGCTGCCGCAGTTGACGATGGTGATATCGGTGGAGATCCCGACCATCGACTTAATGCGGTGGCGCAGCTGGTGACAAATCTGGCAGCGCTGTTCGTGACTCAGGGCCAGCCCGCTCTCTTTCAGCTCCACGCGCACCGCCAGCGAATCGAGATGGCCGCGGCGATTCACCTCCAGCTGGTAGTGCGGCGCCAGGTGTTCAAACTTAAGGATCTCTTCTTCCAGCTGCGACGGGAAGACGTTAACCCCGCGGATGATCAGCATATCGTCGCTGCGTCCGCTGATGCGGTCCATACGGCGCATGGTGCGCGCAGTGCCCGGCAGCAGGCGCGTCAGATCGCGGGTACGGTAGCGGATCACCGGCAGCGCCTCTTTGGTCAGCGTGGTGAACAGCAGTTCGCCGTGTTCGCCATCGGCCAGCGGCGTGCCGTCGTCCGGGTTAACGATTTCCGGGAAGAAGTGGTCTTCCCAGATGGTCGGGCCGTCAACGGTTTCCAGACACTCCATCGCCACCCCCGGGCCCATCACCTCTGACAGACCGTAAATATCCAGGGCGGTGATCCCCAGCCGGCGCTCGATCTCCGCGCGCATCGCCAGGGTCCACGGCTCGGCGCCAAAGACGCCGACGCGTAATGAACAGCCGCGGGCATCGCCGGCCATCTGGCGCTCCAGCTCTTCAATCAGATTCAGACAGTATGACGGCGTCACCATGATCATATCCGGCTGGAAATCGCGGATCAGCTGCGCCTGTTTTTCGGTCTGTCCGCCGGACATCGGGATCACCGTCGCGCCTAAGCGTTCCGCGCCGTAGTGCGCGCCAAGGCCGCCGGTAAACAGGCCGTAGCCGTAGGCGACGTGAATTTTATCTTTCGCCGTGCCGCCGGCGGCGCGCAGCGAACGGGCGACGATATTGGCCCAGTGATCAATATCGTTTTGCGTATAACCCACCACCGTCGGTTTGCCGGTGGTGCCGGATGAGGCATGAATGCGCACCACCTGCTCCATCGGCACCGCGAAGGTATCGAAGGGATAGTTGTCGCGCAGATCCTGTTTGGTGGTGCACGGGAATTTGGTCAGGTCGCTCAGTTCGCGGAAGTCGTCAGGGTGCACGCCTGCGGCGTCGAATTTACGACGATACATTGGCACATTGTTATACGCATGATTCAGCGTCCACTTCAGACGCTGGGTTTGCAGGGCCTGCAGCTCATCACGCGAGGCGGTTTCAATCGGATCTAATTTTGTAGTAGTTATCATTGTAGGGTACTCGCAGGTAAATTAGCTCACACTCGCTCGAGGATCATGGCGATGCCCTGACCCACGCCAATACACATCGTACACAACGCATAGCGCCCGCCGCGGCGCTGCAGCTCAAGGCTGGCGCTCAGCGCCAGACGCGCGCCGCTCATGCCCAGCGGATGGCCTAAAGCGATGGCGCCGCCGTTGGGATTCACATGCGCCGCATCGTCCGGCACGCCGAGCTGTCTGAGCACCCCCAGCGCCTGGGCGGCGAAGGCCTCATTCAGCTCAATCAGATCCATATCGTTAATATTGAGCCCCGCCCGCTCCAGCACTTTACGCACCGCCGGTACCGGCCCCAGCCCCATCAGGCGCGGCTCGACGCCCGCCGTCGCCATCGCCACGATCCGCGCCCGCGGCGTGAGCCCCTGGCTAGCGGCCTGCTGTTCGCTGGCGATGATCAGCGCCGCGGCGCCGTCGTTAACGCCGGAAGCATTGCCCGCGGTAATGACGCCGCCTTGACGGAACGGCGCTTTCAGTTGCGCCAGCTGCTCAAGCGTGGTTTCCGGTCGCGGATGCTCGTCCTCGCGCACGTCGCTAAGCGCCCCTTTCCGGCCGACAACCTGCACCGGCACGATCTCCTGCGCCAGAATGCCGTCGCGCTGGGCCTGCGCCGTGCGCTGCTGGCTGCGCCAGGCGAAAGCATCCTGATCGGCGCGGCTGATATTTAACAATTCGGCTACATTCTCGGCGGTTTCCGGCATGCTGTCAGTTCCGAAGTGTTGCGCCATGAGCGGGTTCACAAAACGCCAGCCAATGGTGGTGTCGAACAACTCCGCCTGACGCTGATACGGCGCGCTGGCCTTCCCCATCACAAACGGCGCGCGCGACATCGACTCCACGCCGCCGGCGATCAGCAGATCGGCATCGCCGGCTTTGATCGCCCGGGCGGCAAAACCGACGGCGTCCAGCCCGGAGCCGCACAGGCGGTTGAGGGTGGTACCCGGCACCGTATGCGGGTAGCCGGCCAGCAGCGTCGCCATATGCGCCACATTACGGTTATCTTCGCCCGCCTGATTCGCGCAGCCGTAAATCACATCATCGATCGCGGTCGGGTCAAGCCTGGGGTTGCGGCTCAGCAGCGCACGCAGCGGGATCGCCGCCAGGTCGTCGGCGCGCACGCTGGCCAGCGCGCCGCCGTAGCGGCCAATCGGCGTGCGGATCCCGTCACAAATAAAGGCCTCGCGCATTACACTTCTCCTGTGATTGTGCCGCCGATGCGGTGCGATTTGCCGCGAAACAGGGCCACAATTTTTTGCTGTTGATTAAGAATTTCAATGTCGTAGACCCCGGTCAGCTTGCCCTGCTGTTTGACTCTGGCGGTGGCGACCAGCCGGTCGCCGGCAAACGCCGGGCGGAGAAAATCAATGCTGGCCGCCGAAGCCACCGCCGCCAGCCCCTGGCTGTTACAGGCGTAGGCGAAAGCGGTATCGGCAAGGGTAAATAGCTGACCGCCGTGGCAGGTTTGATGGCCGTTAAGCATGTCCGGCGAGACGGTCATGGTCATCTGCGCAAAACCGTCGTCCATCTCGATGAGTTCGATCCCCATCGTTCTGGCGCAGGTATCTTTTTCGTACATCGCGCGCGCGTTGCGCCAGGCGTCATTGCTCATGGTGCTTCTCCATCAGCGCCTTCTGGCGCAACAGGGAGCCGGGGCGATAGCGCTCCTCGCCATAATGGTGGTGCAGGTTCTCCAGCAGGCGCAGCACGCGGCGCCAGCCGAGGCTGTCCCCCCACGCCAGCGGGCCCTGCGGGTAGTTGACGCCCAGACGCATGGCGGTATCGATATCCTGTGCGCTGGCCACCCCTTTCTGTAGTGCATCCAGCGCTTCGTTAATCAGCATCGCCACCGTGCGCCACACCAGCAGGCCGGGATAATCGGCAATACGCAGCACGTTCTTGCCCTGCTGCTGGAAGTAGTGCACCGCTTTGTCCGTCGCCGCCGGCGCGTTGGTCGCCGCTGCGGCCAGCACTACCGTATCGCTGGCGCACAGGTCATACACCACCACCGGACGGCGATGCTTAACGCTCAGCGCCAGGGCAGTCTCGCCTTCGGTCTCCAGCAACAGCAGCTCGTCCAGCTCAGTGACACTGTCACTTATAGTGATGACAGATTGGGCGCCATGGGCAACCGGCGGCAGCGTCACCGCCGTCCTGACTTCCGCAGGCCAGCGATAGACGCCATGGCCGCTCTTTTTGCCCAGCCGCCCGGCCAGCGCCAGCTCTTGCTGGAGTAGCGATGGCAGGTAACGGCGGTCCTGCCAGAAAGCGTTAAATACCGAGCAGGTCACGGCGAAGTTGACGTCCTGGCCAATCAGGTCCGTCAGCGCCAGGGGCCCCATCGGGAAACCGCCGCCGTCACGCAAAGCGGCATCGATAACCTCCGGGGCGGCCACCTGCTCCTCCAGCGCCCGCCAGGCTTCGGCGTAGAATGGACGCGCCACGCGATTAACGATAAAGCCGGGCGTCGAGCGGCAGCGCACCGGCCGTTTCCCCCAGCCGCTCACGCACTGGCACAGCTGCTCCACCACTTCTGCAGACGTCGCCAGGCCGCTGACGACTTCCACCAGCTTCATGACCGGCGCCGGATTAAAGAAGTGCAGCCCGGCGACGCGTTCGGGATGCTTTACCCCGGCGGCGATGGCGGTAATCGAAATCGACGAGGTGTTGCTGGTGAGCAACGTTGACGGCGCGCAGATCGTCGCCAGCTGCGCGAACAGCGCCGTTTTTACCTCCAGGCGTTCAGAGGCCGCTTCGATCACTAAATCTGCGTCGGCCAGCGCGGCTAAATCGTGGGCCGGATGCAGGCGTGCCAGCAGCGCGTCGGCCTGCTCTGACGCCAGTTTGCCGCGCTCGACCCGTGAGGCGAGCCGCCTGGCAATACCCTCTATCGCCCGGGCGATGGCCTGATGATCGATGTCGTAAATCAGCACCGGATGCCCGGCGGCAGCCGCCACTTCGGCGATGCCGGCCCCCATGGTGCCGCTGCCGATCACCGCCACGTTGGCTATGGATGTCGTCATCATCTATTTCCCGCTGAACTGTGGTGGCCGTTTGGCCAGAAATGCGCTGACTCCTTCGCGGTAATCATCGCTGCGCCCGGCGAGGCGTTGATAATCGCGCTCCAGGTCCAGCTGCGCGTCGAGACCGTTGGTTTCCGCCGCCAGCAGCGCCTTTTTAATCAACCCAAGACCCAACGTCGGCTGAGCCGCCAGATGGCGCGCCAGCTGCAGACTGGTGTCCGCCAGTTCGGCATCATCCACCAGCTGCCAGATCATCCCCCACTGCGCGGCCTGTTCCGCGCTGAGGCTATCGCCCAGCAGCGCCAGCCCCATGGCGCGCGCGCGGCCGGCCACCCGCGGCAGGAACCAGCTGCCGCCGCAGTCCGGCACCAGCCCGAGCTTGCTGAAGGCCATCACAAACTTGGCCGAACGCGCGGCCAGCACGATATCGCAGCCCAGCGCCAGGGTGGCCCCTGCGCCAGCGGCTACGCCGTTGACCGCGCAAATCACCGGTTTCGGCAGCGCCGCCAGACGACGCACTAACGGGTTGTAAAAGCGTTCCACCGACAGGCCGAGATCCGGCGGCGGGCCGCTGGGGTCGACGTTGCGGTCGTTCAAATCCTGGCCGGCGCAAAAGCCGCGGCCGGCGCCGGTGATCAGCAGGCAACGCACGCCGTCGTCGCGCTCGGCCTGCTTCAGGCATTCCGCCAGCTGTTGATGCATCAGGTCGTTAAAACTGTTGAGGCGGTCCGGGCGATTGAGGGTAATGGTCATGACGCCCTGTTCCACTGCGCTGAGAATGAAAGCTTCCACGATTAGCGTCCTTTAAAGTCCGGGGTACGTTTTTGTAAGAAGGCGTCGATGCCTTCGCGGCGGTCTTCGGTGGCGCTCAGCAGGGTGAACAGCTGGCGCTCCTGCTGGAGACCGGCCTGCAGGCTCACCTCCTGCGACAGGCGCAGCGACTGTTTCGCCGCCCGGAGCGCCAGCGGCGCGTGGCGGGCGATGGTGGTCGCCAGTTGCAGGGCATATTCATCGGTTAACGCCGCCGGATGGATATCGCTCACCAGCCCGGCCTGCTGCGCCTGACGGGCGTCAATACTCTCGCCGCTCAGCACCATCCGGCTGGCCAGCGCCTTGCCAACGCTGCGGATCAGCCGCTGGGTGCCGCCAGCGCCCGGCATGATGCCGAGGGTAATTTCCGGCAGGCCAAAGCGGGCGTTGTCCCCGGCGACAATCAGGTCGCACAGCAGGGCCAGCTCACAGCCCGCGCCGAGGGCGTAACCGTTGACCGAGGCGATCAGCGGTTTGGGGAAGGCATCGATACGCGCCCACAGCCGCGGGCGGATATCATCCAGGGTCGCCGGGAGATCTTTCTCCGCCATCTCGTTCAGGTCGGCTCCGGCGGCAAAGAAGCGCGGATTGCCGCTGATGACGCAGACGCTGACGTTGTCATCAGCGGCCGCGGCCTCCAGCGCCTCGGCAATCCGGGTTAATAAGGCATTGTTCAGCGCGTTGCGGGCCTGCGGACGGTTGAGCGTCAGCTGCAGCACCCGGCCATGGCGGTGGATCATCAGCTCGCTCATGCCATCCCCCGCGCGTCAAAGTCGACCACCACGTCGCCGCTGGTGGGCAGCGCCTGGCAGCTCAGCACGTAACCCGCCGCCAGCTCATCCGCTTCGAGGCTATAGTTGGCGGCCATCGCCACTTCGCCGCGCAGCACTTTGCATTTACAGGTGGCGCACACCCCGCCCTTGCAGGCAAACGGCAGGTCTGCCCCCTGGCGCAATGCGGCATCCAGAATGCTGTCGTCTTCGGCGCTGAGGGCGATCAGCCGATCGCGCCCGTCCTGGCGGATGGTTACCGTGCGCCCTTCCGCCTGCACCCCGGCGGCGCGCTTAACGCTGCCGCCCGGCGTATTGAAGCGTTCGAGATGAATGGCGTGCTCCGGCACGCCGAGCTCGCGCAGGGTCGTTTCCGCCTCATCCATCATCGTCGCCGGGCCGCAGATAAAGGCCTCGTCGAAACGGCTGAAATCCAGCAGATGGTCCGCGAGCTGGCGCAGTTTGTCGCCATCGATGCGCCCCTGCAGCAGATCGCTGTCCATCGACTCCTGGCTGAACAGATGCACCACCTGCAGGCGCTGCGGATAGCGGTCTTTTAAATCGGCCAGCGCCTGGCGGAACATCATGCTGTGGCTGCTGCGGTTGCCGTAGATCAGCGTGAAGCGGCTGTGCGGCTCGGTGGCCAGGGTGGCGCTAACGATCGCCATCATCGGCGTGATCCCGGAGCCGGCGGCGATCGCCAGATAGTCGCCCTGCCGTCCGGCCTGCGGCTGATAGCCGAAATGCCCCTGCGGCACCATCACCTCCAGCTCCATCCCCTGCTGGATAGCGTGCTGGGCGAAGCGCGAGAAGCGCCCGCCGTCGATGGCTTTGACCGCGACGCTGATCTCTCCCGGCGTAGGGCTGTGGCAGATGGAGTAACAGCGGCGCAGCTCTTCACCGCCCAGTCGGGCTTTCAGCGTCAGATGCTGGCCCGGACGAAAGCAGTACTCCGCCTGCAGGGCTTGCGGAATCGCAAACGTAATGGTCACCGCATCGCGGGTTTCCGGCTCGACTCTCGCGACCTTAAGCGCATGGAACGTCGTCATGGCAACCTCAAATACATTTAAAGTAATCAAAGGGTTCCCGGCAGCTGTCGCAGCGATAGAGCGCTTTGCAGGCCGTGGAACCGAATTCGCTAATCAGCGAGGTGCGGGTGCTGCCGCAGCGCGGACAGCTCACCTCGGCGGGCATTTCCGCGTGGCAGGCGTGCCCCTGCGGCGGGCTGATGCCGTACTGGCGCAGGCGCTCGCGGGCCTCCTGGCTCATCCAGTCGGTGGTCCACGGCGGGTCCAGCTGCAGGACGATGTGGACCGGCAGATAACCATGCTCGCTCATCACCGCGCGGATCTCGCTCAGCAGATGCTCCGTCGCCGGGCACCCTGAATAAGTCGGGGTAAAGCCAATCACCCAGCCGTCGCCGTGGCGCGCGACGCTGCGCACCATGCCGAGATCGGTGATGGTGAGTACCGGCACTTCCGGATCAGGGATCGCGCTTAACACTCCCCAGATAGCGAGCACCTCGGCGGGAGCGATGTCATCTAAACGTTGCATCGTCCCCTCCCTTACCACTGCAGGCCGGGATGGGAACGCTGCAGATATTGCATCTCCGCCAGCAGCGGGCCGAGATGTTCACTGTGCAGCCCCTGTTTGCCGCCGCTGCGAAAGGCCGCTTCCTGCGGGACCGGTAAGCCTGAGTCAAGCAGCGCGGTATGCACGGTGCTTTGCCATTCGGCCTGAAGCTCGCGCGGATCAACCGCAATGCCCTCCCCGGCCAGGCTGAGCTCCAGGTCATCGGCAAGGAACAGTTCGCCGGTAAAGCGCCACAGATTGTCGACCGCCTGCTGCATTTTGCGATTTGAAACCTCGGTGCCGTGACCAAGACGCTCCAGCCAGCCGCGGCTGAAGCGCTGGTGGTAGCGCACCTCTTTCAGCCCTTTGGCGGCAATGGCCGCCAGCTGCGCGTCGCGGCTGTTCACCAGCCGGCTGTACAGGGCGACGTGCCAGACGTCGATAAAGAACTGGCGGGCGATGGTGTCGGCAAAATTGCCGTTCGGCTGCTCCACCAGCAGCAGGTTGCTGAACTGGCGCTCATCGCGGCCAAAGGCCAGGGTATCTTCATCGCCGCAGCCGTTAAGCTCGGCGACATAGCTCAAAAAGTTGCGCGCCTGGCCAAGCAGATCGAGGCCGATATTGGCCAATGCGAGATCGATCTCCAGCTCCGGGGCATGGCCGCACCAGGCGCCTAAGCGCTGGGCCAGCACCAGGCCGTTGTCGCCAAGACGCAGAGCGTAGGTGGCTACAGGATTGGGGTTATTCATCGCCGCCTCACATGTGTTCCATGCCGTCCGGCACGGTATAGAAGGTCGGATGACGGTAGACTTTGCTTTCCGCCGGGTCGAAGAATTCGCCGCGCGCTTCCGGCTGCGAGGCGACGATTTCGCTGGCCTTCACCACCCAAATGGAGCAGCCTTCGCTGCGGCGGGTGTAGGCGTCGCGGGCGTTCTCCAGCGCCATTTGATCGTCGGCGGCATGCAGGCTGCCGACGTGACGATGGGAAAGCCCCTGTTTGCTGCGAACGAACACTTCATATAACGGCCAGTAAACTTTGCTCATGTTGTCTCTCCTTATGCCGCGCTGCGGGCCTGCTGTTTTTGCGCATGGGCCAGCGCGGCTTCGCGAACCCACTCGCCCTCTTCCCAGGCCTTACGCTTGGCGGCCAGCCGCTCGTGGTTGCACACGCCACGGCCGCTAATCACCTCGTTAAACTCCTGCCAGTCGATCTCGCCGAAGCGGTAGTGGCCGCTGGCTTCATCAAAGTGCAACTCCGGGTCCGGGACGGTCATGCCGAGGATCTCCACCTGCGGCACGGTGTTGTCGACAAAGCGTTGACGCAGCTCGTCGTTGGAGTGCAGTTTGATTTTCCACGCCATGCTGCGGGCGCTGTTCGGCGAGTTGTCGTCGTTGGGGCCAAACATCATCAGCGCCGGCCACCAGAAGCGGTTAATGGCGTCCTGCAGCATCTGCCGCTGAGCGTCATTACCCTGCGCCAGCGCCATGCAGGCTTCGAATCCCTGGCGCTGGTGAAAGCTCTCTTCTTTGCAGATTTTGACCATCGCCCGGGCATAGGGGCCGTAGGACGTCCGGCACAGCGCCACCTGGTTGACGATGGCCGCGCCATCGACCAGCCAGCCGATCACGCCGATATCGGCCCAGCTCAGCGTCGGGTAGTTAAAAATGGAGGAGTATTTCATCTGCCCGTCGAGCATCTTCTGATACAGATCTTCCCGCGCGCAGCCAAGGGTTTCCGCGGCGCTATAGAGATACAGCCCGTGGCCGGCCTCATCCTGCACTTTAGCCAGCAGGATCGCTTTGCGGCGCAGAGTGGGCGCCCGGGTGATCCAGTTGCCTTCCGGCAGCATGCCGACGATTTCCGAGTGCGCATGCTGACCAATCTGACGGATCAGGGTTTTACGATAGGCATCCGGCATCCAGTCCTGCGGTTCGATGGCCGTTTCCTGCGCGATGCGCTGGTCAAAGCGTTGTTCTTCTGTCACGTCATCACCTTTATGATTCCGATATTCACACAACAATCGTTTATGTGAATCACTTTGTTTATTGAAGGTTACATATTGGTTAAAGAAAACCACAAATTTTGTTTGCTCTTTTTGTGATAGCCTCCGCAAAACCTTTTGTAAACCACAACAAATACAGTTAATTAGGCCGAAAACATAACGTCATCGCGATCACAATGTTAATAATTTATTAAATACGCGCTTGCATTTTATGATTCATAAAAGAACTATTTATAGACATTCCACGTAACATATTTGGAGATTCGCGATGCAGCAGTTAGCCAGTTACTTATCCGGCGCCTGGCAGACCGGCCGGGGCCGCGCCCGTACTATCCATCACGCCATCACCGGCGCGGCGCTGTGGGAGGTGACCAGCGAAGGCCTGGATATGGCGCAGGCGCGCCGCTTCGCAATTGAGCGCGGCGGTCAGGCTCTGCAAGCCATGACCTTTATTGAACGCAGCGCGATGTTAAAAGCGGTAGCGAAACATCTGCTGGAGCAGAAAGACCAGTTCTACGCGATTTCCGCTCAAACCGGCGCCACCCGCGCCGACAGCTGGGTGGATATCGAAGGCGGCATCGGCACCCTTTTCACCTATGCCGGGCTCGGTAGTCGCGAACTGCCGGACGATATCCTGTGGCCGGAAGACGAGCTGATCCCGCTCTCTAAACAGGGCGGTTTTGCCGCGCGTCACGTGCTGACCTCAAAATCAGGCGTCGCTGTGCATATCAACGCCTTCAACTTCCCCTGCTGGGGAATGCTGGAAAAACTGGCCCCCACCTGGCTGGCCGGCATGCCGGCGATCGTTAAACCGGCCACCGCCACCGCCCAGCTCACCCAGGCCATGGTGAAGGCGATTGTCGACAGCGGCCTGGTGCCGGAAGGCGCCATCAGCCTGATTTGCGGCGGCGCGGGCGATCTTCTCGACCATCTCGACAGCCAGGACGTGGTGACCTTTACCGGCTCAGCCGCCACCGGCCAGCAGCTGCGGTCGCATCCCAACCTGGTGGCCAAATCGATTCCCTTTACCATGGAAGCGGATTCGCTCAACTGCTGTGTGTTAGGCGAAGACGTCACGCCGGAGCAGCCGGAGTTCGCGCTGTTTATCCGGGAAGTGGTCCGCGAGATGACGGCGAAAGCCGGGCAAAAATGTACCGCTATCCGCCGCATCATCGTCCCGTTGGCGCAGATCAATGCGGTTAGCGATGCGCTGATCGCCCGCCTGCATAAAGTGACCGTCGGCGACCCGGCGCAGGAAGGGATTAAGATGGGGGCGCTGGTTAATCACGAGCAGCGTCAGGACGTTCAGGAGAGCGTCAATAAACTGATTGCCGCCGGCTGCGAAGCGCTGCTTGGCGGACAGGCGGACCTCAGCGCGGCCGGGGCCTTTTTCCCGCCGACGCTGCTCTACTGCGCGCAGCCGGATGAAACCCCGGCGGTTCACGCCATTGAAGCCTTTGGTCCGGTGGCGACCCTGATGCCCTACCAGGATCGCCAGCATGCCCTGGCGCTGGCTCGTGCCGGCGGCGGCAGCCTGGCGGGAACGCTGGTCACCGCCAGCGGCGAACTGGCGCGCGAGTTTATCCTCGGCGCCGCCCGCGCCCATGGCCGTATTCAGATACTGAACGAGGCGTCCTCGGTCGAGTCAACCGGCCACGGTTCGCCGCTGCCGCAGCTGGTGCACGGCGGCCCCGGCCGCGCCGGCGGCGGCGAAGAGCTCGGCGGACTGCGTTCGGTGAAACACTATATGCAGCGCACCGCCGTCCAGGGCAGCCCGACGATGCTGGCGACCATTGGCCAGCAGTGGGTGCGCGGCGCCCTGGTGAGCGAAGACCGCATTCACCCGTTCCGCAAATATTTCGAAGAGATCCAGCCCGGCGACAGTTTGCTGACCCCGCGGCGGACCCTGACCGAAGCGGATATCGTTAACTTCGCCTGTCTGAGCGGCGACCATTTCTACGCCCACATGGACAAAATCGCCGCCGCCGACTCGATTTTCGGCGAGCGCGTGGTCCACGGTTATTTCCTGATCTCCGCGGCGGCCGGTCTGTTCGTCGATGCCGGCGTCGGGCCGGTTATCGCCAACTACGGCATGGAAAACCTGCGCTTTATTGAACCGGTCAAGCCGGGAGACACCATCCAGGTGCGTCTGACCTGTAAGCGGAAAACCGTTAAACGTCAGCGTAGCGCCGAGGAGAAAGCTACCGGCGTGGTGGAATGGGCGGTGGAGATTTTCAACCAGCACCAGCAGGCGGTGGCGCTGTATTCCATTCTGACCCTGGTGGCGCGCCAGCAGGGGGATTTCCCGGCGTAATGGCGGAATCTGTTGGCCGAACCTTGAGCCATTGAGACTGCAAGCGGTGTGCAACGGTTTCGCCGCGGGAAGTCCTTTATGTTATCTGCGGCTTCAGCGTAGTTTGCGCTCCCGGTTGGTCCTCTGCGTTATGTCTCTTACGGCGCAGGGAGCGCACAGGGGGCGGCCCGTCGCCGCCGCCCCCTGTCCCCCCGGGCTCCGGCCAGCCCCGGCAGTTTCAGTCGCGCAAGTGGGTAAATCAAGGACAGGTCGCACGAACCCTCCAGGCCGGGTAAGGCGCAGCCGCCACCCGGCGCAAAATCGGCTCCGTGCCTGCTGTCCTTGCCCGGTGGCGCTGCGCTTGCGCGGGCCTACTGGCAGTCAGACCCGGACAGGTAGGCCGGGTAAGGCGCAGCCGCCACCCGGCACAAAACCGGCTCCGTGCCTGCTGTCCTTGCCCTGCGGCGCTGCGCTTGCGCGGGCCTACTGGCAGTGAGCCCCGGACAGGTAGGCCGGGTAAGGCGCAGCCGCCACCCGGCACAAAACCGGCTCCGTGCCCGCTGTCCTTGCCCGGCGGCGCTGCGCTTGCGCGGGCCTACTGGCAGTCAGACCCGGACAGGTAGGCCGGGCAAGGCGCAGCCGCCACCCGGCACAAAACCGGCGCACGTGCTCCATGCCTCTGCGGAGGCATTTTTTACGTCCGTCTGGCAAACCTGACAAATAACCTGGCAAGAGCAAACAAACGCCCCGGCGCCGCGGGCTGGTAGCTTAAGGGTGACAAAGCCGACATTCGCAGCGGCATAAGACAACACAACAATAAGATGAGGTCATCATGGCAAACGGCTTGAAATTTTCCCCTCGTAAAACCGCTCTGGCGCTGGCCGTGGCGGTGGTTTGCGCCTGGCAATCCCCGGTCTTCGCTCACGGCAGCGAGGCGCACATGGTGCCACTGGATAAAACGCTGGAGGCGTTTGGCGCTGACGTGCAGTGGGACGACTATGCGCAAATGTTTACCCTGATAAAAGACGGCGCTTACGTCAAAGTGAAGCCCGGCGCTAAAACCGCGATCGTCAACGGCAAAACCCTTAATCTGCCGGTGCCGGTGGTGATGAAGGACGGTAAAGCCTGGGTCTCCGATACCTTTATCAATGACGTGTTCCAGTCCGGTCTCGACCAGACCTTCCAGGTGGAAAAGCGCCCTCACCCGCTAAACTCGCTCTCGGCGGCGGAAATCAGCGACGCGGTGACCATTGTCAAAGCCGCGCCGGAATTCCAGCCTAATACCCGGTTTAGCGAAATTTCCCTGCATGAGCCGGATAAAGCGGCGGTATGGGCCTTCGCCCTGCAGGGTACGCCAGTGGATGCGCCGCGCACTGCCGATGTGGTGATGCTGGATGGCAAACAGGTGATGGAGGCCGTGGTCGATCTGCAACACAAAAAAATCCTCTCATGGACGCCGATCAAAGGCGCCCACGGCATGGTGCTGCTCGATGATTTCGCCAGCGTGCAGAACATCATCAACGCCAGCAGTGAATTCGCGACGGTGCTGAAAAAGCACGGGATTACCGATCCTGGAAAAGTGGTCACCACCCCGCTCACCGTCGGCTACTTCGATGGCAAAGATGGCCTGCAGCAGGATGCGCGCCTGCTGAAGGTGGTCAGCTATCTCGATACCGGCGACGGCAACTACTGGGCGCACCCGATTGAAAACCTGGTGGCGGTGGTCGACCTGGAAGCGAAGAAAATCATCAAAATCGAGGAAGGCCCGGTGATCCCGGTGCCGATGGAACCGCGGCCGTATGATGGCCGGGACCGCAACGCCCCGGCGGTGAAACCGCTGGATATTACTGAACCGGAAGGCAAAAACTACACCATTACCGGGGATACCATTCACTGGCGGAACTGGGATTTCCACCTGCGGCTTAACTCGCGCGTCGGGCCCATCCTCTCGACGGTGACCTACAACGATAACGGCAAAAAACGCCAGGTGATGTATGAAGGTTCCCTCGGCGGGATGATCGTCCCCTACGGCGACCCGGACGTCGGCTGGTATTTCAAAGCCTATCTGGACTCCGGCGATTACGGCATGGGCACCCTGACCTCGCCGATTGTACGCGGCAAAGACGCGCCGTCGAATGCGGTGCTGCTGGATGAAACCATCGCCGACTACACCGGCGCGCCGACCACCATCCCGCACGCTGTCGCCATCTTCGAGCGCTACGCCGGGCCGGAATATAAGCACCTGGAGATGGGCAAGCCCAACGTCAGTACCGAGCGCCGGGAGCTGGTGGTGCGCTGGATCAGCACCGTCGGCAACTACGACTATATCTTTGACTGGGTATTCCACGACAACGGCACCATCGGTATCGACGCCGGCGCCACCGGGATTGAGGCGGTGAAAGGCGTGCTGGCGAAGACCATGCACGACCCCAGCGCCAAAGAGGATACCCGCTACGGAACGCTGATCGACCATAATATTGTCGGCACCACCCACCAGCATATCTATAACTTCCGTCTCGACCTCGACGTGGACGGCGAAAACAACACCCTGGTGGCGATGGACCCGGAGGTGAAGCCCAACACCGCCGGCGGCCCGCGCACCAGCACCATGCAGGTGAATCAGTACACGATCGACAGCGAACAGAAAGCGGCGCAGAAATTCGACCCGGGCACGATTCGCCTGCTGAGCAACACCAGCAAAGAGAACCGCATGGGCAACCCGGTCTCTTACCAGATCATCCCTTACGCCGGCGGCACCCATCCGGCGGCGACCGGCGCCAAATTCGCCCCGGACGAGTGGATCTACCATCGTCTGAGCTTTATGGATAAACAGCTGTGGGTGACGCGCTACCACCCGAGCGAACGCTATCCGGAAGGCAAATACCCCAACCGCTCCGCTCACGATACCGGGTTAGGCCAGTATGCGAAGGACGATGAGTCGCTGACGCACCAGGATGACGTGGTGTGGATCACCACCGGCACCACCCATGTGGCGCGGGCTGAAGAGTGGCCGATCATGCCCACCGAATGGGCGCACGCCCTGCTGAAGCCATGGAACTTCTTTGACGAAACGCCGACCCTCGGCGAGAAGAAACAGTAATCTTAACCCGCGGTGAAATCGAGCAGGATTTTACCTCCTCTTCCCGGCTGGCCGGCGGCGGCAATCGCCTCCCGCCAGTCGTTCAACGCCACCCGCCGGGCCGGCGGTTGCGTGGTCGTCGGCAGCCGCTGCCAGATCTCGTCGAAGGCCGCCCGCCATGCCGCCACGCTGAGGCCAGGCAGCGCCTCCCGCAGATGAAACTTGCGCACCGCCGCGCTGGCGCGCGTCTGGATCAGCGGTCGTCCGGATAATAAGCCATAGGAGATCAGGGTTGACGACGCGGGCAGCACCGACAACAGCGTGTTCCCCAGCTCCCCGCCCACCGCGTCAAACACCAGATCGCTGTGCTGGCTGACCTTCTCCACCAGCGCCCGGTCGGCCTCGAGGATCGGATAGATCCCGGCCTGCTCCAGACGCGCCCGATGCTGCGGCGAGCGAATAATCCCGCTTACCGAACGGGCGCCCATGGCCAGCGCCCACTGCCCCAGCAGGCTGGCGCAAGAGGAGGCGGCGGCGGTCAGCACGATCTGTTTCCCGGCAACCGGCCAGCGTCTGAGCATCAGCATCGCGGTCAGCGGATTGATATACCCGCGGGCGGCCAGCAGATCGTCCACCACCGCGGGAACCGGCACCAGCCAGGTCTCATCCAGATCGATAAACCGCTGCCAGGTGCCGCCCCCGCGCAGGGGCAGCACCCGCTGGCCCGCGGTCAGTCGGCTGCCGAACGGCGCGGCGACCACCTCGCCAAGGCCTTCGTAGCCGGGCACGTCCGGCAGTCGGGTACGGTGGCGATAGGCGCCGGTAATGGGGATCAGATCTGAGGGATTCACCGGGGCATAGCGCATCCTGACCCGCACCCGTCCGCCGGCCAGCGGCGCCAGCGGGGTGCGTTTCAGCGATAGCACCGCGGCCGGCGGCCCGTAGCGGTCATAAACAATGGCGTCATTGAACATCGACAGGCTCCAGACAACGAAAGGCGGGATCATAGCAGATCCCGTCCGCAGCCGCTTACGCCGGTGGCCAGACCTGGGGGAACAGTGGCGAATCCAGCGGGTCGCCGTCCCGCAGAGTCAGTTCGGGGAACGGCGGCGAGGTCACGCCGCCGCGGTCGGCAAACGCGGCGTCATCCCCCACCCAGCGGGCGGAGAAGACCCGTCGCGCCCGCGCCCCGGGGTTGCCGCGGGCGCCATGGACGGTGCGAAAATGGAAGGCCACCGCGTCCCCCGGCTCCAGCGCCCAGCTGACGATATCGTACTCATCCTCATGGGCGTCGATATCCGGCAGCGCGCTGAACCGGGTGTGTTCGTAGAGCTTTGTGCCATTGAAGCGGGTGGGACTGTACTCCGCCTCCCAGCGATGCGACCCGCGAATGCAGCGCAGCGAGGTGGCCTCCGCTACCGGGTCCAGCGGGATCCAGAAGCTGACGTTCTGCCGGCCGGAGACGCAATAGTACGGCTGATCATGATGCCAGGGGGTGACCGTGCTGCCTCCGGCGGGTTTGACCAGCGTATGCTCATGGAAAAATTTCGCCGTCTGCGACTGCATCAGCGCCGCGGCGATCTCCGCGGCCGCCGACTGGAAGACAAACTCGCTAAACGCCGGGATCCGCGACCAGTTACAGTAATCCTGAAAGAAAGGCGGCGAGCCATCTTTGGGGATCACCGTGCGCGCATGACCATATTCGCTGGGGCTGGCCATCAGCGCCGTGACCCCCTCGGCGAGGCGCTCAACCCAGGGGGTAAAAACGCCCTTCAGTAATACCACGCCATCCGCCTGCCAGCGGTCGACAGTCGCTTGATCGATATGGGGAGAGTGTTGATTGTGCATCGCTTGGGTTCCTGTGTGGGTGGATCAGGTAAGCGGTTCTGCGGGCTCGGCGCGCATCCAGGCGCACAGCTGGCCCAGCATCGTCATACAGCGTTCGGTCTGGTCGATGCTGACGTACTCATCGGCCTTATGGCCCTGGGCCATGCTGCCCGGCCCGCAGACCAGGGTCGCGACGCCCATCTCATCGAACAGCCCCCCTTCGGTGCCGAACGCCACGGTGGAAAACCGATCGCTGCCGCACCACTGCGCCAGCCAGCGGGCGAAGTCGGACTGCGGATCGCTGAGCAGCGGCGGGTAGTGGCTCAATAGCTGAAACTGGATGTCGCTCCCGCCGCCGACCCGGCGCATCTCCGGCAGCAGCCGGCGGCGGGCGTAGGCCGCCAGCGCCTCGGTGACCGCTTCGGGACGCATCCCCGGCAGGTAGCGGATCTCAAAATCAAAGCGGCAGGACTGCGGGACGATGTTCAGCGCGGCGCCGCCCTGAATGGTGCCCACCTGCAGGGTGCTGAAGGGCGGCGAGAAGCGGCTGTCCTGCTGCCGGGCCAGACCCGCGCCCAGCCGATCCAGGCGATTAATCAGCCTGGCCGCGTAGCGGATGGCGTTCACGCCCTGTGGGGCATAGGCCGAATGGCAGGCCTGGCCCTCGATACAGCAGCGCATGGCCAGTTTGCCTTTATGACCGAACACCGGCTGCATCTCCGTCGGCTCGCCGATGAGGCACAGCGCCGGTTTCTCCGGCGAGGCCTGCAGAAACGCCGCCAGGCTACGCACGCCGAGACAGCCGACCTCTTCATCATAGGAGAAGGCCAGATGCAATGGCATCCGCAGCGGCGCCGCCAGAAAGTCATCCACTGCCGCCAGCACACAGGCGAGAAAGCCCTTCATATCGGCGCTGCCGCGGCCGTAGTAGCGGCCATCGCGCTCGGTCAGGCTAAACGGCGGCACGCTCCAGTCCTGCCCGTCCACCGGGACCACGTCGGTGTGGCCCGAGAGCATCACTCCGCCGCCGCCGGACGGCCCCAGCCGGGCGTAGAGATTGGCCTTACCGCCCGACGGGTCATAAAAGCGGCGGGACGCCACGCCGCGGGCGGCGAGAAAATCGGCGATCCAGTCGATCATCGCCAGGTTCGAATGGCGGCTGGTGGTATCAAAGGCCAGCAGCGCGGCAAGGATCGCTCCCGGCGTGTTATTCATCGCCAGGCACGCCATAGGCCGGCGCCTCGCGCGGGTCGAGCGCCCGGGTAATATAGGCCTCCATTTGCGGCTCCCACGCCAGCCACAGCTGCTCAAGGGCCGCCAGCGGATCCGCCTCCGCCCAGTCAATGCGCAGGTCGACCACCGGCCACGGGTAATCATCCACCACCTTCACCGCCGCCGAGTGGACCGGCCCGGCCTCCCCCCCGGCGACGATCCCGGCGCGCAGCCCGGCCAGCAGCCGGCTGGCCAGCTCACCGGTGGCGGCCTCAAAGGCGCCCACCATCGCGGCGATCACGCCCTGACTGGCCAGCATATTGCCCGCCGCCACGCAGTTATCCCCCGCCAGGGCGCCGCCGATCCCGAGGGTGAACTCCCCGCTGAACACCGCTGTGTCGCCGTTGGCGTCAATCGCCGCGACCTGGCGATATTCGCGGAAGCGATCCTCCGCCAGAGCCTGTTTCATGGCCTGCTCAACGCTGGCCCCCGCCTCGATCGCGCTGAGGATCTGCGGCCCCAGCGACGGCAGGGTAATATTCTGGCTGGAAACCGCCCCCACGCCGGGCAGCAGCCACGGACAGCGCGACCCGACGGCCATGCTCGATGAACTAATGGCGATGCCCAACTGACCCGTTTCCGGGCAGCGGGCGGTAAGGGAGAGGGTCATTCTGCCGCCTCCCCCTGCCAGTCGTCGGGGATCACCGCCGTGACGTCAATCTCCATCAGCCACTGCGGCTGCGCCAGGGCCGACACCACCACCCCGGTGGAGATGGGGAAGACCCCTTTCAACCATTTGCCCACCTCCTGATAGACCGGCTCGCGATAGCGGGGGTCGATCAGATAAGTGGTGGTCTTGACGATATGCGAGAGGTCGCTGCCGGCCTCTTTCAGCAGCTGTTCGACATTCTTCATCGCCTGCTCCGCCTGGGCCCGCGGGTCGCCGAGGCCGATCAGGTTGCCGGCGAAATCGGTGCCGACCTGGCCGCGAACGTAGACGGTATTCCCCGCCCGCACCGCCTGGCACAGATCGTTATTCAGCGCCTGGTTTGGGTAGGTCTCTTTGGTGTTAAACATGCGAATACGGGTATGGGTTGGCATCAAAGCACTCCTTCAGGAATCGGTTATCAGGACGGCTGGTAGCGCTGATACTGGCGCTGAATGGCGATCTGGTCGGCAATATATTTGGCATCGTGCCAGACGCCCCAGATAAAGGTGGACCCGCGCCGCGACAGCCACGGCAGGCCGAGGAAATAGACCCCCGGCTCCGTCGACACGCCGCGGTGATGCTGCGGCCGCTGCGCGTCATCGAAGGCGTTGACCTTCAGCCAGCGATAATCGGTGGTATACCCGGTCGCCCAGATGATGGCGCCGATCCCGGCCTCGGCCAGGTCGAGGCTAAGCAGCGGGTCGCTGACGCAGGCCGGGTCGGGCAGAAAGTCACGGGCGGAGGGCTCTTCGGGCAGATCCAAACCGTTGCGCGCGACCCAGTCGTCGGCGGCGTCGAGCAGCGCAAGATAGGAGGCATCGCCGCGGCGGATATTCTCCGCCAGGTCGGGGTGGAACAGCGCCCTGGCGCCGTCAAAGCCGCGGGTCTGCCCCACCAGGGTGACCCCCTGATGCGCCAGCTGGCGAAAATCGACGGTATGGCCGCCGCGCGCGCCGCTCACCGCGATAGTGACATGCTCTTTCCCCGGCGCATTGGCCGCCGCGTCCCACATCCCCAGCACGCCGAGCCACCAGCAAAAATCGCGCTGGCGATAGCGACGCGGCGGCCGGTCGTGCGCCCCCACCGACAGCCACACCGCGCGTCCGGCACGCTGTAGCTCATCGGCAATCTGCACGCCGGAGGATCCGGCCCCCACCACCAGCACGCCGCCCTCCGGCAGCTGCTGCGGATTAAAATAGTGCGCCGAATGGAGCTGCTGAATAGCCTCACTCTGCGGGGCGATGGCCGGGATCGTCGGGCGCTGGAAGGGTCCGGTAGCCGCCACGATCCGCTGCGCCTCAATCACCCCCTCGGAGGTGTCGACACGAAAGCCCGGACGCCCGGCGAGGCGTTCGGCGCTGTACACTTCCACCCCGGTGCGGATCGGCGCATTGAAGCTGCGGGCATAGGCGGCAAAATAGTCCGCAACCTGCTCTTTGCCGACAAAGCTGTCCGGCGGGCAGTCAGGGAACACCATCCCCGGAAACCGATCGTGCCAGGCCGGGCCGTTGGCCACCAGCGAATCCCAGCGCCCGCTGCGCCAGGCCTGGGCAATACCCTGTTTCTCCAGCACCAGATGGGGGATATCCAGCCGGGTCAGATGCTCGCTCATGGCGACGCCCGCCTGCCCCGCGCCGACCACCAGGGTATCGATCTCGGTTATCTGTTCAGTCATTTCTCTATCCTTCAAGCACAGTTGCCGACGAGGTCGCCGGAATTGACGGCTTTCAGGTTATTTAACTGTGACGAATTGGTAAAATATTATAAAACGATCGACTGAATAGAATTTTATGAGGCTGAGTGGCGACAGAAAAAATAACGCCTGCCGGATCGACAGGCATTATTTCAGCCGTGAGAGGGGGTTAATTCGATACTGCGACAATAATCCATAAACAGTTGCGTCGGCCGCGTCGGCTCATTATTAGCGAGGTGCGCCATAATTAAGGTTGAGGCGGGCATGTCGTCGGCAATATCCCGCTGCACCACCCTTTCGCCATCGTAGGTCATATCGCAGCAGGGCCGGGTGACCAGCACCGAAAAACCGAGCCCCTGGCCGACCATACAGCGCACCATTTCGATAGAGGGGGAGCTGTAAGCCACTTCCGGGTGATAGCCCTTTTCCTTAAAGATGGAGATGAAATAGTTTTTACTCGGGACCGCATCAAGGAGGATCATTGGCTCGCGGCTCAGCTCCTGCAGCGTCACCTGCGCCTTTTGCGCCAGCGGATGCGCGGCGGGCAACAGCGCGTAGGGTTTATGCGGGGCATTAAGCCGCTCTTTATTGATCGAGTGGCCGAGCTCCAGATCGTAGACCAGCGCCAGGTCGAAGCGGCCGCGGTGCAGGCCATGCATCAGCTCATGCTGTTCGCCGTCATACAGATGCAGCGTAATTTCCGGATAGCATTTCTTAAACCCGGCCACCAGCTTCGGCATATACAGCGGGGCCACCGACTCAAAGCAACCAATGGAGATCATGCCAGAAACCAGCTCTTTATCCGCTCGCGAATTCTGCTCAAATTCCCACGACAGGCGCAGCAGCTCCTTCGCTTTATCGTAGATCCGCCGACCGCTGGAGGTGAGCGAGACGCCCTGCGCATGGTGGCGAATAAACAGCTGCTGGTCGAAGGTGCTCTCCAGATTCTTAATAGCAATGGAAATCGACGGCTGCGCAATGTGCAGTTGGCGGGAGGCCTCGGCGATACTCTCCGTCTCCACCACGGTGACGAAATATTTGAGCTGCTTCAGGGTAAATCGGTTCATAGCATCACCATTGATAAAATATGGTCCGGCGCACGCGGGGAATAGTTTTCCTCTAAGTCCCAAGCAATCCGCGTGCCACCCGCGAAGAATGGCGGCGCATTGCCCGCCAGGGGGCGATATTATTTTTTCTCCTCCCGCGCCGGCGCGGTTTATTTCCCCGTTTGCACCATCATGCATCACGCTGCACATTGAGCAGGCAGCGGTCGCCCCAGTTTCGCGCAAAATAACCTGTCTGCATAAAATGGCGTTATTGAATTACAGCTATTGTTTTTAAATTGTTTACGCAAAGTATCCTGATAATCACTTTAAATTCCATATCGTTAATAACGCTGTATAGTTTTTTTAAACTTAAAGACCAAAAATTTACTAATTGCCTCTGAAAGCATCCTGCCAGCATAGTGTATTCGCACGATGAACACCGGCGGCTCCCCATTAATGCACAGCCGAGCCGCTTTCATTTAGGTTAATTATGACGAGTGAAATAGCCCATGACGTTTAACTGGAACTACATGTTAAGTCTGCTCAGCGATGCCGATTTTTGGTGGGCCACCTGGACCGTCATTAAATTAAGTCTGCTGACCTGGGGCTGCAGTATTGTGCTCGGATTTATTCTGGCGCTGGCTAAACAGTCGCCGCGCGGCTGGTTATCCACCCCTGCCCGGCTGTATATCTGGTTATTTCGCAGTATGCCGCTGCTGGTCCTGCTGATTTTTGTCTACAACATGCCGCAGGCGCTGCCCTCCTTCGCGCCGGTGCTGAACGACCCCTTCTGGGCCGGCCTGCTGGCGATGGTCCTCAGCGAAGCGGCCTATATCGCCGAGATCCATCGCGGCGGGCTGCTTTCCATCCCCCGCGGGCAGAGTGAAGCCGCGCGGGCCCTGGGTTTGCGCTACGCCGGGATCCAGTGGCGGGTGATCATTCCCCAGGCGCTGCGCGTCGCCCTGCCGGCGCTGGCCAATGAGTATATCGCCATCGTGAAGCTCAGTTCGCTGGTGTCGGTGATCTCCCTGACCGAAATATTGATGGTCGGCCAGCAGCTCTACTCGCAGAACTTTCTGGTCATGGAGACCATGACCGCCGTGGCGTTTTATTACATCTTTATCGTCACGGTGTTCGATTTTCTGCTGAAACGGCTGGAGAACTACCTCGATGTTACCCGACGCGACACCGCCCGGCCGGTGGATGCCGAGATGCAGCAGTTGGCGACCGCCCGCCGCCCGGCGATGGCGCGCAGCGTCTCCCAGGGCCATGAGCCGGCGCTGCAGGCCTCTAAGCTGCATAAGGCCTACAACAACGTCGAAGTGCTGGGGGCGGTGAGCCTGCAGATCCAGCCCGGCGAAGTGGTGTCGGTCATCGGCCCGTCGGGCTCGGGAAAAACCACCCTCATTCGCCTGCTGAACGGTCTTGAGCAGATCGACAACGGCGAAATTCAGATTAACGGCCAGCCCTTTATTCATCTCGACCGCCAGGGGCAGCAGAAGCCGCGCTTTATGGAGAATGCCGAACACCGTCTGAATATCGGCATGGTGTTCCAGAGCTTCAACCTGTTCCCGCATCTGACCGTGTTCGGCAATCTGCTGCTGGCCCCGCGCTATCACCATCTGGCAAGCGACGCGGAGCTGCGCCAGCACGCCTGCGAGCTGCTGCACAAGGTGGGCATGCTGGAACACGCCTGGAAGTATCCGCACCAGCTCTCCGGCGGTCAGCAGCAGCGGGTGGCAATCGCCCGCGCCCTGATGATGCGTCCGCAGATCATGCTGTTCGATGAGCCCACCTCGGCGCTGGATCCGGAAAAAGTGAATGAGGTGCTGCAGGTTATCGAATCCCTGGCCCATGAAGGCATCACCATGGTCATCGTCACCCACGAGATGAACTTCGCCTTCAAAGTGTCTGACCGGATCGTGTTTATGGAGAAAGGCCGGGTGGTGTGCGATGACACGCCGCAGGCGATGCGCAGCGGGCAACACCCGCGGGTCGAGGCCTTTCTGAAAGATGTTTCTCTGGCTTAACTATCGGGACGTGAAGAGGAAAAACTATGATTGCGCAGTGGCAAATTGAGCAGTTTCATCAGCAGGGTTATCTGGTGGTCGAAGGGGTGCTTTCCGCCGCCGACATCGCCACTCTGCAGAGCGATTTTGACGGCTGGGTCGAGGAGAGCCGCCGCCACGCGTCGGCGTGGGGGGAAACCCTCGACGGGCGGCCGCGCTTCGATATCGAGCGCGACCATGCTCCCGACCATCCGTCGCTGCGCCGGGTCGCCTCCCCGACGGAGATCTCCGAAGCGTATCGCCATACTGCGCTCAACTCGCGGATGGCGACCATCGCCGCGCAGCTGATCGGCGGCAGCGGCACCCGCTTTCACCACAGCAAAATTAACTCCAAGCTGCCGCACACCGCCACCGAGGTGAAATGGCATCAGGATTTCCTCTTCACCCCGCACAGCAATGACGACATCATCACCGCCCTGCTGATGGTCAGCGAGGTGACGCCGGAGAATGGCCCGCTCAACGTGGTGCCGGGCAGCCATCAGGGGCCGCTGTGGTCCCACTGGCAGGAGGGGCGCTTCACCGGAGCGGTGGATGACGAGGTGGTGACGGCTCACTGCCAGCAGCCGCAGGCCTGTTTTGGCCCGGCGGGCTCAGTCTGCTTTATGCATACCCGCCTGCTGCACGCCTCCAGCCCCAACGAAACCGCCCTGCCGCGCACCCTGTTCATCAGCGTCTACGCCGCCGAGGATGCGCTGCCCTTCGGCGAAAACCCGCTGCCGAGCCGCCATGCCGGCCAGTTGGTGGCCGGGGAAGAGAGCGGTCTGGTGCGCAGCACCGATAACCAGCTTCGTCTGCCGCAGAAGCCGCGCGGCGCTTCGTTTTTTGTTCAGCAGGCCGGTGCCGATCGCGCCAGCATGTAATTCGCCCACACTCCGGAGGTTTTATGACACGCTTTTTCGCACCACGCCCGCTGGCTCTGCTGCTCTGCGCAGCGGGGGCTCTGACATCCCTGAACGCGCTGGCCTTCCAGCAAAGCGGCAAGATCACCGCCGGTTCGGACATGACCTTTTTCCCTTACGAGTATATGGAGAACAATAAGCCGGCGGGGTTTGATATTGAACTGCTCGACGGCCTGGCGAAGAGCATGGGCCGCGAGGCGGTGAATATCGATACCCGCTTCCCCAACCTGATCCCCGGGCTGCAGGGCGGGCGCTTCGATATCACCAACTCGTCGATGTACATTACCGCCGAGCGCCTGAAGGTGATCGACATGGTGCCGTACCTGAAAAGCGGGGAAGCGATCCTCGCCCGTAAAGGGAGCGACTATCAGCCAAAGACCCCGGAAGACTTCTGCGGGCATAAAATCGGCTCGATGGGCGCCACCTCGTGGCTGGCGCAGTTGCAGAAGCTTTCCGCCGACTACTGCGTGAAGAAGGGGCTGAAGCCGATTGCGCTGAGCGTCTATACCACCGACCCGCAGACCACCCAGGCGCTGCTGTCGCGCGCAGTGGATGCGCAGATCACCGACGCCGCCGTGGCGCGCGGGGTGGTGGAAAAGCTGGGCGACCGGGTGGTGATCGCCTCTGACACCCTGATCTATCCGGTGCTGAACGGCTTTGGCGTTAAAAAAGGCAACACTGAGGTGAAAACCGCCCTTGAAGAGGCGCTGAAAAAATACAGCACCACGCCGGAATACGCCGCCCTGCTGAAGAAATATCACTTCCAGGCGCCGACGGCAGAGGATCTGCAGACCCTGATGCCAAAAGCGGAGTAATGCCCATGCGCGATACCGATGAAGAGCAGATCCGCATCGACCTGGCGGCCACCTTTCGCATCATTGCCCATCTTGGCATGCATGAGGCGGTGGCCAACCATTTCAGCGCCGCGCTCTCCGCCGACGGGAAGACGTTTTTACTGAACCCGAAGTGGAAACACTTTTCGCGCATCCGCGCCAGCGATCTGCTGGTGCTGAACGCCGATGATGAAAGCTGCGCCGCGCGCCCTGACGTCGATGCCACCGCGTGGGCTATTCACGGGCAGATCCATCAGCGGCTGCCGGACGTGCGGGTGGTGCTGCATCTGCACCCGGTGTACACCACCAGCCTCGCCTGTCTGGCGACGCCGCAGATCCTGCCCATCGACCAGAACACGGCCCGCTATTTTAACCGGGTCGCCGTCGATACGCTGTACGGCGGGATGGCGGACACCGCGGCAGAAGGGGCCCGGCTGGCGGGGCTGCTGGCGGATAAACGCCGTCTGCTGATGGGCAACCACGGGGTGCTGGTGACCGCCCCGACCATCGGCGAAGCGTTCGACGATATCTGGACCCTCGAGCGCGCCTGTCAGATCCTGATCACCGCCTGGTCAACCGGCCAGCCGCTGAAGGTGCTGTCAGACGCGGTGGCGGAAAAAACCGCCCAGGACTGGGAGAAGATTGCCGATTTCTCCCGGCAGCACTTTGCCGAGATGAAGCAGTTGATGATCGACCTCGATCCCTCCCTGGTGGACTAACCCCGCGCCAGCCCGGGTCAGCCCGGGCCATCGCTGGCTGCCGCCAGCAGCGGCACGATGATATCGCTGAGCGGCGTCGGTATGCCGTGCTGACGCCCGCGACGCTGCACCACCCCGTTACGAATATCCCACTCCAGCGGTCGGCCATGCAGGCGATCGATCAGAATAGAGGTGCTCAGGTCGGCAGGCGCCCGATGAAAACCGGCGATGATCTCCTCCGGCACGCTGTCGCTCAGGAGGGCCCCTTCCGCCCGCGCCACCTGCAGGCATTCGCGCAAATAGGCCAGTCCGAGAGCGGTGATCTCCTCCCGGGCGAACATCCCGGCGCGTCGTCCGGTCAGCACCATCAGTCCGGCGACGGCGTTCTGCAGCAGTTTACGCCAGGCCACGGTGGTAAAATCGGCCGCCAGCTCCACCGCGCAGCGGGTTCCCGCCAGCGCCTGCTGCACCCGCTCCGCCCCCGGCAGGTCCGGCAGCGTCAGTCGCGGCGCGGCGCGCAGCCAGACGGAAGCATCGGCGTCGCGCTGCGCCGGAAACCAGACCACCGACGGCAGCACCGTCGCGCCGCCGGTCAAAGGGGCAAACTGCTGGCGTTGCTCGACGCCGTTTTGCAGCACGCATACCACGGTGTCCGGCGAGCACAGGGCCGTCAGCCAGGGGGCGATGGCCTCCGTCTGGGTGGCCTTCACCGCGACAAACACCAGGTCGAAGGGGGCGGCTATCGCCGTTGGGTCGGTGAGCACCGGGCCGGGGACCACGATCTCACCCTCATCAGTGCGCAGCACCAGCGACGAATGGGCAGTGCGCCCGCAAACCACCGGCGCCCTTCCCACCGCAAACAGGGCGGCGGCGATAGTCGTGCCGATGGCGCCGGGACCAATTAGTGCAACCTCAGGAAATGCTGTCATGCCGAAGACCTCCTCATCATTCACCGCCCTGCGCGGGCAAAGATTGCCCTCCACAGTAGCGAGAAAGCGCGGAGGTCGGCAAGCGGGATGTCGGGAAAAGCGATGCGCCTTCCCCGACGGAGGGCTAGTAACGCACGCAGACCGATTTGGTTTCGCACCAGCCGTCGAGCCAGTCCGGGCCGAAATCGCGACCGGTACCGGACTGCTTCATGCCGCCGAACGGCAGGTTGGCGTCAATCAGGGTATGGCTGTTGACCCATACCGTCCCGGCCTGCAGGCGGTCGGTATAGTTGAGAGCCTGGGTCAGGTCGCGGGTCCAGACGCTGGCGGTCAGGCCGTAATCGCTGTCGTTGGCCAGGCGCAGCGCCTCCTCGCCGTCAGCCACCCGCACCAGGTTCACCACCGGGCCAAACACCTCCTCGCGGGTAAGGCGCAGCCCGGCGTCCGGGTTGACCACCAGCGTCGGCGGAATATAGTACCCCCCGGCATCCGGCCCGGCGCTGCCGCTGATAAGCTCCGCCTTCTGCTGGCGGGCCTCTTCGAGGTAGGCCGCCACCTTGTCGCAGTGGGCCCGGGAGACCACCGGGTTGATCTGCGCCGTCTCCTGCATCCCCGGTCCCACCTGCAGCGATTTCACCGCCTGCTCGAAACCGCTGACCAGGGTGTCAAACAGCGGCGCTTCAATGTAGATCCGCGAACTGGCGGCGCAGACCTGTCCCTGGTTGAGGAAGCTGCCGGTCATCAGCCCCTCAATGACCCACTGGGGATCGGCGTCTTTGAGCACAATCGCCGGGTTCTTGCCGCCCAGCTCCAGCGTCACGCGGGTCAGTCGGTCGGCGGCCACCCGCGCAATCTGTTTCCCGGTGGCCGTCGAGCCGGTAAAGCTCACCTTCGCCACCTGCGGATGCGAGGTCAGCGCCGCGCCGCAGCCGGCGCCGCTGCCGGTGACCACGTTGAACACCCCGTCAGGAATGCCCGCCTGGGTCGCCAGCTCCGCCACCCGCAGCAGGGTCAGCGGGGTGGTTTCCGAGGGTTTGATGACGATCGAGCAGCCCGCCGCCAGCGCCGGCATCACCTTCCACATACCGATCATCAGCGGGAAATTCCACGGAACGATGCCCGCCACGACCCCCACCGGCTCTTTTTTGGTCCACGCCTGGTAACGGGCCCCTTGCGGGAACGGGATCGAGACGTCCAGCGTCCGGCCGCTGATTTTGGTGGTCAGCCCCGCCGTGTAGCGCATCCAGTTCAGGGTGCAGCCGACCTCGAAGGCGCGGGAGATGGCGATGGATTTACCCTGCTCAAGGGTCTCCAGCTGCGCCAGCTCCTCGCCGTGCGCCTCCACCAGATCGGCAAAGCGCAGCAGGATGCGCTCACGGTCGGCCGGGGTGCGACCGGCCCAGCGGCGATCGACGAAGGCGCGCCAGGCGGACATCACCGCCCGGTCGACATCCGCCGGGCTGGCGTCGGCGGTGGTGGCGATCGCCTGCCCGGTGGCCGGATCCCAGACGGTTAACCGGTTTTCGCTCTGCGCGGCGCAGGGAGCGCCGTCGATATACAGGCCATGCTGACGGTCTAAAAACTGCTGGACGCTGGCAAGCAGCGCTATCTGAGAGGTGGACATACCCTTTCCTTATTCTTCGCGGATAGTGCTTTCAGTCTATGTCCGGTTGGCGGCTGGCGCTTTTTTCTCTGTGACATTCGTTTGCGCCGCTGTGACAGTCGCCGCAATTCCGTCGCCTGCCCTGACAGAAATGTGCCGCAGGTAATAGTTCTTTCATATACCCGCCATCGCGCCCTTGCCTGAGGCGGCATAAATGCAACAATGCAGAAACATTATTATTACAGGAGAACGGCGAATGATGACCACGGCTGAGGGGGGGCTGGCCTACCAGCGCTGGCTGGCGACGATCAATCAGGTCTGCGGCCATTTCGCCGCCCGGCCGCTGGAGGGACGCTTTCACGGCGACATTGACGCCCGCTACGCCGGCAGTCTCAAAGTCAGCACGGTCACCGCCGCCGGCGTCAATCTCTACCGCACGCGCAATGAGATCAAACGCGATAACGACGCCTGGTTCTATACCGTGTTTCAGCTCGCCGGCGAAGCGGTGATCGAACAGGACGATCGCCAGGTGACCCTGGCGGCGGGGGATATCACGCTGATCGACGCCGCCCGCCCGTGCTCTATCGTCTGGCAGCAGACCTCGCGTCAGGCTTCGCTGCTGCTGCCGCGCCAGCGGGTGGCGCCGACGGGGGAGATCGCCACCGCCTGCCGGCTGGACAAGTCTCTGCCGATGGTGCAGCTCAGTCAGCGACTGCTGCTGGAGAGTATGGGCGGCACGACGCTCTCCGCCAGCGAGAGTGAGGCGGCGCTGGACGCGATCGCCTGCCTGTTGCGCCCGGTACTGCGCCAGCGCGAGCCGACCCCGTCCCGGCGGGACCAGCAGTTTCAAAAGATCATTGCGTTAATCGACGCGTCCATTCAGTCGGAACACCTGCGGCCGGAGTGGCTGGCCAGCGAGACGGGAATGTCGGTGCGCAGCCTCTACCGGCTGTTTGCCGACAAAGGGCTGGTAGTGGCGCAGTATATTAAGAACCGGCGGCTGGATCTGTGCGCCCGGGCGTTACAGAACGTCCATGACGACGAAAAGCTGGCGGGGATCGGCTACCGCTGGGGCTTCAGCGACCACAGCCATTTCTCTACCGCCTTTAAGCAGCGCTTCGGCGTCTCGCCGGGCGAATACCGTAAGCGCTGCCGCTAACTATTTGCGCAGCCACTGGCCGTTCAGCCCCTGAACGTACTCGCCGGGCTGAGCGCGGGCCACCAGCTTCTGTCCGGCCATTTTCGCTACCTCATCCACCGGCAGATTGTTGTCATCCGCCAGCTGCTGGTAGCTTTCACTGCGCGCGGCGTTAATCTGCTTCACCAGCGCCAGCGTCTCTTTATCCTGACGCAGCGGCGCCAGATAGCCGTTCAGCGTCTCTCCCACCCGCCCCTGCTGGCGCGCTTCGTTCAGGGTCAACGCCAGCGCGGGCGCGCTGAGCAGAGTCAGCGCCAGCGCCGCGGTTAACAGTCGTTTTCTCATCGTCGCCTCAGAACAAATCGCTGCGGGATTTCAGCAGGTTTTCCACATCCTTATCGACCTTGATATGGATCTCATGCTCAATTTTGACATTCATATTGATGGTGATGGGCTCTTTCGACGCCGCAATTTCGATACGCGGCGTACAGCCGGCGAGCAGCATCGACGCCACTATGGCCAGTAACAGCTTCTTCATTTAGGTTCCTTACATGTCTTACCGTCCGTACAGCGCCGCACGGGCAGCGTGGCATTTTGCTCAAGCCACGCCTGTAAATTGTCGCCGAAGCGTAAACTGCGCCACAGATCGAAAATATTCTCCTCATGAGCGTAGTTTAAATGCACGGTACTGCTTTTCCCGTCCACCCGGCTGGTGCCGTTGATGGCGGCCTTAAGCGTCAGCACGCCCAGATTGTTGAGGTTAATCTGCGTCGATGAACGGGAGATCTCCATATAGCGCAGCCAGTTGATCGCCGCCCCGGCGGAGACGTTGTCCGCCACCAGCGCATCGGCGGTATCTTTGTCGAGCCGCAGCGTCATCGGTCCGTCATTACGCAACCAGCCGTCGTGGATAATCCATTGATTATTCTCCAGCCACAGCGGCAGCGCGCCGCTCACTGCCCCGGACATGGCGAACTGCTTCACCTTGACCGCGCTGGTCAGTTCGCTGCTGGAGATGTGCTGCAGACGGATCAGCGCCGGGTCGCGCTGCGGCATGCGCAGCTGCAGCAGGGTCAGCTTGCCGCCTAACAGGTCGACGCTGACGTCGCTAAGCTGCAGCGGATTGGCCTCGCTCCATGGCCAGGTGCCCTGCAGGTCCGCCGTCAGGTTGCGCGCGGTGACCTGATTGACGATTTCGCCAATGCGCAGGGAGACCGGACGGCGGGTGCCCAGCTGCCAGTGGCCATCGCTGAAGCGGAACGGCAGAACGAAGTCGACGCCATTGATCTGGTTATCCGGCATCCAGGCGCTGCCGCCCTTTAGGACGCCATGGCCGCCCGCCTCAAATCCCTGCCCGGCTGCTGCCGAGAAGGCCACCTGCGCATAGAGACTGCCTTCGCGCAGGTTCATCTTCCAGTCCGGCGGCACCAGCGGCTGGAATACCGTCAGCGACTGTTTAGGCCACCAGGCCTGGCCGCGCAGCCGTTCGCCATCCCAGCGCCCGGTCAACCGCACCGGGCCAATGGTATCGGCGTGCAGCGCGCCGGTGAACTGGAACCACGTCGGATCCCGGCCGTCGACAGCGAATTTCAGCGTCGACGCCGGGAGATAGCTGCCGCCGGAGAAGGTGGTTTTTGCCGCATCCAGCGACAGCGTGCCGGTCAGCCGCGGATGCTCAGCGTCGCGCAGCCAGCGAATCGGCTGCTCGAGGGTCAGACGCGGCGTGCTGACCCGCATCGTGCCGTACTCGAGCTTATCGAAGCCAGTGGAGAGGCTGCTCAGCGTAATGGCATTGTCCCGCCACTCACCGCTGCCCTTCACATCCCAGCGCGCCTGCATTGGCGTGAAATGCCCCTCGCCCCAGTAGCGCCACTGCCAGCGGCCGCTGTCGGGCAGAAAATCGTTCGCCAGGCCGTCCAGGTGCAACGTAAAGTCGCCCATCTGCTGCTCATGGGCGCGGAGGATCGCCTGCAGGCGGCCATCGACGCCCTGCTGGGTGACCTTCACCCCGGCCAGCGGCCAGCGGATTTCGTCAATGTTCAGCGCGTCGATCACCCGCCCGCGCGAACGCAGTAGCGCCCCGGGGTGAAACGCCAGCTGCGGGCTGACCAGCGACCCGCTGAGCTGGGCCGGCAGCGCGGCGTAAAAGATCATCTCCCCCAGCTTGGCCTCGCCGGTGAGCCGCAGCGGCAGGTCGCTGTTATCGATGCTTAACTTGCCCGGACCGATATTCAGCACCGCGTTGCCTTTGCCGGCATGCCCCTCGGTGAGCACATTTAAGCGGCCGCTGACGATCATCTGTTCCGTGCCCTGCTGCCAGTTACCGACCGACAGCGCCACGCGGCCGCTCAGCGGATACGCCTCGTAGCGGGTGCGCCAGCGGCCGTCGCTGATGGTGATCCGTTCCGGGGTGATCTCCCACGGCAGGTCGAGAATGGGCTCCACCTCGCCGCGCGGGGTGACCAGCAGCTGGCCGCGATTATGCTGCCACGCCAGCTCGGCATCGATCCATTCTGCGGTCTGCGGAAATTCGAAGGTACCCTGCATCTGGCCATCCACCGGCAGGCCATCCGGCACCAGCGGCAGATGGAAGGTCCCCACCAGCTTCACCGGCGGCTGATCGTCAGTCAGCCGGGCGCTGAACTGGCTGACAGTGAGCGCCTGGCCGCGCAGGCGCGCCTGCAGGCTCAAATCGTTCCCGGCGAAGCCGATATCCTGCTGCGCAGGCGTCAAGGACATCACCAGCCGCCCCTGCCATTTTTCCCACGGCGACAGCCGCAGGTTCTCAATGGTTAACCAGCTGTAGGGCAGCATTGATTGCCATTCGGCGAGGGTGCGCGGCGCCCCCGGCGCGGGATCGCTGGCCGGCAGTTTGCTCAGGCAGGCGCTGTTGATCTCCAGCTGGCCAATATGCAGCCGCCAGCGGCTGGGGCGCGAGAGACGGGCATCGGTCACCCGGGCGAGTTCACAGTCGCCCACCAGATAGCGCAGATCGGGGATCAGCAGGGCGGAGCGCGTAAGACGCGGGCTCTCCTGCAAAGCGATATGAGTACCCACGGGCAGCCAGATGCCCGCCAGCGTCGGCACCCAGTGGGTCAGCGTCAACAGCAGGGTTAGCGGCAGTAACACCAGCGCTAGCACCAGCGCGATGGCGGCTTTATATTTACCCTTCATGGGCAGTTAATATCCTGATTCAACATAAGTAAAAGCCGAAAGGCGCCCATTGTGACACGTTCGACCAGTGAGTGAAAGTTTGCGACCTGTTAAAGCATAGTTGCCAGCCGGTATCGCGGCGCGGCGATCGCTCGTCACTATTTAGCTTTTGTTTAAGCGCTACCTGCCACACTCCAGCCAGTTCGGTTTTGATTGCGGGAGAGACAGTGTCGTTAATTATCTCGCTCATTGAGAGCGCACAGGGCCACTATCCATTGGTATTACTGATGGTTTTCCTGCTCACCTTCACTAAATCCTGCGCGCTGGTGTCGCTGGCGATCCCGGGCACCTCCGGCCTGCTGCTGCTGGGGACATTCGCTTCCGCCAGCCTCGGTCATTTCCTGTTAATGTGGTCCAGCGCCAGCCTCGGCGCCATCGGCGGATTCTGGCTCTCGTGGTGGTTAGGCGTTCGCTATCGTCACCGCCTCACGCAGTTGCGCTGGCTGACCGCCGAGCGGCTGGCCCGCAGCCGACTCTTTTTTCAGCGCCGCGGGCTGTGGGCGGTCTTTTTCAGTCGCTTCCTCTCTCCCCTGCGCGCCACCCTGCCCCTGGTCAGCGGCGCCAGCGGCCTGCCGCTGTGGTCGTTTCAGCTGGCTAACGTCACCTCCGGTCTGCTGTGGCCGTTTCTGCTGCTCTCCCCCGGCGCTTTAAGCCTGAGTTTGTGGTGAAAAAACTTTGTCTTTCAAAGAGATTCCGCAAATCCGCGATATGCTCTAGAATTAGGATAAGCACCTGCTATTTAAACTATTTTTTAATAATTGTACGATTATTTTAAATATACTACCGTGACGTTATAATCACTGGAGAAAAGTCTTATGAAAATCGCGGTTTACAGTACGAAGCAGTACGATAAAAAGTACCTGCAGCACGTTAATGATACCTACGGCTTTGAACTGGAATTCTTCGACTTCCTGCTGACAGAGAAAACCGCCAAAACCGCCCACGGTTGCGAAGCGGTATGCATCTTCGTCAATGACGACGGCAGCCGTCCGGTGCTGGAGGAGCTGAAGGCTCACGGCGTGAAGTATATCGCCCTGCGCTGCGCCGGGTTTAACAACGTCGACCTCGAGGCGGCGAAAGCGCTTGGCCTGCGCGTCGTGCGCGTCCCGGCCTACTCGCCGGAAGCGGTCGCTGAACATGCGATCGGCATGATGATGTCGCTTAACCGCCGCATCCACCGCGCCTACCAGCGTACCCGTGATGCCAATTTCTCCCTCGAAGGCCTCACCGGTTTCACCATGTACGGCAAAACCGCCGGGGTGATCGGCACCGGGAAAATTGGCGTGGCGATGCTACGGATCCTTAAAGGCTTCGGCATGCGTCTGCTGGCTTTTGATCCGTACCCAAGCGCCGCCGCGCTGGAGCTGGGGGTGGAATATGTTGACCTGGCCACGCTGTACAAGGAGTCGGACGTGATCTCCCTGCACTGCCCGCTCACCGATGAAAACTACCATCTGCTCAATCGCGAGGCCTTCGATCAGATGAAGGACGGGGTGATGGTGATTAACACCAGCCGCGGCGCGCTGATCGATTCCCAGGCGGCCATCGATGCCCTGAAGCACCAGAAAATCGGCGCGCTGGGGCTGGACGTTTATGAGAACGAACGCGATCTGTTCTTCGAAGACAAATCCAACGACGTGATCCAGGACGACGTCTTCCGTCGCCTCTCCGCCTGCCACAACGTGCTGTTTACCGGCCATCAGGCGTTCCTCACCGCCGAGGCGCTGATCAGCATTTCGGAGACCACCCTGAGCAATCTGCAGCAGGTCGCCAACGGTGAAACCTGCCCGAACGCTATCGTCTGATTCCTTTCCCTTTTGTGCTCCTCTCCCCGGGGGAGCACATTCAGATAATCCCCACAGATCCCCGCTGCGATACCGTTACACTGGCTTTGTTTTATTAGTAATGTGAATGTTTTGGAGTAAAAATGAACAAATTTGCGGCATTACTGGCGGCAGGGTTGCTGCTGTCCGGCTGTGTCTATAACAGTAAGGTGTCCACCGGCGCGGAACAGCTACAGCATCATCGTTTCGTGTTGACCAGCGTCAACGGCCAGGCGGTGAACGCGGGCGACCGGCCGCTGGAGCTGAGCTTCGGCGAGAAGATGGCTATTACGGGCAATATGTATGTTTCGGGCAATATGTGCAACGGCTTCAGCGGGGAAGGTAAGGTGTCGGACGGCGAGCTGAAGGTTAAATCGCTGGCGATGACCCGGATGCTGTGCCACGATGCCCAGCTCAATACCCTTGACGCGACCATTGGTAAGATGCTGCGCGAGGGCGCGCAGGTCGATCTGACGGAAAACCAGTTGACGCTGGCGACCGCCGACCAGACGCTGGTCTATAAACTCGCCGACCTGATGCACTAGCCGGCGTGGTGAACCCGCTGCGGGGCTGCCATTAATAGCCGCAGCTTCCGCCCGCCAGCGCCTGCTCGCTGCAGCGTTTACCGTTCGGCAACGCGCACATGCCGATCGCCGAACCATCGAGCTGACGAGCCACCGATAACGAGCCGCCTATCATGGCGCAGTTGGCCTGACCGGCGTCGCTCATCGCCGCCCGCATTCCTGGCGTGACGTGCGCCGCCGTGGCCTGCTGAACGGGTTCACTACTGCATGCCGACAGCAACAGCGCCGCACATCCCACTAATATCGCAGCTCGCATTTTCTCTCCCCTCGGAAACGTCTTAAAAAGCAAACCCAAGAATAATAGGCAGCGTGGCGCGCGGCGTCGAGAGGGGAAGTACGTATTTATGCGTCTCATTAACATTTTCTAGCAAATTTCTGCCTAAAGGTTGATCTCCCCCGGGTTCGCCACCGGACAATCGCTGGCCTTCACGCCCTGGAAAGCCACTTTCTCCGCGAACCGCGCAAAATATTGATCTGGTCACGGGTGGCCGCCGCATTGAGGACACAAATGCAAAAATGGCGGCATCAACGGTTTGCTAAACTACCTCTTATATAATTACAGGGCGCGTCGCGGTTTTACGCGTCCATTCTTTTGCGCAATGTAAGGGTGTCTTCCTATGATTACTATTGATGGTAATGGCGCGGTCGCTTCCGTCGCGTTTCGCACCAGTGAAGTTATCGCCATCTACCCGATCACGCCCAGTTCAACGATGGCGGAACAGGCCGACGCCTGGGCCGGCAATGGGCTGAAAAACGTCTGGGGCGATGTGCCCCGCGTGGTCGAAATGCAGTCGGAGGCAGGCGCCATTGGCGCCGTACATGGCGCGCTGCAGACCGGCGCCCTCTCCACCTCCTTTACCTCATCGCAGGGCCTGCTGCTGATGATCCCCACGCTGTACAAACTGGCCGGCCAGCTGATGCCGTTTGTCCTGCACGTCGCCGCCCGCACCGTCGCCACCCACGCGCTGTCGATCTTCGGCGACCATTCCGATGTGATGGCGGTCCGCCAGACCGGGTGCGCCATGCTGTGCGCCAGCAGCGTTCAGGAAGCGCAGGATTTCGCGCTGATCTCGCATATCGCCACTCTGCAAAGCCGGGTGCCGTTTATTCATTTCTTTGATGGTTTCCGCACCTCGCACGAAATCAACAAAATCGCCCCGCTGGCGGATGACACGATTCGCGCCCTACTGCCGCAGGAAAAAATCGCTGAGCATCGCCAGCGCGCGCTCAATCCGGAACACCCGGTGATCCGCGGGACCTCGGCCAACCCTGACACCTACTTCCAGTCGCGGGAGGCCACCAACCCGTGGTACGACGCGGTTTATGATCATGTCGAGAAAGCGATGGATGACTTCGCCGCCACCACCGGCCGCCAGTACAAACCGTTTGAGTTTTACGGCCATCCGCAGGCGGAGCGCGTCATCGTCATTATGGGCTCGGCCATCGGCACCTGCGAAGAGGTGGTCGATGAGCTGCTGAGCCGCGGCGAGAAAGTCGGCGTGCTGAAGGTCCGCCTCTATCGTCCGTTCTCCGCCGCCCACCTGCTGGCAGCGCTGCCGGAGAGCGCCCGGGCGGTGGCGGTGTTGGATCGCACCAAAGAACCTGGCGCGCACGCGGAGCCGCTGTATCTCGACGTGATGACCGCCCTGGCGGAAGCCTTTAACCGCGGCGAGCGCGAGACGCTGCCGCGGACCATCGGCGGCCGCTACGGTCTCTCTTCCAAGGAGTTCGGTCCGGAATGCGTGCTGGCGATATTCCATGAGCTGCAGGCCGCCCAGCCGAAGCCGCGCTTTACCGTCGGCATTTACGACGACGTGACCAACCTGTCGCTACCGCTGGGCGAAAATACCCTGCCGGCAGAGGCCAAGCTCGAAGCGCTGTTCTACGGCCTCGGCAGCGACGGCAGCGTGTCGGCCACCAAAAACAATATCAAAATCATCGGCAACTCCACCCCGTGGTTCTCCCAGGGGTACTTTGTCTATGACTCGAAGAAGGCGGGCGGCCTGACCGTCTCCCATCTGCGGGTCAGCGAAAAGCCGATTCGTTCTTCGTATCTGATTTCGCAGGCCGATTTCGTTGGCTGCCACCAGCTGCAGTTTATCGATAAATACCAGATGGCCGAGCGGCTGAAGCCCGGCGGCATTTTCCTGCTCAACACGCCGTACAGCGCCGATGAAGTCTGGTCCCGCCTGCCGCAGGAAGTGCAGGCCACCCTGAATCAGAAAAAAGCGCGTTTTTACGTGGTCAACGCGGCGAAGATCGCCCGCGAATGTAGCCTCGGGGCGCGCATTAATACCGTGATGCAGATGGCCTTCTTCCATCTGACTCACATCCTGCCTGGCGACAGCGCGCTGGCGGAACTGCAGGCGGCCATCGCCAAAAGCTACAGCAGCAAAGGTCAGGAGCTGGTGGAACGTAACTGGCAGGCGCTGGCCCTGGCCCGCGAGTCCCTGGCGGAAGTGCCGCTGCAGCCGGTGAATGCCAGCAGTCCGAATCGCCCGCCGGTGGTCTCCGACGCCGCGCCGGATTTCGTCAAAACGGTCACCGCCGCCATGCTGGCCGGCCTCGGCGATGCGCTGCCGGTCTCCGCCCTGCCGCCGGACGGCACCTGGCCCATGGGCACCACCCGCTGGGAGAAACGCAACATCGCCGAAGAGATCCCGATCTGGAAGGAAGCGCTCTGCACCCAGTGTAACCACTGCGTTGCCGCCTGCCCGCACTCGGCAATCCGCGCCAAAGTGGTCGCGCCGGAGGACATGGAGAACGCCCCTGCCAGTCTGCACTCGCTGGACGTTAAATCCCGCGATATGCGCGGGCAGAAATACGTACTGCAGGTCGCCCCGGAAGACTGCACCGGCTGCAACCTGTGCGTGGAAGTGTGCCCGGCGAAAGATCGCCAGAACCCGGAGATCAAGGCCATCAATATGATGTCGCGCCTGGAGCATGTGGAAGAGGAGAAAGTGAATTACGATTACTTCCTCAACCTGCCGGAAATCGACCGCAGCAAACTGGAGCGTATTGATATCCGCACTTCGCAGCTGATCAGCCCGCTGTTTGAATACTCCGGCGCCTGCTCGGGCTGTGGCGAAACGCCGTATATCAAACTGCTGACCCAGCTGTATGGCGACCGGATGCTGATTGCCAATGCCACCGGCTGCTCATCCATTTACGGCGGCAACCTGCCCTCGACCCCGTACACGACCGACGCCAACGGCCGCGGCCCGGCGTGGGCCAACTCGCTGTTTGAGGATAACGCTGAATTCGGGCTCGGCTTCCGCTTAACCGTCGACCAGCATCGCCAGCGCGTGATGCGCCTGCTGAGCGAATTCGCCGACCAGCTGCCGGCAGAGCTGAACGCGGCGCTGCATGCCGAGGCGACGCCGGAAGCGCGCCGCGAACAGGTGGCAGCCCTGCGTCAGGCGCTGGCCGGCGTGCAAGGCGCTGAAGAGCTACTGACCGATGCCGACGCGCTGGTGGAGAAATCCGTCTGGCTGATCGGCGGCGACGGCTGGGCCTACGATATCGGCTTCGGCGGTCTGGACCATGTGCTGAGCCTGACGGAAAATGTCAACATTCTGGTGCTGGATACCCAGTGTTACTCCAACACCGGCGGCCAGGCGTCAAAAGCCACCCCGCTGGGGGCGGTCACTAAGTTTGGCGAGCACGGTAAACGCAAGGCGCGCAAAGATCTTGGCGTCAGCATGATGATGTACGGTCATGTCTATGTGGCGCAGATTTCGCTGGGCGCGCAGCTGAACCAGACGGTGAAAGCGATTCAGGAAGCGGAAGCCTATCCGGGGCCGTCGCTGATCATCGCCTACAGTCCTTGCGAAGAGCATGGCTACGATCTGGCGCTCAGCCACGATCAGATGCGTCAGCTGACCGCTACCGGCTTCTGGCCGCTCTACCGCTTCGACCCGCGTCGGGCGGAAGAAGGCAAGATCCCGCTGGCGCTGGACTCCCGCCCACCGTCAGACGCCCTGGCTGAGACGCTGCTCAATGAGCAACGCTTCCGTCGCCTGAATGCGCAGCAGCCGGAAGTGGCGGAGCAACTGTGGAAAGACGCGGCCGCCGACCTGCAGAAGCGCTACGACTTCCTCGCCCAGCTGGCGGGCAAAGCGGAGAAATCACCGAGCGAGAGCTAAGGTTATTATCCTCCCGCAGCCATAAAAAAAGCCCGAACATAAAGTTCGGGCTTGTCGTTTTACCGATAAACAAAATCATTCCACAGAATGAGACGGCAAATAAAAAATGCTTGGCATGACAATAAAGGCATATAACGCGCGAATAATACGCGATCAAAGTGAATATGTATAATTTTTATTTTGTATATTATTTGTAGATATATTCACCATAATTATCACCATTACTTCAGAAGTATTTTATTTAGATTTTACTTATATCGTAACAATTGAGTCTTACCATATCTCAGACCGCTCCTTTAGCATGAGTTCACTTCCTTCCCGGAAGCTATAACATAAAAACAGTTAAAGGAATTTCTTCATGAAAAGAAAAGTACTGGCCCTCGTTATTCCGGCTTTATTAGCCGCTGGCGCTGCGCACGCGGCGGAAATTTATAATAAAGACGGAAATAAATTAGATGTCTATGGCAAGGTAGACGGTCTGCACTATTTCTCCAGCGACTCGAAAAAAGATGGCGACCAAACTTACGTTCGCTTTGGCTTTAAAGGCGAAACCCAGATCAACGATATGCTCACCGGTTACGGCCAGTGGGAATACAACGTTCAGGCCAACAATACCGAAAGCGCCGGCGATCAGGCGTGGACCCGTCTGGCCTTCGCCGGTATCAAAGTGGGCGATTACGGTTCTTTCGACTACGGTCGTAACTACGGCGTGCTGTACGACGTCGAAGGCTGGACCGATATGCTGCCGGAGTTCGGCGGCGACTCTTACACCTATGCGGATAACTTTATGGCAGGCCGCGCTAACGGCGTCGCGACCTACCGCAACAGCGATTTCTTCGGTCTGGTGGATGGTCTGAACTTCGCCCTGCAGTATCAGGGTAAAAACGAAGGCCAAAACGCCCAGGATATCAACGTCGGCACCAACAACCGCAGCAGCGACAGCGATGTTCGCTTTGACAATGGCGACGGTTTCGGTCTCTCCACCTCCTATAACTTCGGCATGGGCATCAGCGCGGCTGCGGCCTATACCTCTTCTGACCGTACCAACGACCAGATGACCCGGACCAACGCCCGCGGCGATAAAGCCGAAGCCTGGACTGCCGGTCTGAAGTACGACGCCAACGATATCTACCTGGCGACCATGTACTCTGAAACCCGCAATATGACCCCGTACGGCAATGACGGCGTGGCCAACAAGACGCAAAACTTCGAAGTCACCGCTCAGTATCAGTTCGACTTCGGTCTGCGTCCGGCTATCTCCTACCTGCAGTCCAAAGGCAAAGATCTCTATAATACCGGCAGCTACGCCGATAAAGATCTGGTCAAATATATGGACGTCGGCGCCACCTATTACTTCAACCGTAATATGTCCACCTACGTTGATTACAAAATCAACCTGCTGGATGACAACGACAGCTTCTACAAAGACAACGGTATTTCTACCGACAACATCGTCGCGCTGGGCCTGGTTTACCAGTTCTGATGCGCCAGCCCGCCGGTTCCGGCGGGCTTTCTCTCTCTCTGCCTCGCAGCAGCTAAAACAAAACAATATATCCCACAGCTTAAAATAGCCGTCCGTTTAGTGATATAGTCGTGCTCAGTCAGTGCCTGCCCAAGGACGTCCATCATGCATCATCACCCGGTAAAATCTTCCCGAATTATCTCTGTCGCCTATGATGACGCCTCCGCCACGCTGGAAATCTTTTTTTATTACCAGCCGCCGTTGCAATATACCGGGGTTCCACCGCGTATTTTTCGTGACTTTTTACAGGTGGTGTCAAAAGGCCGATTTTATGACGGCGTGATAAAGGGAAAATTCCCCGAACGCAAGCCACGTTAATGTCAAAGTGTGACTGCGGTCATGATACAAAACGTGCCATAATGCCGTACAATATGAGGGGATACTTAAACAGGAGGTTTTATGAGCAGAATGATTCTTGTCCCCATCGATATCTCTGATAAAGAATTTACTGAACGCATTATCAGTCACGTTGAATCGGAAGCGCGGATTGACGACGCTGAGGTCCATTTCCTCTCCGTTATCCCTTCCCTGCCTTATTATGCCTCACTGGGAATGGCCTATACCGCCGAACTGCCTGGTATGGATGAGTTGCGCGAAGGGACGGAAACGCAGCTTAAAGAGCTCGCGAAGCAGTTCTCTATCCCGGAAGATCGGAAACATTTTCACGTTGCCGAAGGGTCGCCAAAGGATAAGATCCTGGCCCTCGCCAGGTCGCTACCCGCCGACCTGGTGATCATCGCTTCGCACCGGCCGGATATTACCACCTATCTGCTGGGCTCCAACGCCGCCGCGGTGGTCCGCCACGCCGAGTGCTCGGTGCTGGTCGTTCGCTAACGCCTCAGCCCGCCGCCCGGCGGGCTTTTTATTTTTACTTCTGCCCCTGCCCGCAGCGGAAAGTGCCGGAAAGATGCTGACATTCCGCCCCTGAATCCGTACCATACACGCCACGGTTGTCTGTCAGACCTCATTAATTGCTACGCGCCAGCGCCACGTTGTCCAGCGGCTGGCAGAACGCGTGCTCTTCTGATGCCACACTATGAATTGAGCCACTATTACATGCTGCAAAATCAAGAAATCAGTAAAAATGTACAACACCAATAAGTTGTGCCCCCTCCAACCAACTGAATTTATTTTATATTTACATACAGCCAGCCCCCACAGCGCCGGCCGCTGGTCCTGGTACCTGAATCCACCCGGGAATGGATGAGGCAGGCTATTCGAGGAAAAGAGGTGAATGAGATAATTGCAGATGGTGCGGAACCTGCTGATCATTTCACATGGCACCCCGTTTTCCGAGCGGTGGACAACGTTAGGAATCAGGGGGCGTAATTGATTGAGGCTATTAAAATCCAATAACCTGATAATACCCGCACTATGCTGAAAGCAGACCTTGGTGTTCTGATTGCCTTTTGCTTCGGGAATGCCCTCAAAGCGCATAAGTTAAGGAAGTTGCTCAGGCTCCGAGGGCATCTTTAGGGCTGGTTGATAAAAAATCAAAATTGTGAACTACTTTCATCGATAATAAATTCAACGTAATAAAAAACCGCCGGCGCGAGTTTCAATCAGAAGTCATCTATTATCACGTTAAGATAGGTAAGATAACGCAACTGTACCGATCAGCTACTCTTTAAAACCAGGCTTGCCATTCCTGGCCCGCCATTCTTTCACTTCCTTAACAACCCTTTCCGGACTATCCTCTCGGCCCTTTGGAGGATAGAAAATTACATCAGAACCATCAGGGTGTTCAGTGATACGTTCAAACTCTAAAACATTTTGCACATCTTCATCTTCGGTTGTATTATCCGGATTAAATATCTTTTTCACAAAAGCTAAAAACTCAGATTCGGTGTAATCAGAAATGCTTTTTTTATTGTCCATCATTTACCACCATTGCTTAGTGAACTTCGACATGGCTTTTTGTGCATCATAACTCGCCAGTTCTCAATACCATACACATCACCGGTATTTTAATAGCTTTTGCGTGTTCTAATTCATGTTTAAGCCTTCCCCCGACATGCTCATTTTACGAATGAACGACCATGTTTCTAACTTGATACCCCCTAAGCTAGCTTGTCAAACCGCTCAGTTAGCTCAGTGGTATCAGAAACCGCCTTCCTGAAAGCTCTCCGAATGAATGAAAGTTCGAAAACTCACAGCCACGAAATTTTTCAGCAATCACACTGGGAACAGGAGAGCCTAACTCGTCTCCAGTTTTTTTCAGCCAACCATGACTAACCTGCTCCCCTTAACCAGTAATTTTGCCAGGTAAATCTCTAGAGCTTGCCAACATAACATCACTTGGCTCGACTCCCATTGCAAGAGCATCAGGCTGCTAGATCTCTCAGTACACAAAATCCAGGTAGGCTAGCAGTATTTACGGTTGAGATGGACGAAATCTTATTGTTCCACGCGCAATGCCTGGCTTTCCGGGCTCATACTTGCATTTTCTCATTGCTGATCTTGTTTCTCTAAAAAAGATCTCAGCACCAGTTGTCTCAACAGAAGTTACTTCCCCTTTTTCATTTACTGAGGCAGCGTAATTTACAGTGCCACTAATCCGATTAGCCATGGCAGAAACTGGATAATAAGGATTAGGGCAACTTATCCGCACAGGCACAACTTCTTCTTTATTTTCTGCAGCAAGTGCCAAGTTTGATATAAGAACAGCGCAAACCAGAAGTAATGTTTTTTTCATAACCGATACCAATTGTTGTTTTCCTTATGTCTATAGATCCCTAATACGCCTTTTTCATGCAACGCCGGAGGATGCGGCTCCACTTCTACATCCCCGCTGGTATGGAGGGGATTATATATCACAGCCGGGTTAGCTGCGCGCTTTGCGTTCTGCGGGGGATTGAGGCATCGCCATTCTTCCGCAGGGCTACTCCTTCCCTATAACGCTTCCATTCACCTATATTCCATTAAAAAATGAGGAGTTTCGACTTATCATTTAGGGTCAAGTAAAGTAAACACCTCTCTTACAGCCAGATTTCCAATCTTATGTGAGCCCCAAAACCCGGCACTGATTGCCGGGTATTTTATTGCTTCCCAGGTGCTTTTACGGTTTCTCACGCCCGGCACATCTCCGGCGAGTTACCTCTCACCAGCGCCTCAGCAAAAGGCCTCGGTATGGCATTAGCAGCAGGAAACCGGACGATACAATTGCTCGGCCCTGCCCTGGACGCGCTCAAAGCGCAGCATGAACTGACAGCTAGACATCCGGTCGCCACTATCACGTTTCACCACAGGGAATACGGCTCAAGCGAGGAACAGAATTTGCGACTTGTTTTCATGCCGCGGAGACGGAAAGGCGAGCAAAAACCCTGCTACTCGCACAGCAGTATAGGCAGCAGATGGGAAGCTGCAGTAAAACGCGCTGGCATTCGCCGCAGGAATCCGTACCATACGCGGCATACTTTTGCCTGCTGGCTCCTGACGGCTGGCGCAAACCCGTCTTTTATAGCCAATCAGATGGGGCATGAAAACGCGCAAATGGTGTACGACGTTTATAGTACATAGATAGAAGAGATGAACGGCGACCAGGTTTCTATGTTGAATTCCCGGCTTGGGCTTTAACACATTTTGCCCCCTATATGCCCCTTTAAGATTTTGAGAATGTTAATAATGCAAGAAAATCAAGAACTTACAAAGAAAGAGAAATACAACATCGATAAGCTGCAGAAACGTCTGCGCCGCAACGTCGGTGAGGCGATCGCCGACTTCAATATGATTGAAGAAGGCGACCGCATTATGGTTTGTCTGTCAGGCGGCAAGGACAGCTATACCATGCTGGAGATCCTGCGTAACCTGCAGAAAAGCGCGCCCATCTCCTTCTCGCTGGTGGCGGTAAACCTCGACCAGAAACAGCCCGGGTTCCCGGAGCATATTCTGCCGGCGTATCTTGAGCAGCTGGGCGTTGAATACAAGATTGTCGAAGAGAATACCTACGGCATCGTCAAAGAGAAGATCCCGGAAGGGAAAACCACCTGCTCGCTCTGCTCTCGCCTGCGTCGCGGCATTCTCTACCGTACCGCCAGCGAACTCGGCGCCACCAAGATTGCCCTCGGCCATCATCGCGACGACATCCTGCAGACGCTGTTCCTGAATATGTTCTACGGCGGCAAAATGAAAGGAATGCCGCCGAAGCTGATGAGCGATGACGGCAAACACATCGTCATCCGCCCGCTGGCTTACTGCCGCGAAAAGGACATCGAGCGTTTCTCCCAGGCCAAGGGCTTCCCGATTATTCCATGCAACCTGTGCGGGTCGCAGCCTAACCTGCAGCGCCAGGTGATCGCCGATATGCTTCGCGACTGGGATAAGCGTTATCCGGGACGCATTGAAACCATGTTTAGCGCGATGCAGAACGTGGTGCCTTCGCACCTGAGCGACGTTAATCTGTTTGATTTTAAAGGCATCACCCACGGTTCTGAGGTGGTGGACGGCGGCGATCTGGCGTTTGATCGGGAAGAGATTCCCCTGCAGCCTGCCGGCTGGCAGCCGGAGGAAGAGGACGCCCGGTTAGATGAGCTGCGTCTGAACGTAGTGGAAGTGAAGTAACCCGAAAGCGTCTCAGGCCGCCGCCTGAGACGCGCTATTCTGCCCTTACTTCAGCAGTCGTACGCGGCAGGCTTTGCCTTTGATCTTACCGTTTTGTAACTGCTTATACGCTTTCTGCGCCATATTCTGGCGGATCGCCACATAGACGTGGGCCGGGTGGACGGTAATTTTGCCGATATCGGCGCCATCAAACCCCATATCTCCGGTCAACGCTCCCAGCACATCTCCCGGGCGCATTTTCGCCTTTTTTCCACCGTCGATGCACAGCGTCGCCATCTCCGCCGTCAGCGGCGTGATAGCGTTGCCCGTCGGCGCCGGCAGCCAGTTAAGGGGTAATTGCAGCATGTCGGCCAGAATGGTGGCGCGCTGCGCCTCTTCCGGCGCGCAGAAGCTGATAGCCAGGCCTTGTTCGCCGGCGCGGGCGGTACGGCCGATGCGGTGAACATGCACCTCCGGATCCCAGGCCAGCTCGAAGTTCACCACCAGCGCGAGAGATTTGATGTCCAGGCCGCGGGCGGCGACGTCGGTCGCCACCAGAACCCGGACGCTGCCGTTCGCGAAGCGCACCAGCGTTTGATCGCGGTCGCGCTGCTCGAGGTCACCGTGCAGCGATAATGCGCTCTGCCCGGCGGCGTTGAGCGCATCGCAGACCGCCTGGCAGTCGCGCTTGGTATTGCAGAACACCACGCAGGACGCCGGCTGATGCTGGCTAAGCAGACGCTGGAGCAGCGCAATCTTGCCGTGACGGGAAACTTCAAAGAACTGCTGTTCGATAGCCGGTAACGCATCGACGCTGTCAATCTCAATCGTTTCCGGATGACGCTGCACCCGACCGCTGATCGCCGCGATCGCCGCAGGCCAGGTGGCGGAAAACAGCAGCGTCTGCCGGTCAGCCGGCGCGAAGCGGATCACCTCGTCGATGGCGTCGCTGAAGCCCATATCGAGCATGCGGTCCGCTTCATCCATCACCAGGGTCTGCAGCGCGTCGAGAGAGACCGTCCCCTTCTGCAGATGATCGAGCAGACGGCCCGGGGTGGCGACGATAATATGCGGGGCGTGCTGCAGTGAATCGCGCTGAGCGCCAAACGGCTGCCCGCCGCAGAGCATCAAAATCTTGATGTTCGGCAGGCAGCGCGCCAGACGGCGCAGCTCGCCGGCAACCTGATCGGCCAGTTCGCGGGTCGGACACAGCACCAGCGACTGGGTCTCAAAGCGCGACGGATCGATATGCTGCAGCAGGCCCAGCCCGAAGGCGGCCGTTTTTCCGCTGCCGGTTTTTGCCTGCACGCGCACATCTTTCCCCGCGAGGATCGCCGGCAGGGCGGCGGCCTGAACCGGCGTCATCGACAGATAACCCAGCTCGTTAAGGTTGGCTAATTGGGCGGCAGGTAAAACAGTCAGGGTAGAAAAAGCGGTCACAATGTATTCTCGTATTAAAGGACAGACGATCTGCAGGCGCGTATCCTCGCAGATCTCCGCGCCTGATGCGACAATTTAATCGGCTCTTCATCAGGCGGCGGATCGGGCTGCGGCTGCGGGCGCGGTCGCGGATCGGGTAAAGGAACCGGATCGTTCGGCTCGGGCGAGATGGGGATGGACTGGGTTGTCAGCCCTGAAGCGTAATGCATAGTGGCCTCCCGGAAAGTGATACGGGCGTACCCGCAGGCGTAAACGGCCTGAAGACCGTCGGGTGTCTTAGTAAGCGTAGAAGCTGGTCAGGAGAGCGCAAAAAAAAAGCCGACTCAACAAAGTCGGCGTCGTACGAATCAATTGTGCTATGCAGTAATTCAAAAAAGGAAGTAAGACAATATGGAGCGCAACGCCCATCGCTTGACGTTGCATTCACCTGCGAGAGAGATATTGCCCTGAATGGGTAGAGGGTTTATTGATTTCGCTCAAACATTGCCGGGTTTTCCCGGCATCGTCGCTGCCAAAAGGCGATTCTTTACAACCATTTACTGCGATGTAACCACCACGCAACACCACCGATGACAACGACTAACATCAGGCAGAAGAGGCTAAAGCCCAGATGCCAGCTGTTACCTGGGATCCCCCCGAGGTTGACGCCGAACAGGCCGGTTAAAAAGGTGCTGGGCAGAAACACCATCGCCATCAATGACATCGTATAGGTCCGCCGCGCCAGCGACTCCTGCATAATCTGGGCGATCTCATCGCTCATGATCGCCGTCCGGGCAATGCAGCTGTCGATCTCGTCCAGCCCACGCCCCAGCCGCTCGGCGATATCCTGCATCCGCCGCCGCTGATCGTCGCTCATCCACGGCAGGCGTTCGCTGGCCAGCCGGGCGTAAACATCGCGCTGCGGCGCCATATACCGGCGCATCACAATCAGCTGCTTACGCAGTAGCGCGAGAAAACCGCGCGGCGGCACCTGCTGATCGAGCAGGTCGTCTTCGAGGTCGATAATTCGGTCATGCAGTTGTTCAATAAACTCACTGGCATGATCGGTCAGCGCGTCGCAGACTTCCACCAGCCAGCTGCCGCCATCCGTCGGCCCATTGCCCTCCTTCAGGTCGCCCAGCACATCGTCCAGCGCCAGCACTTTGCGCTGACGAGTGGAGACGATCAGCCGCTCATCCATATACAGACGCATCGCCACCAGCTGGTCTGGCCGTTCATCGGTGCTGCCGTTGATGCAGCGCAGGGTAATCAACGCCCCGTCGCCGATCCGCGTCACCCGCGGTCGGGTGCTCTCGCCCGCCAGGGCATCGCGCACGTTATTGGGCAGCAACGGGGTGGCCGCCAGCCAGTCGGCGCTGTCGCTATGGGTATAGTTGAGATGCAGCCAGCAGGGTTTCTCTTTGTCGATAATATCGTCATCGGCGAGCGGCTTCACGCCCCCCTGCCCGTCGAGCACCCACGCGAAGATCGCGTCCGGTATCTGCAACTCCGAGCCTTTAATCGCGTCCACTCAACCTCCGTTAATCCATGCCTGTCGCATTGCGCGCGCTCTGTATAAGGTACGCGAAAGCGCGCTTTTTCGCTGTTTATTGCCCGGTGAAAGAGGCTAATCGCTTCATTAAAAAGCGCTTTCCCCCGGGCCGCGCCCGCTTTCCTCATTTAACGTTAAAGTGTAGTGAAATCAAGTTCTTCAGGTTTTGCGCGGTTCACTGCGACCTTTTGCGGTTTATTTTGCGGCTTTTTGCTGTATTATGCCGTTTATTGCGTCAATTTGCGGAGTCCCTCGCCATGCATAAGCTCGCGCGACAAAAACACATCCTTGACCGGCTGAGTGAAACCGGTCAGCTGAGCATCAGCGAACTGGTTGATGCGCTGCAGGTGTCGGCCGATACCATACGCCGGGATCTCAGTGAGCTGGAAAACCAGGGGGTACTGCAGAAAAGCCACGGCGGCGCCATCGCGCTTAACGTCCCGGCGATGACGCGCCAGGGAAGAAACGCCCTGCTCCCCGGAACGAAACAGCGTCTGGGCCAGCAGGTCGCCGCGCGCATCCCCTCCGGCTCGACGCTGTTTCTCGACGCCGGCAGCACACTGCTGGCCGTCGCTACCCAGCTGAAAGGCCCCATGACCGTGATCACCGCTTCGCTGGATATCGCCCAGCTGTTCAGCGACCGCGCCGATATCCAGCTTATCCTGCTTGGCGGCCAGTGGGACAGTGAACAGCGGCTGTTCGCCGGCAGCGCCACGCTGTCGCTGGTGGCGCGCTACCGCGCCGATATCGCGATTCTCGGCGCCTGCGCGTTGCATGCCGAACTGGGCCTGAGCGCCAGCCAGGAGGCCGATGCGGACGTAAAACGCGCCATGCTCGCCGCCAGCGCGGAACACTGGCTGGTGGCGGACCATACCAAAGTCAACCATTGCGAACCCTGGCTGGTGGCCGGTCTCAGCGACATTCACCATCTTTTCCTCGATCGTCCCTGGCCTGAGCTGGGGGATGACCCTGCCCTCTCTGTACATATTGCTGACGCTTAACAACGTGGAGAACCTGATGAGTAACAACACGATAAATATCGCCCTGATTGGCTATGGCTTCGTCGGTAAGACTTTCCACGCGCCGCTTATCCGTTCGGTGCCGGGCCTGAACCTGGCCTTCGTCGCCTCGCGCGATGAAGAGAAAGTCAAACGCGACCTGCCGGACGTCACGGTGATCGCTTCCCCGGAAGCGGCGGTCCAGCACCCGGATGTCGATCTGGTGGTTATCGCCTCCCCTAACGCCACGCACGCGCCGCTGGCCCGCCTGGCGCTGAACGCCGGCAAGCATGTGGTGGTGGACAAACCCTTTACCCTTGATATGCAGGAGGCCCGGGAGCTGATCGCCCTGGCGCAGGTGAAACAGCGCCTGCTTTCCGTCTTCCATAACCGCCGCTGGGACAGCGACTATCTCGGTATCCGTCAGGTTATTGAGCAGGGCGCCATCGGCACGGTGAAACATTTTGAGTCCCATTTCGACCGGTTCCGCCCGGAAGTCCGCGTCCGCTGGCGCGAGCAGAACGTCCCCGGCAGCGGCTTATGGTTCGATCTGGGGCCGCACCTGATCGATCAGGCGCTGCAGCTGTTTGGTCTGCCGCAGTCGGTACAGGGCAATATCGCCACCCTGCGCGACGGCGCGGAGATCAACGACTGGGCGCATGTGGTCTTAAACTACCCGGCGCATAAAGCGATCCTCCACTGCAGCATGCTGGTCGCGGGGGGCTCCTCGCGCTTCACGGTGCATGGCGATAAAGGCAGCGTTGTCAAAGCCCGGGCCGACCAGCAGGAGAGCCAGCTGCTGGCGGGTGTGGTGCCGGGAAGCGCCGGCTGGGGCGAGGATGAGGATGGGCTGGTTATCTATGACGCCTCGCTGCAGACCCAAACCCAGCCTACCCCGCCGGGCGATCAGCGCCAGTACTATATGCAGATCCGCGACGCGCTGAAGGGCCTGATCGCCAATCCGGTGCCGCCGGTGCAGGCGCTGGCGGTGATGGCCGTCCTGGAAGCGGCGGCACGCTCTGCAGAAAGCGGCGTGGCGCAGACCCTCGACCTGACCGACGACGAGCGCAACGCGCTGCGCTAAGCCTGTCGTTACTCCGGTTATCTGCGCGGCCTGCAGGTAACCGGATCGCCACCCCGACTGCAGAAATAATCACTGCCTGTCAGCAGATTATCCTTTCTTTATCCTGCCTTTTTGCTTAAAGCACCGCTGGAAATTTCAGCCAATTGGGAGGAGGATAGAGAACAGATCGATCGTGATGAGAACAAGGTTGCTGACGCTGTGGACGCGGTGACCGCAATACCCGACAGGAGAAGCTCATGTACTACACGTTAGGAGATACCACTCTCCATTTTTATCGCTATCAGTGCAAATTCTACGTCGCCCACTGGGAAGGAGGGAACGTGATGGACGAAAAATTTAAACCGTTTATCGAGCAGATCACTGAGAAGACCGGGCTGGACGCGAAGCGCGTCGAGACCGCCGCGCGCGATTATTTTACTAACGTGGATTAACAGGCAGCCTGTTGCGGTATACCGAAGGCCTGGCCGACGCGCCTGCCGTTGATCTCCCCCCTTCCGCCGCCACGGCCCTCGTTCCCGCTGGCGGCTCTCCTTCCCCACCGGCGATAAACAGGATAACGACCAGCCAGAACCCCAGGCTGTCTGCCCCACGCTTTTGTCAATTTCCAGACCGATAACGTGAGATGTCATTTATCGTAATTATCTATTTCCCCGTGATTTTTTAGTCGAAACACTATCGCCCTGCCGCCAGGCAGGGCGTCGGCGACTACCGCTCCTCCAGCGCCGCCACCGGCTCCGGCGCGCTTTTCCTGCGCAGCAGATAGCCTGCGGCAAGGATCAGCAGCCATACCGGGATCAGGCAGACGGAGATGCGGATGTCCGGGGTCAGATACATCACCCCGAGGATCCCGGCGAGAAACAGCAGACACAGCCAGTTTGTCAGGGGATAGGCGAAACTCTGGAAAGCCGTTACCTTCCCGGCCCGCTGCATGGCGCGGCGGAACTTAAGATGAGTGATGCAGATCATCGCCCAGTTGATGACCAGGGCGGCCACCACCAGGGCCATCAGCAGGGCAAAGGCTTTCCCGGGCATCACATAGTTAATCACCACGCAAAGCGCCGTGGCGACGGCGGACACCGCCAGGGCGGTCAACGGGATCCCGCGGTGGTTCACCCGCAGCAGCGCGCGCGGGGCGTTGCCCTGCTGAGCCAGGCCGAACAGCATCCGGCTGTTGCAGTAGACGCAGCTGTTGTAGACCGACAGCGCGGCGGTGAGCACCACCAGATTGAGGGCGTTGGCCACAATATTGCTGTCAATGGCGTGAAAGATCAGCACAAAGGGGCTTCCCCCTTCCACGACGTTCCGCCACGGGTAGAGTGACAGCAAGACCGCCAGCGACCCCACATAAAAAAGCAGAATACGGTAGATCACCTGGTTGGTGGCTTTGGGAATGGTTTTATGCGGTTCGTCGGCTTCCGCCGCGGTGATCCCCACCAGCTCAAGCCCGCCGAAGGAGAACATGATCACCGCCATGGCCATCACTAAGCCCGTGATACCGTTAGGGAAAAATCCCCCGTCCTGCCACAGGTTGGCCACCGTCGCCGCCGGCCCGCCGTGACCGCTAAATAACAGATAGCAGCCAAAGGCGATCATGCTGATGATGGCGGCCACTTTGACAATCGAGAACCAGAACTCCAACTCGCCATACACTTTGACGTGCGTCAGGTTGATGGCGTTGATCGCCACGAAGAAGATTGCCGCCGACAGCCAGGTGGGTACCTCCGGCCACCAGTACTGAATATAGATGCCCACCGCCGTCAGCTCCGCCATGCTTACCAGCACGTACAACACCCAGTAATTCCAGCCGGACATAAACCCGGCGAAGGCCCCCCAGTAGCGGTTGGCGAAATGGCTGAACGACCCCGCCACCGGCTCCTCTACCACCATTTCGCCAAGCTGACGCATGATAAAGAAGGCGATAACCCCGGCGATGGCGTACCCCAGCAGGACCGAGGGGCCTGCCATACGGATCGTTTGCGCGATACCTAAAAACAGTCCGGTGCCGACCGCCCCCCCGAGGGCGATCAACTGGATATGGCGGTTTTTTAACCCGCGCTTTAACTGATGCTCTTGCTGCGTTGTCATCTCTGACCTGCCCCTGTCTGTAAAAAGTCACTTTCGCCGGTAGCAACTTTCAGGCCAGTGGATCGTCGCGGAGCGTCAGACCAAAAATAATTCATTGAATTATATTGAAATATTATTTTCCAGGCCGTTCTGAAAGCTGGTCATCGCGCCGCTGACCTGGCGCATAACGCGCGAAAATTGGCCAGATGACGCACAGATCATGAGAAAACAAGTGGCTTAATGCATGAAGCTGACCCGTTTTGGTGCATCCGGTTTGCCGCCGTCGGGTCAGGCTTCACGCCAGGCAAAAAACTGTTAGGCTGGTAGCCACTTTTACGTTCCGCTAGTGGCCACTATGTACAACATCGACGACTATGATCTGAAAATTCTTACCCTGCTGCAGGCCAATGGCCGTTTGACCAATCAGGAGCTTAGCGAGCTTATCGGCCTGTCCGCTTCCCAGTGTTCGCGCCGCCGTATCGCCCTTGAACAGGCGCAGCTTATCCTCGGCTACCATGCGCGTCTGGCACCGGATGCCGCCGGGCAGGAGATGCTTGGCCTGATTGAGGTGCGCCTGCTGAATCACACCCCACAATGCGTGGAGAGCTTTCATCAGATGCTCAGTGAAGTGGACGCCATTCTGGACGCCTGGAAAACCACCGGCGACGCCGATTATCTGCTGCGGGTAACGGTCCCGGACCTGCCCGGACTGAGCCATTTGATCAGCCATATTCTGGCGCAAAACAAAGGGGTGGCTCATCTGAAAACCGCCGTCGTGCTCAACCGCCTGAAGGAGAACGGCCAGCTGATGCCGGGCACGCCCTCGCTGCGCTGAACCGGAGCACAGTGCCCTGCGCTGGTGCAGATGCGGGGCCAGTCAATGCGTGATAAGCAGTAAATTCGCACAACTTACGCATTTCATAACCATTGTGCGCACGACCCGTGCGATTTTCTCTTTCCGACAGAACAACAGGTTAGGCTAAACCACGGCTATTTTTTCCGCAACCAATCGCCCGGGCACGCTCCTCTGGTGCGATTTTTGCAAACAAGAGCTTATCCTTGTTAACGAAAAGATAGTGCTTATTTATGGATAACGTCCTTTCCCCTGAAAAACTGACCCACACCTGGCTGGAGGATGCCCTGGCGCTGCTGTTCGGCACGCTGATGATCTCCTTTGGCATTATCCTGTTTCGCCAGGCCGGCGCCCTGACCGGCGGGACGGCAGGCATGGCCTTTCTGATCCACTACGCCACCCACCTGCCGTTCGGCGTGGTTTTCTTTGCCATTAACCTGCCCTTCTACTGGCTCTCCGTCCGGCGGATGGGCGCCGCCTTCACGCTGAAAACCTTCTGCGCGGTCGGACTGGTGTCGCTGTTCTCCGACCTGCACGGCTACTTTATCCATGTCGATCGCCTGAACCCCTATTACGCCACCCTCTTCGGCAACATCATGGTCGGTATCGGCTTTGTGGTGCTGTTCCGCCATAAAGCGAGCCTCGGCGGCGTCAATATTCTGGCCCTCTATCTGCAGGATAAAAGCGGCATCCGCGCCGGTAAATTCCAGATGGTGGTGGACGCCTGCATCGTCACCGCCTCGCTGTGGGTGGTTAGCCTGCCGATGCTGCTGGTCTCTGTCCTCGGCGCCGTGATTTTGAATTCGATTATCGCCATGAACCACCGCCCGGGACGCTACGCGGTGTAATGGCTTCACCTTTAACGGTCATTTCAGGAGTAACCACTGTGTTCCAGAACGTTGACGCCTACGCGGGCGATCCTATCCTGTCGCTGATGGAGGCCTTTCAACAGGATCCCCGGGCAGACAAAGTTAACCTTAGCATCGGGTTGTACTATAACGAGCAGGCCATCATTCCTCAGCTGGAGGCGGTCCGTCAGGCCGCTGACCGGCTGCAGAGCCAGTTGCACAAGGCCAGCCTCTATCTGCCGATGGAGGGACTGGCTCCCTATCGCCGCGCGGTCCAGACGCTGCTGTTTGGCGAACACCATCCGGCGTTGCGTGCCGGACGCATCGCCACCATCCAGACGCTGGGCGGCTCCGGCGCGCTGAAGGTGGGTGCTGATTTCCTCAAGCGCTACTTCCCCGACTCCGCGGTCTGGGTCAGCGATCCAACCTGGGAGAACCATGTGGCCATCTTTGCCGGGGCGGGTTTCGAGGTGCATACCTATCCCTGGTTCGACAGCGCCACCCGTGGGGTCAATTTCCCCGCTATGCTTGCCGCCCTCCAGCAGCTCCCGCCGCGCAGCATCGTGCTGCTCCATCCTTGCTGTCATAATCCGACGGGGGCCGATCTCGCCCCCGAGCAGTGGGATCGGGTGATTGAGGTGTTGATCGCCCGGGAGCTGATCCCGTTCCTCGATATTGCCTACCAGGGTTTTGGCCGCGGGCTGGATGAAGATGCCTATGCCATACGCGCCATCGCCAGCGCCGGGCTGACGGCGCTGGTCAGCAACTCGTTCTCGAAGATTTTTTCACTGTACGGCGAGCGTGTCGGCGGCCTGTCGGTGGTCTGTGACAACGCCGATGCCGCCGGGCGCGTGCTGGGCCAGTTGAAAGCCACCGTGCGCCGCAACTACTCCAGCCCGCCGGGGTTTGGCGCCCAGGTGGTGTCGCAGGTGCTCAACGATCCCGAGCTGAATGCCCTGTGGCAGGGGGAAGTGGAGGCCATGCGCACCCGCATCAGCGCCATGCGCGTCGCGCTGGTGAAGGCTCTGCAGGCAGCCCTGCCGGCGGTGGATTTTTCCTATCTGCTGACCCAGCGCGGCATGTTCAGTTACACCGGCTTTAGCGCCGATCAGGTAGACGTTCTGCGTGAAGAGCATGGCATCTATCTGATTGCCAGCGGTCGCGTCTGCGTGGCCGGGCTCAACCACGGCAATATTGCGCGGGTAGCCAGCGCCTTCGCCGCGGTCTGCGCACGCTGATCCGCTTTCCCGCTGGCCGGGGCAACCCCGGCGCGGTATAGCAGTTATTCGCGACGCAGTCGGCGAGCCAGGCGGGTGCCCAGCGTCTGAATAAGCTGGACAATAACAATCAGCACCAGGGCGGTGGTGAGGGTGGCAAAGGCGTCGAAACGCTGATAGCCGTAGGTGATCGCCAGGTCGCCGATCCCGCCGCCGCCCACCGTTCCCGCCATGGCGGTCGCGCCAAGCAGACCGATGGTCGCGGTGGTAAGGGCCAGAATCAACGACGCCGCCGCCTCCGGCAGCATGAAATGCCAGACGGTCTGCAGAGGGGTAGCGCCCATGGCGTCTGCGGCCTCAAGGATCCCCTCGTCCACCTCCAGCAGCGAGCTCTCCACCAGCCGGGCAATATAGGGGGCGACAAAAACGATCAGCGGCACGATGGCCCCCGCGGTGCCGATAGTCGTGCCCACCAGCAGCCTGGTGAAGGGTAGGATCACAATCAGCAAAATGATAAACGGCAGCGAGCGCAGCACGTTAATCAGCGGATTCAGCGCCTGATGCACCACCGGGTTGGCCACGATGCCGCCAGGACGGCAAACCACCAACACAATTCCCAGCGGGACGCCAAGCAGCGCGCCAAAGCCCAGTGAGATGGCGACCATAATCAGGGTATCATGCAGCGCCAGCAGAAACTGCTCGCCGGTAATGGCGGTATCAATTAGATCAAACATGGATGATTTTCACTCCTGCGTCGGCCAGATGGGTGATGGCGCGTTCGGTTTCGTCAGGCTCGCCGAGGAGTTGCACAATCATAAATCCCAGTATCCGGCCCTGAACTTCGGACATGCTGGCAAACAGGATATTCACCTCGACAGCATACTCGCGGATCAGGCGGTTAATGATCGGCTGCCGGGCCGTCGCGCCGATAAATTCGAGGCGTAAAGCCCGGGCGCCGTTGTCGCGTTGCAGGAGCGACGCCACCCGCTGCGGCAGACGATCGTGCACCACCGACTGCACGAAACTGGCGGTGACCGGATGCTGCGGCTGGGCAAAGAGATCGAAAACCGTCCCCTGCTCAACAATGCGCCCGGCCTGCATCACCGCCACCTTGTGACAGATTGTCTGGATCACTGACATTTCATGCGTAATCAGCACAATGGTGATGCCATAGCGGCGATTAATCTCCTGCAGCAGCAATAAGATCTGTACCGTGGTATGGGGGTCGAGCGCCGAGGTGGCTTCATCGCACAGCAGCACCGACGGGTTAGTGGCCAGCGCCCGGGCGATACCGACCCGCTGCTTTTGCCCTCCCGACAGCTCATTCGGGTAGCTGTGCATTTTGTCGCTCAGGTCGACAAACGCCAGCAGCTCCGCAACCCGCGCCTGGATAAAAGCCTTGTCGCGTCCCTGCAAAATAAGCGGGATAGCGATGTTATGAAATACCGTTTTCGAATTCAGCAGATTAAAATTCTGAAAGATCATGCCGATATCTTTTTTGATCGCCTGCAGGCGCTGGCCGCTGCAGTCCTGGAGCGACTCACCGTTCAACACCACCTCGCCCTCACCCGGCGTTTCCAGACGATTAATCAGCCGCAATAAGGTGCTTTTCCCTGCGCCGCTGTAGCCAATAATGCCGAAAATATCGCCCCGGTCGATACTGAGATTAATATCCTGCAGGGCCAGAACCGGATGCCCTTTTCTGTTAAAGGTTTTACTGACATGGCGAAATTCTATCATCGCGTTATTCATTTTAAATAATCAGGCAGCAGGTAACCATCATACTGCGGATGGCTGAGAATATATTTTTTGAAATCGGCAGAGTGATAGCCGTCGATGATATCTTTGGCAAACTGCGCCTTCTGATTTTTACCGGCAACGGTCACAACGTTAATAAAATGGCTGGTGGCGGCCTCCAGCTTTAATGCCGAGGTAAGCGCCATGCCGCTGGAGACGGCGAAATTACCCTGAATCAGGCCATAGTCGACGTCCGGCAGCGCGCGAACCTGCTGGGCATTGTCCATCTCCTTAAGCACGATGTTATAGGGGTTGGCAACGATATTACGCTGCGAAAAGGTGGCGGGATCGCTGTCCGGTTTAATCTTCACCCAGCCGAGGCTTTCCAGCACCAGTACCGCGCGATATTCGTTCGACGGCTGGTTTGGCACCGACACCACCGTGCCGGCTGCCGGGGTGCCCAGGGTCCTCAGCTTGCCGCCGTACAGACCCATCGGCGGCGTGGGTACCTGCACAATGCCGACGTTATCGGTCCCCAGTCGCTCATTGATCGCTTTCAGGTATACCGGATGCTGCATAATATTCGCTTCGATATCGCCGCGAGCTACCGCGTCATTGACCTGAATACCGTCGCTGAAATCTTTATATTCGATTTTATATCCTTTACTCAATAAATAGGGGGCGACCCCTTTTTCAAATTGCTCTTTATACGGCCCGGGGTTAAAGCCGATACGAATAATTTGATCGGCGGTGGCGTAAAAGGAGGTGGCGGATAACAGGGCGAGCGTCATTCCGAGCGCAACTGACTTGTTCATAAGGTATTTTCCTGGAAGGTTAGCGATATTGAGCGATTAAATCACAGCCGAAAGCGGGTTGTAAGCCAGAACGCCGGATTTCCTTTTGCTTATTCCGCATAAACTTTTGCCATCCCGACATATCCTAAAAACAATAATCATTTGCATATATTGTTATTTAGCCAGGCGCAATAAATCCCTTAAAGATGGCAGATTATTGATAACGTAAACCGGGAAAATTATGCCTGATTTCGCTGCTTCACCGCTGGTGGACGCCCTGGAAGAGAATCTGTTCAGCCTGCTGGAAAAACTGGCCGCGGAGGTCAACACCGACGCGCTGCCGTTGATCGACCTCTCCAGCGGCAGTCCGGATCAGCCCACTCCGCCGGAAGTGATTGACTCGCTGCAGAGCGCCATTCATCGTCGTGAAAACCATGGCTACCCGTCGTTCTGGGGCAAGCCGCAGGTCCGCGAAGCGATCGCCCATTTTTATCGCCGCCAGTATGATGTGGAACTCGATCCGCACAGCGAAGTGGCGGTATTTCAGGGCTCGCATATCGGTATTGGCGGCATCCCGCGGGCGCTGCTCCGTCCCGGACAATACCTCATCTCCACCGATCCCTGCTATCCCATTTACCGCTCAGCGGCGCTGCAGTCCCAGGCGGCGTTTTATGGCCTGCCGCTCAGGGCTGAGAACCACTTCCTGCCGGATTTTAACGACCTCCCCCGGGAGGTGGCTGACCAGGCCGGGCTGGTGGTGCTTAACTATCCGCATAACCCCACCGGCGCCCTCGCCACGCCGGCGCTGTTCGCCAGCGCCCTGCAGTTTGCCCGACGTCACCAGGTGCCGATCCTGCACGATTTTGCCTATGCGGCCATCGGCAGCGCGGCCAGCGATGCGCCGCTGAGCCTTTTCTCTCAGCCCGGCGCAAAAGCGTGGGGAGTGGAGACCTACACCTTCTCCAAGACCTTTAATATGGCCGGCTGGCGCTTCGGCTTCGCGGTCGGCAACGCCTCGATTATCCGGGCGTTTAAAAAACTGCACACCCACAGCTACAGCACGGTGTTTGGCGCCATTCAGGATGCAGCGATCGCCGCGCTCAGCCTGCCGGCAGAACGGATTGCGCAGCTGACGGCGGTGTATCATCAGCGCCGGGAGTGGGTTCTGCGTCGACTGGCCGCACTGCGCTGGCCGGTTCGTGCCGCACAAGGTACTTTCTTCCTCTGGCTGAGCGTGCCGCCCGGGTACCGTTCACAAGAGTTTGCCCGCCTGCTGCTGCAGGAGGCGCATATTCTGGTGGCGCCAGGCACTGGTTTTGGCGATGGGGGTGAAGGGTTTATTCGCATCAGTCTGACGGCTGGGGATGACGCGCTGAGCAAGGCGCTGGACCGTCTCGCCCGGCTGGCGCTGTTTTAGCGCCTGCCTCGCGGAGTCGTTACACCTTCAGGTAGCCCGCCATGCGTTGAATACGCGCGGCGGAATAGTCATAGCAGGCGCTGGCGGGTTTACCCAGTACGCGATATTTGGCGCCATTGTAAAAGGCGGTCTTATTCTCCTCTTCCAGAAAGCGCCGGGAGACGGTGTCGCTAAAAATACGGTCGCCATCCGACTGCGGCTGATAGCGGCTGGATTTGACGCTCTCCCACGCCACGCCGATCGGCTTATGGTCATAGCCGGTCATACAGAACAGTCGGTTGGAGGCCAGCAGATCGGCCTCGATGGTTTTAAATTCCGCCGCCGTAGCGGCGCAGGTCATGCTTAACAGGCAGGCCGAAGCCCATCGGTAAATTGTCATTATTCAGGCGATCCCAGAGAGTTTCCTCCATTCTAAGCGGCTGAAAATTCTGGACGTTCACTTTCACCTATCGTTGCCAGCAAAATCCGCAAAATAATTTACACTCAGACTCCTCGTGCGTTGTCTTAACGACCTTCAGGCCTTCCCTGCGCAGCTCATCCGCCGGGCCAGACAACGAGACGCCGGCGGGAAGGATATAGTCGTCTTTAACGATTAAACGCCCAGCGGGTCCCGCTGGCCAGCGCCCGCTCGAAGGCGGGACGGCCGGGGCCCGCCAGCCAGCCGGCGAAGGTGTGAAGCTGCGGGTGCAGCTGGCGCAGGGCGTCGAGGTCGGCGTGCCCCGCCAGCCGCCCGTCGTCCACCAGCCCGGTCAGCTTGTGCAGAAAAGGGCTGGCGGCCAGCACCTCGTCGGAAAATCGCGAATAGGGGATCGGCCGTCCCGCCGCCGCGGAGAATAACGCCTCCAGCTGACGACCGGTCACGCTGTCGCTGGCGATCTCGAACGTCTTGCCGGCAAACCGCGCCGGCGCGGCAAAAATCGCTGCGACAAGCTGGCCGATATCCTCCACCGCCAGCACCTGCATCCTCCCCTCCGGCAGCATAAAAAAGTGAAAATGACCTTCATCAAGGCCAAAACCGGGCATCACCAGCAGCTCCATAAAGGTGGCGGGCCGCACGATGGTCGCCGCCAGCGGCAGGCGGTGGATATGCCGCTCAATCGCCGCTTTGGTGTCATAATGCGCTACGCCGGTCGGCGTCTCCCCCGCCGCGCTGCCGGAGCTGTACACCAGATGCTTCACCCCGCACTCGACGGCAAGGTCGGCGATGGTTATCCCGTAGCGCACCTCCTGCTCATCGGTTACCGTCCCGCCCGGCGAGCTGGGCTGCACGCTGAAGACGCCGTCGACCCCGGCCATCGCCGCCCGCATTGCCGCCCGGTCTTCAAAGGCGCCCACGACCAGCTCGGCTCCCCGCGCCGCCAGTGCAGCGGCCCCGGCGGAGAAAGGATCCCTGACCAGCGCCCGCACCCGCCAGCCGCGGTGCAGCAGCGCCCGCGCCACCGAGCCGCCCTGCTGGCCGGTGGCGCCAAAAACCAATACGATTTGGGCATTATTCATCACCGTTCCCCCTCGTCAGCAGATAGTTGTCCGGCGTCTCGCCAGCGATACTCCCCTGGCCTGTCCTCCTCCAGCCAACCGCAGGAGGGTCCGGCGAAATGCCCGGTGAACCATTGGGCATGATGGCTTGCACACCACGCCATCATCTCGCGTCGCGAGCGTTCCGCCTGCCGGGGATCGCCGCAGAACGCCGAGCTCCAGTGCGGATGGGTAAACTGGAGCGGGGAATGAAGAAGATCGCCGGAGAAACAGGCGTAGTTATCGCCAGAGGAGAGGATCAGCGCGGCATGGTCCGGACTGTGGCCGGGGGTAGGGATAAAGGCGATCCGTCCTCCGACCAGCGGCCTGGCCGCCACATCCACGGTCTCCAGCTGGCCAGCCTCGATCACCGGCAGCAGGCTGTCGAGCCACAGCGCCCGGTAGCGTTCGCTGTTCTTCACCCGCGTGAGCTCTTTTGCCGAACACAGGTAGCGCGCGTTGGGAAACAGCGGCGCCCAGCGATCGTCCCGCCAGACGGTATTCCATCCGACATGGTCGGTGTGCAGGTGGGTCAGTAGCACCAGGGTCACCTCCTCCGGGTTCACTCCCGCGGCGCGGAGATTCTCCAGATAGGGCGTGTTAAGTTGATGATAGAGCGGATTGCCGCCGCGCTCCCGACCGTTGCCGGTGGCGGTATCGATAACGATCAGATCGTGGGGAGTCTGTACCACCCAGCTGTGGATTGACAGCGCGATTGGCTGATTATCGGCGTCCGCCTCCGTCACAGGGAACGCCGCGGGATAGAGCGCCGCCGGCTGCAGGCTAATCTCGCGCTCCGGCACTTTGAATATCAGGCTGTCGCCTGTCTGGTAAGTTTGCATCACTCCCTCCGCGCGCATTGCGCTGGTTGATTTACCGGGGTGATATTCACTATGCTGCCGGGATAACCCACATTCAAATTGATTATCATAATGAAGAAAATCATTGAAAATGATTTTAGTCGTATCGATCTGAATTTGTTGACGGTCTTGATGGTGCTGTACCGCGAAGCCAGCGTTACCCGCACCGCAGAGGCGCTGCATCTTGGCCAACCCGCCATCAGCGGGGCGCTGAAACGGCTGCGCGAGATGTTTGACGATCCGCTGTTCGTGCGCAGCGCCAGAGGCATGCTGCCGACCCCGCGGGCGCAAGCGCTGATGACCGAGCTGCAGCCGCTGATGGAACACCTGCATTCGGCAATGTTTGGCGCCGGGGAGTTTTCCCCCGCCAGCGCGCAGCAGCTTTTCCGCGTCGGTCTCAGCGACTGGAGCGAACACTGGCTGATGCCGCAGCTGTTACCCGAACTGATGCAGGAGGCGCCCGGGGTGTCGCTCCAGACACTCGCCGCCGACCCCTTCCAGGTACGCCAGCTGCTGGAGGCGGATCGCATTGATGTCGCGGTGTCCCTCAACAAGCAGAGCCGCGGGGAGATCGTCAGCGAACCGGTGATGAGCATGGGGGTGACCACCCTGTGGTCGCCGCAGCAGATCCCCTGCCGCGGGCCGTTGTCAGTGGGCGATTTCGTCGCCTGGGAACATGTGATGGTGGCCTATCGCGAAACCGGCCACGGGGAAATAGACCGCCAGCTCGCCAGTCAGGGACTCGCGCGGCGCGTGCGCTTCGCCACGCAGAATTTCTCCACCTTTCCCCTCCTGCTGACCACCCTGCCGCTCTTCGCCACCGTCCCCCAGGGGCTGGCGCAACGCTGGCAGGCGCAGTATGCGCTGCGCGCGGACGCCCCGCCGGTGGCCTACCCGGAATTTACCCTGTGTATACTGCGCCACAAACGCCGGGCGCAGGATCCGGCGCTGAACTGGCTGATAGCGAGGATAAAACAGGCCATGCGCGGACCATAGCGGTAGCGAATACCACCGTCATCAGGCCTCGCTGAGCGGGGGTTGCAGAACGCGCCTGCTCCAGTCGTAAAACGCGCGCACCGCCGGCGGCAGATAGCGGTTTTGCGGATAGACCAGCGACAGGGGAAGATCAGACGCGGCCTGCTCCAGACAGGCGACCAGCGCGCCGCTCTGCAGCCAGGGTTGCGCCAGATAGCTGGCGACGCGGATCAGGCCCAGCCCCTGAACGCCGGCCTGGATATAGGCATCGGTATCGTCGACCACCAGCGTCTCCTGCATGCGGATCGCGCAGTCGCCGTCATCGAGGGAGAAAAGCCAGTCGATGGTCCGCCCGGTACGGTGGTTCAGGTATCCCACCGCCCGGTGCTGGTGCAGATCGTCAATGCTCTGCGGCCGGCCGTGGGCCGCTATCCAGGCCGGCGAGGCGAGGACCATCCAGCGGTAGCGGGCCAGAGGGCGCGCCACCAGGGTGGTGGAATCTTCGATTTGACCGGTACGGATCACGCAGTCGAATCCCTCCTGGATAATATCTTCCACGTTGTCGCTTGAGCAGAGGATCAGCTCCAGGTCGGGATACTGCTGCAGAAACTCGCCGATCCTCGGCAAAATGCAGTGCCGGGCGAGAGATTGCGGCATCCCCACCTTGAACCGCCCGGCGGGCTGCGCCGAGCGGCCGGGAAAGGAGGCTTCCATCGCCGTCATTTCGGCCAGCAGCCGTTTACACTCCTCGTAATACCGACGCCCCTCCGCCGTCACGCTGAGCTTGCGGGTGGTGCGCTGAAGAAGCTGCGCCCCAAGCCAGGCTTCCAGCTCCTTCACTACCCGCGACACCGTTGAGCGCGGCTGCCCCAGCGCCTCCGCCGCCCGGGCGAAGCTGTGGGCATCCACAACCGCAACATACAACTGCATGGCATCCAGTCTGTCCATTTGGTGCTCCCCCGACGGTTATTATCCCATTATGACGAACAGTCTAACCCGAAATCCTGTTCTTATCGAATGATGCCCTCCCCCCTACACTGAGCCTGTAGCCAGTGAATACAAGGCTTAACTAAGCAAGGAGTTAAAATGAAAACTGATGATATTAATCTTGAGGAAAAAGTATTAGTTCTGGGAGCGGGACAACTGGGGGCCGCCGTACTGGATGCGCTGGTGCCAGCGGTGATCCAGCGCCAGGGCGCGGTCTCGGTGATCGTCTCGCCGGCGGCCTGGGATGAAACCGGCCAGCTGCGTTCGGCAAGCCACCGGGCGCTGGCCGACGCCGGGGCCGCCTTTCTCGCCGTCGACATCGCCGGTAGTTCACTGGAGACCCTGACCGGGGCGTTTCGCGGGTACAGCACCGTGATTAACTGCATGGGCTTTGTCGCCGGTCCGGGGACGCAGCTGAAAATTACCCGCGCGGTGCTGGCCGCCGGAGTGCCTCGCTATTTTCCCTGGCAGTTTGGCGTCAATTATGATGTGGTCGGCAAAGGCAGCGGCCAGCCGGTCTGGGACGAGCAGTATGATGTCCGGACCCTGCTGCGCGCGCAGCAGGCCACGGAGTGGGTCATTATCTGCACCGGCATGTTTACCAGCTTTCTCTTCGAGCCAGACTTCGATGTGGTGAATTTATCCGCCCGAACCCTTCACGCCCTTGGCAGCTGGGACACCCAGGTGACCGTCACCTCACCGGCGGATATTGGCCGCCTGACCACCGCGATTTATCTGCATCAGCCGCGGATCGTCAACGAGGTGACGTTTGTTGCCGGTGAAACGACCTCTTACCGGCAGCTGGCGGACACCGTGGAGCGCGTGACGCAGCAGACGTTCAGCAAAGCCGTTCACACCCTGCCCGCCCTGCTGGACCAGCTGCGGACAGACCCGGATAACGCCATGCTGCGCTATCGCGCCGCCTTCGCCCGGGGGGATGGCGTGTGGTGGCCGATGGGCGACACCTGGAATACCCGCCACCATCTGCCGACCCAGGACATTGCCGGCTGGCTGCAGGCCGCGCGCTGATTTTCTCTCACAGGACAGAATGACGATGAACAAGCTGATTCCACTGATCGTATTGAGTTGCCTGCTGCCGCTGGCGGTCAACGCCAGGACCCTCACCGCCACCGGCGATACCCTGGACCACGCGGAAAGTAAAATTCGCCAGCAGGCCGCCCGCGAGGGCGCAACCGCCTATCGGATCATTGAGGCGCGAATGGGTAACAAAGTGCACATCACGGCGACACTCGATAACTGAACCACCGCTATCCGGCTCAGGGAGGAGCCGCCGCCAGCCCGCGCGCCAGATCAGGCGCTCATTCTTTCCCGTCGACGGTCGCGGCCCGGCGGCGCGCCGTACAGGCGAGCGTATTCCCGGGTGAACTGCGACACGCTGATATAGCCCACTTCGCCGGCCGCCTGCGCAATGCTCATCCCTTCCGCCAGCATCAGGCGGCGGGCGTGGATCAGGCGCAACTGCTTCTGAAACTGCAGCGGCGACAAGGTGGTCATGGCGCGGAAATGACGGTGAAAGACCGAAACGCTCATCCCGGCGGCGTCGGCCAGCGCGTCGACGCTGACTGGCTGCATAAAATCCCGGCGCAGCACCGCCACCGCCCGGCGGATCCGCGCCGAATGGCTGTCTGCGACGCCCAGCGCCCGGATGGCCGCCCCGTGAACACTCTGCAACAGCCAGTAATGCAGCTCCCGCCGCAGCCCTTCGCCTAACACCGCCAGCGCCCCCGGTTGATCAAACAGTCTTGCCAGCCGGTAAGCGGCGTCCGTCACGTCGGCATTCATCGGTTCGATACCAACGCGGGGCGCCTCATCCGCCCCTGACGGTCCCACCTCCTGCAGCTCGCGCAGGATAGCCAGATCCAGCTCCAGCACCAGCGCGTAATAGGGAAAACGCTGACTGGCCTCGGTGATCTGGCTGGTGGTGGGGACATCCGCGGCGATCACCATCGCCTCCCCCGGACCATAGTCGAAACTTGCCAGGCCGGTGGTCACGCTTTTGCGCCCCTGCAGCAGCATGGCCACCAGCGGCCTGGCGATGGCCGCCTGCAGATCGCCGGGGTGCAGGGCCCGCACCAGAGTGATGCCGGGAACCGGGGTAACCGCCACCCCGCTGCTATCGACATGAGCATCGGCATACCGGCGGCAGAGAGCGAAGAGTTCGTCGCGCATAAGATCCTTTCAGGCAAGTTTTAAAGCCTCAGTATGCGCTATTTCCCACCAGAAGAGAGGGTATTGAGAGGAATGGGCAAAAAATAACAAGGATTGGGCAACCCGGTCTGGTAGGCACCCCCTATTGTAAGGACTCCACACACCAGAGAGGATCGAACATGACTAAGATTGCACTTATCACCGGCGCCAACCGCGGCCTTGGCCGTCAGACCGCACTGGATATCGCCCGCCAGGGTGGGGACGTCATCGTCACCTGCCGCGGCAATATTGAACAGGCGGAAGCGGTGGTGGCCGACATTCACGCCCTCGGCCGCAAGGCCATCGCCCTGCCGCTGGATATGGCGCAGACCGCCAGCTTTCCGGCCTTCGCAGACAGCCTGCGCGCTGCGCTGGGCAGAGTCTGGGGACGGGACACCTTCGACCATCTGATCAATAACGCGGGACACGGCGAATTTGCCCCGCTGGCCGAAACGCGCGAGGCGCAGTTCGACGGGCTGTTTAACGTCCACGTTAAGGGGGTGTTTTTCCTCGTTCAAACCCTGCTGCCGCTTCTGGCTGACGGCGGACGGATCGTTAACTTCTCCTCCGGACTGACCCGCGTCTCTTATCCTGGCTTCTCCGCCTACGCCGCGGCCAAAGCGGCTGTGGAGATGCTGAGCGTATACATGGCCCGCGAGCTGGGCGGGCGCGGCATCACCGTCAATACCGTCGCCCCCGGCGCTATCGCCACCGACTTTGGCGGCGGACTGGTGCGGGACGACGCGGGGGTTAACGCGCAGTTTGCCGCGATGACGGCGCTGGGACGGGTGGGCGTTCCCGAGGATATTGGGCCGATGATCGCCAGCCTGCTGCGCGACGATAACCGCTGGGTGACCGCCCAGCGGATCGAGGTATCGGGCGGACAGACCATCTGACCAGTCATGCCAGGCTGTCGATCGCCATAAAAAAGCGGTCTTCGGTGAGAATCTGTCGCGCCTCCGGGGGCTGGCGCGACTGACGGATCAACCAGCCGCCGTCCGGGGCCAGGCTCAGATAAAACACCTCCCGGGAGCCCGCCCCGCCAGGTGTCTCAAGGCTCAGGGTCACGACCCCCTTTTCCACGCCATCCCACAGCTGCTGCGGCACGATATTGACGCTGCGCTCGCCGTTTTGCAGGCGGAGAGTGGGGATATCGTAGCGGCAGATGCCGCTATTGAGGCTGTAGCCAAGGGTGCTCAGATCGTGGAGGTGGCGGGTAGAAACCACCACCTCGATGCCCGTTCCGTCAAACCACTGATTCACCTGCCGGGCGAGCGCCGCCATCTGCTGGCGAAACATGGCGATATCCGCGGCGGCCGCCCCATCGAAGGTGGTTGTCCGCGGCGGATTTTGCTGGTGCTGTAGTTTCTTAAAAAAACGCTCCCTCGCTGTCACGTTATCTCCCTGTGCTGTGATGAAACCGGTGAGGCTGGATGAGGATGGTTACCGCCAGTTCGTTGGTTAACGAAGATTACGGGCCAATCGCCACGATGGACCCGCCGCAGAAATTTGTGTTCGACGTTACTTCGCCGCTTCAGGCCTGAGCCTTAGCTGGTTAGTTTCGGCGGTAAAAATACGTGGCTTGTCAGGATCCAATTCCTCACGCGCCAGCACCTGCTTCCAGGTATTTCTTTCTGTATCCGGATGGCGGAACAGGCCGACAACCGCCACGAACTTCGCCTGCGTTTCCAGCGGCATATTGAGACTGGCGTCCCCTCCGGGGTTGATCACTACGTCGCGACTGGCGAGGAGATCGGCGGCGAGCAGAATATCCCCCTCCTCCAGCAGCTGCTGATAAACCAGCCGGTCAAAGGTCCGGCGATCTTTAAGCTGATAGATGCGCACCACCACCGGTTCGGAGAGCGAGTGATTCTCTCTGGCATCGGTGTTGAGCGCTTCGCGCGCCGTAAAATCCAGATGCAGCGTATTAATTTGCTTATAAAAAACGGCGTTGAAGGCGGATTTTGTTCCCTCCGAGACGCGCTGGGTGAGCCCGCATCCGCTCAGGCAAAGCGCAAGCAGGGACAGCAGGCAGGCGGTTTTAATCAAACTTATACGTAACACGTTGGTTTCCTTGCGGTGAGGTGGCAGGCTGCAGGCCGGTATAGGCGCCCAGTTCGGTGGTAAATGTCTGTGGGATATCATCCTGACTCTCACCCTCTCCAGCGCCCAGCACGCCGTTCATACCGAGCCAGAACGGTCCGTCCCCCAGCGGCGGGACAGCCAGCTGTCGGGTCGGCGCGGTCAGGGTGATTCTGGCCCGAAATCGCCAGCCCAGATACACCCGCAGCAGGATGAGAAAGTCCCGAAACAGCGGGCCATCAGGCTTCCAGCCCTGCGCCTCCTCGGGATTATCGGTGATAAGGGCGACGAGGAGCTGGCTACTGCTGTCCATCGCTTCGTCACCCAGCGGGGTATTGCCGTCCAGTAAGAAGTCGTCATCGCCGTAAAAGCCCAGCGGCTGGCTGACCGCCACCGGACGCAGGCAGTAAGGGCTCGCCCTGACGGTGGTCTTCGGGGCCAGCAGCGTGACCAGCGCCTGGATCCCCTGCTGAGTTTTCCCCGGCTGACGCAGCACGCCAGTCAGCGCCAGAAAGCGCGACGCTGGCGAGGCGATATGCCGCGTCGTGCCGGGGATGCCCAGGCCCGCCAGACCCAGCAGCGACTGTGACAGGCGGTCGGTACCGCCGGGCTCAAAGGTGGCGGGCCAGCAGTATTTCCGCCAGATGCGGTAATACTGCGTGATAATCCGGTGACTGAAGATATCCAGCACCCCCTGCAGCGCTTCATGCCCTTCCCTGCGCTGGGCGATATCATCGAGCCAGGCCGTCGGGAGCGGCGAATCGACACCGTACAAGCCCATAAAGGTGGTGCGAATGACCGGCGGCCCGCTGTCATTGGCCTCATCGTATTCCACGGCTCTGAGCTCGCTGGCGGGGAACCCCATCCCCGGATGCGGATGAAAACGTACCGGATCGTCAGCCGGATGGCTGGTCGCCCCCATCAGCGGTCTATCGGGGTGCTGTCGTTCCAGAAGCTGACAAAAGCGGTAAAAATTGATCCGCGGCAGGTCGGCCTCCAGACGCGGCATCAGCCGGGAATGCGTCGGCTGTGCTTCTCTTCCCATTCCAGTCGTTCTCCGGTTGGTTGCAGAATGATAATCAGGCGGTTGAACAAGTAGATATCGGTGTAGAGCGCAAAGAAGCGGCTGAGCATCTCGCCAAACAGGCATATATCGCCTCGTCCGGCAAAGCCGTGGCTGTCGAGGGTGACTTCAATTTGCACGCCGCGCACCAGATGGCCCTGTGCAAAGCGCTCTGTTGCGCGGTGCTTCACGTCGAGGATGGCTTCCAGACGCCGACGATTCATCTCGCTGTCGGTCCATTCATACAGCGCCAGGGTGCCGCGCAGGACTTCAGCGTTGTCCATCAGGGAAAGAAAACTGCTGCCCAGATGGCTCAGCACCCGCCAGTGAAAACGATCCTGGGCAGGGGGATAGCACGGGAGCGTCGGCGCGCAGAGGTTACGAACCGCGACGCTGGCCGAGGTGGTTTTCATCACCGTATCGAGCACGGTGCTCTGCAGCGCACGACGCGGAAGCTGGCCGTTGGTTCCGGTAAGGGTGAGCGACAGGCTTTCATCTTCCGGTACGGTATGCTTGTCAAAGGCTTCCCCGCCGACGATAAGCCAGGTGTTATGCAACCCGGAGGGGCCACGGCGCACCCGGGTATGATAGTAATAATCAGGCGCGTCATGACGCATCATGCCGCCTTTGTGACGAAAGCTTGAGAACGGCGCGTAAGCCTGTTGGCTCGAGGAGCTCACGGAATCGACGGTGTAAATTTCGGTGTGGCCGTCCTGCACGCGCAGTGGGCGCAGCAGGTATTCTGTCTGCAGGGAATTGATGGTCAGCGGATCGGACTCCAGCGGGAACAGGTTGATCGCCGGCACGCAGTGCAGGCGCAGCTGCTTTTCGCTGAAGCGGAAGTCATGTTCCCAGCGTTCCGCCAGCACGACGTCGATCTCAAACCACGCCATCCCGGCCGGGAAAGCCACCGTCTCCAGCCCGCGCAGGTCGATGAACATGAACTTTTCGCGGAAGGTAAAATACTCCAGCAGCAGCTGGTAGCCGCGAAAACTGCGGCCATCTTCGGGCCAGAGGCCGTCATCCTCGCCAAACCCCAGCGCGCTGAAATACCCGTCCAGCGGCTTTCTGTCCTCCTCACCGGGTACGCGCAGCCACATCCTGGCCACCTTGAGGGTAAAGGCCTCGTGCATGGCGCAGGCCAGCGGCGCATCGGCGTTGCAGTAGAGCGGGATATGGCTGAGATCGATCCGGCGCCAGTCCGTCAGGCTGCTGCAGTTAAAGCGCAGCGTGATCACCGACCGGCCATCCGTATCGGTGGTCAGCTGAGCGCGCTCCAGGGACAACGGCTGCAGAGCGATCGCTTTGGTGGTGGTGTACCGACAGCGCGTGCCCTTTTCACCGATCGGCCGGGAAAGCACTTCAAAGCCTTTGGCCATCGTCATCGGCTCTTTCATTTCCTGCCAGTCGGGAGTGAATTCCACGACCGACAGGGAAGGAATGGTACGTAAATAATGTGGCCACAGCAGACTGACCACGCCTTCGGTGAGTTCGGGCAGGTCGTCATCAAGCTTCTGGCGCATGCGGCCCATCAGGAAGGCAAAACCTTCAAACAGACGCTCGACAAAGGGGTCGCGGGCGCCCGCTTTGTCAAGATTGAGCATTGCCGCCTGCTCAGGATGAGCGCGGGCAAACTCTTCACCCGCTTCCAGCAGGTAGCGCATTTCAGCGTCGTAATAACGCAGGGTTAAATCGTCCATAAGTCACCAGAAGAAGTAATAGCTTTCAGATATGCAGAAGACAGAAGATGCAAGTAATGAGGTGCGGTTGACGCGTCAATTATGCGCACAGCACCGCAGCGCGAGCGGGATCCAGAGCGATAAGCCCGGCAAGCAAAGACTCCATCTCTGGCTGCAAGCGATTTTTTTCTGCCTCACTGCGCCCGGCCTTGCCTCTTAGCAGCCGGAGTCGGCGGGCTTTGATCTCAAAGATAAGCTCCGGCGTCCATTGTTCGAGCGTCATCTCCCGGGCACGGCTGTCGAGTTCCGCCAGCAGATGCAGCGCTATTTCATTTTTTCCGTACTGCTCGCTGACCCGCGCCATCAATAAGCGCATCAGCCAGCGATTGCGGCTGGTGGTATAGCCCGGTTGCGCCTGTAACCAGTTCAGCGCCGACTCAATACCTTCATCGTCCGCGCGGGCGAGCACTTCTGCCTCCAGCGACAGCACCTCATCAGTGCTGGTCGCCGCCATCACCGGCTCACCTTGCCATCCGGCCATCTCATCCAGAACATGTTCGTTAAGCCAGTTGAGCGTCACTTCATCGGCGAATGGCGTACCATCGTTAAACGCCAGGGTTTCCAGCCCCGGTAGACGAGCCAGTAGCCCTTTCATATCCCGGCACAGGATATCGGCCCGTACAGTGTCAGCATCCAGTTTCAGCAGCGCCTGCCAGGCGTACCACTGCACGTCCAGCCACAGATGATTGACGCCTTGCGCCAACAGCGTGTCCGTATGCTCCAGCAGTTCTGACCAGCTTTTCTGTAAATACAACCGCTTAAGATGGGCTTTGCTTTCCGGCTTTGGAGGCAATAGCCGGGTCCGGCCGGAGGCATCCAGCGGCGGTAATTCCGTTAAAGTATCCCAACGCACACTCTTCATCAGATGATGACCTGCCAGCCATCCGCCGGGACACTCACGCAGATATTTCGCCAGCACTTTAACCTGGTCGAGCAAATCACGTCCTGACGTGACGGTATGCATTACCGGTGCGGTGTCTGCATGTTGGGGCAGCAGATCGTGTTCTTCGCGGCTGGTCTGCGGCACCAGGCTGCGGGCGCCGCCGCTTTGCACCAGTCGGTCCTCCAGGAGCTGATATAGCCCGGAAAGATCGGGGCGAGAGGCCTCAGCCAATACGGCAAAAGAGGCTTCCGTCAGCAATAACGCCCCGATAATGACCTGCATAGTGGTCATGTCGACTTCCGGATAAAGAGACAGACTGTCCGACATCCGGCGACTGCCGAGCCATTCCAGCGCCGATTTGCAGCTACGTTCACGTTGGGGATGGAGCATATCCCCAAACCGCTCAAGCATTGCCGCAAGCAGCGTAACGCCCTCGGCCAGACCGGTTTCGCCATCCTGCTGCAGACGCGCCCACACGTAAAAGGTGATCACGCGCAGATCCTTGCAGGTATGAGTCAGCAGTTTTTCTGCCAGCTGGCAAATCAGTTCGGTATCGACGCCGGAGATCTTATTGACCTCCTCGCGGATACGCTGAAAATCATCGTCATAGCCCGGATCATCCCCGGTGGGCTGGCTATCACTGATTGGCGCAAGCCATGACTGCCAGTTTTCCTGGCGTGACCGGGCCTGCTGGCGCAGTACGCTTTCATCCAACTGACTGGCGGCAAGCAGATTTTGTAAAATACTCATTTTTCCATCTCATCCATGTCACTATTCCCTACCCCCGCCGTCAGGGCCTGTGCGCTCTCAGCCGCATCGACAGTGAAAATCTGATCCGGCAGGGTCAATCCGCGCAGCGCCAGAAGCACCAGCGGGCCGCTCCCAAGCTGGGAGCGCAGTACCCACTGCAGGGTGCGGCCATCCGGAGCGGTGAAGCTCATCATCCACTGGCTGCGTTCGAGCTGCTGGCGTTTACCCTGCTCCAGCCAGCGAATAAAACCCCAGGTTCCGCTGTAGTCACCAAACAGACGCGTGCCCGCATTGACGGTGGTCCAGGTCAGCAGAGCGCCGGGTTTATACGTTTCCCCCGGCCAGCGGAAAGTCTGCCAGTCGGCCATCTGATTGAAATAGCGCAGCTTTTGGCCGTCTATCGTCAGCTGTGTCTCCACGACCTGTGCAACAGGCCTGGCCTGCAATTCGAAGCTGATGCCCTGGCTGCCATCGGTGAAAAGAATGTCGGACAGCTGGCTTAGCTGGTTGATGGCGCGCAGGAAGGCCGGATTAAAGACCAGGCCGTGGCTGTTGACCTTATCCGGCACCCACTGACTGCCTTCTTTATGCAGGACACCGTTCAGCTCCGTCGTAAGAAAACGTTCGATTCGCCCGCTGTCTTTGCGCACAAACTCAGCCAGCATCGGCAGAGAGGCGTCGCTTTTGCTGGCGGTAAACGGAAAGCGGCCGTCAAAGGCAGTGTGCCAGCTGGCGACTACCGATCGGCGCCATTTATCATTCAGACTGGCCGCCGACGGCAGAAGTACGGTTTCCCAGGCCTGATTCAGCGGCTGCACAAACAGAGTGTTACCGAAGCCACTCCACTCTTCGCCAAGGCTTGCCGAAATCAGACTGCCATATTGTTGCGTGTCGGTCAGGTCGACGCTTTTCCCCTGGAAGACGGTCTGCGCCAGGGTCTGCATCATCTCCTGCGGATCGGAGGCATTCGCAACCTGCTGCAGACGCAGGCGCACGCGGGTGATGCGGGTCAGATAGGTTTGCAGGCTCAGGGTGCTGTCGGCCGACATGACGTTGTTGCCCGTGTTTTTCCCCATTAGCTGGAGCAGTGGGCCGAACGTGTCATCCAGAGGCCCCTGCGGCCCGGCTGCCGACTGGTCGATGACCGGCTTGTCTTTTCCGCCCACCAGATCTTTGGCCGATTTAATAAGGCTGTCCGACAGCCCCTCCCTTTGTTGCCCCGCCTGCCCCTGCCAGGCAAGGGTATTCATCAGGGCAATCAGCGGCGACTGGCGGACATCGCTTATCAGCGTGAGCTGGTCGGTAACATCGGCGATATTGGTCGCCGGATTAAGTCGTAGACTGTTAAGAAAATTCAGCCAGCTGCCGGCGAAATCGGTGAAGTAGCGTCGGGTCAGACGCGCTTTCAGCGCCTCCGGCGACAGGTCTGTCGACACCGTTTTGCGCGAATCGCTCAGCACCCAGTCGATTTCCTCCCGGCGCGAGCTGGCTGCCTTATCAATGGCCTGCTGAATGCCGCCTTCCCATGCCTGGCGGGTAAACATCCCCGGGACCACTTCATCGGTGGTAAACAGGCGGCGCGCATCGGTGCCACTGGTCATGTCTTCCAGCGATACATCGGCAAAATTACGACGCACGGATTTGAGCATGTTCTCATACAAGGTGCTTTCGGCATTGCGGCGACCTATCTGCTGCAACAGAACCTGACGGCTCTGACTGACTCGTTGCGCATCCGGGATGATCTTCCACTCTGGCCGCTCGGGCAGCAGGGAGAGATAAAAGGCCCACAGATCCGGCGCCAGACTTTGCCACAGTCCGGTCGAGATCCCCTTTCGCGTTGGCTGGACCGTTTTCATGGTCTGCGCGAAAAAGGCGCCATCGGCTTTATCCGGACGAGCCATCATCAGCCAGGCTTTCAGCTGGTCATAGCCCGGTTTCGCCAGCAGGGCTCGCTGGTCGCTATTGGGTGCGGAGTTGACCAGCGCGCTGAGCGCCTGCCGCAGCGCGACATTGGCCGGGTCACGTATCAGGCGGTTGTTTGCCACGCCGTACCAGGGCAGGACGGCGTCTAATAGTTGCTGATGATGGTCCAGACCAAAGCGCCGATACCAGGGCGCTCCCTTCTGGCCATCGTGCACGAGACGGCCGGCCTCATTGCGCAGGGCATGGAGGGCCGTCAGTTGATAGTCTGAAACAGAGGGGTGGGTCACCAGGTCATGGGCTTTTCCCGCTACCGAAACAATCTGGCTGTAATTAAGGGTAAAGGAGAGCAGCAGTCCCGCCGCCCACAGGCCGAGGATGGCCATCAAACCGCACGCCAGGCCCCGCTCCCACGCCATTCCCACGTGATGCCCGCGTAAACGGCGGCAGTCATCGACGATTCCCTGCCAGGTGGCGGGCAGCGTCAGGAGATGAGGCTGGCCCGCAGGCGAGGCATCAGCCTCCTGATAAGGATCTGCGCTACGAGGCGCCGGCAGGCTAAACATCAGGCCTCGCAGCGCAAACCGCTGTCGCGAGGCGGTCAGCCATGGCGCCAGCTGCCAGCGCCATTGCGCGATCCCCCCGTCGAGAAACTGCTGCCCCAGACGCAGCAGGAAGTCGTGGCGGGTCTCCTCCGCGATCTGGCGCATCCCCTGCTCCCGCAGCATGGGCAGCATTTGCGCAAGCTGACGGGCGACATCGTCCTCGGTAGCGCGTAACGGGAAGCTAACCCCTACCGCCTGCACCGCGCGGTCAGCCTGCGACCACTCACTGCCGCACAGTTTCCACAGCCAAACCGGGGCGGCATAGCCCAGCAGTTCGCTAATTTTTTCCAGCCCGCGCAGGTCGTTTTCGCTTATCTGCGGCGTCAGGGTGAGAGACGATGGCATCACCCGCACAATCCCGTCCAGAGGACGGCCGCGGCGCAGCTTGCGTAGCGCGATGTATTTTTTTCGGTCAGGCTCCGATGCAAGGCTGCCGCCGTAAATCAGCACGGTGCGGTTGCCTTCAAGCCAGTGCTGCCGTTGTAGGCCGGGAACCAGTTGTTCGATTGCCGACTCATCGCCAGTGACCAGAAGCAGGCGGACTTTGCGGTGCCAGCGCAGGCGGTAACGTGCGTGAAGGTGCTTTTTCAGCGGGGCATAAAGGGCTTCGCGCCCATCGGGCCTGGCGGGTTGCCGCACAGGCGCTGCTGAAGGCTTAACCTTATCTTTTATCAGCAGTCGAAAGGCCATAAACCCCAGTACCAGCAGGCTGAGCGCCATCCCCCAGATAATAAAGCCCATGGCGATAAACGGGCGCAGCGTTTCCCACTGCGTGGCATGATCCATCGCCCACAGCCACCATGCCAGCCCGCCCAGGAGCACCAGAAGCGTGACCGCAGCAATACTGACGATAACCGTAGCCGCCACAGAGATAGCTGCAGGTTTATTGACGTTGTCCATCAGGTTTTACAATTCCAATTGCGAGGGTATTCAAGGGATCGCGGGCTATCCAGCCACACGGTTGTTGGTAGTGCGCGGCGTAGATCGCCGCCAGCGACAGAACGGTCAAGCCTTCCATCTCGCCGATGTCTCCCCAACAGGCATCCTGGCGATACAGGTTGATATCCCAACCGCTGTGCGCCAGCGCTTCCAGTCCCGGCTGAAAAAACAGCGCACAGGCTTCCGGGGGGCCGCTCAGTTCGTTCTGCTCCAGCACACGAGCGGCTACAGCAGTCAGGGCCTCCCCTTTTTCTGCGCAATAGGTTTCCCCCCTGGTCAGGTGCACCGGACCGTCCCGTCCGGCGAGCCACAGTACCGCAGACTCTCCGGCGGGTTGCACTGCCCCCGTCTGGGCGACAACCACCTGACATCCGGCGATAAGCACAGTGTCGTGGGGGTCAGCTTCGGCCAGAGTGTGTGCTATCTCCGCGAGGCTGGCCTCCCCACACCAGGTATGCGGGCGGGATGGTAGTGTCATCTGCGCAACAGTGAGGGTCATCTGTGCACGAAACGCCTGCCAGGCGAGTTCCGTTCCCTGCCAGTAGCAACGCAGCGGCGGAGTAAGCGTTCTTTCACTGCGCTGTCGTTGCCACTCCATCACCAGTAGTTCCGCCAGCCGTTTTTCGCGAGCGATAGCCTCAGAAACTGAAAGGTATGGTGCTCGCAGCGCCCTGCCGCCGCCCTCGTTCTCTTCCTCTGGCGGACGCTCGTGACGGCTTAGCACCCGCAGCCAGTCAGTGGTCGTTTTGCCCGCGGGGCCCAGCAGCAGACCGTCCTGTAACCCGATCGGCTGCCGATGCTCCGCCCACCATTGCTGTTGTTCGTATGCCACAAGTTGGTCATAGAACCTGGCGTTATGCACGCTCATGCGGTAGTACAGCAGCCGGATCAACCAGCCGGTACCTGCCAGCGCCAGGGCCAACAGGATCCCGGTGCCGGCCAGGGCGCTTTTTCCTTCTGACGAGGGAAGTAAAGCGCTGATCCCGCCGCTAAGCAGAACCAGCAGGGCCGAAACCGATAGCCACCTGGCCGTACCAGGCGGTCGCGCGTCTTTGTACGGGGGATACTCCGGTACCGGCCTCACTGATCAACCCCGCAGTCTGGGTTAGAGCTGACCAGCGTGCAGCCGCAGGCGCAGCGATGACCGTGGAGCGCAACCGGCTGGCCATCAATAGTGGTTCGCGCGCTGCCTTCAGTGATGGTCGTCATACCGTGTTTGTTACACTTGACCGGGTCGCCCTTGCAGGCGAATCCCAGACCAAAACACTGATAATGCCCCATCAGCACCCTGCCACCATACTCCCGCAGGGTATCTCCTTTGCGGATGACTTTATTCATCGGATCCTCCTTATCCGCGTTCAGACCGTTGTCGTCAGAACGTCCTCAAGCCAGCTGGCCGGCAGCGCGGCTTGCCCCCGCGCCATCTGCTGTTCCGCTTTCCGCGCCTTTTGCTGTGCGACAACGGTCCCCGGCTCGTGGGTAAAGGCCCGCAACTGCTCCCCTCCGGGCAGCTCTGGGAGCGCTTCCCCGGTTATCTTGTCCAGCACCGCCACCTCCAGCGAGCGCACGGCGCCTGTAGCGGCCAGCCCGGCCAGCTTGCCGGTCAGGGACTTTTGCCGGAAACTGAGCACGACGCCCGCAGTCACGGTCGCAAAACCCACCAGGTCTCCGGCGAGCACCAGCGGCGAGAGCGGCTTACTGCAGCGCTCGCCGAAGTAAATCATCCGGTAGCGGAAGTAGCCGGTCCACATCTCGCGCGTGCCGAGCACGGCATACATAAACCAGGCGCGTGAGTCATGCACCTGGTCATCAAACAGCGCCCTCACCAGCCCGGCAGGCTGCTCCGCGTTGCTGGCCTCCCCGGCCGCGGGGAACAGGACGGCCACCCGGGCCTCTCCGTCACGCTTCATGCGCCGGTATTCCTGCGCTTCATCATCGGTATTCAGAATGAAAATCACCGGCTGCAGCACGGTATCCAGCACCAGCTGCGCCAGGTTCTCCGGGATACGGTAACCGTCGTGGTAATCCTTTCCGAACTCCTTCGCCGCGTCGAACAGCTGGGTTTGATCCATCTTTGGGTCAAAATCCTTCACGCCCGGCTGCAGAACCAGCTCATCCATCCTGTCAGGAGGCTGGTTTGCTATCTGGTTCTGGCGAGCCCTGAGCACCGCCGCCTGTTTTTCATCACGAATCTCTTCTGCCGCCTTCCGCGCGGCAGGCAGCGCTTCGGTATTCGTGGCGCGCTGATAGAATGGCGTTTTCAGCATCGAGCCTCTGGCATAGCGGTCGATGCGCCAGGCGGTGATCCAGGCCATCTGCTCAGCAATGACGGTTTCCAGGCTGCCGCCGGCGGCAAGTGGTTCGTAGTGAGAGGCTGCTTCGGGATCGAACGTTTTCGGCGTGGTTTGGCCCAGAGTGAGTTCGCGCCAGGCGTTGAAGCGGTTGACTAAGTCACCATGGATTAAAAATTCCTTTATAGAATCTAAAGGCATCAAACGCCAGCTATCCGATTTCTTATCCTCAGGCAATGCTTGTAAAGGTACTTTTAGCGGTGCGCCAGCAGAAAATGCTGAAGCATACAAGTCATGCAAAACTACCTGAGATACCAATAAGCTGTCATCCTCACCATTCGCTTTCCCCTGATCCCCCGGCGGATATCCTCCACCAATATCCGAGTGCATGCCCGGGTAAACCACCTCAGTGGCACAGGGCGGGTATTTGCCGTTTGCCCGGCGCACCGAGTCCAGCGGAAAGCAGAGACGCTGCTCATGCCCGGAGACCAGGTGAACACATTTTTTTATCAGCCCGCCATAGGTTTCATCATCCGGCAGCTCCATCGTGCCGTCTGCCCAGGACATATGCCCGTCGGCAACCGGCACAACATGCGCCACCCCGACGGAGGCCACCGTATCCAGCAGCCCGAGAAACTCCACGCTGACGGGCAGCTGCATCCCGCCTGTCTGCAGGCACTGCGGCGGTTTTTCACCCTCCGCCGCCGGCGGGGGCAGCAGTTCGCTCAGCCAGCGCACAAAGGTGCGCGCCGCTGCCGCGCCGCGGGAAAAACCATAGACATACAGTTTGATGCCTGTCAGTTTCGGCTTGCCCGGCTCAGGCTGAATCAGCATCGGCATCAGTTTCGGGGCAAGACCATTCAGCAAACGAGTGAACTCTTCATAGCGGTTATGGCTGCCACCAAACCCCAGCAGGTTCCAGTTGGTGCTCATTTCTTTCAGTGAACGACGACTCTCTGTGGTGGTCAGCCATTTTTCGGTGGCACTAAACATCAGCACATCGATTATGCGCAGCAGCGCCCAGTTAATCCGGTCCTCCCCCTTAACTGCCCCCACCAGACCCATGGTGGAATAGTCGGGGTCATTCACTTCCGGGAAGGGGGTGCCCACGCCGGGCATATAGAATTTAAAATATTTCCCGTCTCCCTCGCCGTCTCCATCAAACAGCTTGCTCTGATCATCAGACGGCACCCCGCCAGCCGTACCCGTTCCGATAGTCGCCCGAAACAGCCGGGCGATATTGGTCGGATGTTTCGGGTTCGCGATAAAAAAGTCATGATTTAAGTTATTGCCGGTACCGTCGAAAAACAGGCTGATATGTAGCGTCTTGCAGCACGGCGGCTCCACGCGCCGTCCGGCAGCCAGGCACAGTTCCTGATGATAGCGCCGCTCGTCGCTGTTCTGTTGATAGTAGTTCTGACCAACCTCCAGCGCCCGGCCCGGCAGACGTCCCTGCGGTGGAAACGACGGCGGGACCCAGGCGGCATGGGTTTCGGTTATTTCGGACATACGGGGGGCTCCTTCATCCTGACGGGCTCTTTTATCGGGTAGTTCGCATTTCTCGGTGACCAGCAGCTGGTGGTTACCTTCACGTCATCGCAGGGTAAAAAGTGCACCGTAATACCGCACACCTCCTGGCTGTTATAGTCGGGCAGCGGGACGGTTTGGCTGTGCTGCCTCTTTTGGGCATCAATTCCTTTTTTCCAGGCAAGGTATTTTTGCCTATCCTGATACCCCGGAAAGTCCATGGAGTACCCCACCCCAGTTTCCCAGTCAACGCGCACCGTCATACCCGGCGTCCAGCGGGCGGGCACGCTGAAGCAGCAGCCGCCACCGCCCCCCTGAAACGGGCCTATTGAATCGATGCCCGACTGGCCGTTGACGCTGAAGTGATTAACTGCCCACTTTGTATGGTTGATGGCTTTTATTGTTCCGCCTCCGGCCCGGGCGGCTGGCTGCGCGCAGCCGGTTAACAGCAGCAGCCCCACCAGCAGCGGTCTTATTAATGCAGATTTCATCGGACTCTCCCTGTCGTTTTGAGGGTGATTAAGGAATGGTGATGCCATCCCGGGGAAACGAAGGCGAGCTACTTCGGACAGACGGCCGGCTCCTTCATCCTGACGGGCTCTTTTATCGGGTAGTTCGCATTTCTCGGTGACCAGCAGCTGGTGGTTACCTTCACGTCATCGCAGGGTAAAAAGTGCACCGTAATACCGCACACCTCCTGGCCGTTATAGTCAGGCAGCGGGACGGTTTTACTGTGCTGCCGATTCTGAGAGCTCATTTTTTTCTCCCAGGCTTTATATTTTTCGTAATCAGCAAATCCAGGAAAACCTTCAGTCGATGCCTCCCCACTTTCCCAGTCAATGCGCACCGTCATACCCGGCGTCCAACGGGCGGGCACGCTGAAGCAGCAGCCGCCACCGCCTCCCTGGAACGGGCCTATAATGTCGATGCCCGACTGGCCGTTGACGCTGAAGTGATTAATTGCCCACTTTGTATGGTTGATGGCTTTTATTGTTCCGCCTCCGGCCCGGGCGGCAGGCTGTGCGCAGCCGGTTAACAGCAGCAGCCCCGCCAGCAGCGGGCTGATTAATGCAGATTGCATCGGACTCTCCCTGTCGGGTTGAGGGTAATGAAAAGAGGGATGAACTCAGCCAGACCAGGCTTTTCATTCCGAAGGTCTCTCACTGGTTTTTACGTCGGCAAGCCACTTTTTCATTACCCAGTCTTCACGGGCGTCATCCAGAAGAATGCCCTGGCGTGTCGCCTCCACCATGCCCTGATAACAGGCCGAAAACAGCGACTGTCTTGAATCAAATATGCCCGCAGGCGGGGCACAGTGTGACAACAGGACGATGACATCGCTGATACACATCAGATGCTCAAGCTGGCGATCGCTGAGTTCTATTTTTGGCGCCTTTTCATCGCGTTCCGGTGGGAGACCACTGCCTTTGATGCCTTTCGCCTGCCCGTCAAGATCCTGCCACGCCCAGAACAGGGCCGGACGCATCAATGGCTCTTGCTGCTCTTCACTGAGAATGTGCGTAAACAACAGCGGAAATACCCGGGTATCGTAAAAGCGTAAAATTCCGCTGCGCCCTTCCTGCAGAATATCCATGCACTGCGTGAGCCAGTTCGCCAGCGCCGAAAAGGGCCAGTATGTGCAGAACAGGAGCAGCGGCGCCTGGCTGGCAAGTTGCTGGCTGATATCCTGTAACCAGCGCATTTGCTCAAGATCATCAAGCGTAAAGCGCGCTACCAGCGGAGCATCATCGACGATAAATGCTTCCGGAAGTCCATGAAAAAGCGACTGCCACTCAACTGACAGCGAATTCAGCGCCGGAATAACGGAAAAATCCACCCCTGCCTGATCGATAATGACGTGCAGATAATCCGTTCCGAAAACCCGAGAGGTTCCGGCGACCTCCTCAATCCATTGTCTGGTCATTATGCCTCCCGCGGCACGAAGCCCTGCGCCAGCGCCTGGGCTTTTTTAAGGCACTCTTTACAAACCGATGCCGGTAGATCAGGTAAGGGAAACGCCTCGCTGACCGGCCCCTGCAAATCGTGCTGCCCCTTAAGGCTAATCACCCCCGGTCCGTGGATCTGTACTTCTCCCTGCGGGGTAAGACGGATATATGCGCCGCCGCACCCCAGGGTGATGCCATTTTTAGCCGTCAACTGCAGATGCCCCTGAGTTGACTGGACGGTGATATCTTTTAGCGCGGTCAGCGACAGAATATCGCCGTGCGACTCTACTTCCAGCGGGCCTTTGGCGGAGACCAGCCGCATTCCCTCCTGTTGCGCCAGCAGTGAAATAGCCTGGCTGGCATTCAGTGAACAGCGCTGTGCCGTGGTGATGTTGACCTCTCCCAGGCTCTGCAGATACAGCCCGTTACCGCTGTGCAGGAGGGTCGTTTCCGGTGTGACGGCGGCATAACACTCGGCATCAGAAATCTCGGTTAAACCCGATGTTCTTCTGAGTGCGTCAATAATCCGTAGCAGCCCCCAGTTGACGCGTTCTTCACCGTAGGTCGCAAAAGCCAGGCCTGGCGTACTATAATCAAGGTCATTAACTTCTGGAAAAGGTGTGCCAACCCCAGGGATATAATATTTATAATATTTGTTGCCTGACGTTCCTACTAAATCAACCAACTCTTCAGTATGTCCCTGAACCCCACCAGCATAACCCTGACCGATAGTTGCACGAAACAAACGAGCAATATTTGTTGTATGCTTAGGACTGGCAATATACAGATCGTTATTTAAGTTATTTCCTGTACCATCAAAAAATAAACTGATATGCAGAGTTTTACAGCAAGGCGGCTCTACGATTTTACCCGCAGCGTGACAGAGCTCATTCCGGTATGCCAGCTCATGGCTGTCCTGCTGTTTACAGTTTCGCTTCGTTGCTGCTGTATCTGTTGGTAAACGCCCTTGTATTGGAAAGTGAGGTGGATACCATGTTAAGTCTGGGTTCATTTTGGACATACTTCAGGCTCCTCCATCTTAATCGGATCCTTAATCGGGTAGTTCGGATTGCCGTAATCGTAACAACTGGTTGCAACTTTTACCTTGTCGCACGGAAGGAAGTGTATTTTGATGCCACAGGTTTTTTGGCCGTTATAGTCAGGAACTGGTACTACTGCAATGTGTTCTTTATGACTTGCTTTTATTTTTTTTTCCCATTCAAGATACTCATCCCAATGATCGTATCCTGGAAAGCCATCTGTTGAAGCTTCTCCTGTTTCCCACTCAATTTTTACCGTCATTCCCGGTTCCCATTTTGGAGGCACACCAAAGTAACCAGCACCGCCTCCTCCCTGCCACGGGCCGATAATATCGACACCGGACTGCCCGTTGACACTAAAGTGGTTGATGGCCCAGTGGGTATGGTTGATAGCTTCAATGGTTCCGCCACCGCCGCTGACTGAATCAGATTCAGCAGGCTGATTACAGCCCGTTAACAGCAATACCGCTGTAACTAAAAAGAGAAAGGGAGATTTCATTTAACATTCCTTTGCTTAGGGGATAATGAGAGATTACAGGTTCCTATCCCAGCCATGTGTCACAAGGCGCTAACCATGCCCTGGCAGCCCTGAATTTATTTTGGACATACTTCAGGCTCCTCCATCTTAATCGGATCCTTAATCGGGTAGTTCGGATTGCCGTAATCGTAACAACTGGTTGCAACTTTTACCTTGTCGCACGGAAGGAAGTGTATTTTGATGCCACAGGTTTTTTGGCCGTTATAGTCAGGAACTGGTACTACTGCAATGTGTTCTTTATGACTTGCTTTTATTTTTTTTTCCCATTCAAGATACTCATCCCAATGATCGTATCCTGGAAAGCCATCTGTTGAAGCTTCTCCTGTTTCCCACTCAATTTTTACCGTCATTCCCGGTTCCCATTTTGGAGGCACACCAAAGCAACCCGCACCGCCTCCTCCCTGCCACGGGCCGATAATATCGACACCGGACTGCCCGTTGACACTATAGTGGTTGATGGCCCAGTGGGTATGGTTAATGGCCTCGATGGTTCCACCACCGCCGCTGACTGAATCTGATTCAGCAGGCTGATTACAGCCCGTTAACAGAAATATCTCTGCAACTAAAAAGAGAAAGGGAGATTTCATTTAACACTCCTTGTGAGGGATTAATCAGGTAACAGAGTTATTTGAAATAACCTGCACCATAACCCAGTCATTGCGCTTATCATCAAAAACAATTCTCTGCTCTGTTGCGGTCAGCATCGCCTCATAACAGGCTGTAAATTCGGCTTGCCGGTTAGTAAACATCCCTTCTGGCACACTCTCGTATCTCAGAAACTGGCTCGTATCACTGACACACATGAGTTTCTCAAACTGGCTATCGGTAAATTCGATTTGCACCACGGACTTGTCAGATTCCGGGATTTCACCACTCCCCAACCGAATGGAAGACTGATAGTCACAGTCGAGCCATGTCCAGAATAAGACCGGTATCAGCAGTTGCTTTTGCTGCTCAGCATCAAGAATGTGGCTGAACAAGAAAGGAAAAATACGGGTATCCCAGAAACGGAAAATCCCCTCCCGACCTTCATGTTGCGCATCAACACAATCCCTGAGCCAATCAGCAAGCTGTTCAAACGACCAGCAAGAACCGCATATCAGCAGGGGAGCCGATTCCATCATTTCTGCTGCAAGGTTATGTAGCCACTGAACATGTTCAGCGTCCGATAGATCCACCCGAACCAGCACAGGCGCATCCTCAGGATACATATCCTCAGGTAACCCTTGATATAGCGACTGCCACATCATAGGGTTACTGAAAGTAGTAAGTGCGGGCAGGACAGAGAAATTAACAGCACACTGATCGATTATCACATCAACATGGTCTATCTCGGCACGCTGGCAGGTTGTTCTGATTTTGTCCATCCACGGAGAAACGAAATCCATCTTTTACATCTCCCTTGGAACAAAACCCTGAGCGATTTCCTGTGCCCGTTTCAGACAATCTTTGCAGACCGATGATGGTAGTTCAGGCAACGGGAAATCCTGGCTCGCAGGTCCTTCCATGTTGTGCTGCCCTTTAAGGCTTAACAGTCCAGGGCCATGAACCTTAATTTCTCCCTGAGGTGTCAACTGGATGTAAGCGCCGCCACATGCAATAGTGATCCCGTTTTTTGCCGTTAGCTGCAGGTGACCTTGTGTTGACTGAACCGTGACGTCTTTCAGTGACGTAAGGGAGAGTGTGTCTGCGTGTGATTCTACTTCAAGTGGTCCTTTCGCCGAGACCAGCCGGATCCCTTCCTGTTGTGAAAGTAGCGAAATCGCTTTACTGGCGTTTACTGAGTGGCGCTGCGCGGTTGCAATATTGACCTCTCCCAGACTTTGCAGGTAGAGGCCTTTACCACTGTGCATTAGCGCAATATCAGGGGTAACAGAAGCAACCCCTCTGGGAGCAGCCATCAATAAAGCCGCTTCTTTCAGGTTACTGGCACCGTTAACAAACTCTCTCAGTGAATCTGCGTCCGGTGAATAATTATGATGAATCTGGGCAATACTGCCCCATTCGGTTATCTGAGTCACCGCGCCTTTCAACAAACTGACCGCCGGCTCCATATCCAGCACCTGCCCCTGGGCCTGCGCCTGTCCGTCCGCGCTGATAAAAATGCCCTTCCGCGCCCGGATGGCACCCCAGCTGTCGGTTCTCAACTCAAAGCCTTCGCCGCGCGGCTGCCTGTCGCTGTTCACCAGGTGCCCCAGATTCAGCTGGCTCTTGCCGCCATACTCCGTCGACACCTTGATATGCTCTTTCCCACGCTCATCGTCGAGGCGGATTTTGTTGTTGGCCGGGGTGCGCAGGACGTTACGTTTGTCATTGCGGATGGTCACGTGGTCGCCGTGTGCCGAATCGTGGAGCACGCCGGCGATATACGGCCGGTCCGGGTTACCGTCCTCAAAGCCAATCGCCACCTCCGTCCCCGCCAGCAGCGGCAGGTGCAAGCCGTAAGTGTCTCCGGCATACGGCCGCGACTGGCGGACCCACAGGCTCTCGAACCCGGTTTCCCAGCGCGCCCGGTCAAACAGCATATTCACCCGGTAGCGCCCGTGTTTGTCGATATGCCCGTAGGTGTCGTTTTCCCGGGTGCTGGTCACGCGGGCCGGCAGCGTCCCGGCCATCACCGGGCGCGCGCCGGGCTCGGGCCGGTAGCCGACGTCCGGGCTGTCCGGTATGCCGGCAAACTCCACCGTAAAGTCGGCATCGCGCCGGGCGTGGCTGTGCATCGCCGTGATAAGCACGCCATCAGCAAACTCTCCGGCCACCTCCTCTCCGCCGGTCACCTTCAGCACCTGACCCGGGCAGAGCGTCGGGCAGCTGGTGGTGCCCTGCATCCGGGTCTGGCCGTTCAGATAACGCTCATGACGAAGCCGGGCGTAAAACGCCCCGGACTCCGGCGCCGGATGGCGGTCATGGACATTTCCCGCGGTCAGGTAGTTATCTCCCCAGTGGTAAGCCTCACCGAAGGTAGTGGTCTCCCCGCGGGTGACATCCACCTGCGCGCTCATGTCCGCCGTCGCCTCGCGGTAGTTGTAATCGCGGGTACTGACCTGCTGCTCCACGACGCGGTGGCGGCATGCCATCCCCCACACCGCGTCCACCCCGGCCGACTGCTGCCCGGACGGCGGGACCGAAGGCAACGTCAGCCCCTTCTCATAGCCCTGCTGACTGTCGCAGAACTCAGCGACGTCGATGTGCAGCCGCGTGTCGGCGGTAAAGCGAAACCAGATCCCCACCTCACCCAGCAGACGGGTGATAAAGCGCAGGTCATCCTCGCCGTACTGCATCACCTGCTCGCGTCGCGGATACGTTTTTGTCAGCGAGAACAGAAAATCCTGACCGCGCAGGCCGTGG